>Ga0302189_10003103_pt1 | contig 12936 bp, 15 predicted proteins | sample II_Bog_E2_2_FD_194551 | JGI IMG/M metagenome (GOLD analysis project Ga0302189, IMG submission 194551) | Peat permafrost microbial communities from Stordalen Mire near Abisko, Sweden - II_Bog_E2_2 | ecosystem: Environmental > Terrestrial > Soil > Wetlands > Peat | place: Sweden: Abisko...
CGTCTGTTCAAGGCGCAAACCCATTCGCGCGAAACCATTCAATCGCCGCGCGCATGGCCGGATACACCGGCAAAATCCGGAACCCCAGTTCCTGCTGGGCGTGGGCGCTGGAAGCGTACATCTTCTTGCGGCCCATCCGCACCTCTTCGAGCGTTGCCCGTGGCTCCTTGCCCCGGATTCGGCCGGTGATCCATTCCTCGAAAAACGCATAGGTGGCGGCGACGGCGAAGGGAATTTTGACGGTGGGCGACGGAATGCCGGTAATGGCCGACATCTTGTCGAGAATCTGCTTGAGGGTCAGGTTCTCCCCACCCAGAATGTAGCGTCTGCCCGGCGTTCCCACCTTCAGCGCCGTCACATGCGTTCGCGCCACCTCGGCCACGTCCACCAGGTTAAGCCCGGTATCCATATAAGCGGGAAACTTGCCGTTGAGAAAGTCCACAAAGATGCGACCTGTAGGCGTGGGCTTGGCGTCGTTGGGGCCAATGGGCGTGGTGGGATTGAGGATGATCACCTGCTGGCCGGACTGGGCAGCCTTGATGGCCTCTTGTTCGGCAAGGAACTTCGACCGCTTGTAGTGGCCCACCATGTCTTTGAGCGACACCGGCGTGTCCTCGTTGATGACCAGCCCATCGGTGCGAAAGTGCATGGTGGCAACGGACGACGTGTAGACGACGCGCGGAACCTTGGCATCACGGGCCATGCGGAGGAGTTCGCGGGTGCCGTCGACGTTGGCCTTGTACATGGCTTTGGGGTCGCGAATCCAGAGGCGGTAGTCGGCGGCCACATGAACTACGGAATCGCAGCCGGAGAGAGCGGGGCGAATCGACTCAGGCTCGCTCAGGTCGCCCAGGTGCATGTCTCCGCGGATGCCTTCGAGGTTGGCGAGATTGCTGGTCTTGCGGACGAGGAGACGCAGATCGGCGCCTTCGGCGGCCAGCGCTTGAGCTACATGGTGGCCGACAAATCCTGTGGCGCCGGTTAGAAAAATCTTCATGGCCTGAACTCTAGTTTCATATTACTCGGATGGTTTGGCGGGACAGTAACTGCAAATCATGCTGTAATCAGCAGTTGGACTACAATCGAAACAGGCACGCTGCGCAGGAGAATCGACTATGGCTACCTTAACCGTCACGCCAGAAGGCACCTTGACCATTCCAAGGGAATTCGTCCATGACATTGGGATGAAGCCGGGAGAGCAGGTGCTGCTTGAACGCCTCTCCAACGGCTCGGTAATCCTCAAGCCCTCCGAGGTCGATGCGCTCCCTAGGAAAACCGGGAGAATCGAGGATTTATTCGGCTGTCTGGCTGGAAAATCGAATGTGCGGCTGACGATTGAGGAGATGAATGAGGCGATTGGCAAGGCGGCAGCAGAGGCGGGCATGGCCGGCCTGGAGCAATGAAGATCATAGCCGACACCAACGTCCTGGTCCGCGCATTCGTTGACGACAATCCGGCGCAGAGCCGCGCTGCCAGGGCTTCGTTGCTGGGAGCCGAGGCTGTGGTTGTGGGCAAGCACGCGCTGTGTGAGCTTGCCTGGGTTCTTGCCAGCTCCTTCGGATTCCCAAAGCTCCAGATCGCAAATGTCATTCGTGAATTGAGAGATAAGTCAAACGTCATCACGGATCGAGCCGCTATCGATGCTGGATTGGCGGTAATGGATGCAGGTGGGGACTTTGCAGATGGAGTGATTGACTACGAGGGGCGCTGGCTGGGCGGGAGACGTTTGTTTCGTTCGATAGGAAAGCGGTCGCGGCGATTGCCAAGCAGGGGATGAAGTCAGAGTTGCTTAGGTGATCGCGCCCGGATGGACGAAGGACGGGCTGCGCCAGCTTGTCTTACCGGTTTGCGAAGGAATTCTCCAGCAAGTAATTAGCAAAGCGCTCTTCTGCTTCTGACACTGACAAACCTGATATATCCAACCGGTGCGAAGGCATTGAATATAGCTGTTCGCGCGAGGCGTATTCGGTTCTCAGGTACTCCACGGGATTGCGGTGCGGCCCAAGCGGATTGCGTTTGATCACTTCAGCAGGCGAGGCCCAGATGAGTATCGCCTGGTCCCTTCTTATTCTGAGAAAATCTGAGAGTTCGCGATTGCAATCGTGTTGCGTCCCAGCCCCCACATCAATGATATTGAGGTGCTCGTGCCGCTCATCGCTGGCCTCGATCCTGAGCATTACCCCTTTGCAGAAGTGCCAATCACTTGTGCGACCACGGCAAAGGTCGTCGAGCTTGTGCAACTCTGCATTGAACGCGGCGACTGCCGCAAGGGCGCATGTGGTCTTACCAACCCCGGAGGGACCGATGAGGTAAATCAACTGAGATGGGCGCATCAGCTGCGCTACTCCAGCTTGTCAGGATGGAGCGCGATGTTCTTTTCGCCGGCGGCTTTCTTCTCGTTGTACTTCTGCACCCAGGCTTCCCAGTGCTTGCCTGCCGCCCGATCCTTGCCGGTAAATTCTACGCGGGCTATGTCGGCATAGCTCACCTTGCGCTTCTCCGGCGCGTTGGGTGCGAAGTATTGAATGAAGGATTCGGCCAGCGTGGGGCCATCCTGGCTGTTGAAGATATAGGCCTCAATGCGCTCGCCGGACTTGAGAGTCAGCGTAACGTCCCCGCGATAGTCCAAGGCCTTTCCCAGCGCCTGGCGCAAATCCTCATCGCTGGCCAGCGCGGGCACCCAGCCCTCAAGCTGCTCGTGCTCGAACCCCGGAGCAAGCTCCAGCGCTTCAACCTGCGCCATGGTGTATTTGGCAACTTCCGCGGTCATGCGTTGGTCTCCTCAAGGCTATGAGCGGGCTTCTTGATCTGCACCAGTTTTGCCGGCCCATGCGGCATTGCCTCATTCAGCAGATTCAACGCGTGCTTGTCCTTGTACAGGCTGAAGTTCCCCTTCACCATGCCCCAGAATCCCTTCAGCGTGCCGAATCCATCGATCACCGCCGTCGGTTCATAGCCGCAACTTACCATGCAGTTAGCGCACTTGGGGTTACCGCTGGCCACACCGTACTCTTCCCACTTAGTCGTCGCGAGTAACTCCTTGTAAGTCTCGGTGTAACCTTCCTGAAGCAGATAGCAAGGGCGCTGCCAGCCGAAGATATTAAATGCCGGAGAACCCCAGGGTGTGCATTCGTACTTGCGGTCACCCATCAGGAATTCAAGAAACAGCGGAGACATGTTGAACTTCCAGGTCGGCTTGCGATTCGACAGGATGGCGCGGAACAGCCGCCGCACGCGGGCGCGGCCCAGGAATTTGGTCTGATCCGGCGCCTTGTCGTAACTGTAGCCGGGCGAGAGCACAATTCCCTCCACGCCCATATCCATAACTTCATCGAAGAATCCACGCACGCTGTTGGGGTCGGTGCCATCGAAGAAGGTAGCATTGGTGGTAACTCGGAAGCCGCGCTTCACGGCCTCCTTGATGCCCTCGACAGCAATATCGTAGCCGCCCTCGCGGCACACTGAGAAGTCGTGGTGGTCGCGCTCGCCATCCAGATGAACCGAGAAGGTGAGATACTTCGACGGCGTAAACTCCGGCAACCGCCGCTTCAGCTCCAGCGCGTTGGTGCAAAGATAAATGTACTTTTTGCGCGCCACCAGGCCGTTGACGATTTCGACGATTTGGGGGTGCAAAAGAGGCTCGCCGCCGGGAATGGAAACCATGGGCGCACCGCACTCATCCACCGCGGCAAAACACTCCGCGGGGGTGAGCTGCTTCTTGAGAATGTGCGGCGGATACTGCACCTTGCCGCATCCGGCGCAAGCCAGGTTGCAGCGGAAGAGCGGCTCAAGCATCAGCACCAGCGGATACCGCTTTTCGCCGGTCAGCCTCTTCTTCAGCACATAAGTGGCAACCGTCCACATTTGAGAGACAGGAATAGCCATATTTGAGTTACCCTCCAGCTTCTAGCTACTAGCTTCTAGCTGCTAGCTCGTACCTTGCTGCTTATTGCATTCATCTTCTTCTTCTTGCCACTCGCATCTCGCCCAGTGGGAATTCCGTTGCGAATGCTTGACCAGGCAACGAAAAGCTAGCAGCTAGAAGCTAAAGGCTAGAAGCTGCATTCCGTTCCATAGCCCGCTTATAACTGGTCAAAGCCAGCAGCGGGAAGTAGTGGCGATACATCTCGTATGCCAGGTAAAAGACTCGTGGGAAGCCAGTTCCAGTGTACAGGGCCTGCCGGGTAAGTCCGGCTCCCACGCGCTCGTCCCAGCCGCCATCCGCTTCCTGATGGGTCAGCAGCCAGCGCACTCCCTTGGCCACTGAGTCGGAGCGGTCGTCGCCCGCGGCCAAGAGGCCAAGCATAGCCCAGGCGGTCTGCGAGGGCGTGCTCGGCCCCACTCCGCGCGTATCCGGGTCGTCGTAGCTGCCGCAGGTTTCGCCCCAACCTCCGTCGGAATTCTGCACCATGCGAATCCACTCCGCAGCCTGCTGAATCTGCGGCTCGTGGTTGTCGATGCCGATTGCGTCCAATCCGCGCAGCACCAGAAAAGTGCCATAGATATAGTTCACGCCCCAGCGCCCAAACCAGCTTCCATCCGGCTCCTGCTGGCTGAGGATGAACTTGATCGCCTTCTCCACGCGCTTGTCCTTGCGCGTATAGCCATAGTTGGCCAGCATCTCCAGAATTCTTCCCGTAATGTCCACCGTCGGCGGATCGAGCATCGCGTTGTGATCGGCGAACGGGATGTACTGGAAGATCATCTTGGTGTTGTCTTTGTCGAAGCTGCCCCAGCCGCCGTTCCTGCACTGCATGGCAAATTCCCACTCGATGGCGCGCTCGGCCACTGTGTGCTGGTAGCGCTCGCGAGGATTGTCCACCTTGTTCAGCGCGAGCAGAACCTGCGCGGTATCGTCGGTGTCGGGGTAGAACTCGTTGTTGTATTCGAAGTACCACCCGCCTGGCTCGGTGTTTGGAACCTTCACAGCCCAATCGCCCTTGTGGCGGACTTCCTTTGAAAGCATCCAATCCGCGGCCTTGATCATGCGCGGATCGCTGCGCGGCACACCAGCTTCGCCCAGCGCATAGACGGCCTGCGCCGTATCCCACACCGGAGACACGGCCGGCTGCATGCGGAATGTCGGCTCATCCACGCCCTCGCTGGGAGGCTGCTCAATTCCCAATTTTTCAAACTCATCGCGCGCGCGAATCACCTGCGGATCGTCCTCGGAATAACCCAGGCAGCGCAATGCAATGATGGCGTTGAGCATGGCTGGATAGATGGCGCCGAGGCCGTCGGTCATCTCCAGACGTTCCAGCAGCCATTTTTCAGCCTTGCGCAGCGCCACTGTGCGCACCGGGCGAAGGTGGACCGCTTCAGCCCAGTGCATCAGCCTGTCGAGCACGATAAAGAAGTTTCGCCAGGAGAGGATCGAGCTGCGGTCCCTGCGTAGCCGCAGGATCGAGTTGGCGCGCCCTCCAACAAACAACTCATCGATGCCCTGCTCGGGCGGGATTTTCTTGTACGGCTTCTTGGCGTAGATGATGGCCAGCGGGACGAGAATCGACCGCGACCAGGACGAAATCTCATAGATATTGAAGTAGAACCAATTGGGAAACAGAACAATCTCCGGCGGAATGGCTGGCACCGCGTCGTAGTCGTACTGGCCCAGGCCGCAGAGATACATCTTGGTAAAGGTGTTGCAGGCAACCACGCCGCCGTGAGCCAGCACCCACTCGCGGCATTTGGCCAGGCGCGGGTCTTCAGCGGTAATGCCCATCAGCTTAGCTGAAAAATAGCACTTCACCGACAGGGAGATATTGCCCGGCCCGCCGGGATAGAGGCTCCAACTGCCGTCCTCGTTCTGGTAGCGCATCATCTCGGTGAGCGCGCGCTTGAGCCGGCCCGGATCTCCGCTTTCAAGTTGTGTATGAAGATAGATATAGTCGGCTTCCAGCATCGAGTCGCCCTCGAGCTCGCCACACCAATATCCATCGGGATGCTGCCGGGACAAGAGATAGTCCCGCGATTTGCCGATCGCAGACTCCACATCCGCCAGATCCGCGTCGAGCCGGCCGAATCGCGGCGCCGCGGATTTGTGAGCAGCCGATGTGAGAATCGCGGATTGCGTTTTCCCCTGCTTTGCACTCATGCGGTTTGAATTGCCTCAGTTCCTCTTCGAAAAAACCAAATGTCCAGTTTTCTAATCCCTAATCCCTTAGTCCCTAGTCCCTTAGTCCCTAGTCCCTTAGTCCCTAGTCCCTTAGTCCCTAGTCCCTTAGTCCCTAGTCCCTTAGTCCCTTAGTCCCTGTCATCATCCCCGCACCGGCACTGCCTCTGCCCCGCCCGCGCCGCCGATCGCCTGAATAATCTCCGGCGGCAGGCCAAACCGGACGTTTTCCGGCATTACTTCCACTTCTTCGACGGTGTCAAAGCCCCTTTGACGCAAATAATTCACAACGTCTTCCACCAGCACCTCGGGAGCCGAGGCGCCTGCCGTAACTGCAACTGTTGAAACGCCTTCGAGCCACACCGGATCGATGGCCTGGGAGTTGTCGATGAGGTAGCCTATGGTTCCAAGGTTGCGCGAAACCTCAACCAGGCGATTGGAGTTGGAACTGTTTGTGGAGCCCACTACCAGCACCAGTCCAGCATCGTGAGCCACGTTGCGCACAGCCACCTGGCGGTTCTCAGTGGCGTAGCAAATATCCTGCGAGTGAGGGCCAACTATATTTGGAAACTTCAACTTGAGGGCGTGGATGATGTCCCGCGCCTCATCCAGGCTCAGAGTTGTCTGGGTCAAGTAGGCCACGCGGTCGGGGTTGGGAACCTGAAGTGCGTCAACCTCCTGAACGCTTGAAACCACTTGAGTTACCTCGGGGGCTTCGCCAAGCGTGCCCTCGATTTCATCGTGGTCGCGATGGCCAATGAGCACAAGCGAATAGCCCTGTTTGGCAAACTTTACCGCCTCGATATGGACCTTAGTCACCAGCGGGCAGGTGGCGTCGATCACCCTCAGATTGCGGCCCTTGCTCCGTTCGCGAACCGCCGGCGAGACTCCGTGCGCGGAGTAGATGACGCGCTGGCCGTCGGGCACATCGTCAATCTCATGGACGAAGATCGCGCCTTTTTCTGCCAACTCGTTGACAACATACCGGTTATGCACAATCTCGCGCCGCACGTAGATGGGAGCGCCAAAGGTTTCAAGTGCGATCTTGACAATGTCGATCGCGCGCACCACACCAGCGCAAAAGCCGCGCGGCTTGAGCAACAACACCCTCTTCTGACTGGGGGAAGTCCCGGCGTGGGTACCGTTCGAGATAGATTCGAGCAGAGTTGTGGTCACATCTTCCAGTATACCAATTGCGTTGCAAAGGTGAGGAGTATTTCAGGAAAGGGGTACCTGCCGGATGAGGATTCCCGAACAACCGCGAACGCAACACGCGGCCGCAGTTGAACCTCATGGGAGTGCGCGACCAGGGGGAGTTGCCTCATCGCCGCTCACAGGCTTGCTCAAAACTCGCGCGGGCGGCGAACCTAGCGCCCATTCGGGTCCTGACCATCCGCGTGACGATGGGAAAAGAGGGTTTGCTCACCGGCGAACGTTTTGACGAGAATCCAGGGAATGAAGAAACCCGCCACGGGAGACAGCGCGATAAGCAAGTACGTCCACGGGGACGGCGCAGGCGTTGGGTGAATCCACCTTCCGTCGTCCATTTCCAGCGATTCAACCGCATAATCCCTCGTCCAGTGAATCACCTTGATACCGCCCGCGTTTACTTCAGTGGGCGGAGGTTCGTCCTCGGCGAGATTAGGTGCGGCTTCGCTGGAGAGCGGGGACTGAGAGCCGGAATCCTTCACTGGCTGCGCAGGCAACTCATCGGACCTTTTTTGCTGTGCATACAGGTCTGAATTGATTTCCACCGGTGCTTGAACAATTTTGAGCTGCTGCTGCACAACACTTGAATCCGCCAGTCGTTCGAATTCCATATGCTGCGCGTACTGAATCCAAACCAGGCAGATTCCCACGACGGAAACAACTGCGCCGAAAATTCCCCCGGCAACTCCCGCCTGCTTCGCCCACTGTTTTTTCAATTTTTCGAATTGCGCGTAACTCAAGGCAGCCTCCGCTGGCCAGATTTTGCCGCCGTCTATTCCTTATTCCGCTCGTTTGAATATAGGCAGGCAACCTGCCGGAGTGCTGCATGGAGAGCACAAGTTCAGGCGGCACAGGCGCTCGCCTTGCTGGCATTGTAACGCGTGCGGGGGTGGGGTTCGCATCCCGGTGATTAACGGTCTTGAATTGTAGTCGCAATGTGACTACAATCTACTTTGGGACTGGAATTGACGGAGGCCTGCCATGATCGCCGCAGATACATATGTTCGCGCACGGATCGACGCGAAGACCAAAGAGCGCGCAGCCGATGCGCTGCAAGCGATGGGCCTGTCCATCTCCGACGCAATTCGGCTGCTGATGCTTCGGGTTGCCGATGAGCGCCGTCTGCCGTTTGAAGTGAAGGTTCCGAATGCCGCCACGCGCGAAGCCATGGCGGAACTGGAGGCTGGCAAGGGTAAGCGCTTTGCCAGCGTGGACGCCTTGATGACGGATCTTCATGCGGACGATTGAGCGCGCGACGGAACGCGCTTAGGGGGGCGGTAGAACGGCCCGCGCACCGCCTTGCTCCAGTCTGTGACGGGCGGCAAATCGCTGGTGTCGATCTCGCTGTCAGGCATCGCGGACAAAGCATCCAACTCGGCCTGTAACTCGGGGGTCAACGGCTCTGGATTGCCTTTCTTCATAGTCGCGCCTCTCCAGGACACCGCCTAAACCGCCACGGCCACGTTCCGAGGGGCAGTTCGCTCATTCACTCGGTCAAGGCGCTTTGGTCGGCTTGGCTTCTTCGATTCCCCTGGCCGCACGGCGATACTGGTCTGGAGATGCAGTCGATCCGCATAACGCAACAGCTTCTCTATGCTGACCTGCGCGATTCTTCCCTTCAGCAGATTGCTCACGGAAGGCTGATACTCATCAAGCAGGTCAACGAGCTCCGCCTGAGTATAGCCTTTGGCCCGAATGTGCTCAAGGATCGCGGACAGAATCTCCGCCTTGATTTTGAGCGCGCTGGCCTCGGAGGCGGAGAATCCCAGGGCATCGAAGATGTTTCCTTTGACGACGTGCGTCGGTTTATTTTCCGCTGCGTTTTTCATCCGCTCTTTGCTCCTGCATTCTCTGTTTCACTAACTTCAATCGCTGGCGCGCTACTTCAATGTCTCGTCTGTCGGTCTTTCGGCTGTCCTTCTCGAAGCAATGCAACACATGGATGGCGTTTGCTACCTTGGCGAGGTAGATGGCCCGATACCACGTCCGCTCGTCGGCTTCTTTCAGTTCGTAGACGCCTGCGCCGACGGAACTCATGCTGCGCGTCTGGCAGGCCGCCGGCAAGCCAATCTGAAGCTGCCAAAGCGAGAACCCCAGCGCCTGCCTCACCGCTGGAGGAAAAGCCGACAACGTCTCCAGCGAATCTCCCTCGAAGTTGAGTTCCGCGTTCGGACGGGGTTCATCTTTGGAGACCATCTTTGTGATCGTACATCTAAACGAATGGTTTATACAAGATTTATTATACAACTCGTCGAATGACGCTCTGGCTTGGATGTGGGGAAGTCATGCATGGAATTGCCATTTTGGCGAGGGCACCGTCCGTTACCGCTCCAGTTCCCACTGCTGTTTAAGTTCTCGGCCAAGACCATCTAAATCTGGGAAAACGACTGACTCAGTGATTCCCGCATCACGCAGTTCCTGTCGGATTTTCGGAATAGCATTCCTTTCGATTAGAATCGACTCCAATCGTGAGTCTTGGTCTGCCTCAATAGTGGCGAGGAAATCTGGGTCTGAACCAGTGACTAGAAATCTGCTCCTTTGGGCCGCGATTCTTCTCGTCAAATGAGGTGAGTCCCACAGCAGAGGTATCTTCGGCATATTGAGAAGGGGCTGATCTGGGTCGTCCGCGCCAAATGGAAGGTAAAGGCTCTCCCAATCCTCCTCGTCCTTATCCTTCTGCGTTCGGCCTCGGCAATATCTCTTCCATCGTCCGATTGCCTCGGCGCGGTCTCGGTGATTGTCAAGCATATCAATAAGCCAGTATGGGTCTAAAACATAGATCATTGAGTCGTCTGTCGGCACCAACGGCTTATCCCTCATGGCAAAGTGCAAAGAAATAAGGGATCCGTCGGTCCAATCCAAGAGGCGCGTCGGGACGCCGTGGTGTTGCATTAAGAAATATGAGTCCCACTCGTCGTCAATCGCCCCACTATCGGAGGGCGAGAGCTGAGAAGCACACCGGCCAAACTCGTCATAGAGATTGAACTCAAGGGAGAGAAGCTCTTGGACTGGCTTTCTAGCTCCCGAGCTTCCTCTCGGCCTATAGAGCCCCGGCTGGAGCCGTGTCTCGTAGTGCCTCGCAGCTTCGGCGCGAAACCATAGCTCTTTGTCTCCTGCGACTTCCCATCGCCTGCGAAAGTCGCCGACAATCTCAAGGAAGCCACCTAGAGAGGCCACGGCACCCCAAGTCTTCATTTCGGGGCTCCTCCAAGAACCCATGGCCGCATTGTAGCCGCACGGCACCGATTGAGCGGGCCTTAGTTCGATTTACCGGCTCCCGGCAATCATCTGCGCGGCGTGCTGCAAGCTCGTCTCCGTTACTTTTGCGCCGGATAGCATTCTTGCCACCTCATGCATGCTGGCGCGCTGGTCAAGCAAACTTATCTTCGTCTTCGTCCTGCCGTCCGCCTCGCGCTTGTCGATGAGAAAATGCTGGTCGGCAAAGGCGGCTATCTGCGGAAGGTGCGTCACGCACAGCACCTGCTGGCCTTTGCTCAGGGATTTAAGCTTCTGCCCCACGGCCTCCGCGGCCCGCCCGCCGATTCCTATGTCGATCTCGTCGAAGACCAATGTGCGGGGCGTGGGAGCTTTCTTTTTGGGCTTCACCGCACCCTCTTCCACGCTGACCTTCAGCGCCAGCATCACGCGCGACATTTCGCCGCCGGAGGCGATCTCAGCCAGCGGTTTGAGGGGCTCGCCGGGGTTGGTTGCGATGCGGCATTCGACGGTATCCCAACCGTGGGCTGTCCAGCCGGATTGATGTTCGGCCGCGGAGACGGCAATCTCGAAGCGAACCTTCATGGCAAGGGAATTGATCTGGGCCTCAGCCAGATGTGCCAGCTTGCCGGCGGCGCTCTTGCGTTCCTCGTGAAGGATGGCGGCTGCAAGCCGGTAGGCTGTGGCTGATGCGTTCAGTTCGGCCTGGAATTGCTTCAGGATTTCGTCGCGGTCTTCCACTTCGCCCAGCTTGCGGGCAACCTCTTCGCCAAACGCGATCACCTCGATGACATTCTTGCCGTACTTGCGTTTCAGGCGATCGAGCGCGGCCAGGCGGTCTTCAATTTCGGCCAGGCGCTCGGGAGAGGCATCGATTCCCTCGGCGTAGTCGCGCAGACTGAAGGAAATGTCGCCAAGCGTCGCCCGCGCGGAAGCGAGCTGCTGCGCTGCCTCAGTGAACCGGCCGTCGTAGCGGGCCAGCTCCTCCACATTCTTCAAGGCACTCAGGAGGGCAACCTCGGCCGAAGCCCCACCTTCATAAAGCTGCTCGAATGCTCCCATGGCGGCGGCGTAGAGCTTTTCGGCGTTGGCCAAAACGCGCTTCTCGGTTTCCAGGGCTTCGTCCTCGCCGGGTTCGAGATGTGCCGCTTCAATTTCGTTGCGCTGGTAAGTCCACAAGTCCACCATACGCAGGCGGTCTTGCTCGCCCTCCAGCAGTTCATCGAGTTTGGTTTGCGCGGTGCGCCAGCGGCTGTAGGCCTGGGCCACGGCGTCGGTGGATATGCCGCCGAAGCGATCGAGCAGGATGCGCTGCTGCGCCTGGTCGAAGCTGGTCAGCGTTTCGGTCTGCGCGTGAACCAGCGCCAGTTCAGGGGCCAGTTGCTTGAGCACGGCGACGGTGGCGGGCTGGTTGTTTACAAACACGCGGCCCTTGCCGGTGGAGAGGATCTCGCGGCGAAGAATGATCTCGGTGCCCTCCGCATCGATGCCGTTTTCTTCAAGAATGGTTTCAGCGCCGGGAGTGGATTCGAAGACGCACGAAACCACAGCCTTGTCGGCTCCGTGGCGAACGACTTCGGCAGACGACTTGCCGCCCATCAGCAACGCCAATGCATCCACCAGTATGGATTTGCCTGCGCCGGTTTCGCCGGTCAACAGGTTCAGTCCCGGACCGAAGACGGCGATGGCGTGATCGATGACGGCGTAGTTTTCGGCGCGCAATTCAACGAGCATTTCTCAGCGAACCTCTTCAAGAACCGTTGTAGAAAGGTTTCCGGCTGGACTCGTCCCCAGCGCTGGGCAATCCGAGCGCAGCATAGCATGAACGGCTGGACGCGGGCGCGGGAATGCAGCCGGTAACCCTCCCGGGGCATCCTATCGATTACTTGGAACGAGCCATTCCGTCTGATACGGTTGATATTGAGGTGAAAACCGATTCCTATTGCTGCCTTCTACTTGATGTTTCAGGCTGACAGCGGCTCGCTTGCCGGCGGCCAGTCCGGCGCCTCGTCGTTGAGCCAGGGTCCGGCTGGAGTGATTGACTTGTTGACCAGCACCGGCCCCTTGGCCATGGGCGTGCTGGTGCTGCTGCTGATTTCCAGCCTGTACTCGTGGTTTTTGATTCTGGGTAAGATGTCGCTGCTGGGCAAGGCCACCAGCGACAGCCGCAAATTCATCAAGGCCTTCCGCAAGGCCACACGCCTGCAAGAGATTACGGCGCTGTGCGAGCAGTACAAATCGAGCCCTATGGCGCGGGTGTTTGAAGAAGTTTACGAAACCTACAGGCGCCAGACGGGCGGAGTGGGGCCGCCGCGCAACCTGACGCCGCTGGAACGGTCGGCGCAATCGGCCGCCAACGAGGCAATCACCAACTTTGAAAGCCGGATGACCTGGCTGGC
>Ga0302189_10003112_pt1 | contig 12887 bp, 5 predicted proteins | sample II_Bog_E2_2_FD_194551 | JGI IMG/M metagenome (GOLD analysis project Ga0302189, IMG submission 194551) | Peat permafrost microbial communities from Stordalen Mire near Abisko, Sweden - II_Bog_E2_2 | ecosystem: Environmental > Terrestrial > Soil > Wetlands > Peat | place: Sweden: Abisko, Stordalen...
TTCTGGACTCAGACGGTCGATCCGACCAGCAACGGCACCTACTGGAATCAAGACCAATTCGTCGGGGATTCCACGCCGGGTGGCTCCAGTGGGGACTTCGGCGTAAACACCAACGCTGGCGATCTGACCATGTGGTCGGGTCTAAACAATGCCAACGATAACGCCCTCGCAACCAACGATCCGATCAGCGACAACACCTGGCATCGCATCGATGCAGTAAACAACGGGTCGATCATTCGGCTATACCTGGATGGAAACGACACGGGTCAGACTCTTTCATCCGGACTTGGGCTTGACGGATATGGCTGGTACCTCGGTGCGCAGCACTACACGAACGGAGGAGCGGCGTTCTATCACCAGGGCAGTATCGATGAGTTCCGATTCTCGAATTCAGCTCGCAGTGCCGATTGGATTGCAACCGAATATAACAACGAAAGAGCGCCGTCAACCTTCTACTCCCTCACCCCTGAAAACTCTCTGGGAATCAGCCCAGCTTCCATCTCTCTCTTTGGATCGCAAACCCAGCAATTTACCGCGACGGGTGCATGCACCGCAAATGTGAGCTGGTCGATTCCAGCCGGCTCACCGGGCAGCCTGACCTCCGGCGGGCTCTATACCGCTCCAGTGAGCATTGGCTCTGTCCAGACAGTTCCTGTCACGGCAACCAGCCAGATCAATCCGAGCAATACTGCCACAGCAACTGTGACGCTCCTGCCGACAGTGTCGGTTACTGTGAGCCCATCGAGTTTGACGCTGAACGCGAGCCAGAGCCAGCGATTCACCGCGACGGTCACGAACGGCGCAACCCAGGCGGTGATGTGGACAATCAGCCCCGCTGGATTGGGAACGATCAGTTCAACGGGTGTGTATTCGGCACCGGCAAATATCATCTCGTCGCAGACGGTCACTATTACCGCCACCAGTCTCGATGACAGCACTAAGTCCTCGTCAGCGACGGTTACCCTCGCCGTAACCGGGTGTGTGTCGAACGGCTATGGGTATCAACGAACCATCGTCATTGACCATACTAAGGTTCCGAACTCAGACCAGTCCGACTTCCCATTCCTGTTCAATACGACTGACTCCGACCTGGCCACAATTGGGAACGGCGGTCATGTCATCAACGCGAATGGCTATGACATCATCTTTAGCACGGATCCTAACGGTCTGACGAAGCTGGACCACGAGATCGAACAGTACAACCCGGCGACCGGTCAACTGATTGCATGGGTTCGTATTCCTGTGCTTCTGCATACCGCGGATACCGTCATCTACGTGTTCTATGGCAATCCGAATATCACCGCTTCGCAGGCCAACTCCACCAGCGTTTGGGACACTAACTACCAGGCTGTGTATCATCTGGGGAATCTAACGTCCACAACTGCACCGGATTCGACCGTATATGGGAATAGCGGCAGTCTGGCCTCGGCTTCCTCGACCACGGGCGAGATCGATGGCGGCGCAAGCTTTAATGGTTCGTCCAGCTATGTCCAGATTCCGTCGGCTGACTTCCCGAACTACCCGACGGGCGTCTATACCAATATCGGTGAGCTCGGCCCCGCTTCAACGACTTATACTTCCTCAGTTGGAGTATGGTTCAAAACGGCGACCGCGGGAGGAATCTTATCTCAGGTTCCAGCACAATCCTGCACCAATTACATCTTCGGCTTTTGCATCTTCGATGGCCCCACGGAACCTGGTTACTATGATCCGTCCGGTTGGAATTCGATGCTGTATATCGACACCAATGGCAAGCTCCAAGCGGACGGGATTGTCTCTGCGGCGTCGTATAACGACAATCGTTGGCACTACGCCGTTATGACCAATGCCACGGACGGAACGATGATTTTATACGTCGATGGCAAGAATGTGGGGATTCGAGAGCAGGACTTCACCGTAGGATACAGCCCGGGCTATTCCTATTTTGTCGGTACTGCCTATACATTGCTGACTCCATCTGGGAATTGGGATTGGTTGTATTTCAACGGAGGCATCGACGAAGTATCGGTTTCGGACAGCGTACGGTCAGCCGATTGGATCGCGACGCAGTTCAACAATCAGAGTTCTCCCTCCACGTTCTATAGCTTCACCCCAGCGGGATCGGTTCTTCTTGCCCCTTCCACGGCGAGCCTGTACGCCTCTCAGACTCAACAGTTCACGGTCGCCGGACTGTGCAGCTCGGCGGTGACCTGGAGTATGGCGTCCGGGTCTGCGGGGACGCTCGCGCCAAACGGCCTGTATTCTGCCCCGGCTAATGTCGCCACGATTCAAAGCGTCACGATCACCGCCGCGAACCAAAGTACGGGCGTGACGATTGGCACCGCAGCGATCACGCTGCTACCGGCACCAAACCCGATTATTCTGACGGCGAATGCTGCCTCTCCCTATGCGGTTGGCTCGAATGAAACATTCACGGCACGGCTACAAGATCAATTTGGAACTCCGGAGTCCGGTATAAAGGTCATCTTCACGGTGACCGGCACTAACGCGAACATCGGTAGCGCGAGGACCGACAGTAGCGGCGCTGCGACCTATTCCTACAGCGGATCGGGCGCCGGGTCTGACAGAATCCAGGCATCGGCTGTGGTGAATGGTGCCGGAGTTGTGTCGAGCAGCCTTTCCTTCAACTGGACTATCTCGGGAGGAGCGCCGGTTCAAGCAAGCGTAACGCTGCTTCCGCAGCCGACGTTGGGCAAGGGCGGTCTTGTAGGGGCATTCACGGACAGCGCAGGAGCTGTCGTCCAGCCAATCGCAATCGGTGCTTCCGCGAAGACATTTATTGTTCCCGCCAGAGCGACCCAGCTGCAACTCGGGATCGACAGCGCCATGTTCTCGAATAACGGCGGCTCAGGCTTCGTCGTTGCGGTCAATGGAAATCCGGTCACCGTACTGCCCACGTCGATGCCTTGGACCTGGGTAGCTGGTGGCCTAAACGCCAATCTCCAATACGGATTCAGCGACGGCACCGCGCCCACTGTTGCGCCTACGAGCTTTACCCCTGGTCAGACCGTCACGATTGCCTATCAGAGTGGAACCGCGTCAGCCAATGGCACAGCGCGTCCCTTTACCAACGCCGACGGCGACCAGTTGGAGATAACTGGGACCAGTGAATCGGTGGGTCTCTACTTCCCAACCCTGTACACGACTGGGACGGCGTACCCCATTGGCGAACCTGTAATTTGGTCCGCGCTTGTCACCGATTCGAGCGGCTTGCCGGTCGCTAACACCTCTGTAACGCTTTACGTCAGCGGGGCCAATCCAGGCCAATACGCTGCGACCACAGACTCCACCGGGATAGCGAGCTTTGCATACACCGGGACTTACCCTGGGACGGACACCCTGCAAGCCCAGTCGATCCAGGGCGGTAGTACGCTCACCTCTGGCATGGGCAACATAACCTGGGCTACCTATCCGGCGGAATCGAATCCCGGCTCGCTAACGTTTTCCTCCGGTACCAGGCCGTTCGCCACTGACGTGAACCTACAGGCTTGGGTCCTACAAGCCACCGATTCCTCCGGCAATCCGATTGCCAACGCGAATGTCGGCTTCTATGTCTCAGGAGTGGACAACTTCCAGTCGTCCGGAACGACCGATATTACCGGGCATGTCACCTTTGACTACTATCATGCGCAGCCCGGTCAATACAATATTGTGGCCGTGGATTCGGTGAACAACACGGTGGTCAGGTCCACTTCGATAAGTGGAACATGGACTGTACCGCCGAGCGTCATCAGCTCCGGCGGCGGCCAGATCGCGATCAGTGTCTCCACGTTAACTTCAATCGCGCTGCCAAGCACGTTACCGCTGAACGCCACCATTACAGATAGCAACGGGCTTACGCCAACCTTGGCCTGGAGCCAAGCTAGTGGACCTGGGACTGCAACCTTTGCAAATAGCCAGCAGGCGGCTACTACGGCCTCCTTCAGCCAAGACGGGGTATACGTTCTGCAACTGTATGCTTCGGATGGCGTCACTAGCGCTTCAGTGCTGGTCACGGTTACCGTGAACCCTCAACCGGTGATCAACTACGATCAAGGATGGTTTGGTAGCCCGCTGTTCCAGTCGCAGGTGAGCGGAGTGGTCCCGATCACCGTTGAGTCCGGGGTCACCCTTACCGGTGGAACTCTTGTCTATTTCCCCGCAAACAATCAATTTGATGTCACTGTTCTGAATTCGAATACTGTTGGAGTTGGAGGCGGCCAGATCGGCACCTTCGATACGACCGGCCTACCCAATGGCTCTTACGTCCTTGAACTGAATGCCACAGATAGCCAGGGGCAGTCTCAGTACAGCGACGTGGTTGTGAACGTCGTTGGCAACTACAAGCCCGGTCGAGTCACCTCGACGGTCACGGACTTGATCGTTCCGGCCACCGGATTGGCCATCAACATTCAGAGGCATTATGACAGCCTCAACGCGGGCCAGAGCAGCGACTTCGGATATGGCTGGTCCCTGGGCACAACTGTAAACCTTACCGTCGACGCCCATAACGACGTTACGTTCACGCTCGGCGGTCAGACTCACACATTCTTCTTTACTCCGCAGCCGTTTGGCGGCAGCTTCTTCCAGTTGGGCACCTACTCGGTGGCCTTCACTCCGGATAGCGGAATTCACGGGACTTTGACTGACAATGGACAGGGTTGCCCGCTCGACTTCGTGTTGCCGTCCGGTTCGCTTTGGCAGTGCGTTGGCGGAGGAACCTATTCGCCTGCGGGCTATATTTACACCGACCCATCGGGCACTCAATATGCAATCGCTGCCGGCGGGACTCTTCAATCGATCACCGATATCGGCGGCAATGCTTTGACGGTGACACCGAACGGGATTACAAGCTCGACCGGGCTCAACGTACCGTTCGTTCGTGACTCTTCGGGTCGCATCACCAAGATTACCGACCCACAGGGAAACAACTATCTCTACGGCTACGACGCCTTTGGCAACCTCGCCAGCGTCACCTACCCCGGAGTAACCCAGCCAAGCAGCTACGCCTACGACCCCAACCACCTTTACCTCACCGGAACCGATTTCCGCAACAATCCGCTGCCGACAACGAGTTACTTCCAATCCACATTCGACTCCAGTGGCAATTGTCAGACTGACTGCGATCTTAGCGGACTCCCGTTGACCGGAAAACTGAAGAGCGTGCAGGATGGCCTCGGAAAGACCACAAGTTACGCGTACAACCTGGTCACGAACACCACTACCGTCACCTATCCGCCGGATGCCAACGGCACCACCGGCACGGCGACGATGGTCTACGACAATCTCGGCAATCTGCTTCAGTCCACCGATCCGCTGGGCCTCACCACCACCAACGTCTACGACCAGTACAGCAATCTGCTGTCGGTAACCGATCCTCTGGGCCACACCAACAGCTATACCTACGACGCCCTCGGCAACAAGACCTCATCCACCTATCCGCAGGTCACGGTTGGCGTCAACACGACCAGCACGGCAACCTACAACCAGTATTCTGAGCCCACCTCAACCACGGACGAGCTTGGCAACGTCAGGACCTTCGGCTACGACGCCAACTACCAGCCGCAGAGGGTGATCGACACCATCAACAGCACTCCTGCAACGCTCGCAAGCTTCCTGTTCAACGCTGACGGCACACTTGCAGCCGGAGCCATCGGGTACGACATCGCCGCGCAGCCGGCCAGGGCAAGCCAGTACACCTACGACGCCGACGGCAACATGACCAGCAAGACGGACGCACTGGGCCGTGAGACCCTCTACACCTACGACTCGCTTGGGCATAAGCTCACCATGACCGCGCCGCTGCCGACTCCCAGCTCCAGCATCGCTGCATCGACTACCACCTACACCTACGACACGCTCGGCCGCCTGACCCAGACCGCCGCGCCGTTGGGACGCACCACCAGATCCACCTGGGACGCCAACGGCAACAAGCTCTCCGACACCGACGCCGACGGCAACGTCACCACGTATGCCTACGACCCGCTCAACCGGCTCGTGACGACCACCTATCCCACCACCCCCGTCACAACCGCCACCAACACCTACGACTTCCGCAACAATCTCATCGACCAGACCGACCAGGCCGTCCACGTAACCCACCACGTGTACGATCTCTCGGGCCGGCTGTCCTCCGTCACTGTGGGATACGGCACGCCGGCGGCCAGTACCACGTCCTACACCTACTTGAACGACGGCCGCAAGCACACTGAGACGGACGCGCTCGGCCATACAACCACCTACACCTACGACGCGGCGGGTAGGCTCGCCGCCATTGCTGGGCCGAAGGGGAACTTCAGCTACGGCTACGATGCCGCCGGCAACCGCACCTCCTCCACCGACGGCAACGGCAACACCACGCAGTTTCAGTACGATGCCCGCAAGCGTCTGACCATGACGACATACCCAGATCACACCACCGTCGTCAACACCTACGACGGCCCCGGCAACCTGACCAGCGTTACGGATCAGGCAGGCAAAGTCGTCAACTACAACTACGACGCGGCCAACCAGCTACAGAGCGTGGTTCAGGTGAATAGCCCCAACGCGCCGCAGAACACCACGGCGTACGGCTACGATCCGCTCGGCAACCTGGCCAGTTTGTCGGACGCGAACAGCCACGTCACCATCAACGGCTTCGACCTGCTCAGCGAGCTGAAGACCAAGACACTTCCCGACGGCTCGCTGACGGAGAGCCGCAGCTACGATGCAGCGGGCAACCTCAGCTCGATCACGCACTTCAACGGCAAGACGACCACCTACAGCTACGACACTCTGAACCGCCTCATCACCCGGACGCCGGACCCGACCTTGGGTGAGACGGCCGTCAGCTTCACCTACACGCCTACCGGCAAGCGCCACACAATGATCGATGCGAGCGGCACCACGACGTATGGGTACGACACCGCGGACCGGCTCACCAGCAAAGCCACGCCCGCGGGTACGCTAAACTATACCTACGATGCCGCAGGCAATGTGGCATCCATCGCTTCGGCCAATGTCAACGGTGCTTCGATGTCCTACATCTACGACAGCCTTAATCGACTGAGTACGGTGACCGACAATCGCTTACAGTCTGGACAAAACACGACGACCTACACCTACGACACGGCTAGCAACATTGTCACTCTGACCTACCCTAATGGGCTAGAGTCCAACTTTAAGTATGATACGAGAAATAGGGTGTCCTCTCTAAGTACGGCGGTATCGGCTTACAGGTATCAACTTGGACCAACCGGTGTTCTTACGGGGGTTACTGAGCAGACCGGTCGTACCGTTAACTGGACTTACGACGGAATCTACCGCTTGGTAGGTGAGTCCATAGCGACAGATCCATTAGGGGGCGACGGTTCCATTTTGTACGGACTCGATCCCGTTGGAAATCGTCAATCAGCAGTCTCGACGATTTCGGGTATACCGTCGGAGGCCTTTAATTTCAATGCGGACGACGAGCTTTCCACGGACACCTATGATGGCAACGGCAATACAACAAGCGCGAAGGGCAAGATATTCCAATATGACTCAGAGAACCGGCTTGTCTCTATGAACGGCGGGTCCGTCACACTGGTTTACGATGGCGATGGGAAACGGGTTGCGAAGATGATCGGCGGAGTGACAACTCGTTTCCTTGTGGACGAACTTAACCCAACCGGATACAGTCAAGTGCTCGACGAAGTAGTAAATGGCGTTGTGCAGCGCAACTATACTTACGGCCTCAATCGCATAAGTCAAAACCAGATCATCTCAAACACGTGGGTCACGAGCTTCTTCTTATTCGACGGCGAGGGGACAGTCCGACAGCTGACTAACGCCGCAGGTTCTGTGACAGATACGTATAATTACGACGCGTTTGGTAATGTCACAGATTCGGTCGGCACAACGCCTAATAACTTTCTGTACCAGGGCGAGGAATATGATGCTGCTCTTGGTCTTTATTATTTGCGTGACCGATATTACAGCAGTGCCACGGGGAGATTTCTTTCAAGAGATCCGGAAAGAGGCGTAAGCAGCGATCCGATGACACTACACAAATACTTGTATGCCAACGGTAATCCAGTAAATATGGCTGATCCCACAGGCAGAGCAACAACAACGGCCGGGACAATGGGAGCAGGAGCTGCAGACGAGTATGTTGGCGTCATATTCTTAGTGTCCATCCAAATTGTTCCTCAGGTGAGAGCAGTAGAAAAGGCAGCGGTGTGTCAATTATCTCGCGCAGCTACTTTACTAGAAGGACTAGCCGAGAATCTCGGATCAAAGACATTTATAGAGCAAACCGGTGAATGCACGGAGGTAGTCAAGAGTTGTAAAACAGAATACCCCACTCTTGTTCCTATAGGAGAAGTTCCGTCGTATATCTTCCCTAGTCAATTTGAAGCGATGATGGCTTTACAGGATATGATAGGGGTCGGCAAATCGAGCAGGATCGTACCGAGAGCAAAGGCGGAGGCGACAGATGGTCCCTGTTCGGTCTGGAGCGGGTACGAGCCTGGGTGGCACATCAATTATCTTTTCCAACGCGGTGGTGCATATGCCGGAAGCATTGTAGGATGTCACGTATGTGACGACAGAGGCGGCGCTCCGAGCGACGGCGGATGGCGCTGGGGAATCGCTGAGCATCAATAAAATAAAGTACACGGAGAGTCATGGAATCTGTGCGAGCAACCTTAGTGAAGCATTGGCTATTGTCTATAGCGACGGAGTTCCCGCGCGGCTTGAACCTGTTGTTTCCTAAGATTCAAGGCGAAGCTCTGAATGTAAAACAGGTGCCAGGCTGCAATTCCGAGGATTATGCAGAGGCGCTGGTTCAGATGTTTCAGGAAGGCTTCATAACCTTCCAATCCGATTCTTCTGAAGATGACGTCCACAGTGAACTGGGCGTCTCACGGATTGTGGGGCGCTTTTTGGCGCTTGCGAGGACAGCACAGAAGGTTCAGCATGGAGCTTCTGCCGGGCCTCGCAATCTGGTTACTTCACGCCGTAGTGCTGTAACGTTTCAACTTAGTGAATCCGGCGGCAAAGAGTGGGAGAAGCTTGCGGAACCGAAGTGGTTCGATTGTTTCATGCAATCTGGTGATGAAACGAGTGGAGACGTCGACCTTACATCGCAAAATCTCACTCTATTAATGGCACTTATGGGATGGTTCGAAGGCCCCGATCACGAGCGTGTTAAAGCACAAGGCATCAGATTGGTGCTTCACTCAAACTTTCAGTTGCTCTATTGGAAGAATCTCTCCTCTGTCTATCAGGCAAGTTTTTTCGTGACGCCCCAGGAAGCCGAACACCAGAAGCGGCCGATTTGGTTCGCGGAATGGGAGCGTTCAGTCCGATCGTGGCATAAGAAACCTTGGGATCTTTCAATCTGGCCTTCACATCCAGGTTCTCACTCTTGAGTCCTGGATCGCAAACTAGCTACGTCTACGACCCGGCCAACAACCTGGTCACCGAGACTTACCCCAACGGTCTGCGGTCCACCATTCACTACGACAGCATGAACCGGCTGACGGCGATGACAACCCCGAACTCCGGCTATCTGTATCAGCTCGGGGCCACGGGAAACCGTACCAGCGCAACGGAGCTGACTGGCCGCTCGGTGCAATGGAGCTACGACGGCATCTACCGACTGACCAACGAGGCGATTGCTTCCGACCCGGCAGGCGGAAACGGCGCGGTAGACTACGGGCTCGACCCGGTGGGCAACCGGTTGTCGTCCACGTCCTCGCTATCCCGGATTTCCACCAGCATCTCCGGCTACGACTCCGACGACCTGATGTCCGCCGAGAGCTACGACGCCAACGGCAACACGGTCACGAGCGGCGGCAGGACGTTTGCGTACGACTCCGAGAATCACCTGACCTCGATGAACAACGGAGGCGTTACGATCATCTATGACGGAGACGGCAATCGGGTCTCGAAGACCGCAAGCGGCGTGACCACACTGTACCTTGTCGACGATCTGAATCCGACCGGCTACGCACAGGTTATCGAGGAGCTGTCGGGCGGGGCAGTCCAGCGCGAGTACGCCTACGGCTTGCAACGGATCAATGAGAACCAGATCATCAGCGGCACCTGGACACCCAGCTTCTACGGCTACGATGGCGGTGGCAGCGTCCGGCAGTTGACGAACTTGGCTGCCGCAGTCACCGACAGGTACAACTACGACGCCTTCGGCAACCTGCTCAACTCCACCGGAGCCACGCCGAACAACTACCTATACCGCGGCGAACAATACGACACAAACCTCAACCTCTACTACCTCCGCGCCAGATACTACAACCCGGCCACGGGCCGCTTCATGAGCCGCGACCCGAACGCGGGGAAACTCAAGGACCCGAAGTCGCTGCACAAGTACCTATATGCTGACGGTAATCCAGTAGATGGAATGGATCCGAGCGGGCGGGACGACGAGATAGAGTATCGCAACCTGGTTTGCGGTGGGTCAGGTGATTGCGTGTCGGGGATCACTAAGCTGCATCTTATGAGGGTCGTGGTATGGAGCATCATTGCTTCGCAACTGGCCGAAATTCTTGACTTCGCGATCAATCCAGAGACTCCGGCACCACCCGTACATAACCCCGAAGGACCAGAACCTGGCTGTTCAACCTGTGAAGCACCAGAGCAAGGCCCTCCCATATCTGGGCCGCCGGTTGCCGGGGCGCCATAGGGTTGGGCATTTTGCAATCTACCTAGTCGTAGAGCAGGGGGTTCGATGATGACGTCATTTTGGAAAATTGCGATGTTTGCTGCATGCGTCGCGGCGATATGCGGGACAGCGCTGCTCTGGCGGGCACATGACGAGAAAGTGAATGAGCAAAGGCTCGTTGAGGCAGCGAGCGTAAGCCGACGAAGTGCCGAGCAAGGCGACGCAAGAGCTCAATATAGCCTCGGCCATATGTACTACCACGGCCAGGGAATCCCGCAGGACTATGCCGAGGCTGTCCGCTGGTATCGCAGAGCTGCCGACCAGGGTGACGCGAAAGGTCAATACGGTCTTGGCTACATGTACTACAACGGCCAAGGAGTGTCGCAGGACTACGTAGAAGCTGTCCTCTGGTATGGCAAAGCCGCCGACCAGGGTGACGCGCGCGCTGAGGTCAACCTCGCCCTCATGTATTACAACGGTCAGGGAGTGTCGCAAGATTACGCTGAAGCTTTGCGCTGGTACCGCAAAGGAGCAGATCAAGGCGATGCGATGGCTCAGGACGGACTAGGACTTATGTATTACCGAGGGCAGGGTGTGTCGCAGGACTATGCCGAAGCTGCTCGCTGGTACCGCAAAGCTGCTGACCAAGGCTTCGCCAAGGCGCAATACGACCTCGGGGTCATGTATTACGACGGCCGAGGTGTTCCACGGGATCGAGCCGAGGCGAACCGCTGGTTTCACAAGGCAGCAAATCAGGGAGACGAGAACGCTCGACGCACGTTGAGCGAAGGGTTAACAATGTGGAGGAAGCTCTTCCTGCTGACTCAGTTCGTAGGCGGACTTTTGCTCATGGTATGGTCCTTGCGGCAGAAGAGCCGCTGGAACCCTCGGAGTCCAGTTTTGTCGCTCACTGGTATCCTCTGCCTCTTCACCGCCGCGTTGAGTTGGTATGGTTATACCCACCACTTGATCTGGTATGTGAACAGTGGCTTTAGCGCGTTCACTTGGGTCAAATGGCTGCTCGATGCAGTCTCGATCGCATTACTCGTCTATATCGTCCAATCCGGGAAGAAATCGGTTGGGCAAGGCGGGTGGCCCAGGTCTCGTGTCTGAGACCTGGGATTCAACTACGATGCGAGGTCATACCTCTATGACGGTCGCAACGACATGCGCAATTCACGAGGTGCCGCGTCTTCGATCCATCTGTAGCGGCGAGCAGTACGACTCAGATCTCAACCTCTACTATCTGCGGGCACGCTACATGAATCCGGTAACAGGGCGCTTCATGAGCAGGGACCCGGAGGACGGAAAACCCTACGATCCCAAGACATTGCACAAGTACCTATATGCTGGGGCAGATCCTATAGATTTTAGAGATCCCCTTGGACGCGAGTTGGACGAAGTCGTGACACTTGACCGACGCTCACTAACCGCAAGCGAGAAATACGCGGCGCAGCAGTTGGGTGTTACAAGGAGGTTATTGAGGGTCGCAATACATGCAGTTAAGGCTGCCGCTACTTTCGAAGGAAATCCAGATGTATTGATCGGCGTAGTAGGTGAAGCCTACAACATACTTGGGAATGTGTATTTAGAAGAAGCTGAAGCCGATTATGAGCTGATCGGAAATTTGTTCGATTATCTTCCATAACCGAATAAGGAGAAACACAATGAGTGTTTTCGCCGATTATCTCCAGGTCATAGAGGACCAGAAATCCACCTGTACTCGCCGGAATGAACCAGGAGAATGAGTATCGTGAAACCTGTTCCGAATGAAGGAAATGAGAAGTGGAGCACGGCAAGCTTCAGGATAGCTGGGGATGCGCTTCGCCCCGATCAATTTACAGCGACACTCAGTCTTGAGCCAACGCAATCAGGCATCAAGGGGGAGCGATTCAGCACTCGCCATACTGCCGTCAGGCGCACTTCATTCTGGCTCCTCAAGTGTCCACTGAGTGACAGCCTGCCTCTTACTGAGCACTTGGAGTGGCTATTAAATCTATTTGAACCGAAAATGGACCTGATCAACTCCATTGCTGAAGAATCGAAAATCATGCTGCTCTGTGGGTTCTCTTCGGAAAATGGGCAGGGGGGATTCACGCTTGATGCGAAGATGCTTCAACGAATCGCCCGCCTTGGGGTGCCCCTGTCGATCGATCTCTATCCGCCGCAATCCTCAGAATCAGGAAGGGCTGATGTCGCAGCTTCCCAAGGTGAGGGATGAGTCAGTTGGGTGCCAATAGTCTCGGTTCTGAGACCTGGGATAGCG
>Ga0302189_10003121_pt1 | contig 12865 bp, 11 predicted proteins | sample II_Bog_E2_2_FD_194551 | JGI IMG/M metagenome (GOLD analysis project Ga0302189, IMG submission 194551) | Peat permafrost microbial communities from Stordalen Mire near Abisko, Sweden - II_Bog_E2_2 | ecosystem: Environmental > Terrestrial > Soil > Wetlands > Peat | place: Sweden: Abisko...
AGTGGATTGAGCAGAACATTTTGCTCATTCTGAAAGACGCGCCGTTCTCAAAGACCGACCCCAACGTCAACCCCGCCGCCGGAGCCTGTGTCGATTGCCCCAAGCGCACTGGAGGAAACGCGCTGCTCTTCGCCGATATTGCCGAGGACGCTTGCACCGACCCGGCTTGCTACCAATCCAAGATGGACGGGTTTGTCGCGCAGACCATCGCGGCCAAACCCAAGCTGGTACAAATCTCATCGGCCTTTGGACCGGCACCTGCCGCCGATAGCGGCAGCGCGGCCCTGCCCCGCAACAAGTACATCGAAATCAAGCCGCAGGACCCCAACGCGAAGAAGCACCGGGATTGGCCGGAGTACCAGACCTGCAAATTCATGACCGAGGCCATTGTCACCGAAGGCACCGAGAAAGGCGAGATTCGCAAAATCTGCGCTAACCCCGAATGCCCCGTACACCGTCCGAAGAAGCAGCGGCCGGCCGGAGACCAGCGCATCAAAGCCGAGCAGGACAAGCAGCGCCGCGAGGAGGCGCTTGCCAATGCCGTAGGCTTGCGTGTCCTTTCCGCCATTGTTGCCGCAGTGCCGGTACGTCTCACCAAGCGCGACCTCGTTTTCATTGTCGAGCGTTTGCTTCCCCAGTTGGAGGAGCGGCGGATCGAGGTTCTCGCCCGGAGCCGCGGCATCAAGAAGACGCAAGCCGCCGACAGCATAGGAAAGCTGATGGGCGCCTACGTTCACAAGGCCGAGGAAGGCGAACTCGGGAGACTTCTAGTCGAGACCGTGATTCTCCATTCAGCCCGAACGCAATCGGAGACTGGCAAGGCGCTCAAAGATGCCGCCCTGCATTACAAGGTGGACACCGACGCCATTGCCCAGAAAGTGAAAGCGGAGTTTGCCGCGAAAGAGAAGGCGCAAGCCGTCAAGAAGACGGCCGCGAAGGCGCAGCCGAAGCCAGCAAAACCCACAGCAGTCAAAAAAGCCAAAGCCGCGTAACGCTCAACTTCCAAGCCTTCCAAACGGGGTCTGCCGCCGCAGGCCCCGTCCTCTTTTCGCCCGTCTTCCCGCCCTTTGATGTGCTGCCGCTTCGCGCCAGACTTGGTTTGGCCCACCCGACCGGCTTGAACGCCTTCCGCAGGAAAGATGCTCGCTCGGGTAAACCGGATTAGTGTGCTTTGATGTAGTCTGTCCGGCCTCTTATAGTCCTCAATTTGATACTCGACGATTCTAATTGGGGCGAGAAGAACGCCTGCACCCCGATTCACGTAAGCCACTGCTTAGAAGGTAATTTTCGGGTTGGCAGACCAGGGCCCGCCAATTTCCGGAGAGTAAAGGCCACATTATCGAAAAACGCATCTCGCGACCGTGAAAGATTTCAATATGATCTTCATGTGGATACCGGAAAGGGGATAGCCGATCTCACGGCGCAGAATGACAAGTGCTGATCTCATCGTCCGATTGTGCCAAAGAGTCGGTGCAGGTTCGACAGTAGGCTTCTTCGGAACCCACAAGAATGCCGGCAAGACTACGGCATTGAATGCCTTCGCAAAACAGTTCCGTCATTCGGGGCGAGTGGCACTCATCTCAACTGGGAGAGATGGCGAACAACTTGATTCAATTGACCAGACCATCAAACCGCGCATTCAGGCAGAGCGTGGAGATTTGCTCGTCACGGTCGAACAGGCTGCCTACAGGGGAACCGCTGGCCTAATCCCATCCCTTGAACTTGGTTCAACTCCTTTTGGATGGGCATCCCTGTACGAGGTGTCGAGCCCCGGCACCGTCGAATTGGTCAGCCCAGGACCCCTTGCAACGCTATCGCAGGCTCTCGATCTCTTTCGGTACGAAAACTGCCGCGCTGTGCTGATCGACGGTTCCTTTGATCGCGTCGCTGCCTTGCGCGTCAGCGATTATTGCGTTTTTTCCATCGGCCGCTCCTACGACCCTCTCTTGGACCGTGTCTTGGAGCGCGTCCAGCATCTCGAAAGAATAATGTCTCTTCCTCTTTCACCGCTGTCAACCGACTCTTTTCTCAACTCCATTACGGATGGGGATATAGAGACAATCAAAGTCACGGGAATTGACAGTCTGACTTTTGACAGTCCGGCTGATCTGCTCCTTGGTCCTTCATCCCTCGTTCGCCTGCGCCGTGCTGGAATTAGAATATCGGTGCGGAGGCGCCCAGAACTTCTATGTTTTTCTACGAATCCTGCGCCCACAAGAGACCACGGCGACTTCCTGCGATGCGCAGCCCGCCAAGTTAGCGTCCCTGTTCTGGATGTCGTTAGCGGAGACTGTCGCCCATGATGCTTAATGTTGACACATTATTGATTGGTGATTGCGAACACCTAGCTAGCGACATTGCGTCTAAAATGCATTCGTTCATCTCACCCCGGTCAACGATCGCAGTGGAACGCGCGGTGCTACGATTAGCAGGCATCAGCGGGGCGCGGGAGCAGTATCCGCTGGTGAATATCGTCGCAGATTCCATCGGAAAAGAGATTTTCCGGCACGGCGTTGCTTTCTCGCTCGTCAATGCGATCGCGGCGACCGGAAAGAACGCTCAGACATTGGCGGAGCAAGTTGCCGACGAGCGCTTAGACCTCGACTCTTTTCCAATTGCACCAGAGGAAAAGCGGCGAGTGATCGCGGACGAGTTGCGCAAGGCAGGGTTGGAACGGATCGAAAGACAGCGACAAAGAAGACAAAACGCGCTACAGCAGTTTGGAGAGCGCCCCACACCATGGCGCTATGTGATAGTGGCGTCGGGCAATATTTTCGAGGATATCGATCAGGCCCTGGCCGCCGTAGGTCAGGGAGCGGACATTATCGCAGTAATTCGCTCTACCGCTCAGAGTCTGATGGACTACGTGCCGGAAGGTGCCACTACTGAAGGGTTCGGCGGTACTTACGCGACTCAGGAGAACTTCCGCATCATGCGGGATGCGCTCGACGAGTTGTCGAAGCGTCTTGGCCGTTATGTTCGGCTGACAAACTACGCCTCTGGCCTATGCATGCCTGAAATGGCCATGCTCGGCGCGTTGGAGCGTCTGGACATGATGCTTTCGGACTCTATGTATGGGATACTGTTCCGCGACATCAACATGCAGCGCACACTGGTCGATCAACACTTTGCTCGCCGGATTCAGGCACTTGCAGGAATCATCATCAACACCGGAGAGGACAACTACCTTACTACCGACGATGCGTTCAATGCAGCTCATACCGTTCTGGCTTCTCAGTTCATCAACCGCGCATTCGCCCACAGGTCAGGCCTCCCGGATCGGCAGATTGGGTTGGGCCATGCTTTCGAAATGAACCCCCTACAGGAGAGTGGACTTTTGCTGGAGATCGCGGACGCACTCCTATCCCGCACCTGTTTCCCGAACTGTCCGCTCAAGTACATGCCGCCTACCCGCCACGTGACCGGCGATATTTTTCAAGCACACGTAATGAATGCACTGTTTAACTTGACCAGTGTGGCGACAATGCAGCATATCCATCTTGTTGGCATGCCTACAGAGGGGGTGCACACGCCATTCATGCAAGACCGTGCCATCGCACTGAAAAGCGTCGAGTACATAACGCATTACGCCAAAGGCATATCGGATGAATTCCTGATTCGCGAAGATGGCATAATCAACCAACGTGGGCGCACTGTCCTTCAAGCGGCAAGAGATCTGCTATCCGACATAAATGAGACTGGAATGTTTGAGTCAATTGAACAAGGGCAATTCGCAAACATCAAGCGCAATCGAAATGGAGGAAAAGGGCTAGAAGGCGTCTTCGTGAAAAGCGATCGCTATCTCTCTCTGCTACCGGACGATTATGGAAAATGACCCAGTCATAAGACCCTTCGGAGACACGCGGAATGACGGCGCAATCCAATTGTCTTTTACGCTTCCTATTGCGCACTCAGAGCGAGCGCGTGCTGCCGCCCGTGCACTCTGCACATCAATGAATTTGACCCAAACCAATGTGGTGCATATGGAACGCCTAGATGATCGCAGTACCTTCTTTATCGTCTACGGCCGTACGTCTGCAAGTGTCGATTTGGACCAGTTGGTAACAGCGGAGCCCGAGATCCAAGAGATGAGCATCGAGCACGTCAACAAAACAATCTTGACGAAGCTATCTCGTAAAGCCGTGGTGATCGGCGCCGCCACTGGAACAGATGCGCACACGGTGGGCCTCGATGCCATTCTCAATTTGAAAGGCTTTCATGGGAATCATGGCCTTGAACGTTACGCCAGTCTCGACGTGCACAATCTTGGCAGCCAAGTGAGCAACAGAGCGTTGGTCTCGCGGGTTCGGGAACTGAATGCAGATGTCTTGCTTGTAAGTCAGGTTGTTACGCACAACGAGCTCCATTTGCGTAACCTAACACAACTCATTGATTTGCTTGAGGCCGAGAGTCTTAGAGGCAATCTGATTGCTGTCGTCGGTGGCCCCCGCATCTCTCATGAGCTTGCGATCGAGCTGGGGTTTGACGCGGGATTCGGTGCAGGCACTCTACCATCCCAAGTGGCCGCATTCATCGCCGGCTCGATTCAGAGGCGCTAGGATGCCTCTGAACCGATATAAGGATGGCGCGTGTGCATCCCGCCTTGCTGCGTTTCTTGAAGAAAGAATTGCGTTGTTGAAACCGTGCGATTCCGTCGGCGTTGAGCACGAGACATTCCTTTGCATGCCAGATAAAACCCCTGCAACTGAAGAGCTATCTCAGGCGGTATTTCGGTCTCTGGCTGATGATCGCTTTCGTCTCCTGGATAGCGATGAACCTGGCTTTATCTCGGGAGTAGAAGCAGACGACCACGGAACGTCCCCAACTCGAATCGCCTACGACCATCCGCCGCATTTGCTTGAGATCTCTTCGGCGCCGCACCACAGTCTGAATGACTTGCACAATAATCTGGGAGAGGCCTGGCAACTGCTATTAGCTGCCGCAGCGCATCACGGCGCCTGCGTCGAGTCTATTCCGCTTGTGAGTGTGCACTCGACGGACTCTCGGTTGCTAACTTCACGCAAGAAGTGGACTAACCTCCGGTACTACCGAAGGAAACTGTTGGCGGCAGGTAACGTTCAATTTGAGAATTATGCAGCCGCCATTGCTGCAACGCAGATTCATGTTGCGCTTCCTGCTACCCAGTATCCAGCAGTCATTGAGAAGCTGTACAGATTGGAGCCGCAGATTCTGTCGGTGACCGCGGCGTGGGCTGGTATGAATCCATCTCAATTGCGCCAAAGATGGGAAGGATATGCAACCGTGTTTGCCTCATCTCCACTCGTCGGGTTTCCGCACTTGGGCGACTGGTCAATTGAAGGCTGGTTAACCGCGCTTTGCCGCACACCGATAGCGGGCGGACCGTGCGATGCCTGGGCTGCAAGTAACTTGGATCAGACTGGGCGCTTTCCCCACGACTCGGTCGAATCATTCTGGTCTGCTGTGCGCGATCTGCAAATCATCCGACCCCGACTTTCAGGCACAGTCGAGTTCCGAGCAGATCCCGCGATGCCAACGCTTGATGCGGTGATGAAAGTCGCTGCGCTCCGACTTGGGCTCTGCGAAGCTATCTTGAACGGATATGAGCCACGTATGTCGTTTCGTGAGGCCCACGACGAGTGGTGGCGGATTGCAAGAGGAGGGCTCGCAGGGCACGATACTACGGACGTGGTATTGTTGGCAATGAACGCTCTTAAGGGAAGGGCCCATCAAGAAGAGCATTACTTGATGTTGTGAAGCTCCAACACATTAGCAAAGTATATTGTGAGCGGATAGTCTCCCGACCGATGTAGTGCCGTCACGCATCGGACCGTCGTTCTTGCTTAACTTCTGGAATGGCCCGAGACTTCGCTTATACTTTGCGAGCTACTCGGTTGGCTTGCAAAGGGCACAGGAGTCTCCGTGGATTTCGCTCTTGCCTTCTCGATAGGAGAACTCCCTGCCTTCGTAGTTGCGCAATAGCACTTTGCCTCCTTCGGAAGAAATCACGTTTTGAGGCATCACTGGAATCTTTCCACCACCCCCCGGTGCATCAACGACGAATGTTGGAACGCCAAAACCAGTCGTATGCCCCTGAAGGGATCTAACAATCGATACTCCTGTTTCAACACTGGTCCGAAAATGAGTGAGGCCTTCAGACAAGTCGCAATTGTAAATATAGTACGGCCGGCAGCGCACTTTTAGCAGCTCATGCATCAGTCTTCGCATGATTACTGGGCAGTCATTGATTCCTTTCAGCAACACGGTCTGGTTCCCGGTAGGAATCCCAGCATCAGCAATCCGATTCATGCACTGCCTAGTAGATGGTGAGGACAATTCAAAAGGATGGTTGAAGTGGGTGTTCAACCATAGGGGATGATACTTGCGCAGCATCTCAAGAAGGCTCACATCAAGGCGCTGAGGAAGGACCACCGGCATCCGGGTGCCGATACGAATGATTTCGACATGAGGGATTGCACGCAAACGGGACAGGAGGTATTCGAGGCGGGAGTCAGTGACCGCAAGTGGATCGCCGCCAGAGATCAGTACGTCGCGAATCGCAGGCGTCCGCTGGATATACGCTACGCCGGCATCCAAATCTGCGTTACTCGGAGAGACCTGGTCCCCGACGATTCGGCGTCGCGTGCAGTAGCGGCAATAGAGAGAGCACTCATGGGTCAGGAGAAACAACACTCGATCAGGATACCTATGTGTAACATTTGGAGCAGGAGAATGGCTATCCTCGCCAAGAGAATCGGCCATTTCCTCAGGGGCTACGTACATCTCTGCTGTAGATGGTACGACCTGCCTTCGCATCGGGCACCGCGGGTCTTCCGGATCTATCAGGCTAGCGTAGTGCGGCGTGATTCCGAAGCGGAACGCAATGCCCTTGCGCAAGGCCTCGCCTTCATCTTCACATACATGGATCACGCGCGCGAGTTGCTCAACGCTTGTGATGCGATTCTTTAGTTGCCATTTCCAGTCCGCCCACTGTTCATCCGCGACATCGCGGAACAGATCGATTTCGGAATGGGGGCGAGGGGAAGTGAGCATGCGGTTTAGGCCAGATTATACGCGACCAGTCAACGACTCTAGGAATCGCTGCCTAATGTGCCTCAAGTGCCTGCCGCAGCAATGGGTTCCCCCGCACCAGTCCAAGAGCGTACTCGGCGTGACCAGGTCTGAATCCATTTCCAATCAGCATCGTAACCCCGGATCCAATTCCCTCGGCAAACAGTGCGGCACGTGTGAAGTCGGTTGCCATACTAAAGAAGACTACTTCTCCATCAGCCCGAGTGCAGGCCACTGCCGTTGGTTCCGCGCCAGCACAGGTGATACAACTGACCGTAAAATCGGCTTCTTGGATGAACGTCAGCATACCGGCTGTGTCCGTAACGTCATGATGGATGGATGTGATGCCCGGCAACGCGGCTTCGGCAGCCAGAAGTTTTGTTTTGTCGCGATCAACCAAGATCACTTCCGCAGCACCACGTTGCCGGGCCGCGGCAGCAGCCAGTAACCCACTCTTGCCTGCTCCAAGGATAAATACCTTGCTGCCCGGCTTGACCCGTTCGGAGACGAGTTTTGGGGCACCACACACATCAAATATCGAGATTGCGAGCTCGGGATTGAAGTCTGTCGGCAACTCAGCCCATGGTGAACTCGCGAACAATACAGCGAATCCCTGCACTACGACTTGGCATGTGTCGAGGTTTAGATCGATGATAGCGTCAATCGCCAGTGGTGTGAGGGAGAGACTTACCAGGCTGGCAACTCTGGACCCGAGTTTGGGACTTCCTGGCCCGATGTGTGGGCCTACCCAGGCGACGGTGCCGCTCAACAAGCCGCCGGACCCGGTGATTGGATTGTGCAACTTGCCACGAGTCGATATTATGTCCAGAATTCTCGCCGCGACCTCGTTCTTGGAATGCCCCACGTCCTCTAGGATCTGACGCCAGCTCGTTGCATCTACGTTAAGCCGCTCGACATTGATATGAATTTCGTCAGGAAATCGGATTCGACTATTATCGAGCCTCAATGCGGGTTGAGGCAGAGAGCCCGGTGGTTCGATCACGCGGTGAAATCCGATCACTGACATAAAGGTAGGCTAGCATTCCGAAACAGGTATTTTGCCCCCAGTGACGGGTAGGAGACCTGAGTGGATCCCGGCAAAGCGCGCAGGCAAGCTGAGAAGCATCAGGAACTCTGGTCAGATTGCGCGGTCATTCTGCCTTACAACTCATCGCGTAAAGGACTGAGAGACGATCGCCTTCCAACCGGTTGTATCGCGCTTCCAGACGCGCAGCAACTGAAAAGTGCCGGTATACCTGCCTCCCCGGTCTGTAGCATCCACCCTGGAGTTTCCGATCACGACGACCGTGTCGTCTCCCTCAATGCGGAATTCCTTATGCACATCCGTCACGGAGAAAAAACGCGTTACGCCCGACCGGAAATCTTCCAGAATCTGCTGCCTGTTCCGCACCAGACCCTTTCCATTCACACTCACATAATCGGGTGCAAGCAGTGAATCGAGAACGGCCACATCTGAGTGTATATATGCTTCCGAGAGTCTTGATTCAAGCTGCTTTACATCATCTGTTCGGTTTCCGGGTAGGCGATCTGTTTGTGCAAATCCAGACGCCGGCCCAAAAGCGATCATTGCTAATACAAGAGACACAACTGTACGGAAACGGAACAAGGAATGCATCCTCCACCTCCTGGTCAACCAGCTGGAACAGTATATAGGAGCAAGTGCCAGTCGGTTCCGGCAGGCAGTTTTGGAGAACACGGTACCGTCGCCATAACAATCCATCCCAGATTCTGTGAAATCGTCAACATTGGCGCATTTGAAACGGCAACGAAAGCCAGCAGAAATCTAAGAGGAGTGCCTTCCGCGTGCTGTGTCGCCTGCTTCAACAACCGCGCTCCGACACCTTTCCCGCGCGCTTTGGCTCGAACATACGTACTCGACTCGGCCATGGAAGTGACCAGGCCGGGATTGTTGCGGCATGGCATTAAAGATTGCCATCCTTCGATTCGCCCGTCAGATGAGAGTGCAACCCAAAATCTAAACGGGTCGTTCTGGCTGTTGATTAGCCGTCGAAAATGGGATTGCGGGTCCAACTCACTATCCATTGCCACGGATGGAGCTGCCACTGTAAATCCTTCATGCCAGATCGCGACAACTTGATCAACATCAGAGGGGTGCGCTTGGCGGATGGTTACCATTCAACGATCAACTCCATTGTTCCTGCGCAATAGAGTAAAGACTTGGAGGCATACAGGACAAGTATCGGACTAGCCAGCGGAATGCTTACGAGCTGCAAGCGATCCAAATCGGACACGGACAAAATCAGAGGAAACCGAGGAGATTGGATCTTCGACTTGGGCCAATTGCCTAATGGAGTGGTCAATTATCGAGAGTTGGATAACCGAAGAATGCTAAAGAGGAATTGCCCGATTTCCTTCTGCAACACTGTCACATGCCGATATTACTGAATTGCGCGTTTCGGGCCCAACTCGGCGAAAAATACACGTTGACTCCGGGGGCAAGGGGATTGCATATCATTGCTTGGTTTGGTGGCCCAAGGCAAAAGCGGGGCCTTTCAGTTCGGCATAAAGCCGCGGTGTGCTCGAATCTCCAGCCGCAGTTCTTCCCTTAGCGCCTTGCTTTTCTTGAGCCGCTTGAAGAACTCATCTAGAACGCTGACGACAATGGCGTTGACGCTGACGGCTTCCGCTTCAGCCCATTCCCGGAGTTTGTTGCGGGCTTCTGCGCCGACATGGAGCAGCTGAGGGTTGGTGAGTTCCATGCCGGCCTTGCGGGTCTGCATGATGTCTACCTTTTCGCGCTCAACATGACTCAACGCAAAAAGGACGATCCTGGCCAGATCGCCCTTTACACGAGACTCTTCGGTGACTGCTTCGCGCAGATCAATGGGGAGGCGCAGCGTCATTCCCGGACGGTCGTCCGTCCACCGCTGCCCCTCGCGATTCACTTTCCGCACTGCTTTCTTTGCCACCTTCTTGGTAGCCTTCTCTGTTGGCACTGGATACCCTTCCAAAGTTGTTTCCGAGTCTCTGTTGAGACTCATTCACAGCTCTCATTGGTGAGTAAGGACCATTGAACAGAATGTCCTTCTCAACCCTTACAAAAAATCTGTAGCCCGGTCTCACCACAATTGTTGGCTGGATGTTAAGGTTCCTGCGAGTCACCTCAACTCCGAGTTGGCCGACTTGCTGGCCAACCGCTTGCCCCACCTGTTGCCCGACGCTCGGGGATTGCAACACCAAAGAGTTCGTCCCCTGGCTCAGCTCAATTCCGGCGGAGAAAAGCGACGTGAGCAGAGCGCCGGAAAGGATTCTGCCCCAGTGATTGTCCACCTGGTCTCGGAAGCCCGCCGCACCAGTATTGTCGTCCCCTTCAAAACCGCCGAGCGAGAGGCTGCTTCCGTCAGGAAATATGACACGCTGCCAAACCGCCTGCAATGCACTTTGTCCATACCCGACGTGGGAATTGTAAATCCCTACCAGTGTACTTCCAGCCGGTACTAGAATGTACCTGCCACTAGCAGAATCATACACATTTTCTCGGACGAGAGCCCTGATCAGCCCCGGCAAATCGGAGTTGAGTTGCTGTTCCAGCACGGCTGGAATGAGCCAGCCAGCCTTGACTTCAAACTTACCCAGGGCAGGTTTCCGCGCGCTGTTTTGATAGTCCGATTCACTGCTGTCCAAGATAGCCTGAATCGTCTTGGCCGGACGTTGATCTGACAGGACATAAATCCGCAAACCCTGACATTGGTGGAACGGGTTGGCGGGCTCCGAGTTTAGCGTGGCGGTGTCTGCTGTCTAAGATGGACTCCTATTCTGTACTGTTGTTGCACCCTATCGGCTGTGTCGAGCAGTTCTGCTGTCCAATTCAACTGAAGGTCAGTTCCAGTTGCGGCGAGGGCGGCGTTTCTGGTGCTTGAAATGGATCGTCGATCCACGTCCACAGATTGCGATAGACGAACAGTTGCTGGCGCAGCAGGACCATGAAGTTGGACAAGTGCCATCCGAAGGTTGACTTCATGTGCAGGATCTTGACCAGCAGCATGGCGATCAGTGCGGTCCAGATCTGGGTCTTCAGTGCATTGGCTGAGGTGCCGACAAAGGTCTTCACCTTGCAGGACTGTTTCAGCGCCTTAAAAAATAGCTCTATCTGCCAACGGTTCTTGTAGATTTCAGCAATGGTGGCGGCGGCCAGCTTCCTGTTGTTGGTCAGGAAGACCAGGGTGCGTTGCTGCTCTTCGTCGAAGAACTCAATGCGGCGCATCATGGGTGGCTCGTCGCTCTTGGCGGCCTGCTGGGTCATGCAGATGATCTGATCGCTCACCAGTCCCTTGCGCTGGGGAACAGCCAAGTTCTCGACTTCGATGATGTCCGCGTTGGTCTTCAGGCGAGTGACGAAGTATACGCCCTGCTGGGTCAGCCGCTCGAACCAGTTGTAATCGGTGTAGCCACGGTCGAAGACCAGGATGGTGCCGGGTGCGAACTCCCACTGGCGGGTGACGGTGACTTCGTGCTGCTTGCCGTCGGTGATGACTCCGTAGCAGGGCAGCAGACCGTCGTGATCGAGCATCAGATGCAGCTTGACGGCACCCTTGGTGCGGCGGAACTGCGCCCAGTCGAAGACCGAGGCACACAGTTCGATGGTGGTGGCATCGATCGACAGCAGCTTGTTCTTGAAGCGGAACTTGTGCCGAACACCAGACTGTTGCGCTTGGCCGCGAGCAATTTCCAACATGCGATAGAAGAGATCCTCGAACAGTGCGCTGGGGCGATGCGCGTTGGCATAGGCCAGAGTGGAGCGCTTGGGTGCCGCAGGCAGCCCCAAATGTTTAAGCTTGCCTTCGCTGGCGGCCAATCCGTTGGTGATGTCGCGCAGGCTGTTGACTGAGCCCAACTGGCAGAACAGCATGGCTACCAATTGGCCCCAGCTGGTGAAACCTTTGGCGTTGCGTTCGGCCATGTGCTTGCGAACGGCGAAATCAAAGTCCAAGCGTGGAATCAGCTTCAAAACTTGGGAGAAAATGCTGCATACTGTGGACAAGGCTGTGTCCTCCTCTGACGGTGAGTTCTCGCAAAACCAACTTATCAGAACGACGCAGCCTTGCCGTTATACCGAACTTACTTCTGAGAAATCCCGTCTTGGACAATACTGAGTCCGATTCCTGCTTGCCGTGCTGCTGGCCGAAGCCTGCCTTTTGCTGCTGATCGTTCTGGCGCTCATATTCCGTGCGCTGCTCCTGTGGTCCCGCCCCTGCAAGCTGTGAGCTGACGGGTTGGGGAAGGCCACCTTGCGCCGGATTGGCTCCCAGCGCAGAACGGGCATTGATGAGGGCGGCTTGAATCGCTTGCAGCGGATCGGTCTCCGCATTTTGTTTTTCCTTGTCTTCGCCGGGGAGGTTCCCCTTGACAGAGGTTGCCGCCTCCATCGCCTCACGTTCCCGGTTGTATTCTTCCAGTCGCCTTTGTTCCGCAAACGACAGCGAACCATTCGCGGCGGTCGAGACTGGAGTCTGCCGGTATTCAAGCGGTGGGATCGAGTTGGCCTGCCTGCCGGCCCCTGCGCCAACCGACAAAGATGACCGGCCAGCCGGAGAGTCGCCGGTTGCAATGGAGGAGCGTTGTGCAGATTCCGGAACGTGAGTCTGGCCAATGTCCAGTCCATTCCGTGCCTGGTCCGACAACATCCCCTTCTCAACAGTAGTGGCCGGCCCCGAGCCAACTTGCGCTGTCTCCGTCTGCTTTCTCGTCTTATTGTTGCGGCTTGCCAGACCATGCCGCATATACGCCGCCGCCAGAACGACCAGGGCGATGAGGATGATTCCGGCCAGCGGAC
>Ga0302189_10003130_pt1 | contig 12839 bp, 13 predicted proteins | sample II_Bog_E2_2_FD_194551 | JGI IMG/M metagenome (GOLD analysis project Ga0302189, IMG submission 194551) | Peat permafrost microbial communities from Stordalen Mire near Abisko, Sweden - II_Bog_E2_2 | ecosystem: Environmental > Terrestrial > Soil > Wetlands > Peat | place: Sweden: Abisko...
AAGACCGTGGCGGACTGCTTCAAGTTCCGCAACAAGATCGGCCTGGACGTTGCAATCGAGGCGCTGAAAGACAGCCTCCGCCAAAAGAAGACCACCATCAACGACATCTACCGTTATGCCAAGATCTGCCGCGTGAGCAACGTCATCCGTCCCTACATGGAGGCGTTATGACCCGCGAACCAGCGAAGAATCCCGCGGCTTCCATCCGGGCGCGTTTGCTCGCTCTCGCCCAAAGCAGAGGGCAAGACTACCAGCGGGTCCTGGGAAGATATGCGATCGAACGATTCCTGTTCCGACTGGGCAACTCAACCTACCGCGACAGATTCGCAATCAAGGGAGCAACGCTGTTTACGCTCTGGACGGGCGATACCCACCGGCCTACGAAGGACTTGGACCTCCTCGGATGGGATCGTCGGCCATTGGTGGAGTCGAGGAAACAATTCGGGCCATCTGCATCGTCGAAGGGAATGACGGCATTCTCTTCGACGCCGAATCTGTCGAGGGCACAAGGATCAAAGAAGAGGACGAATACGAGGGTGTGCGCGTGAAATTCCACGCCGCCCTGGCTGGCGCGCGGATTCCGATGCAGGTCGATATTGGATTTGGCGACTCCGTTTATCCAGAGCCGGAATTTGCTTCGTTTCCAGTGTTGCTCCCTATGGAACCACCGGTCATCCGTGCCTATCCGCGCGAAGCCGCCATTGCGGAAAAACTCAATGCAATGGTTGTGCTGGACATTCGCAACAGCCGCATGAAGGACTTCTACGACATCTGGTTCATGGCCAACACCTGGACCTTTGAAATGGCCACCTTGCGCGACGCTACCCGATCAACCTACGTCGGTGATTCAAAGCTGTGGGATCACGCGGCAGGCTGTTTGCGAATCTGAAGCCTGCAGGCGGAATAAGTGCCATTGACGAAAATGATGGTTGTCAGCGCGGCCATCGGAAGGTAGAAGCTGGGCACGAACGTCATGACGCCTTCCAGGAACATTACAGTGCCGACGGCCTCAACCTTACTGCCCCAGGCTGACAGGTCCCACCTGTAGACCTTCGGCGCACTGAAGAGCAGTCCGCCCACAGCGATCACCCATAGAATGATGGACCGCTCGGGGTGGTGCGGGAGGACAAAGTGCACAACACCGAAGGTGAATATGGGAGCGCAGCCACCCATCACCAAACCGATCCAGGCAGCGATGCGACTACCCGGCCTGAAGGCATGCTTCACTTGCTGCACCACCGTGAGTCGCTCGAACTGCTCCTCGGTCATGCTTGCCGTCCGGTAGGATGCCGACTTGGGTCGCGATGTCTTCTTTTTGCCTAACCTTTTCGGAGGTGTTACCAGGTTCAAGCTCGTGATCGCCACAGTTTCCTCCATCACCATCAACCTACGGAGCCCAATCGTCAACGTGGGATAGAAGGCAAGACTTCAGAGTGGTCCAAGCTTTCAGCGATCAGTGGTTGAGCCAGGCCCCATAGCTTCCGAATGGGACCGGTGCTGACAGATGATATTGAATCGTTTCGCATTGCACGGTGGCTAAGCTGAGTGCGGCCCGAACTCGCAGAACCAACTCTCGGGGTCCCCTTGATGAATTCGCCATTGACGGGCTCCACGCATACGATTTGGCCGGAACTTGGAGGTTCCGCCAATGGTCAATACTCAAGAAAGCCCAGTAATTCTGATTGATTCTGCCGTCGTACAAGCCGCTCCTCGTGACGACACATATATCGTTCAAGATGGACACTTCGTCGGCCACGACGGGTTCATCGTCCCGAACAGCTTCAGCGAGTTCTACCAACGATTCCCGACCTATGTCGCAGACTGGGTAAAACGGAGGGTTCGAGGTACAGCATCGCAGACAGAGGCAGAAGATTGGACGCAGGAACTTCTCATGCATTTGGCAGCTTTACCCGCGTGTTCAAAATTCCGCAGGGAGGGCAAGGAGGATGTCATTCAGACGTTTGCTCCAGATCGGATGCACGGGGCGAACGAGGCAAGGTTCCGGGGCTTCATCAATCGGTGCCTCGGAAACAAGCACAACACTCTATACATGAAATGGAGAAGGCGACCGCTCTCGAATCCCGGAAGCCTTCCATTTGAGGCAGACGCAGAGCACGGGGCTTCCGACGAGTTTTGCCATTCGAACTCAGAGTACCTTCGCCAAGCCGGATGCCGGAGCCGGGAACGTGAGGAGCAGAGATTCCGTCTCGGCGAGTTTGTGCGTTTTGGAGAGGCCAGCATTCCCGGCCTTCAGATTGCCTTGGAGTCATTTCATCGCACTGGAAGCTGGGATAAGACGGCAGAGATTTTCGGTCGGAAGAAGTGTGAATCCATCCGATGGCGTGCTCGGCAGAAAGGTAGGGTATTAACTAGAGGAGTGAGATTGGCATCACTTAATGCTTGAAATATTGCTCCGAGTGATATATAAATCACTCTCATGCAGGTTTTGACAGAACTCGGCGAAGCGGTCGCGGCAAGACGCAAGGCTCTCAAACTGAGCCAGAGCGAAGTCGCCAGTCGAACCGGACTCACCCGGGAGACTCTCGTGCGCTTTGAGCGAGGGCAGCTATCAGAATTCGGTTCACGAAAGCTGCTGGCTGTCCTCGCTGTTCTTGGACTGGAGATCAGCTTCACCGAAGTCGGGGCGGCTGGCACCCTTGATGAACTGCGGCGTGAGCGGAGCGGGGCATGAAGCTGAATGTCCATGTTCTCGACAAGCAAGTAGGGGTGCTGGAGCAGGTCGGCGACTTCCGCAGCGTCATGGCCTACACCCCCGATGCCGCGCCGGAGAACCTTGTCTCGCTGACGATGCCCGTCCGCACGGAGTCCTACCCGTGGGACGACGAACTTCACCCCATCTTTCGTATGAATCTGCCGGAGGGCTACCTGCTGCAAGTTTTGCAGGAGGAGTTCGGTCCGCACATCGGTGCCAGCCCCGTCGCCCTGCTATCGGTCATCGGGCGCAACATGGTTGGACGGCTGAAGGTTGCTCCTCCCGGCGCGATGCTGGACGAACCGGCCAAGTCAGTCGAAGTGGCCGAACTGCTCAAAGGGGATAACTCCGAGGAAGCGTTCTCGCAGCTTGTGCGGGAGCACGCAAGAAGCGGCGTCTCGGGCGTCCTGCCAAAGTTCCTCGACACTGAGAACCAGAAAGAAAGCGGACTGGGACGACATCCTAAGGCGACCCTGCTGACCCACCGGCACATCGTGAAGGGCTCATCTTCGCGGCTACCATTCGCCACGGCCAACGAGCACCTGTGTATGCAGGTCGTGGCGAAGGTGTTGCCCACGGCGAAGACGGAACTCTCCGAGGATGGCAACGTCCTCGTGGTACATCGCTTCGATGTTGACGAGAACGGAGAGCCCTTCCGTGCTCTGGAGGACTTCTGTTCGTTGCTGGGGCTGCGCCCTTCACAGAAATACGAAACGACATGGGAGAGAATCGCGAAGGCCGTACGAGCGCATGTGCCTGGGCGAGACCACTATGAGACCTTCCAGAAGCTGACCGCGATGCTGCTGCTGACCTACGCCCTGCGGAACGCCGATTGCCACGCAAAGAATATTGCGCTGATCTATACATCGCGGGACGATGCCAGTCTTGCTCCCGCCTACGACTTCTTCACGACCTCGGTCTATGCCGGGTACCAGCACAACCCACCCGGCATCGCCTTGATGGGCAAGAAGACGTGGCTCCCTGGCAAGACCCTCTCCCGCTTCATCACCGCCAACCTCGGCATCCCGGACAAGGAGCAGCGGGAGATGGTCGAGCGCATCAGCGATGCCGTCGCCGACACTGCCCCGGCAGTCCGCAAAATGATGGACGGCTTGGTAGGCTTCAGGGACACGGGCAAGCGGATGCTGGCGGTGTGGAGTGAGGGTGTAAACTCGCTCCGAGATTCCCGGATGTACAGCCTGAGCCCATGGAAGTCGAACCATGCCTTCGAGGGCATCTCCGAGCCACCGAAGCTGGAGAATCCGCGAACGGTGGTTGGGAGATCGGAACTTCTCGCTGGAGGAAGGCGGCGGAAGGCGAAGTGAGACGGGAAGACTGGGGAACCAGCTACAGTCACCCCACTCAAATTCGCATCGGAAGACCGGCCCCTTCACGGGTGCTTCTCACGAGCGTTCTTACCCGCTTCAATGAGGGATTCGTTGCATAGTGCTGCACACAAAAACAGGGAACCACTTTGGGAACCACTTGTTCCCTATTTCGGTGCAATCTTTGGCAATCATGTGCAGCAGATTAAATGGATGCAACTCTAGAATTATCAATCGATTACAAGATAACTTCTAATTCTAGAGGGACTTGCAAAATCGGTCAAAATAGGACTCAAAATCCGCCGATCGCAAGGTCGTGGGGGTTCGCCCCCCTCCCGGCGCCATAATCAGTTACTTACAGTTAGACACAGAAGTCGAGATGTTTCGTCTTGTAAATGCGGATAAATTCCGACCGCATACTCGCCAACGAATTGATCGCGGACAACCTCAGTTCATAACGGAGGTAAGATATGTGCGAGTCTGTTTTTCCGTGAGTTGTGGGCTGCTGCCGGCTCCTAATGTGTTAGTTCCCTGGGCCGCTCAATGGAGCCAATCAGATTTCACGGTTCATCTTTTTCACGGACGGAAGAGGGATGTCACTCGTGGATGCAAATACCCCAAGGTCCCCCGAAAAGGCTGCTGACCGCGAAGTCTTGCGAGTTTTGAATCCATCTGAAATTGCGGGAAACTTGCGGAATCGAGCCTTCGTTGGTACCTCCGGTTGGGCATATTCGAGCTGGAAACAGGGATTCTATCCTCCAGCGGTTCCTCAACGGAAGTTCCTGGAATACTACGCAACTCAATTGAACTCCGTCGAAGTGAACTACACCTTCCGCCAGTTGCCGACCGAGAGCATGCTCACTGGTTGGCTGGACGCGACCGGCGCTGACTTTCGCTTCTCGTTCAAAGCGCCGCAGCAGATCACTCACATCCTTCGGCTGAGAGACTGTTCAGATGCACTCGCCGCCTTGTCCAGTGCGCTCGCTCCGGTTGTGGCTGCTGGACGGATGGGAGTGGTGCTCTTCCAGCTTCCGCCCAATTTCAAGGCCGACGTGTCTCGCCTCGACTCCTTCCTTGTGGACGCCGAAATGTGCGGGTTGCGGATGGCGTTCGAATTTCGACACAGCACGTGGTTTTGTGATGAAGTGTATTCCGTACTGCGGCGCCACTCTGTCGCGCTCTGCGTTGCCGATAGCGAAGAATTAGAGACGCCGGATATTGTGACCGCTTCGTTCGCCAGCTACAGGTTCCGCAAGAGTCGATACTCTCGATCACAGCTCGAATTGATTGAGAATACCCTGCGCCGGCGGTCTGCCGAGGGCGACACCTTCGCCTATTTCAAGCACGAAGAACGACCAACTGGGGCTATCAACGCGGTCAATACACTCCGAAGGCTTCGGCATATTGCGCCTCGTCGATGATGATGCTAGTTTCCCCGCTATCTCGCTATCTGGAGTCTGGAGTCTGCGGGATTCCGGTGGTGATCGCGGCTGGCGTTCGTGCACAAAGTCGGCTTTGGGGACCGTGAATCTCGATGTCCCAAATGCAACCAAGTCGAATCCTATTGAGCGGTTGCGTCCTGCAATGCAAACCAGTAGTACCGCCGCCAGCAAAACATGCATCGGACCGGCCGCAGCGCAACCATAGCCAGCAGCCCATCAACCGGCCTCCGCTCAGCCGGCTTGAATTTGATCGAATTGCAGCGCGGGCATTCGTGCCTAAGCCACACAAAGTGCGGCACCCATGCTGGCCACGTCCGATTTGAAAAATCCATACCACACCTCTAGCGCCCGGACACAATCGCCCGCTGCTCTGTATTCCCTTCTAACGAACTCGAATTGGCGTCAAGCCATGCAAGCGACGCACGTATGCTGCCGACAGCCAAAGCCATCGACGAATCCGCAGCGCCGTAGTAAAGATTGATCGTGTCTCCGTCATCGCCAATCGTTTGCCCGCAAGGAAACACAACATCCTTCACATCTCCTCCGCGCTCGTATGGAGCTTCAGGCCCAAACATCCACGAATCTCCGCGCTTTAAACAAACCTCCGGCCGATCCAGATCAAAGAGTGCCAGCCCCAGCCGATAAATGCTTCCAGAAGCCGTCTGCCGCACACCGTGATAAATCGTCAACCATCCCCGAGCCGTCTCAATCGGAGGCGAGCACAGCCCAATCTTGTTAGCATCCCACCATCCGCCGCGGCGCGCCTCAAGAATAATCTTGTGACCACCCCAATGCCGTAAATCCGGCGAATACGAAATCCACATATGCGCGCCAAGCGTAGTCACGGGCCTGTGAATCAGCGCCCACAGCCCGCCAATTCTTCTCGGCAGCAGCGCCGCATCTTTATCTTCCGGCTGCATGATCACGCCGTATCGTTCAAACCTCTTGAAGTCCTTGGTCATCGCAAGCGAGACGCCAGGTCCGCCTCGTGCAAACGATGTGTACACAACGGCGAATTGCTCCAGCTCCGGCACGTATGTGATGCGCGAGTCCTCAATGCCCCAGAGCTCTTCGGGATAATCGCGAGGATTCGCCGGCATCGTAGGCTGTGCATCAATCCGCCAGTCATCGACTCCATTCGCCGACCGCGCCGCACAAAGGTGCGACAGGCCTCGCCGGTCCTCAACGCGACACAGCAGCAGAGTATCTCCATCAGCCAGCTTTGTTGCAGCCGCATTGAAGACGCTGTTGATAGGGTACGGCCAGTTGTTTTGAGTCAGGATCGGATTAGATCCGCAGCGGGTGAATAAGGGAAGCCCAGTATGCGTCTCAACGTGAGCTTCAGATGAGCCGCAATCGATTTCTGCAGGCGGTAAAGCGATGGGATTCAAGAAGTGGAACTCATTTCAAGATGCCGTTCGCGTGCGTTTGTCACCTTGGCCTCGTGGATTTCCAGTAGGGCCATCAGGAACGAAAGTGTTGACTCCGCTCCCTGGTTCTCATTAATGCGATCGGGATGAAGGCCGTCTTTGCAACCACCTGTTGTCGTGTCATAGAGCGGCACCTGCAGATCGTTTTTGCCAAGAAACCAGCGGAAAACCCGCTGCGCCTCCTCAAACCATAGTCCTTCTTCAGTGAGTCTGTATACTTCAAGGCAAGCCGATATGGTCGCGCACGCCTCTACAGGTTGCTGGTCGAAGCGCGCCTTTTCGCTTCCTTCCACGAAGAAGCCGTTCGACCCGATGGGCACAAATATCTCCGCATCGTCACGGTGCTGTTCCGCAACAAGCCACTTGAGCGAATCCATCCCAGCTTCGATCATTCGCTGGTTGTCGCTGCGCCACCCAGCCAGAATAAGAGCCTGCGACAGTCTTGCATTCGAGTAGGAGAGACTCTTTTCAAACCATCGCCAACTCGATGAATGGGTCCGCTCATAGATATCAAGCAACCGATTTGCAAGCGCGTTGCGCGCACCCTGAATCACCCTGTCTCCAGGAAACCAGTCAAGATACGCCTGCATTCCTAGAATGCAGTATGCCCAGGCGCGGGGGCTCGCAAACGTAAGCGTCGCCGGGACTGCCGCTTCAAACAGCCTTCCAGCCGCACCGCGCAAACCCGCGTCGCGGGAATGTCCCAACACGTTGCCTATCGACCACAAAGCTCGGCCATGGCTGTCATCCGAGCCGCAATCCTCCAGCCATCTGCGGTCATAGCCGAGAAAGTTTCTGAACCGCCCCGTATTGTGGTTGAAGGCAAGCCCCATGAACGCAAGGTAACGATGAGATAGATTCGCAAACATTTGTCCTGCGCCTTTGGCCGGGGCTTCATCCAGCAAAGTAGCAACAATCAGCGCGCGCGCATTGTCGTCGGTCGTATAACCTTCGCTACAATTCGGCACAGAGAAAATTGCATGCTGCAGCATGCCAGTGTCGTCAGTCATCCTCAACATGTGATCCGCATTCAATGCCGGCAAGTAGTTGCTTGCGTCCATGGCCACATCGTCCTTGTGCGCAGCCCTGGGCCGCAACGTGCGCTCAAAGCGCGCGCGCTGAAAACTTGCCATGTATTTTTGCGCAGCCTTAGGCCATATCGTCTCGCGTGAGTGCAGGTAGGCGCGCTTGCGCATCGCATGCCGTTCTCCATCGTTATCCAGCAGATGAAGCACAGCCTGGGCAATGGCGGCGGGGTCCTCAAACGGTACAATCACGCCCCTCTTATCCGCGAGCAACTCCTTTGCATGCCAATACGGAGTCGATACGATCGCCTTCCCTGCACCCAGTGCGATGGCGAGAGTTCCCGAAACAATCTGCGCCTCTTGCCGGTACGGTGTAATGTAAATATCCGCCGCGCCCACGTGCTCAACCAATTCCTCCGCGCTCACAAATCGGTTCACGAGGATAAGGTTCGACGACACTCCAAGTTCGCCGGCCAGGGCCAGCAGCTCTTCCCGATATTTCTCGCCGTCCCGCCGGCGTATGTGAGGATGCGTCACCCCAGAGACGATGTAAACCACGTTGGGATGCTTTGCCAAGATCCCCGGCAACGCGCGAATCACGTTCTCAATTCCCTTGTTCGGCGACAGCAATCCGAAAGTCAGCAAAACTGACTTGCCTTCAGTGCCGAATTGGTCCTTGAAGTAATTCGGATCCATGAACTGGAAATCCGGCACGCCATGCGGAATCACATCGATCTTCCCGGTGGCGACGCCGTATATCTCCACCAGGAATTGCGCTGCCTGCTCGCTCATCACGATCACTCGATCAGAAAGCCGCGCTACCTCCTGAAGAACCATCCGTTGATCTTCGTCCGGCTCGCGAAGAACGGTGTGGAGTGTCGTCACAACAGGCATCTTCAATTTGCGTAACAGTGTCAGTATGTACTGGCCGGCAACACCGCCATAAATCCCGTATTCATGCTGGATGCAGACTAGGTCGTTGCCATTGAAATTCAAAAACTCCGCAGCCCGTTCATAACTGGTCAGATCCTCCTGCTCAAGCTCCAGGCGCACCTGGTGGGGATAATCGTAGGCCGACTCAGGATCATTCACTGGAATCGCAAAAAGCCGATCACTGCCAAACTCCGTCGCCACCGCATTGCATAAATCCGTCGTAAACGTGGCAATACCGCATTGGCGCGGCAGATAGTTCCCAACGAAGGCAATGCGCGTTGGCAACGGCAGGCTGCAACCCGCGTGCAGAAGCGGCAGAAGAGAGTTCGATTGCGCTCCCCATGAAAGGTTTCCATCATGATTGGTACCATTGGTAGACATGCTGCCTGCTTTCACATCAACGTGTATGCAGCGCGAACTTTCGACGTGTGCAGCGGCCACGTGAGAGGCTCCTGCACGAATACATGAACTTACTGAAGGCTCCCCGTAGTGGCGTTGGCTGGGCTGCCGATTGCATCGCCGGAGACTACCAGTTCCACTCTGCGTGATAGTGGCCCTTGCGCGGAAAGATCGGAGGGAAACATGTTCAAAGGTCCGTATTAGCTCATGAGCCCGGATGGAGGACAGCCGTCAATCTTCTGGTAGCTATTCTTTCAGGCTCAGACAATCGGATGCTGTGCAACAACGCTCACCTTTGGCGCTTTGCGACGCATCGCAGGCCTCATTTTGGCGGCGTCATTCTCAAGTGGTCAATCAAGCACAGTCTGTGCTCTTGGAGAGGAGAAAGATGATCTCCAGCCGAATGAACCGCACGGCAAGGAGACCCTCATGTCTGAAGCTTATGCTTCATCTTCGATCCCAACAAGGATCCTGTTGCCAATTGACTTTAGCCCGTCCTCTGAATCCGCGCTGGAAATGGCCTCTGACCTAGCTCACCACTTTCAAGCTGAACTCTATCTTTTAAATATCATCCCGTTCTTCCCGACCACAACCATGCCGGACTTTGTTCCGGAAGAGTCGTTTATTCAGGATGCAAGATCGGCTGTGGAGCGAAATTTGGCCAAGTGCCACAAAGTGCTTGAAGAAAGGGGAGTCAAGTCAGTTTCCGGCATTGAAATTGGAAACGATGTAGCGGGAAACATCATCGAGGCAATCGATCGAGAGCACATTGACATGATTGTGATTTCCACGCACGGTATGTCCGGATGGCATCCCCTGGTGTTTGGCTCTATCGCGGAAAAGGTGGTCAAGCTCGTGCAATGCCCACTGCTGCTTCTTCACTCTCCAAAGCCTGACACAGCTACAAAGACTCCTTCGGGGCGATCGATGGAGTGGTGGTAGAGACTGGCAGAATCGCTTCATTGCATGATCATGAGAGCTTTCATGCACTGAACGGCCTCGTGTAACTCGGAGATTGGCACGCACTCTCGAGGGCTGTGTGCGGTACGCATGTCTCCTGGACCAAAGACGACGATCTCATCTGCATGAGACGCAAACACACTTGCCTCCGATCCGAATGGGATAGAAATCGCAGCCTTCCCGCTGAGGCGCTCCATTGTTCGAACAAGGTTCGAATCCGCGCCCGTTTCGAAACCACTCTGCTGACGAAGAATCACGAAGTTGCTTCGGAATTCCGGATCGGCTTGCTTCAGTTCCTGCATGATTCTTTCAATGGCTTCGGGTACGCAATCCTGCTCCCCGTTCGGAACTGGGCGCCATTCGACGAGAAATCGGCATTCGCCCGGAATCACGTTTTTTGCAGTTCCGCCCTTGATGGTTCCAATGTTGGTCGTCGTGTATGGCGGGTCGAAGAATGGATTCCGCTCCGCTGCAAGCTGTTCTGAGAGTTGCTGAATGGCTTGAATCAACCGTGCGGCGTCGTATATAGCCGAGCGCCCCTTATGCGGATGAGCACTGTGTGCCTCTGCCCCAAAGACAGTTACTTCTCCCAGGCAGTAGCCCTTTCCCGCGCGCGCAGGGTGCAACGACGTGGGCTCTCCAACCACGAGTGATCGTGGCCGCAGTTTCGCGCCATCGAGCAAACGATATGAGCCGATGCAACCGATCTCCTCATCGGCTGTAAGGATCATGCGCAATCCCTTTCTGAATGAGGGACTCGGCACTTCGCTTGCAGCGGTTAACAGACACGCGAAGAAGCCCTTGACATCGCAGGCGCCGCAGCCATAGACCACGCCTGTATCGACAAATGGTTCAAGTGCTTTCGCCCAGTCTCTGGCGGGCGGAACCGTATCGGTGTGACAGAGAAATGCAAGATCAACGATTTCTTCATTTGGGTCTTGTCCCGGCGGGGCTGCAATCAAGTTCACTTTCTCTATTCCATTGGGGTCGACGTAGGTTGAGGGGGCGGTGTTCCATTGGGCATTCTGAAGAACCCGCTGCGCATACTCAATAACGGGACGATTGGATATGGATGAGACGGACGGAATGCGGATGAGATCCATGAGAAATCTCTCGGGGCCTTTCACAGGTTTCTCCTTGAGTGATCACCGTTCCATACGCGCGTGTGAACTTCCTTGTATCGAGTCACAATCTCGTGGTGAAGAGCATGTTCCCCGTCGCGGATGATGCACTTTCCCCTGACGATTACGTCGCGGATTGCAGACCGATTCAGGGAGAACACGAGGATGGGAAGGAGATCTTCATATGAATGGCCGGCGATGGATAGATCGTCAAGGTCGACAGTAAAACCATCTGCCAGCGATCCTTCGATGAACTCGCCGGCCGGCACCGAGAGTGCATGTGCCCCATTTTTTGTGGCGCAGGAAAGCAACCGCTCGGCAATTGGCCTGCCTTCAATTGAATCGAGAATGGCGCGTTGCTGGTCGCGGAGCCGGAGGTGGTAATCAAGTTCGCGCGCATCCTCCAGAGGATCAATCTGAGCCTGGCTGTCAGATCCCAAAGCAACGCGGATAGATGACGACATGATTTGGTCGGCTGCGAAGATTCCGTCGCCGAGGTTCCGCTCTGTTGTCGGGCAGGAACAAACCGTGCTTCGAGAGTCGGCCAGTTGCTCCATTTCGTCCGGCCGGATATGGATTGAGTGAACCGCAGTGAAGCGGTCATTCAGGATGTTGTTGCGACCAAGAAGCTGGACCGGAGTGTATCCGTACTCGCGAAGACAAGCTTCATTTTCCGCAACCTGCTCGGAGACATGCATGTGGAGCGGAAGGTGCATTCGGTTCGCCCACGCGGCAATCCCTTCCAGATCGTGCAAGGGTACCGCGCGAATACTGTGCGGCGCGACTCCGAAGCGAACATCCGGATAGGCCCTTGAATACTCGTCGGTGAGTGCCTGCATGTTTTGAATGAAGTCGGTTGATGACTCAAAAAAACGGACCTGCCCAGGGTCGGGAGGTAGTTGGTAACCAGACCGCAAATAGGCCGTGCGCAGTAGCACGATACGCACACCGACGGAGCGAGCCGCGGCGATAACTTGCTTGGCGAGCAGATTCGGATCGTCATAAGGGCGGCCCGAAACATCATTATGCAGATAGTGAAACTCACCGACCGTCGTGGTGCCCGCGAGGACCATCTCGAGAAAGGCCATCCGGGCCACATCGAACACATCGTCGGGACTGAGTTGTGCAGCAGCGTGATACATGGTTCCGCGCCAGCTCCAAAAATCCTTTCCGCTGGCAATCCTGGACTCCGACTTTCCACGAATCAAACGCTGAAAGCTATGCGAATGGGCATTGACGAAACCAGGCAGCAGCGCTTTGCCCGGAAAGTTCACGATGCGGGCACTACCGGCGTCATGACTTCCGCACACGCTTTGAATTCGGCCGTGCTCGTCAACAAGAAGACCCTTACCGCCGACGAATGCACCATCGAGATAAAGAAGCTCAGGCGAGTAAAAGGTGCTCATGAAGCCTCCGTGAGTACGATGTGCCGCGAAGGAAAATCAACAGGACATGGTCGAAAGCAAAGTGTCAAAGCTGAATCCTTTCGCC
>Ga0302189_10003142_pt1 | contig 12796 bp, 10 predicted proteins | sample II_Bog_E2_2_FD_194551 | JGI IMG/M metagenome (GOLD analysis project Ga0302189, IMG submission 194551) | Peat permafrost microbial communities from Stordalen Mire near Abisko, Sweden - II_Bog_E2_2 | ecosystem: Environmental > Terrestrial > Soil > Wetlands > Peat | place: Sweden: Abisko...
TGAGCGAGCACCTGTTGCAGCAGACCCTGTCGCCGGAGATGGCGGCGATGGCGGAGTACTACCATCAGGGCCTGAAGCCGCCGACCCCGGCAGAAGCCGCCGCGGCGCGCTATGCGGCGGAGACGACCGGCGGCCGGCTTCCGAACGGACAGCCGCTTGATGATCTGGTCGCGCGGGAGGCTGACCGACTGGCCGAGAGCAGCACCGATGCCCCCGGCCGTTCCCCGTCCCGGGACGCGATGACGATCCGCGCGCTTGGCGCGTTCATCGCCGCCGGGCTGGTGGACCGGGACGAGGCGGTCGCCTCGCTCCGCCGCACCGGGCACGACCGCGCCGGCGATGACGGGCAAGGCTCCGGTGAATGCCTCGACCGCGCGGCAGAGTTGGCGCGCACCGGCAAGGATTACAGCAGCGCGACGGCGACGCCCCGCCGCGACATGAACCCGGCACTGGCCAGGCGGCTCGGCATCGACACCACCAGAGCCCTCACCGCGAACGACGTCGCGAACTTGCTGAACGGCCAGCGCGCCGACGGCGGCGACATCGAGGGCAAACAGAAGCAGGCCGGGACCGACGGCATCGGAACCATCTTCGGGATGGACGAAAGCCGGATGCCCACCCCCGCCGAGTTGGAGAACGTCCTGGCCGGCCGGCGGGTGGACGGGGCAGCGTTGCCGCCAGAAGCCGCGCAGCGGGCTGTGCGGCGCTTCCAGGCCGTTCTGGGGGCAAAGCAAGCCGACCTGACCCCGGCGCAGCGCGAGGACATCCTGTCCGGCCGCACCGCCACGGGCGGCGAGCTCACCGTGAAGCAGTATCACGAGCGGATGGACACTTCCCGGGCCCGGATCGGCTACGTCGATCTGACGTTCTCGGCGCCGAAATCGGTCTCGGTTGCCTGGTCGTTCGCGCCGACCGAGGCCGAGCGCGCGATGATCCACCAGGCGCACCACGACGCCATCGGCAGCGTCATGCAGGACATCGAGGCGCAGATCGGCCGCGCCAGACTGGGCGCCCAAGGCAAGGATGGCTGGGAGCCGGGCTCGATCGGCTGGGTGTCCTTCGACCACTACACCGCCCGGCCGACCGTTGAAGTCGTCAGGACCGACCGGAGCGGGCAGGCCTACACCGAGCTGCACAGCTTCAAGAGCGTCGGCGGCCGCGTCGCCGGCGACATGCAGCTGCATACCCACACCGCCGTCTTCAACGCTGTGCTGACCGGGACCGGCCGCATGGGCGGCCTGTGGCTCGACCAGCTCGACGGCCGCGTGAAGGAATGGGGCGCGCTCTATCAGGCCTATCTCGCGACCAACCTGCGCCGGCACGGGGTGAATGTCGTGCTCGACGACCGGACCGAGATGGCCCGGCTGACCGCCGTGCCCGAGCGCGTCACCGAGCATTTCTCGAAACGGACCCTGGGCGGCACCGCCGCCGCCCGTGCCTATGCCGCCGAGCAGGGCCTTGACTGGGACACGCTGGACGCCGAGCGGAAGATCGGCCTGCTCAAACAGGGCGTGCAGGACCCGCGGGGCGCGAAATCCGATGATTTGGGCGATCTCGCCGCCTGGCGCGAAGCGGCAGCGGATATCGGCTACGAGCACCGCAGCGTCCTCCGGCCCGATCAGCCGCACCAGGCGCCGTCGCGCGACGAACGGCTGGAGGCCGCCTATCAGGCCGCCCTTCCCGTCTTTGAAAAGGAGCTGCACCGCCGCGCCGTCGTCGAAGGGGCGGACGCCCGGCTTGCCGCCGCCAAGGGGCTGATCGCTGCCGGCGTCGAGTCTCCCGCCGATGTCAGCGCCATCACCAAGGCGATGCGCGAGCGTGGCGTGAGGCAGCGGGGCGAGCTCACGTCGCTCGTCTGGGGCGATCTGAAAGGCGAAAACGGCCGCGACAAGGTCGGCATCACCACAGCCTTGCACCAGGACGAGGAACGCTGGCTTGTCGCCGCCGCGCGCGCCGCCGGCGCCGACAAGACCGCCGCCCTCACGCCGGCGCAGATCGCGGCGGCAGTGCGCCGCTTCCCCGAACTCGACTTCACGTCCGGCCACGGCAAGGCGCAGCGGGCGGTGATGGAGGAGCTTGGCACCGGCGGCCGCCTCACGGTCGCGATCGGTGTCGCCGGCTCGGGCAAGTCCACCTTGTTGAAGCCACTCGTCGATGCCTGGAAAGAAGACGGGCGGCAGGTTCACGGCATCGCGCTGGCGTGGCGTCAGTCGGACGACCTCACGGAAGCCGGCATCACCGCCCGGAACGCGCGGGCCGTGGAGAGCTTCCTGAAATCCGCCGAAAAGGGCCGGATCAAGCTCGATGACGGGTCGGTCGTGGTGGTGGACGAGCTGGGGTTGCTCGGCACGCGCCAGCTCAACGAGCTGCTGCGCGCACAGAAGCAGCACGGATTTCAGATCGTCGGCATCGGCGATCCGAAGCAGATGCAGAGCGTCGAGGCCGGCCCCGTCGTGGACCTGCTGCGCCGGGGCCTTGGCGAGACGGCGATCCCGGAGCTCGGAACTTCGGTGCGCCAGGTGGAGAAAGAGGAACGGGAGACCACCCTGATGTTCCGCAACGGCGAGACCGCCGCCGCAGTCCAGCGGAAGGTTGAGAACGGCACCCTGCTTGTAACACCGGGCGGCTACGCCGATGCCGTGCAGAGCGTCGTCGATCTCTGGCAGCAGCGCCGCGCTGCCAATGCCGGCCGGGACCGGTATTCCATCTCGATCAGCGCGCCGACCAATTTCGACGCCCACCACCTCAGCATGGCGATCCGGGAGCGACGCCGCGCGCTCGGCGAAGTCGGCGCCGACCGGATCACCGTGCCGGCCACGAGCACCGGCGGCGCCGATGCCAGGACGTACGACCTGCCGCTGGCCGAGGGCGACCGGGTGCGCCTGTTCGAGCGCACCAACGCCCGTTTCCTCGACACCAACAAGGGCGGCAACATTGGCCGCAACGGCACCGTCCTGGAGGTTGCCGCGATCAATGACGAGGGCCTGGTCCTGCGCACCAAAGAAGGGCGCGAGGGGTTGGTGAAATGGGACAGCCTGCGGAGCGCGGCGAACGGCCGCATCCGGCTGGCCTATGGCGACGTGCTGACGACCAATACGAGCCAGGGGTCCACGGTCAGCGAACATATCTTCGCCATCCCCGGCGGCTCGCGCCAGGTGAATGCATTCGGGGCCTACACGTCCGGCAGCAGGCATCGCGAACAATCATTCATCGTGACCTCGGACGGGGCCGAGCGGCAGGAGGTTGCCGGCCGCCGGCCGCTGGGCGATTTGCGCCAAGTCCGCGAGGACGACGTGATCGATAACGTGGTGCGCAACTTCGAACGCCAGCCGATCAAGGAAGGATCGCTGGCCATGGTCGCGCGGGCCGAGAACCTGCGGACGGGAACGATCCGGATGATGCAGGCCGGCAAGCAGCGGCTTGAGCAGCGCGCGGTCAGTGGCACGGCGAGGAGCACGTTGGCGGCAACCCTCCAGGGCAAGCGGGACGACGCGGCGGCGAGGACGCTGCGACCCATGTCGGAAAACACCACCGCCGAACGCCGCGACCTGTTGCAGCGGATCAGGGACCTTGGCCCGCAGGTGCGCGAGGCCATGCGCGCTGCCCTGGAGCGCGTGCAGGCGCACCGGCAGCGGAGGGCGGAAGTCACCACCGCCGGCCGCCGCCTTCGACGGCGGATGTAGCGGTGCGGGCGCCCGGCAGGCCGGGCAGCCTGCTTTCAACCGGCGTGCGGTGTTCTGCTCGACGAGGCCCTTTGACAAATTTTGCCATAGAATGCAGCCTCCCATAATCTGGACGGAGGCCCCCATGTCGACCATGAACGTGAGCTTGCCGGCCGAACTGGCCGAATTCGTCGAGCGCGAGGTAGCATCCGGCGAGTACGGCACCGCCAGCGAGGTCGTGCGGGACGGCCTGCGGCTGTTGCGGCGCGACAGGGAAGCGCGCGAGGAGAAGCTCGCCGTGCTGCGGCGCGAGGTCGGCATCGGGGTGGGCCAGGCACGCGCCGGGCGCCTCTCCACGCGCTCCGCCATTGGCATCGCGGCCGCACTGCGCGAGGCGGAAGTGCGCTCCACGTGAGCGGCCCGTCCTTGCCTGCCATGCGTCACCAGTTTACCGAGATTGCCGACGAGGATATCGAGGATATCCTGAAGACAAGTGGCAAGCGGTTCGGGCCGCGGCAGCGTGAGGTCTACGCGGGCCTGATCGACCGCGCCGCGGAGATGGTGGCCGAGAATCCCGAGCGGCCGGGTTCGCGTGACCGGCACGATCTCGGGGCGGGGGTACGCTCTTTTCACCTCGAACTCGCGGCGGGACGCCGGGGTGCTGCGTCGCATATTCTCTACTACCTGCGCGGACGGCTCAGCGACGGCAGCGATGGCCTGGTCATCGCCCGCGTGCTGCACGAGGGCATGGATCCCACCCGCCACCTGTCGGCGGACCTGGAGTAGAAATGCAGGCACCTCGCCACCCGGCACCTTGCCTGACGGTCGCCGACCCCGGCTGCAATGATCGTCAACCCGCACTCAGCCCCCGCGCGCGGCGCGGCCCCTCGGTCGGCTCTTTTTCTTCGCGCTTCGCCGCCGCCGTCAGATCAGTGACCTTCGTCACCGCCACCTTGATCTCGGACCGATCGGCACGGGCGACGTTCCGCCAATAGGCAGCGGCCTGCAGATCGGCGGATGCGGCTTCCTTGGACATAGGAAATCTCCGAAGGTTGTTGACGGGATCGGTCAGTCGGCGGCAACGACGGAATTGTCGTTGAACCTGTTGGCCGCGACCCTGGCCGCCAGGTCCGGCCGCCGGAAGTAGATCGCACGGCCGCAGCGAAGCGGCCTGGCGCCACGGATGATGACGAACGCCTCATCCGTGCGGCAGTCACTCATCAGCTCCTCCCGGCGGATCAGTGGACGGCTGATTTCGTGGTAGCTGGTGTTGGCGCCGCGCGACCGTGATCCGGTCTCGAACGACTTGCCCGACGAGCCGGTGTTCGAGCCTTCCGACGTCGCCATGACGGCGTAGCTGCCGAAGGTCTCCTCCAGCTCCTTCGCCGTCTCGAGGTCCTGCACGGCGGCATAGGACCGGTGCGACACGCCGTCGTACCACTCGCGCTTGCCCTCCCGGCCCCACTGCCGTTCGAGCTGGCCGACCGACTGATAGAGCAGCTGCAGGGTGATGCCGTATTTCCGTCCGGCGTCGCGGGCGGTTTCAAGAATCCGCATCGGGCCGAGACGCGCGGCTTCGTCCAGCAGATACAGGATGCGGCCGGTCACCCGCCCGTCGGCTTCATAGGCGGCGTTGAGCAGCGCGCCGATGACGACGCGGCCGATCGCCGGCGTGGACTGCAAGGCCAGCAGCGGGATTTGCAGGAACACCGAGACGTTGCCGCCAAGCAGATCGAGCGACCTGAAGCTGTTGCCGGAGACGATCGACGCGAAGGCCGGGTTCGCCAGCCAGGACGTGCTCTCGTCGGCATTGGCGTAGACACCGGAGAACGTTTCGTCCACCAGGCCCATCAGCGTGCCGGCGTAATCACGCGCGAGCGGGCTGTGGCTGTCCTGGTGGATGCCCTTCAGCAGCTCCCGCATCTCTTTCTCCGGCGTCGCGATGCCGATCCGCAGCGTGCGCAGCGTCTTCAGCGCCGGCGGAATTGTCGGGTCCCAGAGCATGTGCGACAGCAGACACGCCACGAAGGCGCGGCCACGGGCCTCGAAGAATTCGGAACTCTTGTCCTTCGCGCTGCCGGCCGGTCCGTCGCCGCAGACCCAGCCGACCACAGACAGGACGTTCGTCGCGGCCAGCGGCGAGTCAATGTCGATCCAGTCGAGCACGTTGAAGCCGGTCGCCCCGCGCAGCCCAAGCTGGTAGACCGTGTGACCCATCTCCGCACGGGCATCCGCCAGCATCGGGCCAAGCTCGCCGGAGGGATCGAGGACGACGACGGAGCCGGTCCAGGTCAGCAGCGTCGAGGCGGCCGAGGTGGATTTGAACGAGCCGGCCCCTGCGAAGACCAGGCTGTGGGTCGGACCGGATGTGCATGGGTCAATGAGCAGCGCGGCTTTGCCCCCCTTCCCCCAACTCGCCTTGTTCGCCGGATCGAAGGCCACGGCGGCGACCCGGTCCTCATCGACGCGATAGGCCTCGCCGACCACGATGCCGCCGAACCCGGCGGACGGGCCGGGGAAAACCTCGCGCGCCTTCGCGATCGACAGCCAATCGGCATGGCCGTGGTTGTCGGTCGTGCCGCGGATCGGCTGCGGCATGGCGGTGAACAGCCTCGGCCGGAGCGACGGTCCGACCACGCCGCGGCGGAACAGCAGCGCGACCGGGAAGACCAGCACGGCGGCAGAGGCAACGCCGGCGCCGATCTTGAGCCAGAGCGTCACCACGGCGTTCGGCGGCGCATAGAGGAGGTACGTCCACCACTGATAGAAGGGATGGGCGAACGACCCGATCAGGCGCGTGCCGAACAGGAAGACCAGCGACGCGATCAGCGTCCAGGCGGCGGCGAGGAGAACCAGGCCGACGAGGAGCTTCGCGATGAGCGGCGCGCGCGATGGCGTTGCCATGCCGGATCACGCCTCGGACAGCAAATGCGCGACGGTCTCGCCGCGCCGGCGCGCATCGGCCGCCAGCCAGACCTCGCCGATCTCGTAGACCTCGCCCGTGGTGTGGAACGGCACGATGACGTCGATCGCCGCCGACAGCATCTCGACCAGCGTCCTGTCTTCCAGTGCCGCGCCCTGCTGCGAGCCCTTCACCAGGGAAAACAGCTTCTTGAAGCCCTGCACCGGGTTCGCGCCGTGGATGGTGGAGATCGAGCCCGGATGGCCGGACACCACCTCGTTGAGGTAGGTCCAGGCGGCATCGTCGCGCATCTCCCCCAGCAGGATGCGGTCCGGCCGCATGCGCAGGCTGGCCTGCAGGAGAGCTTCGGCGGTCACACCCCCGAGGCCGATACCGCTCTTGGAGTAGAGCAGCCGCACGTGGTTCTCGTGCGGGATGACCAGTTCGAGCGTGTCCTCGATGGTGATCAGGCGTTCATGCGGGGGAATGGCCGCGATGAGCGTCTTGCCCATCGTCGTCTTGCCGCTGCCGGTGGCGCCGCACAGCAGCATCGTCAGCCGGCTGCGGACGCAGGCCGCGAAGAAGCCCTCGATATCGCCGGCATCATAGAAGGCGAGCGCCTCGGCGTTCTGCTGGTTGGCCGTCTCGCGGCGGTCCTCCCACCTGTTCCAGCGCGCGGTGTGGTAGCGCTTGCCGACATCGCCGAGCGCGGACACCGACGTGCCGGGCCGCCGGATTGTCAGGCTGGCGGTGCCGGCGGGAACGGACGGTGGCAGGCAGATTTGCAGCCGCTCGCCGCCGGGCAGCTCCGTCGCGCAGAGCGGGCTTCTCGGCCCGACATCCTGCCGGCGCAACGCGCCGGCGAGGATGGCGATGTCTTCCAGATCGTCATAGTCGAATGGCAGATCGTGCCGAACGAAGATACCCTTCTGCCGGACGAAGACCTCGCCCGGCTTGTTGATGGCGATCTCCTCCGTCGCCGGATCGTCGAGCCAGTGCAGGATCGGCTTGAGCAGATGCCGGAGCTGCGGCGCGGCCTCACTGACCACTGGCGCCGCCCGTCACGCGCAGGTTGTAGATGTCCGAGAAGTCCAGGTCCCTGGCGACGAAAATGGCGACGTTGCCGCCCTGGTGCTTCTCCAGCGTGGGCGGGATGTTGATGGTCGCCTGCAAGGCGGTGTCGGCCACGTTCGTCCCGTTCGTCTGGAACGAGTTGAAGAACGTGCCGCCGCCCGGTCCCGAATTCGCCGCCAGCGCGGCGCCGGTCTGCAGGCCGCCCTGGATCACCGAGAGCAGGATCGCCGAGCCGAAGCGCTCCCACCAGTGATTGTTGACGCCACCGGGCAAGCCGGAGCGGCCCAGTTCGTCGGTGCCCGGCGATGACAGCTCGATCACCGCATGGTCCGGCGTCTCGGCGCGGTCCCACAGCACGAAGACCCGATCCTGCCCCTGGGCAAGGCCATGGCCGATTTCACCGACGACGATCGTGCCGCGATCGAGCAGCACCACGTTGCCCGTCGTGCTGCGCACGTCCTGCGGCAGCACGCATTTCACGTAGCCGGCGAGCTGGCTGTCGATCGCCGTCTGCAGGGTGCAGGGGATCATCGTCCCCATGGTCACCATCATGTCGGGATGCGGCAGCAGCCGGGCCCGGGAGCCGCTCAGCACCGTCGGCTTGAGCATGTTGGCCAGCGCCGACGGTTGCGCGGCGGCCAGACTTGCCTGGGCGCCGGTCACCAGGCCGGCCGGAGGCGGCGGCTCCGCCGCCGGCTCCACAACGCCGCCGCCGCCGGAGAAAGCGAAGATCGGGCTTTCCGCCGCGGTCATCTCGTGCTGCCGCGGCGGCGCGAAGATCGGAGCCGCCGGCGCCGCTGCCGGCATCGGCAACGTGCCGGGCGCAGCGGCAGGAGGGGGCGACTGCAACGGTGCCGGACGAAATGTCCCGCCGGTCCAGGCCGCCAGGTCGGATTGCTGCTTCAACTCCTGGGTGGCCTTGGTGAGGTGACTGATCCAGATGAAGGAGAGGAACACCACCAGCACCAGGCCGGCGACGCCGAGTTTCTGCGCGGCGGTCAGCTGGCGGCCCGGCGCATCCGATACGATCGACCCGTTGGCGTTGACGCCGCCCGGAGCGCCGTTGTTCCCGCTGCCGCTCATTGCGGCGCGTCCCTGACGACGCGTTGCACGTTCGGGCTGGTGGTTTGCGTCCCGGGGTTCCTGCCCACCGGATCGAACGCGCGATTCCAGATGGCGAGCACCGTCTGACCGTCGCGCAGCCGCCAGCCGCGCGCCACCGAGTCCACCTGCACGAGGTCGCCTTTCACCGCGTAGTTCGGTGTGGCCTCGCGGCCGTCCGGGTTGATGACGAAGACGGAGGGAATGCGGACGTTGCCCGGAAAGCGGAACACGGTGCTGTGGCCGTTGTCGAACACCTCCAACGGCAGCAAGGTCCGGTTCCCCTGGGCGACGTAGTGCCAGTTCCGGTCACCCGAGAGCGGGTCCCTCGCCGTCTGCTCCATCTGCTGATGGGCCAGTTGCAACTGGTATTGCGCCGCACGTGCCTGCGCCTCGGCCAGGTCCCTGGCGGCCTTCGCCGCCGCCGCGGCGCTCTGCCGTGCCGCGTCGTCGGCCGGATAGGTGAACTGGACGCTGTAATAGATTCCCGGTGCATTGACGCCGAGGCTCTCGGCGGGCACCGTCGTGATCTCGAACACGTAGCGGCGCATCTCGCCGCCTTCGGTCGAGGTCAGGACAATGGCCGGCTGCAACGGCAAGGCTTCCTGCGACTTGAGGAACAGGAAGTTGCCCTTCGGCATCGCCTTGAGGTCCTTGCTGTCGGTGACAGCGACGGCCGTGACGGTTTCTTTCGGACCGAAGGCGACGACAAGCGTTGCCCCCACGGCGGTCGACAGATGGACCACCTGGCCGGGGTTGTAGGCGAGATAGCGCATGCGCGCGTCCTGCCGACCGGGGATCGGATGCTCCTCTGCCCAGGCGGGTGATGACAGGACGGACGCGCAAAGCAGCGCCAGCGCGATCGGTTTCATTGGGCGCTGTCCTCTGCAGCTTGATAGGACGTGACGATCACTCCGCCAGGGTTCCTGAGGCGCAGCGCAATCGGCAGCGTGGCCACCGTCCCGAATTGCAGCGTCGCTGTCCACGTCGTCACGACGGGAGGCTGTCCGGTGATGGTGAGCAGGCGGCGGTAGCGAATCTGCTGCACATCCACGGCAATGTTCGCCGACGAGATGTGCTGTATCTCGACCACGCCCTTTTTCCCGACTGTCACCTGCGGCGATGCCGGGTTGGGATAGTTGAACCAACCCTGGTACTGGGTGCGCGGCGCGTCCGCGCTCATCCCGGACACGGCGTCATAGCCGTATTGCGCGGTGTCGTAGCTGTAGCCCTCGCGCAGCCGCACGTATTCCCACAGCGCCGCTGTGATGACCGCCTGGCTCTGCGTTGCCGGCAACCGGGAAAGGGCGACCGAACTGTCCACCGTCCCGTCCGGGCGTACCCACAGATAGACCGGCACGACCTTCGTCAACGGCAGCAGGGAGGCGATCGTCCAGGCCTGCCCCAGATCGGCGAGGATGGCGATGCCGGCGACGACGGCCAGGGCCTTCGAGGTGCGCCTGACCGCGTTTGTCCGGTCACGCTGGAAGGATTTGACCTCCTTGTAGTGCTCGCTCAGATCCGTCCCGCCGACCGGCAGCGCAAAGCTCATCTGGTTCATTTCGTCTCACCAGAATGCGGCACCTGAAGGTCGGCCGGGTTCGCCTGCCAGTGGCCGGTGTTCAATGCGAAGACCGGCCCCGTGGGGGTTGCCAGCAGCTCGGTGTGGCTGCACGCAGCCAGGCCGATCAGCGCAGCGAGAGTCACAAGGGTTCTCACCCAGGTTGTCCTTTTCGTGTTTTCAGTTGGGGGGAGCGTAGGGTGACGCGGCTCTATGTCGGCTTTCGCGTGGCCATGCTGACCGCCTTCGATGCACCGCTTGAGGCGAGGCTGGTGAATGCGTTCATCACGGCGGCCCCCGGACTGGTGCCCAGGCCGCCGCCGATTGTCGCCGCGATCGCCGGCAGAGAGATGATGATGAACGCGCCCATGGCAAAGAACATCGCCAGCTCGATCAGAACCTTGAGTTCCCCCGGCACCGCTGCCAGCCCCGACGCCTGTTGCGTCAGGATCGCCCGCATGTAGTTCTTCTCACCCGCCAGTACGATGGCAAGCGTGACGTTGATCAGCAAGGTCAGGAGGCTGTAGGTAATCAACATCCCGATCCACCGGTGCGTCACCGCTTTTGTCGCCTCGAACAGATAGCCGACGATCACGACGGGGCCGATCGCGACGATGATCCCGGTGACGATGATCGAGAACTCGTAGATCGCGAACGTCACGATGAGCAGCACCATCAGGACAAGCTCGATCAGCACGAGGCTCACCGCATCGATGACATCATAGATCGCGATCTGCTTGCCGACGGTTTCGACCGTGTGCTCCGTCACCTGCCACATATTGTCGAAGGTGGCCGGAGTGCTGGCAATGTCGGCTTGGGTTCCACCAGCCGCTGTCGCGAACCAGTTTGGGATCGTTGTGATGAACAGGGTCTGCACATAGGTCGTGAACAGACCGGACGACGTGAGGATGCCGACCACCAGGGCGACCTTGATGATACGGGTAATGCCCCCTCTCGCATCCATGTCGCCGCGCATCACCAGAATACCCTGGATGATGATCCAGAGCGTGACGCAGGCCATCAGCGGCGTCGCCACCGCCGCAAGCAGGGCGGTGATAGAGGACTGGATTCCGGTGCCGAACGCCGCACCGAAATCCGCCGCCATATTTGCAAAGGGGGTCTGTTCCATATGCTATCACGCCGAGATTGCCGACGCATTTCGCGCCGCCCGACACCATGACGCAGGCGCGGCGTTGCGAGAGCCGATCGAGAGTATCATCGTGATCAGCCGCTCCCTGACGACCTGTAAGCGTATCAATTGAGCGTTCCGGTAAACATGGCGGCTGCCTGTTCATGGCCCTGCCGGATGGCCTGAAGTGCCGCCTGTTGGTCCGCCTGCGCCTGCGCCGTCACCATGGCCTGAAGGTTCTGCGCCTGGGCCTGTTGACCCTGGATCGCGTTGCTCTCGATCGCGATGCGGCCGTTGATCGCCGTCACCTGCTTGATGTCGGTCGCACCCTGCAACTCGTCCTGCATGGCGTTCAGACTGGCCAGGCGCTGTTCGATCGATGCCAGATTGGCCGCCGCGATCCCCTGGATGTTCGCCATGGAGATGGCAGAGCGGTTGAGCAGCGTGGCCTGCGGGTCAGTGCCGGTCGCCGTGAAGACATGGTTCAGATTGAAGAAGGCCCGACCCTGGCTCGATAGGGTGTTGGCAGAGCCGGCAAGCTGGCCCGGTATCGAACTGGCCGCCGGCATCGGGTTCTGCAGGGATGGCTGGTTCAGGGCGGGGAGCATCCCCGTGATGTTCGAGGGGTTCGTGAACATCTGATAGGTTTGCTGGAGCTGCTGCAACTGCTGTTGCAGCTGGGCAAGCTGCTGGCCGGCTGTGATAACCTCCTGCAACGTATTGGCGAAACTATGCGCGTCAAACACCTGCAATTGCGCCCGCGCCCCATGGCTCAGCGTCAGGCAGGCGGCCACCGCCGCCGTTGTCAGAAGCGTCCTTTTCATGGTCTTCGTCCTTTGGTTCAGTCTCTGGCTTCGTGGTAGCGGGCCATGAACTGACCCAGCCAGGCGGAGGGCTCCTCCCCCAGCTCATGGCGCAGCCGCTCGGCAAACCGCACCGTGTTCGCGCGCCCTGACAGCACCGCGACGTATTCGCGCATGTCGCCCAGGTCGAACTCGCAGATGACGCTTCCTGACTCCCGTTTGAGCAGGAAGCGGCGCTTGCCCAGCGCCATGTCCTCGCGGACGGCCTTGAACTCGCCTTCGGTGCATTTCAGGCCGTCGATGTAGGCGTCCCGGTCCGCCGTGGGCGACGGGTAGAAGATCTTGGTCATGCACTGCGCGACCAGGGACGACCCGAGCCTGGACTCCAGCACGTGCTCCGGCTGCTGGGTTGCCAGGATCAACATGCCGTTGTTCTTGCGCACCGTCAGCAGGAACTTGTCCACCACCGCGGCGAACATCGGGTTGAGCAGGTAGGCGCGGAATTCGTCGCACGACATGACGAAGCGGCGGCCGTCCACCACCGACCCGACGCGATGCAGCAGG
>Ga0302189_10003153_pt1 | contig 12771 bp, 9 predicted proteins | sample II_Bog_E2_2_FD_194551 | JGI IMG/M metagenome (GOLD analysis project Ga0302189, IMG submission 194551) | Peat permafrost microbial communities from Stordalen Mire near Abisko, Sweden - II_Bog_E2_2 | ecosystem: Environmental > Terrestrial > Soil > Wetlands > Peat | place: Sweden: Abisko, Stordalen...
ATATTCGGTCTAAGTATTACATCGATCACGAGCGCATGGCACAGGTGCTTGCTAGAGCCGATGAAAGTGGAAAGTTTGAGGCCTTGTGGTACACCCTACAGCGGATCAAACCAGAAATTAACGGCCTGACAAAGCAGCGGCTCGGGCTATCCACCGCACGGAACGACATACGCTCTTACCAATGGCTGGTCATTGATATAGACCGACCGCAAAATGATCCGAACAAGAAAATGAACGCTACTGATGCCGAACTCCAGACTTTGGCTGATGTACGAGATCAGGTGATTGCGTGGCTGACAAAGAAAGAGTTCCCGCAACCGATCATTGCGTGCAGTGGAAATGGGTGGCACTTAATTTATCGCGTGCTACATCCACCGGAGTCTTATTTACTGCTGAAAGCTGTGCTGGAAGGCGTTTCTTACAATTTTCGCAATATTAGCGGGGATTTCAATGACGGTAAAATCTGCCAAATTGATACATCCTTAGCCGAGCCTGAACAAGTAATCAAAGCCTATGGTACGACGAGCCGAAAGAGTCCTCAGGATGGTGGTGAGCGACCGTGGCGACAATCTTATATTTTATCCATTCCCCGTTCGTTCCAAGCAGTACTTACTGACTCGTTATGTATTGTGGCTGCTGCGTTCCCTTCTGGACCCGCATCATCAAAGTCTGGTGGAGATTTTCCTAAAGTAAATCAAGAATGGCTCGAAGAATATGGTGTCGAACACTATATGGATTGGGCGCAGCCGTACTTGGTGCTGGAAGAAATAATAGAAGAAAACGGGGAAGAACATTACGTCACTTCCAACTGCCCCATGCGCACGGACGATGGAATTCATGAGCACAGCGGGGACAAACGCAAAACTGAAATTATCGTTTACCCAGATGGCGGCATCGGATTTTGCTGTTTTAGCGATGAATGCACTCTTGGCGAGCTGATCGCCAAGGTCAATGAGCTCAAAGGCGAAAGGTATCCCCACAAAATATTTGAGGAACAGCCGGTTGGGGAACTGCTGGAAGCACTGGGTGCGGTGGTAGATGACGGCGCTGAGTTTCTGGGCGCTCCGGCTGATGCGCTGGGCGCGGGTGTGGATGACGGCGATGACCCTTCCGAAGCTCCGGCTATTGATGAATCCGCGCTCAAATATCCTCAACTGCGGTTTCCCTACGAGGCGATGCCCGAGGGAAAGCTGAAGGAACTGACGGACAAAGCGTGCGAGGGCGGACTTGATCCTGGTCTGGTCGTGCCATCGATACTGGCGTTGGTAAGTTCTCTGCCGGGCAGGGACAAAATGGAAGGCGTTCGGATCAATCTCTTCGTGACCCTGCTTGCCCTAGTGGGAGCGGGAAAAGACATGGCGACGGATCGCAGCATAGATGTGCTGGGACTCAGAGAAAAAGAGGATATCGCGTGGTCGAACTACGCGCCATCGGGCGAACGCAGTATAGCGCAACACGTAGGAGACAAGCCCGGAACCAAGGACGACCCCGTTCGCCGCGCCGGACCCCGTCGGCGCTGCATCGTGACCTACGAGCTTGAAGACACGCTCAAGAAGAGCAAGGGCGAAACGAGTGGCGTCCTTCAAGCCATGCAGCATTATTACGATCACAACCGCAAGGTATACGAGGATTCCAAGTATCGCCAGACGCAGACGGTGGATTGCCGTATGAGTTGGCTGGCTGGGCTGCCGGTGGGTCAGGGAGAGATTGACGAAACCAACTACAGACTGGCGTTTGGTGAGAACAGCATGCATGGGATTGGATCAAGGATGATTTTCGGGTTCGCAGAGAAGCGCGTGGACGCAAGGACAAGCCGCAACTGGGAAGCTGACCCATCCATATACACCACAGGCACCGTAAAAAAGGAATTCCTGGAAGGGGTCGGACCCATCACCGTGGACAGCGTGAAAACGCTGGCGAACAAACTGCACGACGCCAAAATCGAGGGATTCGCGCCTGGCGTGGAAGCACTATACCTTGGATGGAAGCCGAAGAAAGACCTAAGCGGCCGGGACACATTCCATGTGCTCAAGCTGGCTGTCCTCGTAGGGCTGATTAACGGGCACGAAAAGGTGGAAATGGAGGATTGGCTGTTCGCCACGGCGCTTATGGATTGGCAGTACGAAATCAGGATGGTTTTCACGCCCGGCAGCGCAAAGACGGTCACGATGGGAGAGTTCAAGGAAACCATCATGAACGAGGTTAGGAAGCGCACCAAGGCGATGCGAGAGGGTACCACTAAGGACAGGCACTCGAAGTCGATTTTAGAGGATGGCAAAACCCGACACTACGTGCGCTGGAACGGAATGTCCAACGACGGCAAGTGGTACAGATTTGGATGGGACGCGGAGAAAGCGATAGAAAGCTTGGTGCGCGATGGGCATCTGGCATACCGTGTGGATGTAGTCACTTCGGAGAGCGAAAAAGACTACGAATATGAGGTCAACAAAAGGTGGATCCGGTTGATGAAGTGAGGAAGCGTGTTTTTCCTAACTTCGTATTTTGTTGCGACCGAGACCATGTTAGGAAGTTAGGAAGCCTTAATAGCTTCCGCAGCAGAGTTGAAACGTAAGTTATACTTATAAAATGTATTTAGTAAATCGTTTCGTATAGTTAGGAAAGAGTGAGGAAGCGTTGGTTTTCCTACCTAACGTCTCCGTTTCTGCTGCGGAGTCCATATATACGGCATTTCTTCCTAACTCCGTATTTTGACGCTCCCGGCTGGGCACGAATCGGAAAAGCAAATCCCAACGCCCGATCTAATTTTTTGTTTTAACAAAATCAAATATCTGCTTTTTTTCATCGCCAATCACAGATATTCCCCGACTTCCAAAACCAATGATTAGAAGCACAGAATCGGGCGCTGCGGACGCCAAGGTCTTTCATTTCAGTGATCCGTTCCCCGATTTTGCCTGAAGGCGTACGAGCCCTGTGAGGATTTTAAAACAAATGAACGCAAGACTGGATGTCAGGGACGCACTTCTGGTCCAAAAAATGAAGCGTTGGGCGCTCATCGCACGGCACCCGTCTGTAGGTAGGGGCTGTCCCGTTTGGCGGGCAAGAAAGAACTTTTGGGCGCTTCAAAGAAAATACGCTGCCCTGGCTGCCAAGCACGGACTAACTGCGACATCGGCTTTGTGAAGAAGTTAAAATACGAGCAGGCGAATTTACTGCTTAAAATCCTAGAACCCTGTCGGGTGAGACTGGCTGCATGCGGGGGACGCTAAAGCCATCAATTCGCTCCCCTCATTTCAAGTAAATATTCCCTACATCCTTGGCAATATTCTCTGATTTCGAATTATCTTCATCGAGGTTGGTCATCACGATGATGGTCAGTCGATCATCGACATGCCGGACGATACTCATCGTAAATCCCTGCCACGCCCCATCGTGTGACATCCAGAGCGCCAGCGCCGGGTATCGGGCTCATCAATTCCCACGGACTCTCGTATGCGCTAAAAGTCAATGCATGAGCGTCCCATCGGCCCTGAATTACTTCGGCAGCAAATCAAAACTTGCGCCCCAAATCGTGGAGCATTTCCCCGCGCATCGAACGTATTGCGAGCCCTTCGGCGGTTCCGCGGCCGTGCTGTTTGCCAAGGATCCCGCCGAGGTTGAGGTCTTCAATGATATTGACCAGGAGTTGGTGAACTTTTTTCGGGTGGTGCGTGACCCCAAAATGTGCGCCAAACTGCACGCTGCCGCTCACAACACGATGTATGCGCGGACGGAATTTGCTTTGGCGAAGCAGAAATCCAACGATCCGGTCGAAGCAGCCAGGCGTTTCATAGTCCGTCATCGAATGAGTTTCGGGGGCATGGGACAGGATTTTGCGTTCAGTGTTGGGACCTCTCGCAAAGGAATGGCAGCGGCTATAAGACGATGGCGTTGGGGCGTCGAATCGTTGCCGGCCATTCATGAGCGGTGCCAAAATGTTCAAATTGAATGCGCTGACTGGCGAACCGTAATGTCGCGCTACGACAGCATCGACACCCTGTTCTACTTGGACCCGCCGTACGTTCCCGACACACGAGTTGCTGGAAAATATCGCCACGAGATTACGGAAAATGAGCATCGGAAGCTCGTCGCGTGCTTGATCTCCTTACGGGGCATGGTCGTGCTGTCGGGATATGCTCACCCGACTTATAAGCCTCTGGAACGGGCAGGCTGGGCGCGGATGGACTACCCGACATGCACCCATGGTCGGCGATCGCTAACTCGCAGGGTTGAATGCCTCTGGCTTTCCCCATCAGTAGTGAATCAAAAAAAGCCAAGAGCCTTGCTCACCCTAACTGAAAGGAAGTGCCAAGGCGCGTACCACACCCACAAGGTGAGGGTTGCCAAGACAACGAAGAAAGTTCTGCGAGCTATCGAAAGACTCCGTGCAGCGGGGGAAAAACCTACGGCGACGAGAATTGCGCGGGCGACGAAGATGAGCCGTGAACAACTAGGAAAGAAGTATCGGCACCTGTTTTCGGTGTGAAGTATGCTGTCAAAAGTCTAACCACCATACTTCACATGTTTAGGGGCGCTTTTTTGGCGGATTAAGGAAACCCGACAAGTGTCGAAAATCCTTAAATCCGCAGTAGTATGTCCGTTGGACAGAATAATGTTTGTCTGAAACGCAATCACAATTCAGTACCGGCGAAACTCGTCTCTATACCTGTGTGGCTTCAACGAACCCTAGGTTTAAGCGGGACGACTAGGTGCTGCGTCCGGAATATTGCGTGCCAGTCTCATTTGCTGATTCTGAACCAGACGAACAGATTTAGCCCCTCACCGATATCCGCGTTCTTGTAGTACGCGCCGAGATCGTCGATGAAAAACCTTCCGCCATCATTCCGCACTTTAAGATAAAAGTCGGCTACCTCATCAATCACGCGAGATTCGCCGCGCACTTGCTTTCGGTTTTCTTCGGGAGTGTAGCCGTTCGTGACGAACGGCCAAATTTCGCGTCGGTTGTTGGTGCTAAATACTGCCGGCCAATCCCATCGCTTCATCCGCATTAAGGTCTTGAGATCATCGAATTCTGCCTGCGTTAAGGACAGCTTGAGGCGTTCCACTACATCCTCCGCATTCGCTCTACAATTGATTTTCTCTCACGTAATGACGCTTGACAACACGGGCCACATCGCTGACCACAACGCACTTAGTGGGATGCCGTCCGATGTGAAATGCCCCGACCGATATGCCATAATCTCCCAATGTGCGGACGCTACCGACTGTCGCGGAGAAAGCAGGTGGTCGAGGAGTATTTCGACTGTCGTTCCGATGAACCAGACTGGGATCCCCGCTACAACATCGCCCCGACCCAGCCTATCCCCGTCATTCGCCAGAATCCCAAGGAGCCCGTCCGCGAATTGTCGCTAGTTCGCTGGGGGCTCATTCCATCATGGGCGAAGGATCCTTCTATCGCCGCCAGGATGATTAACGCCAGATCAGAAACAGCAGCCACGAAGCCCGCGTTCCGCGATGCTTTGAAATCCCGCAGGTGCTTGATTCCTGCGGATGGTTTTTACGAGTGGAAGCGAGACGGGAAAACCAAGCAGCCATACTGCTTTGAAATCAATGAAGGGGAGTTGTTCGCGTTCGCGGGGATATGGGACCGCTGGAAGGACGCCAGCGGCAAGCCTGTGGAGACCTGCTCTATCCTGACCACGACTCCAAATGCCGTGACCGCACCTGTCCACGACCGAATGCCAGTCATCCTTGAACCAGATGCCTATGACCTGTGGCTCGACCCCGGAATGCAGAACGTCGCAGCCGTCTCCGACCTGCTGAAACCCTACGATGCTCGGGCGATGCGGTGCTATCCCATAAGCGCGCGAATCAATTCCGTGGCGAACGACGACGCAGAATGCTCCGCACCTGTGGAACTCCGGCAGATTCAGGACCGGCTGTTCTTGTAGACGTGAGCTATTCTGTTGTTATGGAGCGGAGCACTGACATCTTGAAAGCGGAACTGGAAGCCATCGCCCATTGGGATCGTGGACTGATCTTCCAAGACAGCATCTCCGCTCTCGACCATCTTTCCTATCAACTCCGCCAGGAACGCAAGCTAGAGATTGAGGCGGAATTGCGGAGACGGAACGAAGCGGAGTGTTCGGCATCCGCGCCTGAAGAGCCTAGGTGACGAGCCCTAGAGCGACCTTCGGCTATAGCCTGGACCGGTACCACAGTGATGGTCATTCACACCCTCTGTCGCGACATGACAACATTACAAAAGGACTGAAGACCGTTGAGGCGTGTTCCGCTTTGTAGCCACTCGTGGCACTCTGTGATGTGACGCTTGCTCGGGTTGTTCAGTGGACCTGTCACGAAAAGAGCTTCAATGGCCGTATTCTCTGCGTTCATCCCCGCCATGAGTGTTATGCGAGGGCGCTTCCCCTCTACGGTCTGCAACGCCCACACCCGTCCCTTGCTCACTAGATGGATGGATCGACAAACGCGGACAGCAACATGGGGACCATTCTTGAGTTTGAGAAAGTCTTTATGCCTCCATGACCCAGAGATTATCGATACCCGGTTCGGAAACATTCCAGTCAATTGCTGCATCAGTTCAGCTCGAACCATGCGAACTTGAATGCGATGCTCGGAGGTCTTCCGGTGGGGTGATTGATAACCAGCGAGCTCGAAGGCTTTAATGAGTGACCCAAATCGCCTGGCAATCCCGCCCGGCGAAATCCCGTGAACTTTGAGGATGCGATGGGACAGGCAACCGTGGGCTCTCAGGATCGACTTTAATTCCTCCAAAATGACCTCTTTCGACCGATTGCGATGCCTCAGCCGCAGCTTTTCTTGTGCTGCACCAAACAATTCGGCATCTATTATTGGCTCGAAAGCGTTGGGTACAAGAACCCATTCCGATTCCGGGAGCCTGCGCGATTTTGAGCTCAATTTCTCCGTGGTACGGTTGTAGATCACCGTACCCTTGTACTTTGGATTCGTTAGAATCCGTTTTACAGCGTAATCACTCCACGTCCTCCCCGGAAGGTACGGAGCGTGCCTCCTAGTTAGTTCATCGGCAATATTGACAAGAGACGTGCCGTGCTGCATAAACATGCGATATATTTCGCGTACCCAGAAAATTTCCTCCGGGGGACCAAGAACGAGAATCACGCGGTCGGTAGCAATGCTCTTGCGTTCCCCTCGTGAGAGTTCCTGTTTACGGCTTCCGTCCGCCGTTACCAGCATTCGGCGAAAACCATAGCCTGGAAGCGATCCGCTTCGAAACCCTTTCTTCACAAGGCGGACCAGCCCGGCAAATACCTTCTGCGACAGTTCGCGGCTGTACTCGCCCGCCATGACTCGCTTGAGTGTTTTCAGGATCGCGCTGGAAACATCGCCGTTGTTTGTGAAGAGCTCCGCACAGTAGTGAACCTTTACTCCAGCTTCCTTGCACAGAAACTCGTAATGGGCACCCTCGTCCGGATCTTGAAACCTGCCCCAGCGGCTAACGTCGTAAACGAGAACAGCCTTGTAGGCTTGTTTGCCACCAACAACATCCTGCAACAATTGGGACAATCCGGTTCTCCGCCCGAGATCCAACCCGCTCTTAGCTTCGTCACAATATGTCTGACAGACCTTGAATCCGTGTTCCAAGGCGTAGGTGGCGATTCCCGCGCTTTGACAATCAAGCGAATACTCTTGACGTTCTGTAGACATCCTGAGGTATTGGGCGGCGCAAATGCTCTCCATCCAGCTCTCCCTGTCACTCGATCAACAGTACACGCCGATCACGCATGATGCTTCAACCTCATTTTTGCTGTGAAGGATCTTCAAGAGGGGTAGCCTGCATGCCAGTAGCCTGGCATTTACTCTTACCCCCAAGCGCTGGCAACCGAACTTCGACGAGGAGGAACAAATGACTCTTACCGGACAGGCGATTCCCGCCGCTCAATACCTCAGGATGTCCACTGACCATCAGCAGTATTCGTTCGACAATCAGATTGCCGCGATCCTAGCCTATGCGGCCAAAGAAGGCTTCGTCATTACCCACACTTATAGCGATGCCGGAAAGAGCGGACTTGTGCTCAAACGGCGCGACGGCCTGCGGCAACTGCTCAACGACGTTGTGGGTGGTGTAGCAAACTACAAGGCCATCCTTGTTTATGATGTGAGCCGTTGGGGGAGATTTCAAGATGCCGACGAAGCCGCTCACTATGAATTCTTGTGCAAAACGGCCGGCATATACGTCCACTACTGCGCGGAGCTGTTCGCTAACGATAATTCTCTTTCGAGCACAATCATGAAAGCATTGAAGAGGGTCATGGCTGGCGAATACAGCAGGGAATTATCGGTAAAGGTCAACGCGGGCAGCAAACGGGTCTCCCAAAATGGATTCAGGACAGGCGGGTCACCCGGCTACGGACTTCGCAGGCTGCTTGTCTCCGCAAATCGCGATCCTAAATGTCTTCTTTCGAGATGTGAAAAAAAATCACTTCAGTCTGACCGAGTCATCTTGGTACCCGGCCCGGATCACGAAGTGCGTTGTGTGCGTGACATTTTTCGGATGTTCACGGAAGAGCAGAAGTGGCCCGCCGCCATCGCTGCGGAATTGAGACGCAACGGCATTAGCTATGGCGGCAAAAAGAGGGCAGCTTGGTACGCCGGGGCGGTCAACCGCCTTCTCAAAAATCCGAAGTACTGTGGTTGCAGCGTCTTTGGACAGAGCACACATAGGCTTCGGGCGCACAGGGTCGTTAATCACCGGAGTCTTTGGACAATAACGAAAGGCGCATGGCAGCCAATTGTAGATGAGGACACGTTCGATAGAGCCCAAAAGCAATTTGAGAACCAGACCATCCACAAAACAAATGCGGAGTTGTTATCAGGCTTGCAGCGCCTACTCGAAGAGAGGGGCAAACTATCGGAAGGGCTGTTAAACGAATCGCCTTCTCTTCCATCCATACAGCCGTATGTACGGCGATTCGGAAGCCTGTCCGAAGCGTTTGAGAAAATCGGCTACGTCGGACCAATGCTGACTGCAACGAGAACCAGGCGCATCCTTCGTGCTTTGCGCGACCAAATTATCGCCCAAGTCGTCGCGACCGATCCCAATCGTATCACCCTCATTCAAAGCGACGGGCATTTTCGTCCGAGACTTCGAATGTTGGGTTTACTCGTGTCGGTGTTCTTATGCCGATGTTCGCCAAATGACGAAAGTGAACTCAGGTGGATTTTCAATCCCGTTCCCGGTGAGCGAAAATGCGTTGCACTTCTGGTTCTCCTCAATCCTGGGAACGAGACCCCCATGGATATGTTCGTCGTACCTGACACTAAATCGCAAACCCGTTATACGCTCAGGATCGATGATCCATGGCTACGACGAGGCAAGCAACTGGAATCTCTCGCGGACTTGTTGCAGGTCGTTCGTCTCGTCAACATTGATCGCAAGTATGAGAATGCCCGATAGCAGGGGCATCTAAAACCGCTTTTTGACGATGGTCAACAGCTCTCGGCGAGCACATTTCCGTTGTTGCTCACTGCTGTTCACTCCGTGCCACAACCTGAACCGCTTGGAAAAACTCTGCAAGATCGCCCAGCCGAAATTTGAAAGGTAGTCTGGCATCATGCTCCGATAGGACCAGACTGCGGGCCAGGACTGGAGGGGTCACAAATAGATCCTTTATTTCATCATTTCCGTGATCGAGGCGTGCTATGAGTGCGATATGTCGGCGTTCATCGTGCACCGGCTTTAGAAACCATCGAAGTGCACCCTTGTATCCAAGCAAACAGCGGCTGATTACCACGCTTACGAGCCGACCAGTTCGGAGACGGAGTCGTGTATGGCGCGTCGGACTCATATCAATCGTCACACGGCCTCCCGAACGTGCCGCGATTTGGCTTAGCAGATTGCTTCGGATAGCCTGGACCCGACGTTTTTGATCGACATTCTGCTCATCCCATGTAGCTTTGTAGCCCAATAGTCGATACGCGTTGACGAGTGATCCAAACCGCGTTCTGTACGTCTGAGGAGAGGGAACGTTTGGTGTTGCCACGATCAAGGCAGTTGAGATTCTTCCTTCCTTGGCAATAATCATTTTCAAGCTTTCAAGAAGTTCCGCGTCAGACCTATTTCGAGGCCAGCGGCCTATGAGTTCCTGAGCTTGCGCAAATGTTTGGGTGTCGATGAGGGGTTCGAAGGCTTTTGGGACGATGGTCCATTCCGTTCTCGGAAGTTTTACAGTCGATGTATACAGCCTTTGGCTCGAACGGCCATAAACATTGCAGCCAACATATTTGGGGTGAGTCAGGATGGTCTGGACGGCGCGAGCGTTCCACCTTGCGTCGCCAAGATATGTGATCTGCCGCCTGTTCAATTCAACTGCAATGGCACTGAAGTTCATTTGTTGCCCCACAAACATCTGATAGATGTCATGGACGCAACGCACTTCATCGGGGCGACCCGCGACCTGAATGACACGATCCGTGGCGATGCTCTTCCGTTCGCCGGAGAGCAGAATTTGTTTCGCGGTTCCGTCCGGAGAGGCCAACAACCGTCTCAAGCCATATCCCGGCAGACCGCCCTGGCGATATCCCAGTTGAGACAATCTCTTCTGTCCAGCGTATACCTTACATCCCAGTTCTCGACTGTACTCACCAGCCACGATCCTCTTGAGAGCCTTGACAACGGCGCTGGTTATCGCACTATCGTTCGGAAAGCTTTCGGCACAATAGTGAACGGGAACCCCGGCGGACTTGCACAGAAATTCATAGTGGGCAGCCTCATCCGGATCCTGGAACCTCCCCCAACGGCTCACGTCATATACGAGAATTGCTTTGTAGACTGCAATCCGCTGAACAACATCTTGAATTAGTTGTTGAAGGCCTTTCCGTTCCCGAAAAACAACCCCTGTTTTTGCCGCATCTGTATATGTTTGAATGACCGAAAAGCCGTGGCTCTCGGCGTACATCCCGATTGCCGATGACTGACTCTCAAGCGAATAGTGTTGATGCCCCGAGGACATCCTTAGGTATTGAGCCACAGGTACACGCGCGTCGGAATTCATGACTCCGTCCTTGAGTCGTTGCCGGAGTTGAAATCGCCGACCTCTAGTGAGGATACGTGAGACGGTTGAGTAAGGTTGTTGCGCTAGGCACGCCGAGCTTTGCCGAAGAGCCTCATGGGACCTCTGCGTCGTGAGTCGGCGAAATGTTTAACCTAACAAATCAGCGACCATCGCATTGGCAATCTGGGCCGGCGCAACCGAATACGCGCCATTTCCAATTGCCTGTTTCAGAGCGTGGACCTTCGTCCGACGAATCTCAGGCAGGGCTAGCACCTGAGCTTCGAGCGACTCGATCCAAGTGTGTTCGAACGAGAAGGTGGCTTTGTCCGGTGGTTCCACTCCCGAGTTTGCGAGGTCCACTCTCATAGTTCCTACAATCCCCCGCTCTCTTCATCGGCAGATTTTCAGCAAACCTTAATGCCGGAACAGGTCTGGCAGCCAGTCAAGCCGGGGAAGAGTTGCCCCGTCGATGCTGTGTTGTCCATCATTGAAGTCGATCACGGAATCGGGAAGCGATTTAATTACAGAAGTTACAGGTGCACTTGCCAACCATGCTTGAGGACGACCTGCCGGGTACGGCGGGCTTGAGCATCAAGTTGGGAATACTCTAGGGAGAAGAAGGTACGGTAAATCAAGAACTTGACCTTCTTCCCATCGTCGCAGACTTCAGAGCCTGTTAACCGTCATCAGTGTTTCTTCGCCGTCGTCCGGCGGCTGCGTCCCGTCTTGATTCTCGCTGCTCGCGTCCGCCCATCCACCCCACCCTTATCCCACAACATGGAACGGCAACTCTTTGAAGGACAATTCAAGGGCTTTTTCCTGGTCTCCGGTATCCACGGGTGCCCACACACATCGCATACCGCAACACGCATCGTCTTCCAGCCCATGCCCCGAATTGTAGCAGTAAACTGTCCATCGCACAGAACGCAATTGACATTCCACGCAAACGCCTATATAATGGCCATAGTACACAATATAGAGCGTTGCGACGAAAGCAGGTCGCCCATCCAACCTCAGGAGGAAGCCCGTTGCGAGCAGCGATTTATGCGAGAATTTCGACCACCGACCAGCACATTGATGCGCAGCTTTACGACCTGCGTGAACTAGCAAGGCAGCGTGGATTTGAGGTGCAGCAGGAATATCGGGATGTGGGGATTTCGGGACGCAAGGCACGGCGTCCGGGACTCGACACGCTCATGGCAGATGCACGGCAGAAGAAGTTCTCAGTTGTGCTCGTCGCCGCCTTTGACCGTGTGGCAAGGAGCACGCGCCATTTCCTGCAAGTGGTAGACGAGTTGGATAGTCTGGGGGTTGTTTTCCTCTCCCGGCGAGAAAACATCGATACCAGTGGTCCCATGGGACGGCTCTTCGTGACGCTGATTAGCTCCATCGCAGAACTTGAAGCGGATTTAATACGCGAGCGTGTCTTGGCCGGCATGCGCAGGGCAAAGCTCGATGGCGTCAGAATCGGGCGGGCACCCATGATAGTGGATCGAGCAGCCATAGTCCGTGACCGCTTGAGTGGCCTGACTCTGACCGCCGTCTCCAAAAAATGGGGAGTCTCGCGTAGCTTGGTGTGCAAATTGGTCAACCGGGCAAGTGCTGGTGACAAAGGCTCCATGCTTCCCCAGCCCCAAGTTGTTGATTTGGCACAATCGAGTCCCGCCGCGGCCGGGTGGTGACGGGGGTATACCTTTGTGAACTCTTTTGGGGCCTCGGTCTGCCGCCTGCGTGAAAGGGGCAAATACCGATAGACGGC
>Ga0302189_10003155_pt1 | contig 12765 bp, 11 predicted proteins | sample II_Bog_E2_2_FD_194551 | JGI IMG/M metagenome (GOLD analysis project Ga0302189, IMG submission 194551) | Peat permafrost microbial communities from Stordalen Mire near Abisko, Sweden - II_Bog_E2_2 | ecosystem: Environmental > Terrestrial > Soil > Wetlands > Peat | place: Sweden: Abisko...
TGCGCGAACGCGCTCGCGCGGAAACATGGTGGAACCCTTCACAACCGTGGCGGGGCTAATGCCGTTGACCCGGATGGTTGGGGCGAGGCCGACGGCGAGTTCTTTGATGAGGTGCGAGAGCGCGGCCTTGCTTACGTCGTAGGCCTCGCTGCCTCGTTTGGCAACGACGGCATTGGCGGAACTGGTAAGCACGATGGATGCGTCGAGGGCCTGTTCGCGGAAGGTTTTGGCGGCTTCGTCGGCCAGCAGGTAGTTGGCGGTGACGTTGACGTCGAGGGTGGTGGCCCACATGGCGTCAGGGATGACGCCGTCTGGCGAAGAGGGAAACAAAGCCGCTGTATTGATGAGGATGTCGACGCCGCCAAAGGCCGCGACGGTTGCCTGGATGGCTTTCAAAATGGATTCGCGGCTGCGGATGTCGACCGGGGTGACGGCAGTGAACTCCTTCGAGGTGACAGAGGTTAGCTCGGCCCCGACGCGCTGGGCGGCTTGTTCGTCGCGGTCGGCTACCACCACGTGAGCGCCGCGGGCGGCGGCCAGCAGAGCGACTTCGCGGCCGATCCCGCTGCCTCCGCCAACAACCAGCGCAATGCGGCGGCTGAGTTCCTTTTCCGGCGGCTGGCGGCGGATTTTAGCTTCTTCCATGGCCCAATATTCAATGCGGAAGGCCTCAATAGCAGGAAGCGCAACGTAGTTGGTAAAGACCTTGAAGCTGGCGGGATCGTTGGCCGGGCCGCACTGGGGGGGCTTCTCGCCCTTTTCTCCTTCGGACAAGAGCGTAGCTCCTTCCATGACATGAATAGCGTTGGTATAGAACTCGCCGGTAATGCGGGCTTCTGTTTTGTTCTTGCCAAAGCTGAACATGCCCAGGCCCTGAATCAGCACGATGGTGGGGCTGGCGTCGCGAAGCGCGGGGGAATCGGGTGTGGCGAAGGAGCGATAGTAGTCGGCGTATTGCTGGCGGTATTCGTCGAGCGAGGCGACGATCTGCTTGCGAAGGGCGAGCAGATCGTCGCCTTGCGGCCAGGGGACGAACAGCGGGCGGATCTTGGTGCGGATGAAGTGGTCGGGGCAGCTTGTGCCGAGGAAAGAGAGATCCTCTCCATGAACCGAATTGACGAATTGGAGGACGTCGGGGGCGTCGGTGAAGCTTAAAATCCACCTGTTCTTCGTGCTGACGCGACCGCGAAGATAAGGGGCGATGTTCACGGCGATGCCGCGGCGGTCCTCACGGGCGGGGACAAGTTCGCCGCCGAATCGGCTCGTGCCGCTGGCAATTCCGTGGCGCTGAATAAACTGGCCGATCTGGTCGACGACAGTGAGGGTGTTCAGGTAGCACTCGCGCTGGGTTTGGCCCCACGTAAACAGGCCGTGGCCGCCAAGGACGATGCCGTCGCAGCCGGGATTGTCGCGGACTGCGCTGCGCATCATGAGGCCCAGCTCAAAGCCGGGGCGCTGCCAGGGAATCCATACCAGGGAGTGGTTGAACTCGCGGTTGAACTCGTTCATTTTATCGAGACCGTTGGCGGAGGCGGCGAGCGCGATGCCCCAGTCGGGATGAAGGTGATCGACATGCGGGAAGGGAAGAAAGCCGTGCAGCGGAGTGTCGATGGAGGCGGCCACGGGATTGTTGCGGAAGGCGGCGATGGCGTACATGGGGACCATGTCGTCTTCGGTGTCGACGCCCTTGTAGCTCCGCTCCAATGAGAGCAGCTTTTGCTGGTAAAGGGTCGCGAACCCCGCGCGCTTGATGCTTCCCAGATCGCCGCCGGAGCCTTTCACCCAGAGCACTTCGACCGGCTCGCCGGTGAGGGGGTCTGTTTCAACGACTTTCGAACTGGTGTTTCCGCCGGCGAAATTGGTGATGCGAAGGTCGGATCCGAGCAGGTTGGAGCGATAGCGCAGCAGTTCTGGCTCGTCGAGCGATGCGGCCAGACTGGTGTCCCAGCGGTCTTCAAGGAACTTGAGGGTCGGAGATGCGACGGATGCGAAAGCCATATATACCACTCTACGAGGAATGAACGGAACCTGGTAAAGATTGTACAGGGAAAAGCAATAGGGAATCTATTTCACAGCGGAATCCATCCGTGGGTACCCACGACTTTGAAACACCGGCGTGGGGGCCTCAGCCGCCCTCGTTCAAAGGTGGATTCAAACGTTGCCAATTCCAAACCGACGGATTCCCTACTTCAGCAGGATCTTGATGAAGGTCGTGGATTCGAGCTTTACGTCCTTCATCAGTCCGTGAACCTCGCTGGCTCCATTGGCGTCGAGTTCCTGGTCGAGACTCAGTCCCTTAATCTGACTCCCATAATAAACGCGTTGATCCCCTTGACTGCCTGAACCAGCGGGCGTTCGCGAGCCGTGGCTGGACAAGGAATCCGGACCACCGCGAGACAAAAGTCCTTCGTCCGCTGTGTCTTTCTGGTAGTCGGGGTCGACACTGATGGCAACGATTTGTCCCTGGAATGGATGCAATTCGCCTTTGACCTCGATGCGATCGAACTTGATGGCCAGCGTGGAGGTTCCGCCTCCATCCTGCTTGGATTCAGCCAGAACCAGCTTGCCGATAATCCTCGATCCGATGGAAACTTCGACGCCGTCCTTCAATACCGACGGAGCAATTGTCTTTGCCACAACCACATCGCCCGCGTAGGCCGACTTGGAATTCACGCTGACCGCGAACTTTGCCTGAAGGATCGTGGGAGGTGTGGGAGCCTGGGAAAATGAGCGGGCGGCAAAAGAGATAGCGAGGACGGCCGCGACGGCCATCAATTTCCTGCGAAATCGATACATGGATTCTCCGGTCGGTCGTACCCCTAGGATACCGCTTCCTCCGCCCCCAGAGATTCCGGCGTCACAGCTTTGTGGCGTACATAGTTGTAAGGGGGTACGGTGTAGCCGCGGAGGAGCGCGATTCCAAGCTGGATGAGACGTGGGCCGTAGGTTTCCACTTCATGCGAGATGGATCCGATCAAGGCGCTCTTGCCGGAGCGCATTTCTTCAATGACCTCGGGGATGCAATCCTGCCCAACGATGGCAAAGTCCTGCTCGCGGCTGAATTGACGGGCGGCGTCGAGCACGCCAAGCGCGCTGGAGTCGGTGGCCGCGGCGACAAGGATGTGTTCGCCCTTGCGAAGGATGCGGAGAAACTCCGCGACGGCCAGTTGGCTGGGTTTGCGCATGCCGCGGCCTTCCAACTGGATAAAGTGTTCCGGCGGGATTCCGGGGAACCGGGCGCGGATGCCGTCGAATGCGCCGGTGATGCGGCTATGGACGAAGCTGCCGGCCTCGGAGAATCCTATGCCCAGAACCCAGTCGGCTTTGCCTTTCCACTTGCGGAGGGCGTGGTTTGCCAGCAACGAGCCGGCTTCAAAGCCGACCTCGAAGTTGTCGACGCCGAAGTAGGTGGAGTTGGGGTGCGGCACGTCGATGGCGACCAACGGAATATCGGCCTTCCTGAAGATATGCGCCACCCGCGGAGCCGCCCGCTCCTCAACTTGGAACTCGATTGCCAAATCCACACGCTTGGCCACAAACTCTTCGGCGTTCTGGATTGCGACGTCGGGGTCATAGCGGTTGTCGAGTACAAGTAACTCGACGCCGGATGCTGCCGCCGCGGCGATAACGCTCTGCGCCACGGCAACGGAGAACGGCATTTCGGCGCTCTGTGCGGCAAACCCGAATCGCAGACGCCGCGGGCGCGAAACCAGCCTGTATTGGCCGTTCTGCCCCTGCGCGACGTAGCCGCGGTGGACCAGCGTTTTGAGGATGCGATAGACGCTGGTCTTGGAGATCCGCGTCTTCTGGTAAACGTCCTCCAGGGTGACGGGAGAATTATTCTGCTCCAGCAGCTCGAGCACGTCGAGCGCCTTGGAGAGAATGGGAATCAGATAGAGGCGTTTGATCTTGGAACTTGGCAAGCGTATATCTCCGAGCGGGCGGATCCTTGAAAAGATGATGACAAACCAGAATAGCTCGTCTCATGCGTAGCTATTAACAGTGGATTGCCGGCTGCCCCGTTCCAAGGCGATTCGCTCAACGTAACCGCTCGATCGCAGAGCGGCAAGGGGATCGGGAGGCAGGCCGCGGGCGACCCTCCAGGCGGCAATCAGGGGCCGCACATCGGTCCAGAATGCCCCTCGAAAGAGTTCTTCCGCCGCCACCAGGTCGCAGGTTTGCTGATGATGCGCGAGCTCGTCTCGATCGATGAGGGCGGCCTTGAGCCAGAGTTCCTGCGCGGTGGCCACGGTTTGCACGGTGGCTTCGATCTTGCCTTTCAGGTTGTGGCTCTGGTCGATCATAAAGGCGACATCCTCCGCGAGGCCCTCCCTTGCGCCCAAGTGGATCTCATGGAAGATGCGGAAGATCTGGTAGGGATCGATGGAGCCGAGGGTCAGGTCGTCGTCGGCATAGCGCCTATCGTTGAAGTGGAAACCGCCCAGCAAGCCGGTATGCATCAGCCAGGCCACAATCTGCTCAACGTTTTGCGCGGCGTAGTGATGGCCCGTGTCGACAAGGACGCGCGCCTGCGGTCCAGCCAAGCGAGCCAGATGCGAGGACATGCCCCAGTCGGCAATATCGGTGTGATAAAACGCCGGCTCAAAGGGCTTGTACTCAATCAGTAGGCGCTGCCCTGGAGCCAGCACATTATGCGCGGTTGAGAGCGCTTCTTCAAGCCAGCCAATGCGCTTGCGGATGTTTTGGGTGCCGGGGTAGTTGGAGCCGTCGGCCAGCCAGAGGGAGATATCCCGGGAGCCAAGCTGCTTTGCGATTTCGATGGAGTCCAGAAGGTGGTCAAGGGCTTGCTTGCGGACCTCGGGCGCGGGATTGCACAGGGAACCGAATTTGTATTGCTGGTCTTGAAAAAGATTCGGATTGATGGAACCGGCGCGAACCCCAAACCGCCGCTCAAGAGCGGCCACAACGGGCACATCGCCAAGTCCGTTTGGCAAATCCCACAACACGTGCAGCGCTACCGTTGGGGTAACTCCGGTGAGGTGGTTCACTTCGGCGGCGTCGGCGAATTTCTCCTCGATGGTGGAAGCGGCCGCGGCCTGAACAAATTTGCCGAAGCGAGTGCCGGTGTTGGCGAACCCCCACGAGGGAATCTCGATTTGGAATGCGTCGAGAATCCGTGCTGCCTGGTCGAAAGTTGCTGAATCGGAGACGCTCATAAGCGGTTTTCCTCGCAGGGACTTGTTGGCCCTGAATTGAACTTCGCACTACATCGGAAATCAAGAATGCATTGCGAATTACACGTCATGAAAAATCAAACCACGTCGCGCACCAGAATTACATGAAGGAAGCGCGGCCCGTGTACGCCTTGGATGCGTGTCATTTCAATGTCGGCCGTAGCGCTGGGCCCGGAGATCCAGGTAACCAGATTGGGCGGCACGTGGCAGCGGTCGAAATATTCAGGCAAAGTCTCCACCACCTGGCTAGCGCGGAGAATGCAAAGGTGCCAGTCCGGCAGCAGCGTAAGCACCCGCCTGCCCTCCGTAACAGAGTGATGGAGCGCAATGGTTCCCGAGTTGGCCACGCCGCAAAAGGCGGCCGTGACCACACCTTCCACTGCCTCGATTTCCTCGATGCGCAGGCCGTCATCGACCTTCCAGTTGAAACCGCCGGCGAGCCATTCCGCGGCAAGTCCCAGCGGGGCGGCAAAGGTCTGCTTGGCGCTGGCAGCCAGTTGAGCGGCAATCGAGGCCGGCAAGACTTCCGGCAAGCACTCAACGACTTCCGCTCCGTATTCTCGAAGGCGTTCGATCATCAACTGGATTCGGACTTCGGCCGTGAGCTGGCCGCGCAAAATGAAAGTCCGAGGCAGGGCGGCGTAGGCGGTCTCGGGGTTGTAGTCTGGGTCGGCCGAGGAGTGGGTCGACTGGCGAACGCGATCGAGAATCCGCTGGCGGGAAGTGGGAGGCGCGCTCATTTTGCCTCCTTGTTCGATTCGACGGAAACTGGCGTCCGAGCCGCCCACCAGCTGCGAAAGGTCTGCGAGGGCAAGCCGCGCAGGTCGCGGGTCTGGGTCCATTTTGCGCCCAGGCCGGGCAGAGAGTGAATCCATCCGTCGCCGGCGGTGAACAAGCGCAGGCCGATGCGGGCTAAACGCTGCGCTGCGCGGAATCGCCAGGCCTTGGCAAACAGGAAGTTTGCGATCTTCATCCCCAGGTACATGGGGTCGAGGAAGCGGTTGAAGCGGCCCCGCTCCTGATCGGTCACCTTGGCGCGCAGGTCGATAAGCACCTCGGGAATATTGATTTTGACCGGGCACACCTCGTAACAAGCGCCGCACAGCGATGAGGCGTAGGGCAGCGACTTGGCGTGCTGCATCCGCATCAATTGCGGCGTCAGAATCGCTCCGATGGGCCCCGGATAGACCGACCCGTAGGCGTGGCCTCCTGTCTGGCGATAGACGGGACAGGCGTTCATGCAGGCGGCGCACCGGATGCACTTCAGGGTCTGGCGCTCGATGGGCCGGGAGAGGATGGAGGATCGCTGGTTGTCGAGCAGCACAACGTGGAAGCGCTGCGGACCGTCTCCGGGCGTGATGCCGGTCCAAAGCGAGGTGTAGGGATTCATCCGTTCGCCGGTGGCCGAGCGGGCGAGAACCTGGAGCATGACTGCGAGGTCTTGAAAGCGCGGCAGCACTTTTTCAATTCCGGCCAGCGTAATCAGGGTGCGGGGCAGGGTGAGGCACATGCGGCCATTGCCTTCGGACTCGATCACGGCCACCGAGCCGGTTTCGGCGATGAGGAAGTTTGCGCCGCCGATAGCCGCGGGCACGGTAAGGAATTTCCGACGCAGATAGGTGCGCGCCGCAGCGGTAAGCGCCTGCGGGTCGTCGGAGAGGTTCTCGAGGCCCATGCGCCGCGCAAAAATCTCGCGCACCTGGCTGCGGTTCACGTGCAGAGCGGGAACGACGATGTGCGATGGCTCGTCGTTTCCAAGCTGGAGGATCAGCTCGGCCAGATCGGTCTCGAATACGCGGATGCCGGCAGCTTCAAGCGAGGGATTTAGCTGGATCTCGGCCGAAGTCATGGTCTTGATCTTGATGACCTCGGTCGCGCTTTCCTGGCGAAGCAAGTCCAGGATAATCTGGCGCGCCTCAGCGGCATCGGCGGCCCAGTGAACCGTGCCCCCGGCCGCGGTGCAGCGCGTTTCAAACTGTTCCAGGTAGTAGGCCAGGTTATCCAGCGCATGGGCGCGGATGGCCGATGCGGCCTGTCGAAGCTGCTGCCAGTCGGTCTTCTCGGCCACCAGCAGGCTGCGCTTGGCTTGGATCACATCGATGGCATGGGCCACGTTCCTGCGCAGTTGGGGATTGCGCAGAACCGGCAGCGCAGCCTGGGGGAACGGCAACGCCAGGGTGGGGTCGAGCTGGGGATGAGCAGCGGCTGTTTGGCTCATGCCAGCGCCTCTGCGATTGGGGCTTCCGTGCTGGCCAGTATCTCGGCCAGATGGATTGTCTTCATCCCGGCGTACTGGCGGTGCATGGCCCCGCCAAGATGCATCAGGCAACTGTTGTCGAGCGCGGTGCAATATTCCGCGCCGGTTTGGACAATGTCCTGCAGCTTGACGGCCAGCATCGCGGAGGAGACCTCTGCATTCTTTATTGAAAAAGTTCCGCCAAAGCCGCAGCAGCGGTCGGTGTTGGCGAGTGGCGCCTGGCTGAGCCCGCGAACCTTGGCCAGCAGGCGGTAGGGCCGGTCGCCCAGGTTGAGCGCGCGCAGGCCGTGGCAACTGGCGTGGTAGACCACTCGATGAGGAAAGCTGGCGCCCACGTCTTCCACGCCCAGACGGTCGATGAGGAACTCGCTCAACTCGAATACTCTGGGCAGCAGCGCGGCAAGCTCCTTGCGCAGCGCTTCGTTGCCGAGCTCCTCAAACAGGCCGGGATATTGATCGCGGATCATGGCCACGCACGACGACGAAGGGATCACGACGGCCTCGGTGTCGTGGTAGAGGCGGACGAAGCGCTTAGCCTGGGAGTAGGCTTCTCCTCGGAATCCGGTGTTGGCGTGCATCTGCCCGCAGCAGGTTTGCTGGGGCCGGAATTCGATGTCGACGCCAAGCCGCTCAAGCAGGCGCACCACGGCCCGGCCAGTCTCCGGGAAGAGTGTGTCGTTGTAGCAGGTAATGAACAGCGAAGCGCGCATGCGTGGACTCTATTGTTGCAGACTGGCGAACCGGAAAACGAATAATATTCGATAGAGACAGGAATTGTCTATTGCATTTGCGGGGTTTATTGAAGCGGAAAAAGAGCTGGAGCCAGCATGAGCCGGCCACGGTTGGAATCCATGCGGTTCTGGAGGCCTCCAACGATTTTGGGAAGGATGAGTAGCTGGCTCTTTGGCTTTCCATCCCCGTTCTTCTCCATGGATTACGCCCAAATCCGCGGCGCGAATGGAAGTCTTTGCCTGTCGACCGGAGAGATTGGCGATAATGGCGAAGTATGGCAAGAAGGCAAACCACGGAGCAGATGATCCAGCGAGGCTTGAAGTCCTCGCTGATTGGCATCGCGTTCAATTTTGTGCTCGCGTTGCTTAAATGCACAACCGGGTTCATTGGACATTCTTTTGCCTTGATTGCGGACGGCATTGAGTCCTTGTCCGATGTGGTCAGTTCGAGCGTGGTCTACATCGGCTTGCGCCTTTCCATTAAACCACCCGATGAGGATCATCCTTATGGCCATGGAAAAGCCGAGCCCGTAGCCGCCATTATCGTGAGCCTCGCGCTGATAGTGGCCGCTATCGTAATCGGGGTCGAGAGCATCGTGCGTATTCAAACCCCTCATCATTTGCCCGAGGCATATACTCTGTGGGTCCTGTTAGCCGTGGTTGGAATAAAAGCAATGCTGTCCCGCTATGTCTCTTCCGTCGGCGAAGGCATCGACAGCACCGCGGTTCGGATAGACGCCTGGCATCACCTGAGCGATGCCATTACGTCGGCCTTTGTGTTTGTCGGAATCTCAGTGGCTTTGTGGACCAGAAATGCCGCGGCGGACGACTGGGCTGCGCTCTGTGCATCGCCAATCATCATGTTCAATGCGGCGCGGCAGCTTCGCGCGCCCTTTGCCGAGTTGCTCGATACCGCGCCTGCCCCTCAGTTGGAGCAGGAGGTTCGCTCCGTTGCCTCCTCTGTTGCAGGAGTCATCGGCCTTGAGAAATGCCACGTCCGCAAAGTCGGTTTTCGCTATTACGTTGACCTGCATATCGTGGTCGAAGGAACTCTGTCGGTGCGTGAGGGGCATAACATCGCGCACGATGTGGAGGATGCCGTACTGCTGCAGGTGCCACAGATCGCGGAAGTCCTCGTCCATGTTGAACCGGAAGAAGAGCTTCTGACCCCTTCTCTCAAGAGATGACGATGAGCGGATTGCCGGCCGGAACCTCATCCCGGCAAATAGGGGGACATGATCTTGCAATTACCGATTGGCGCCACGGTTATGCGTATCGTCTGGCGGATGCTCCCACGGAGCCGAGGGCGCACCCTGTTCCTGCTCTGTGCGCAGAGTTACAAAACCTTTACATTGTGGGGACAACAAGCACGTGAAATAGCTCTACGTTAATGGAGAATTCAGATTTTCGCATCGGGCGGCAATGGCGCTAAGACGAAGATGGGTGAATCAAAAAGCCATCGGCGTCGCACCAGCGGGGGCTCGTCGCCGCATGCGGCGTGGAGTTCGCAACTTTTTCGACATACGCCGGCACCCAATCCACGGAGGCTACAGATGGACTCAGGCTCACAGTTGGAAGACCTATCTTCCGTGACCGCGGCCGTTGTTTGCGATAGCGCGGCCCACCTTTGTATCGAGCGAGGCGGTTCTATGGGTACGATGAGCACCAAGCGTCAGGCAATGATCCTGGCTTATTGTGCGACTCTGGCCATAAGCGTGGCCGGATGCGGCGGTGGCAGTAAAAGCTCCAACCCAGCGACCCCGCCGACCGCCGGGTTGTCGGCCAAGCCGTTGACGATCAATCTTGGGCAGACTGTGGCGCTGGCGTGGTCCTCGACAGACGCAAGCTCGTGCACGGAGAGCACTTCGTCCGCAGGCGGGGGCAACTTCACTGGTATGGGGCCTGCGAGCGGGTCACAAAGCGTTGCCCCAACGGCCGCCGGCGTCTTTAGCTACACGCTGAGTTGTAGCGGTGCCGGTGGAAGCAGCATGCCCAGCATCGTGTCAGTGACCGTCAATCCATCGATCCTCAGCACGCTGCACACGTTCACCACGATCGGCTCGACGATCGACCCGATCGAAGGCGGCGGCAATCCCTATGGCCTAGCGATCGCCCCGATCAGCGCCGGGCTGATCAATGCCGGTGATCTCATTATCTGCAACTTCAACGACGGCGCAACCAACACCCAGGGTGACGGCACGACCATTGTCGGCCTGCATCCCGCAGCCGGCTCGTCGCCGCGTCGAATTGCACAAAGCTCGAGCCTGGAGGGGTGTAACGCGCTCACCATGCTGCCCGACGACAGTATCTCCGCAGCAGCTTTTGTCGCCAACCTGAACCCTCTGGTTGCGCCGACCGGCGTGGTCAACAACCCGTTCTCGGCCGACACGTTTCAGGGCCCCTGGGGCGAAGCATTCGCCCCAGCGGCCAACGGCAACCCGGCAGCCTTGTACGTATCCGACGCCTCCGGGGGCACGATCGACCGGATCAGCCTGGATGGGGACGTCCAGACCGCGTTCACCGAGATCGCGAAGGGCTTTTGCGTGAGCGGCGTGCCCGGCGCGGTGTTCGCGCCTTCGGGCCTGACCTACGACCCTTCGATCGATACCCTGTATGTCGTTGATACCAGTTCCTACAGCGTGGTGGCCTTCGCCAACGTCACGGACATCGGGCAGGACGGGGTCGTTGTGGAAGGGAATTGCCCATCGCCGGTCGCCACGCCCAGTCCGGTTCCCACTTTTTCCGGTCCGTCGACATCGTCGGCGCGGGTCATCGCAGCCGGTGGAGCGTTCAATGCGCCGATCAGCGCGGCGCTGCTGTCGGATGGCGACCTTATCGTCGGCAACGGCGACATTAACAATCCCCCGATGCCCAACCTGCTCTTCGAAGTTTCTCCGGCGATCGGCTTCGTTGGCAATCCGGAGCAACTCGATACCAGTGGCACCCCCGGTGCGCTTTTCGGACTCGCGACGGTGGTGGATGGCAACGGCCACCAGATCATTTACTTTAATGACGACAATACGAATTCGGTGGTGTCGCTGACGGAGTAAGAGCGGTCGTGGAGCGTCAAGCCTGCCCGGCTAAGGTGCCTTCGCGCAACTTTTTTCCTCCGCCCGGTGCTCACGTACGGCGGGTGACCCGGTCCCGGTGAGATCTCCTGACCATGCTGAGGCTCCCCCGGCCCCTCGCCTTTGGGGACCGGGGAGGGTGGCTCGTACCGTGATTCCGGGGCTTCCGCATCCCGTTACGCAGCGTGGCAACCGGCGCCAGGACATCTTCTTTGAGGATGGCGACCACGAAATCTACCTCGATCTACTGGCCGAGCAGAAGTTGAAGTGGAACCTGCTGGGACGCAAGATCGCATGTCGCGCTCCGGGCCGCAGACCGACAACCGAAATCCTGACCACTGACCAGTTAGAATTGCTGTGAATAGGTATCATGTCCCCCTATTACCCCTATTACCCCGGTCCCCAAATGCGAGGGACCGGGGGCACCCTCAGTGTTAGAGTCTGATGTGGAAGACCGGGGCCACCCGCCAATCAACACAGCGAATGCCGAACCCAATACGTGGATTCTGAGCTGTCCCGCGAATGGTACACCGGACGTGACCCCGGTATACATTCCTGCCAGTGGGGCAACTTCGTATCCGACGTGGAGCGCTGTGGTTTTCAACTCAAACTGACAAAACAGAGGTGAGATTGTGAAGAAAGTAATTTTGTGTTTGGCGCTTCTTGCAACTGGAGTAGCTCAGGAGTCCAAAACTGGGCATCAGGGATCAGCCGATATGAGGATCGGACCAATTCATCGGGAGATTGCCGAAACGTCTCCTGTTGCAAAAGAACTGATTGAGCGGATCGTCCGCGATCCGAGGATACTGTCACGTCACAAGATTGCAATTCGGGTCCGAATTTTTAACACGACCGATCATGAAATCAACTTTCAACGAATGGATGCGGCTTTTGACGTTAAAAATATCAAGACGGGAAAACGCGCTCCGGAGACGCCCACAGGCTGCACTGTTGACTTCTTCAGCGAATGTTACACCTGGACGCCGCCAAATTCAGAGGCTAATGGTTATGGCCTGAAACCAGGACTTACGATCAAGCCAAATGAATTCTCTGAAAGCACAGACCTACTGGATGCATACTATGAACTCAGCCCGGGCAAATATTCGGTAGTCAGCTATTTTTGTGCCGAAAAAAGAGAAGGCCCGGAGTGCTTCAAGTCAAACAAGATCACCATTACCATTCCACCCGTGACTAAATGAGAGGTGGGTGAACTGTCGTGCAAAGAGAAACGGACGTTGTGGTTATTCCCGAGGTGCTTGACTGGCACTGGGCCATAAGGGGTAAGTCTTGACCCACGACCGACGCCCCGCGTTTTCAAGGGCTTGCATGGGTCAAATGTCAAGGCCATAATTAAACCATGAAATACGGCTATGCTCGCGTATCGACCGACGACCAGAGTACAGCCTTGCAGCTCGCGGCCTTGAAGCGGGCCGGATGCAAGACGTTTTTCAAGGACCAGGGCTTGTCAGGAGCCACGACCAAGCGCCCTGCCCTGCTCCGTTGCCTCAAGGCAT
>Ga0302189_10003162_pt1 | contig 12753 bp, 7 predicted proteins | sample II_Bog_E2_2_FD_194551 | JGI IMG/M metagenome (GOLD analysis project Ga0302189, IMG submission 194551) | Peat permafrost microbial communities from Stordalen Mire near Abisko, Sweden - II_Bog_E2_2 | ecosystem: Environmental > Terrestrial > Soil > Wetlands > Peat | place: Sweden: Abisko, Stordalen...
GCACCCCTCGACGCGCTCGAGCATCTCTTGAATACCCGTCGACTGCAGATGTTCGTCAAGTTGCGCGAATTGCGCCGAATGCCGGGCGTAGCGGCAGAGCTAGGCATCAGCCAGCCAGCTATCAGCTTGGGAGTTGGAATTCTCGAAAGCGGCGTCGGGGGCGTCCTATTTGAGCGTTCAACACTTGGCTTGTTTCCGACCAGGCAGGCCATGGCAATGGAACTGAATTGCCGCCGCACACTCCATGAATTGCGCCTTATCCCGGCCGAAATTGCGGCGCTGCACGGGTCGATGCAAGGAGTGGTAACCATGGGTGCAATCCCTCTTGGACGGCCCCTGATTCTTCCGGACGCAATCGCCGAGGTTACTACCCGCCACGCTGGCCTTCGGATCGTGACGCGGGAGAGCCCGTTCGAAGAGTTGATCTCCGGCCTTCGCTCCGGCGACATCGATTTCATCTTTGGTCCGATCCTCTTATGCGAAAAGGCGGGTCAGCTGCGATGCGAGGCGCTGTTCGAAGAGGACGTTGCTCTCCTTGTTGGCGAAAACCATGCGCTTCTCAGAGAGCGGGCCGCTCTCAAGGATCTGAAGGGCGCACGGTGGATACTCCCACCGAAGGGCGCACCAGCGCGCCTGCTGCTGGATTCGGCATTCATAAATGTCGGTATGCATCCCCCCGTTCCAGTCGTTGAGTCAGCAGATCTGGCAATCATTCGAGGACTTTTAACAAGCACCGACATGGTGGCCGCTCTCTTGTCCCACCAGATGGCTTATGAGATTGCGGAAGGAAGAATCAAGCGCCTGCCTATTCAGTTCCCTGGCACCGTAAGCGAGATGGGCTTGTACTATCGCGCCGAGAGCAGCCCGTCGCCAGCAGCGCGGACGCTGATGGACGCAATCCGCCTCATCGCGGAAAAGCAAAGCCAGTCGCTAACTGAAAGGTCTATTCTGCTCTAACTCTCCGATTGGAGTTTCATATCTCTCTCAGGCACATGGAGCTTGAAGTCGATCAGCGGCAGGGCGGTTGCGATGAATGAGCCATGCCGTTGAAGGCTGCGGAGCAGCACTGTCGAGTGATCGCCCGGCTGGCCGCTTTCGTGCGCGATGAGTGGAAAGGGGGCAAGGCCAATCATCGGTTGGCGGATTTGTTCCCGCAGTGTGCTTTCCATCGCCTGTGGCTATGCGAGCGCCATGCGCGCCTGAAAGGCGATACAGGCGTGTTAGCGTTCGACTGTAATCCGAAGCTTCGAGTAGCTTCCGCTTAAACGGATCAGGCTTACCTGCCGATAACTAATGTGGAACTCAAGCGCAAATAATCGACAGATGGGGCGCCCAAACGCAACTTGCATCTTCTTATGGGAAGCAGCTCCTTGTGGGCAAGTGTGTCCTCGAGTCCGGTACCAAGATCAGGTATCGAAGATGCGAATTCGAATGGCGTCATGAGGCCAAGATGCGTAAAGCATATCTTGTATACGGATCTTCGAGCGCCGTGGCACGCACCGCGCTCTTGATTGCTGCACTCCTTGCCTTGGCGGGGTCAGGTCTAGGTGTGTACGCAATCCTGCTTGGGGTAGCGACCGGTATAGAGCGGATGCTCGTGCTATCTGGCGGCCTGTTCGCGTCGGGAGTTCTTGTCGCGCCGCTCATTCACCGCAGAGTCAAGGTGCAGACATTGTCCACTGCATCGACGATCTTTTATGCAGTCTATCTTTGCGCCGGCATATTCATTTCGCTTCTGGGCACGGGAGATCACCAGAGTCTGTTTGTTTATCTTATTTGGCTCTTCCCTCTCCTTGTGTTCAACAGGCTGGTGAATTCGTACGTAGTGGAACGATTCCTCGCCAAGGTTATACTGATTGGTCCATTGGTCATTCTCGGCGGCTTGTCTTTCAGGTTGACCGCGCTTTTTGCCACAAGGTCGCTGTATCTGGTGGGGGTCTTCTGTCTGAGCTATGCCTGTTTCGGGTTGATGCTGACCCTTGTTACCCGATATCGGGAATCGTGCATCGTCGAGCGGGAGCGTGCCGAGTCTTTGAGGGTTGAAGCGGAAATTCTGGAGAGCATCTCCGATTGCTTTATCACGCTCGATTCCGAATTCAGACTTGTTTACCTGAACGATGCTGCATGTTCCGAATTTGAAGTTGAGCGGCGGGCAGCCTTGAACGTCGCGATCCCGAATGCAGTCCCCGGCTTCTTTTCCGCGCCGATGCTGGCTGAATTGCGGACGGCGTCCACCCAGGCGTCTGCAAGTATGTTTGAGGCGCAAGACGCAAAACATGGCATGTGGTACGAAATGCGGTGTTTTCCGCAGCCTGGTCGCGTGTCTATCTGTTTTCGGAATATCACGAAGTCCGTGTTATCGCGGCGCAAGCTGGAAGCAGCACTGAGCCGTCTTCGCGGGCAGTCGGAGCTCCTCGATAAGGCGCAGGACGGGATTTTCGTTCAGGACATAGACAGCCACATCCTCTATTGGAACAAGGGCGCGGAGCGTCTCTTTGGATGGACAGCTGCGGAGGTGATGGACCGACGTGTTGGAGATATATTTCGTCAGACAAGCGAGGATGTGAAAAGTGCCTTATCTTCGGTTTTGCAGCACGGAGAATGGACCTGCGAGCTTTCAAAACGGCATAAAGACGGCAGGACTCTGATCGTGGAGAGCCGTACCACCCTGTTGCGCAACAACGAGGGGAATCCGCGTTCGATTCTTTCCATCAACACCGACGTTACAAATCGGAAATCTGCGGACGCCAGAATCCACGACCTTGCATTCTATGACGTTCTCACCGGGCTTCCCAACCGCGCGCTCCTGCGAGAGCGGTTGGAGGGGAGGCTCGCGACAACGCTTCCCCATGAGAACATGGGCGCGCTTATACTCATCGACCTGGACGACTTCAAAACTCTGAACGACAGCTCCGGCCATGACATAGGGAATCTGCTGCTTCAGAAGGTTGCACTTCGGCTCAGATCTTGCGTGCGCAAATGCGACTTCGTGACCCGGTTCGGGGGGGACGAATTCGTGGTAATGCTGGAGAAGTTGAGCGGAGATGCCATGCTGGCGGCCGGCGAGGCCAAGGCGGTTGGGGAACAGATACTTCGAGGTTGTCGTCAGCCGTATCTATTAGGGGACCACGAATACGACGGCACAGCCAGCATCGGCGCCGCGCTCTTTCGAGGGAACCAGGACACCGAGGAAGATTTGTTGAAGCGGGCTGAGTTGGCGATGTATACGGCGAAGGCAGAAGGTAGAAACAGAATGTGCTTCTTCGATCCTGCGATGGAGACGTTCGCCGCTTCCCGTGCCGCGCTGGTGGCGGATCTAAAGAGGGCCTTGCAGAACCGCGATTTCGAACTGTATTACCAACCGCAAGTGGACCGGTATGGACATGTCACGGGCGCCGAAGCGCTATTGCGTTGGCGGCATGCCCAGCGCGGCATGGTTCCCCCAAGTGAATTTATTCCCTTGGCCGAAGCAACCGGCCTTATCGTTGATCTCGGCCTTTGGGTGCTGGAAACGGCGTGCTCGCAAATCGCAGTGTGGGCTCGACAGCCAGAAATGGAAGCGCTGAATATTGCCGTGAATGTCAGTGCTCGTCAGTTTCTCGATTCGCACTTCGTCCAACTTGTAGAGAAGGTTCTTCGAGAGTCAGGAGCTAATCCACGCCGGCTCATGCTGGAGATTACCGAAAGCCTCATGATGGAAAAGGGAGTCGAGACGATTGCCAAGATGACCACCCTCAAAGCTCACGGGGTCGGCTTCTCGATGGACGACTTTGGAACGGGTTACTCTTCTCTTTCGCAGTTGAAGAGTATACCGCTGGACCAACTCAAGATCGATCAAACCTTTATACGCGATGCGCTCAACGGTGTAAGGGATGCTTCAATCGTTCGCACCATCATCGCACTTGGGCGAAGCCTGAATCTGTCGGTTGTTGCAGAAGGGGTGGAGAGGGAAGAACAGCGTGAGTTCCTCGAAAGGCAGGGCTGTTACGCCTACCAGGGCTACCTCTTCGGTCCGGCGTTGCCTTCTTCACAATTTGAAGCCTTCGTAAGAAGAGTCTGCTGGCTGAGGGAAAAAGGCAGCCTGAGAAGTGTCACTGGCATTGATCTGCGACCCCTGACTGCGGCTCCATCTATTGCGCCCAGTTCCAGCTCTTAAGCCCGGCAGGTCCCCGGCGTTTGTATTGGCAAACCTGGGGATCCTTACCATCGATGTGCATGCATACAATGCTGGCGCGGCCGGCATTGTTCTGGTCCACATACCAGCAGAGTACATCGCGATTGGCCTGCATCGCGATTGGCCTGATCGTCAGGGTCGAGTAGCTCCTCCCCGATAACGCTGGCATCGCGAGGCTCATGTGCGAGGACCGTATGTATTGTGTCGCGTGTGGTTCCTTGTTGCCGAATGAGGCCCAGTTCTGTCCACGATGCGGTAAACGGAACGGTACGGAGGAAACAGCTTCCGGTCCTACGTCGTCTGAAGCATCGACGGGCGACGAATCTGAGGCCAGCCCGTCTCTTCCTCCACCTGAAAATGGCATTAGCGCGGACGGGGCGGCGCCAACTGCTCCGAGCGGGGCGGAAGAAGCCGGGCAATCCGTCTCGGAGACCTAGAGCCCGACAACCCTATTCCGGTCGCTACTGCCGCACCCGCTACAGGGAGTGCGAAATTGCCTGCCCGATATGCAAATGTCGGTTCGATCACATTGGGCGCATTCGCGTTGATCTGCATGATCCTCGGCGCCATCCAAGGGTTCATCCCGATCTTCTTGATTGAAGGCGTAGCATTCAGTGGCCTGTCCTGGCTTTGTGCTGCCCGATGGCCCCTCTCTTCCCGTGTATTCTCAGCCGTCTTCGTCTCCTCACTGCTGCTTGCGGGGCTTGTGGGAGTAACGCTCGATCAGGATGCATTCGGACCGCGATATCGCTACTTGTCCCAAGGTTCTGTGGAATTCCGTATCGATGAAAAAGCTGGCCGAACCGACCGTCTTGGAAGTGGTGGGTGGTACCCTGTCGCATTCGACAGAGAGGCACAGGAAGTGCCCGCAAGCGTCGAACTGACCAAGGGGTACTGGCCATCATCAATAGGTAGCGGGAAAATCTGCTTAGAGCCGCAAACATAACGAATCCTTATGTTAAATACTTCTCTAATAGCTCAGTTCAGCCGGGTTACATAATAGACAGAATCACAATTACAGTCCAGGTCCAGCATAAAAGTGGCGCCGGAACCTCGCGTTCTGACGCGTCGAGTAATACTAACCAAGCGATCGTTCTCAAGAACGACGAAGGGGGATTCATAGCCTCAGAGGAAACTGCTGAGGTCTGTGCTTCATCGCCACGCGACCTCTCGGCTGAAGATACATGGAGCTATACAGACATGCATGTTTATGGGTGGAGGCGGTAATAGGACCCATAACCAGGTTAACTGTTGGGCGGGTTGCCCACCCTTGATTGACCCTTGAAATTGGTGCCCCATCCTTCGCGCATTTTGGGAAGGGAGGGAGAGCACGAACCTCAACCAGGTTTCCGTAAAACTCCGATTCTCGATGGATGCCGAATTCCAGAGGCAATCTTCAACGGCGGAATCGGAACCCTGAAGCCGCCATGGCGACTGGGATGTCGCGTTCTCAGTGCGGTTCAGGAATTCCGTCGCAAATGGCGTTTACTATTGATCCGGCCAGAAAGGATTGCGATCAAGCTGCATATTTTACGTCTGGGTGGAGAAAGTAACGTTCGACTCTGGCGGGCTGTTTCTGGATGCTGCGCAGTGCCTTGGACGTGGTCTTGACGAGTTGTATTTGTGTTTTCGCCGGCACCGCGGCCGTGACACGTTGCTTGAGGTCGGCGTTGAGCAGTTCGTCGGGATTCAGTTCCGGCGAGTAGCTGGGCAGATAGAAGACCTCGATCTTGTCCGCGTTCTCCGCCAACCATTGCTGGACGATCTTGGCGTGATGTACCCGCAGGTTGTCGAGGATGAGGAAGATCTTCTTGGGCGCATTGCGGATCAAGCGTTTGAGAAAGTCGATCAGGATGCGGGCATCGAGTGCCCCGGAGAAGATTCTCCACCGCATCTGCCCCTTGTTGGTGACTGTAGAAATCACACTCAGGCTGGATCGGTTGTTCTTGATGCGCAGGACCGGCGTCTCCCCTTTGGGCGCATAGCCGCGTCCACGCACATCGTCGGAACGCAATCCGGTTTCATCGCCCCAGTGAAGCTCCGCACTCTCCTGGTGAGCGCGTTTGGCGATTGCCGGATACTCTTCATCGAGCCATTTGCCCACCGCTTGCGGCGACTGCTCATAGGCCTTCTTCAACGGCTTCTGCGGCGTGAAGCCCCAACGATTCAGATAGTTGCCAACCGCACGGACGGCCAGCACAACGTCATAGCGACGCAGAATCAGCTCGCGCACTGCCTGCCGGGTCCACAACGCATAGCTCATCTTCAACTGGTCGGGAACATGATCGCGGATCAGTCGCTGTACCTCGCGCTCTTGCTCCGGGGTGAGCGCACGGCCTGTGCCCTTGGGGCGATGCCCATGGCGGACCGTCACCGCTGCTCAACCGCCGCTCTCATACGCCTTGGTGGCCGCCCACACCGTGCGCTCACCAATCTCGCAAAGCCGGGCTGTCTCGGCAATCGTCGCGCCGGAAAGACGCATCTTTACTGCCCGTCGCCGACGCTCGTTCAGTGCCGCTTCCGATAGCTTCCTACCGTCTGCCTCTTCCATACCTCTTTAGACGGAAAAAATGCTATAAAGTCGCACTCGTTTCATGCCGGATCAGTAAGGATCGATCCTGTCCAACTCAGGCACCACCGCCAGCTGATTCAGACCATGGACGGAATAACGCATCGGTTTGATTCTCGGCAATCATCGCTTGCCGACACCTCAACGCCGAACCTATCGCCCGCAAAGAAGCGGTAATCCTGCCGATCACGAAACAGCGCTCGGAGACGTTCCCAGCCTCTGGAGTGCAAAAGATACGGACAGAAAACTCCGACTGCCGCAACTAGAGGGTGGAAGCCGGGTCTAACCTAGTGAAGAGCGAATCTTCGCACGCGTAAACCAAGCTGAATCGGAGTTCAAGGGTGCAGGTTGAGTCATTTTGCTTCTGATCCCGCGGGCAGTGGGGTCCATCCGGGCCTCGATGCAGTTTCTGCGCCTGGGCGCGGCAGCAATGCAGTTGGCCGCGGCAAGATCGATGAGCTGGTCTTTGCTTATCTCGTGAAGTTGGGAGTGGAGCCTGCCTGCCTTTCTTCGGACGAAGTTTTTCTCCGCCGCGCCTACCTTGACGCCATCGGCACATTACCGACGGCTCAGGACGCGGTGACGTTTCTGGCCAGCACCGACCCGAAGCGGCGGACGGTGCTGATCGACCAACTGCTTCAACGCGACGAATTCCCCGTTTACTGTGCGATGAAATGGAGCGATCTGCTCCGCATCAAGGCCGAGTTCCCCATCAATATCTGGCCCACCGCCGCGCAGGAATATTACCGCTGGCTACGCGATTCGCTGGAGAAGAACAAGCCTTACGACCAGTTCGCGCGCGAGCTGTTGACCTCCAGTGGGAGCAACTTCCGCGTCGGCCCAGTGAACTTTTATCGAGCGCTCCAGAACCGTGAGCCGCAATCGCTGGCGCAGGCGGTAGCGCTGGCCTTCATGGGCGTGCGCACGGAGAAATGGACACCGGCGCGGCGCGCCGAGATGGCGGTCTTTTTCTCGCAGGTTGGATACAAGCCGACGGGAGAATGGAAGGAAGAGATCGTCTTCTATGATCGGAACAAGCCTCTCGCCACCGCCGATGCGGTCTTTCCGGACGGAAAGAAAATCCGTTTGCAGGCCGGGCACGATCCGCGCGTGGAATTTGCCGACTGGCTGATCAGCCCGCGGAACCCCTACTTTGCGCGCAATATCATCAATCGGGTATGGGCGTGGATCTACGGTCGAGGCATCATCGACGAGCCCGACGATATTCGTCCCGACAATCCGCCGCTCTATCCTGATCTTCTTGGCTTTCTGGAAGCGGAACTGATCACCTCGGGCTACGATCTCAAACACATCTACCGCCTGATCTTGAATTCCAGCACCTATCAGCTCAGTTCCATTCCGCTCAGTACCAAGCCGGAAGCGGCAAGAAACTTCGCCAGCTACCCGGTGCGCCGCCTCGATGCCGAGGTGCTGATCGATGCGCTCAGCCAGATCACGGGGACGGGTGAGCAGTATTCCAGCGCCGTGCCGGAGCCCTATACGATCATGCCCAACGGAGAGCGGGCCATCGCGCTGCCCGACGGCAGCATCTCCAGTCCGTTTCTCGAACTCTTCGGCCGTTCGCCGCGCAACACCGGCATGGAGTCGGAGCGCAACAACCGCCCCACCGCCGCGCAACGCCTCCACCTGTTGAACTCCAGCCAGATCGAACGCAGAATCGAACAGGGTCCGGCGTTGCAGGAGATCTTTCGCAAATCGGATCCGCGCGCAGTGCTGACCAGTTTGTACCTGACCATCCTCTCCCGCTATCCGACGGAAGACGAGGTGAAGGTCGCCACGGCGTACGCACAGTCCAGTGGTCTGGACCGCCGCAAGGCCGCGATCGACGTGGCCTGGGCGTTGATCAACAGCACGGAGTTTCTTTATCGCCATTAATGGATGGGTTTTTGGAACCATGCTTTTTCCAATCAGGAGATGAGCGCCATGCGTAACGACGACCGGAACGGAATGCTGAACCTGCCGCTGTTTGCCAATCTCTCGCGGCGCGACCTGCTGCGTCTGGGAGTAGTGGGAGGCGCGGGAATGGCGCTGGGCAATCTGTCGTTTCTGCCCGCCTTTGCGGAGCCGCCCAGGCCCACGGCCAAATCCAAATCGGTGATTCAGATCTGGATGTGGGGCGGGCCATCGCATCTCGATACCTTCGATCCCAAGCCGGAAGCCGGAAGCGATTATTCAGGCCCGCTGGACCATCCCATTGAGACCAACATCAGCGGCATTCGCATCTGCGAGCTGATGCCCGATCTGGCCAAATGCGCCGAGAAGTATTCGATCATCCGCGGCATGACGCACGGAGTGAATAGCCACGAGACCGCTTCCTACGAGGTGCAGACAGGCCGCGCCGCGGGCGGCAAAGATGTCTTTCCCTGTGTGGGCGCGGTGGCATCTTACTTCAAAGGGGTCAATGCCGGTTACAAGGGCCTGATTCCGCCCTACATTGTCCTTACCGAGCCGCAGGGCCGCTTCTCGGAAGAGGGGTTTCTCGGTTTGCGTTACAAGCCCTTTGCCACGGGAGGCGACCCGGCGCAGACACGCTTTGCGGTCGAGGGCGTGGTGCTGCAGGGCATCAGCGACCAGCGCCAGCAGAGCCGCCGCCAGTTGCTGCACGATCTGAATACGTTCGATAAGTCCCTGCGCGACGATCCCCGCATGACGCCCTGGAAGGAGAGCGAACGGCAGGCCTATGAGCTGATCCTCGGCGACGGCGGCAAGGTCTTCGACCTCTCCCAGGAAAAGGACGAAATGCGCGACCGCTACGGAAGGAACACCTTCGGACAGTCGTGCCTGGCGGCGCGGCGGCTGGTGGAGCGCGGCGTTCCCTACATCTCCATCAACTATCAGGGCGGATGGGATACGCACAAGGAGAACTTCCAGACCATGCGCCGCCGCGTTCCGGAGATGGACAAGGCGATGGCGGCCCTGCTGCTGGACCTCTCCGAGCGGGGTCTGCTGGACAGCACGATTGTGTGGTGGAGCGGCGAGTTCGGTCGCACTCCGAAGGTGCAGTGGGAGGCTCCATGGAACGGGGGCCGAGGTCACTGGGGACAGGTTTTCTCGGCCGTGGTTGCTGGCGGAGGCTTTGCCGGGGGGCATGTCATCGGCTCTTCCGATGCGCGCGGCGAAGAAGTGAAGGACAGAGCGGTCTATCCGATGGACCTGATCTCAAGCATTTATACGCAACTGGGAATCGACCTTCACGCCAGCCTGCCGCATCCACTGGGCGAATCCGTCTTCGTCGTTCCAGGTTCCGACGCATCAGGCAAGGAAGAGAAAGTGAGAACCGCTGGAATGCTGCGCGAGATCATGGGAGTGCGCACATGATCTCGCGCACCGGCGGATCGATGCTTCTGCTGATTCTGGGAGCGCTTCTGGGAGTTGCAGCGGCCTGCGGACAGCAGAACTCGCCTCACACCGCATTTGTTTATCCCGCCGGAGGCAGGCTCGGCAGCACCTTTGAGATTATCGTTGGCGGGCAGTTTCTGGATGGAGCCAAACAGGCCTTCTTTGCAGGAGACGGAGTGAAAGCCGAGATCACCGGGTTCTCCAAGCCTCTTTCGCAGAAGGAACTGGACGAATTTCGCGCGCAGTTGAAGGAACTGGAGCAAAGCCATTCCAACGCTCCAGTTTCCGCAAAGCCTGCCCCGAGTCCTCAGCCGACGAAGCCGCCTGCTGGAACAGCCGCGAACAAGCCGGAATTTACGGCCACCCCGGCCAGCGCCGTTACTCCCCCCGCCAAGGACGCACTGCCAGAACCGCAAAAGCCCCACATCCCCACGCCGCGGACGCCGGAGGATAGGAAGCGCGCAGCCGATCTACACAAAAAGATCGACGCAACGATGCGCATGAGAGCGGCGCCGGCGCTCTCGCAGTCGGTGCAGTTGCGCGTGACCGTGGACGCACATGCCGCGCCCGGGAACCACGAACTGCGCGTGCTGACCAACCAGGGACTGACCAATCCGCTTAACTTTCTTGTCGATCGGTTTCCTGAGACCACGCGCCCCTTCCAGCTTGTACCGCTTTCGCTGGCCGCGGGCGGCGGTTTGCCGCTCTCCGCGCAGGCACACGTCGAAGCCTCGGAAGCACCGTTGGAGATCGCCTTGCCTGCGATCGTGAATGGGCAGATGATGCCGGGAAGCATGGACCGCTACCGCTTTCATGCGGAGAAGGGGCAGAAGATCGTCATCAATGCCATGACCCGTGCGCTGATCCCGTATATGTCGGATGCGGTGCCGGGATGGTTCCAGGCATCTCTCACGCTTACAGACGCGAAGGGCCGGGAACTGGCCTCGGCCGACCATTTCCGCTTCGACCAGGAACCGGTCATCGAAGAAGAGATCGCCGAGAACGGAGACTATATCCTCTCGGTGCGCGACATTTTGAATCGCGGCCGCGAAGACTTTGTCTACCGGATCGCCATTGGCGAGATTCCGTATGTCACCGGCATATTTCCCATGGGCGGCAAATCCGGTGCCCATACACGGGTTGAAGCGGCGGGCTGGAACCTGGCAGCAACACAATTCAAGTCCTCTCTGAACGAGCCGGGAGTTCATGAGTTTTCTGCCGCAGACAAGGTCTGGAGTGCTGTGAATCCTGTTGCATTTTCCGTGGACACGCTGCCGGAGACAATCGAGAAGCAGAATTCTTCTGGCGCCGCCAATGCCCGCCGCATCAAACTGCCGCAGATCGTCAACGGGCACATCGATCACCCCGGCGATGTGCAGTTCTTCCGCATCGAGGGCAAAGCAGGGGAAGAGATGGTTGCCGAGGTCGAGGCACGCCGCCTGGGATCGCCGCTGGACTCCTTGCTCACGCTGACCGACGCACAGGGCAAGCAACTCGCCTTCAATGACGACTTCGAGGACAAGGGCGCAGCTCTTCTGACCCATCAGGCTGACTCGCGTCTCATGTACCGCTTCCCTGCAAAGGGCGCGTATTCTCTGCAACTCGCCGACATCGAACAGAGCGGCGGCCCTGACTACACTTATCGGCTTCGCATCAGCCATCCGCGTCCTGATTTCGAACTGCGGATCGCTCCTTCCAGTATCAATCTGCGCCCCGGCCGAACGATTCCCGCCACCGTTCTCCTGATTCGGCGGGATGGATTCGAGGACGCCGTTACACTGCGCATCAAGGATGGACCGCCGGGACTCGTGCTTGGCGGGGGCACGATTCCCGCTGGAACCGATACGGTGCGCGTCAGTCTGACCGCTCCGGCGGAGGCAATCGCGGCGCCCCACAGATTTCTGCTGGAAGGGGAAGCCTCCATTGACGGACGAACCGTGCGCCATGCCGGCATTCCGGCGGAGGACATGATGCAGGCCTTTCTATGGCGTAGCATGGTTCCCGTCGAGCAAGCCATGCTCTGCGTCTTGGGCAACGACCACCGCAAGCCGCTCTGGAGCGCTATGGAGAACCGCCTGCGCCTTCCCATTGGCGGAACGGTGCTGCTCCGGCTTGCACTGCCGCCGGGGCAGGCAGGAAATCAAATTCAGTTGGCGCTCAACGATCCTCCGGATGGAATCGGCATCGCGGATGTGAGCCAGGCCGGCGGCTTTCTCATGGTTCGCTTCAGTGCGGATCGCAAGGTCAAACCAGGGTTGGCTGGAAACCTGATTGTCGAGGCCTCCGCGATCAAGCCATCCGGCGCTTCAGATCCACAGCCGAAAAACAGGCGGCCTGTGCCGTTGGGGTTTCTTCCGGCCATTCCGTTTGAACTTGTGCAGCCTTAGTTTGAACCGACCAAATATCGCCTCCAACCTCCTCACAAAGCACAAGTCTCCCCAACGCGGAATCGAAACAGAACGCGTCAAACATGCCTGGGACCACCCCTACATGCTCTAGGGAGACTCTGCACAAGTCCCAACCGTGCGTTCTGTTTGGATAAAATGATAAGTAGAGGGTGAGGGCGATGCGGCAACAAACACTGGCGTCACAGGCGAGTTTTGAGAAGTTTGGTCGCAAGGGCAAGCGGGAGCTTTTTCTGGACCAGATG
>Ga0302189_10003164_pt1 | contig 12743 bp, 11 predicted proteins | sample II_Bog_E2_2_FD_194551 | JGI IMG/M metagenome (GOLD analysis project Ga0302189, IMG submission 194551) | Peat permafrost microbial communities from Stordalen Mire near Abisko, Sweden - II_Bog_E2_2 | ecosystem: Environmental > Terrestrial > Soil > Wetlands > Peat | place: Sweden: Abisko...
TTTCCGGTTGGTCGCGGGGGGAATGCTGGTGGCGGCCTGCTTCGTCGGCGCGGGCCTCGACGGTTTGATGCTGGGGCTGGGTGTATGCCTGGGCGTGTTCATGGCGGTCTTCGTCCGGGCGCGGAGGCTTCCGTGGCAATGAGGGCGCGGCCGGAAATTCGCCGCACCGGCTTCCATGATGGGTCGGCGCGGAGGGCAGGGGGGTTCGACGCTTTCACGGCCAACGCGACACGCAAAGCGGCTGCATCCGCCACTTTTCCGGCCAGGCGCGATAACCCCCGGTTATCGCGCCTGGTGGGTTGATTCAGCTTGCGCGGGCGCGCCCCCACCCGCGCGTGTCCCTGTCCTCCGTTCGTGAGAACTCACCAAACTCGCGGTGCCCGACCCAGGCTTTATCCAATGGATCAACGCGACTCCCGGTTCCGCATCGCGCGATTGCTGCCGGTGCGCATGTTCATAAAACCGCGTCGCCACCTGCGCGACCTCATCGCGCAAAGTGAGGCAAGACGCGCAAGAAGACCCGCTGATGGTGGTTGTTGCTGAATAGACCTTCGAGCGGCCCAAGGTTGCCGAGCTGGTCGAGCAGCCTTCTCGCCTCGGGACTGGACGCAGTGCCAAAGACTTGCTCGACGACGTAGCGCCTGTGATCGGCTTGATTGTTCATGAGGAACAAGTTGCTCGCAAGGCTACCGGCTGTGGATTCGGGGATGTCGCCCGGGTATTGAGTGCCGACGACGATGCCGATGCCGAAGGCGCGGCCCTCTCGTGCGAGCATCTCCAGCCGCCGCGAGTCCTTCACCCGGTGCGCCTCGTCGAACACCATCAACCGGGTCAGCCGGCGTGGCTGTTCGCCCCGCAAGGCAAAGGCATGCAACTGCACGATCAGGATCTCGGCCAGCGCCGACTTGATCTCGTCTGTGGCCAGCTCGTTCAGCTTGAGGCAGATGCGCTTGCCAAGGAATGTCTCGAACGGGCTGCGCGGATCACCGCCGCCGAACAGGCGCAGTTCGGTCAAGATCGACAGCTTGGCGACCAGCGCCGCAGTACCGTTCATCTCGCGTAGCTGTTCGACCACGCGGTCGAACAGGGGCCAGGTAACACGGGCCGGATCGATCCATTCCTGCGGCCGAATGCCGGCGCTCTGATAGACCTGGGTGATCGCCTCGCGAAGCCTGCCGAGCTGGACCGCGCCTAGCCGAAAAACCCGGGCGAGGATACCTGCGAGTTCGAAAGCGTATTCGACCGGCCGTGTGCCGGAGGCGCCGCGCAGCGGCGGCTGCATCGGATTGAACGGCAACCCATCAGTATAAACGTCAATCACCTCAATGTCGAGCGGCGCGGTGAATCCCGGATCGCAATAGTCCGCCTTAAAGTCAAAAATGGTCAGCGGCAGGCCATGGCGGCAGGCGGCGTCGATCAGCACGCGGATGGTCTGCGTCTTGCCCGAGCCCGCATCACCCGTCACCATGAAGCCATAGTTGTTTAAGGCGTTTGGCGATTTTCGATACGGGTCCCAGGCGATCGCCAAGCCCTCGAACGACGTCCCGATATGGACCGGAAAAGGGGTGAGGGGCGGCTTGCCAACCTCACCGTTCGCTGAGCCGTCCAGCTTGTCTTGCTGGTCGGATGGCGTCTTTGCGATCGTTTTCTGCTCGCCGTGCGTGGCACCCGCTGTCGCTTCGTCCTGCCCGCCAGCCGGTTCCCGGGGTGCGCCGCCGGATTGCGTCGTTTCCGTCTGGCCGGTCCCCCCTACCAGCGGGGCGGGCGGCGCGATCAGCGGTTGCAACGCGGTGACGAGTTGCGTCAGCCACTGGCGGTCGCGTCGCCAGGTTAAGAAATCCGGGTCCGCCGCGGACGTTTCGGCGAATTGGCGGGCACGGTGCAGGTCCTGCCATTCGGTCTCGTCCAGATCGATCTTCAGGCCGTCGAGCGTTTCCAGCCGCTTCAGCGCCGGAGCGACCAGTGTGCGGGCGCCTCTAGGGAAACCGTTGGTGCGCAAGGCTATGGGCACAACACCATCGGCGGCTTCGAGGAAGGCGTGCAGCTGGTCGCGCAGTCTGCCGCCATGGTTAGGAGCGTCGCAAATGGCGGCCTGCCGGCGCTCGACAACAACTCCATCGACGGCCAGGCCGATCTCGACCACCGCGGTTTCGATTTGCTCGCGCCGCAGCGTCAGGCTGGCGGCGACGCCGGCGGCAGCGAGGTTCTCACGGCTGGCCTGCTCGGCCCACCAAGCGACCAAGCCACCCTTGTCGCTGTCCGGCACCAGGACCGAAGCGGCGTTGCGGTCCTGGAAGTCGGCCCATTCTTTGTCGAAGTCGCGAGTGGGCGGACGATCGTGGCGCTCATCTTCCCCCAGTGTCGGCAGCCGCGACCATTCTTCCCGTGTCGGCAGTCGGCGAAGCTGCAAAGCGCTTTCGCGGAACTGGCTGACCTCCCTCAGCGCCACGCGCACGCTTCGCAAGCGCAGCACCGGCGTTGTGAACCAATCCGGCAAGGGCGAGAGCGAGTCGCCGGCCGCAGGCAGGCCGGCGCGGTCTCGTAGCACCGACAGACGTTGCGCTAGCACCGCGCGCAGGAAGTCCGGCGTGGTCTCGCCGAGTACTGCAGGCGTCGGACCGTCGCGCTCGATTCGGTCGCGATCGGTGTCAGGCAGGGCTTCCGCGAGTTTGTCGTACTCGTCAGCAATCGTCGCAAAAATGATGGCGGCGCTATTAACATTTTCGGCGATCCGGACGGCTTGCGTCAGAGCGTGAATAAAGATGTCGCGGTCAGCCAGACGCACCATGTTCTCAACCTGATCGAAGGCGAGTGCGATACAGGCGCCGACTACGCGCGCCGCCCGCCCCAGATTCACCAGCACGTCGATGCGATGATAGCCGGCCGTCACCTCGTCCAGGTCAAGGCTGCGCAGCGAATTGCCAATCGTGCCTCGGCGCAGATACGTCCGCGCCGCATCATTGCCGAACCCGGCTAGGATGAGCGCGGCGAGGAACCCGATGCCGGGACACTCATCGACCCCGCGGTCGGAGGCCCGTTGATTGATTTCCTGGGCGGCCTGTTGGGCGGCCTTGATGGCGGTACCGTCATGGATGTCGTGGGTCGTTTCCTCAAAACGTTCTCTATCAACAATATCCAGCTGGTCGAGCAGGCGGCCCGCCAGGCGGCGCAGTGGGCTGTGATTGCTGGCATCGGCAAAGTGTCGCGCTGAGAGCTGGCGGATCACCGCCTCGGTAAGCCAGGCTTCGTATTCGCCACTCTTGATTGGTGCCGTCAGCTGCAGCACCGCGGGGTAGGCTTCCTGTGTCATCGCGGCCCGCCGGAGCGAGGTCGCGAGAACATGGCTCTTGCCCGATCCGCCGCTGCCCTTCACCAGCGCGATCCGCAGGCTTGGGTCGTTGCACCGGCGCGGATCAAGGGCGTTGGCGATGGCGGACCCGATTATTTGCCGCGCCTTCCGCTGCCCTTCGGTGGTTCGGGTGTCGGCGGAAACATCCAACATCTCGAGGGTCTGCGCATCGCCAAAAGCGGCCACCGAGGAGAACAGATCGTCAGCAAACGAGCTGAGGAAGGCGGCTTCGATCACCATGGGCCTATTTCCACTCGGTAACGATAAAATGGACCTGGTCCGATCCCCATTCCGCCTGGCTGCGCTGCCGCAGCTCGCCGTCCATGTGTTCCGGCATGTCAAGTCGCGCCAAATGGAGCTGCCCCTCGCGTGCCGCCTCGACCAGCCGCCCCTTAAAGCTGTCAAGAGACCCGGCATCGGGGAAATCGCGGCCGAATGCGTCGTAGACCTGGGCGATCGCTACCCGGCCCTGAAACGGCGGCGTGTGCAGCGTCGCCGCCACCTGTTTGATCCGCGCAGCGAAGCCGTCCGATGCGGGTTGCCGCCCGGCCGCCCTCTCCACGCCGAGGGCGACCAGCTGTTTCCGCAGCGCATCGGCGCCGGCATCCGAACTCCCCAGCGTGGCGGCGGCCAGCGTCGCCATGGGATCCTTCCCGGGAGGCCGTTGTGCGAGCCCGCCAAGCAGTGCGGATTCCACCCGGCCGAGCTTGTCCAGCACGGGGAAAGGGCCGCGGCCGACCAGATCGGGCAGGGTGGCCCGCAAGACCTGCCACACCAACTCTCCACCGACGGCCTGTTTGCTGGCCTTGTTGTCAGCCGGCAGGTCGAAGGCCACCGCGATCGTCGCCGCAACCAACGCGTCGGCCTTGGCATAACGCATCCGGACCTCGCGGTCATCCGGCGCCAGTCCGAGCACCATCAGCGGCAGCCGGCGTTTCCACAGCTTCTCCCATGGTACCCCGACGTCGGCGCCGAGCGCTTTCTTCGCCGACTGCTGCCCTGCCGCAGTTAGCGTCACTGTCTTGCCCTGGCTCGCCTGCCCTGCGCCGACCAGGGTGGCAAGCGCGTGGTCGAACCGGTCCGGCGGCAGCACGTCGCGGAGCGCCTTGCGTTGCGACTCCGCCGAACTCGCGCGCTTGGAAATGCTCAGGCGGCACAACAAGACGGTCTCTGCCGACAGAGGAGAGAACCTGGACAAATCTGGCCGAGGCAGTTCATGCGTCATGGCTTTTCTCTGTTCTCTGTGGTTCTGGAAGCTGGCTGGCAATCCGCCGCCAAACTCCCACGGGGTTGTCGGTCACCTCCCGGTTAGCGAAGCGCCACACGCGCCACCCGAGATCTTTCAGCGCTTGCTGCTTGCGTGCATCCAGTGACTTCTGTCTCGCGGTGTCGTGTTCCGGTCCATCGATCTCAACCGCCAGCCGTGCTTCGGCGCAGCCAAGGTCGAGTTCGAAGCTGCCGTGCCGTCCCGCGACCCGCAGGTTTGCCCGGAACCGGCCGCGGGTTTCGGCGCGGGCCTCTAACATGAAGTAGAGCAGTCCTTCGCAGGGGCCGCGCAGGAAGGGTCGCATGTCGCGCGCCGCGGCGACGGTGTGCACCAACTGCCGCGTGGTATCCTCCACGGGCACGAGGCCCTGCAGGGCGGCGATGACCAGATCGCGCGGAAGTAGCGGGTCGACTAGACTATCGACCACACCGGCGATGCCGCAGGCGAGCGCCAGCGACAACCGCGGCATCTCCGCCGATACGGCGCGCGAAGATGCGAGAGCCTGTTGGATCGTGCCGGGAATGATAATAAGCGGTTGACATTCCAGTGCTGTGGCGGCGTCCGGACCCGAGAATTGCGTCGGCATGCGCGCGCGGTATGCGGCCAGCACCCCCCGCGGGTCGGTTGTCGGCGCCATGAACACGCGCCGCCCACGGGCGCGGGCCCACTGGCAGAGCCAAAGCCGGGCTTCGAGCGCGGAGGGCGCATTGACGATGCTGACGACCGGAAAGCCGCTGGTGCGGAGCCGGTCATGCGTGGCTAGGAGATGTTCCGGCGCATCAAGGAGTGTCTTGATTGGGCTCGGATCGGCCATGAGTGCGCGCAATTAGCCGATGGCAGCGGTATAAGACGCCGCCCGTGTCACCAATCCGAAACCGCGTCTATCCGGTAGCCCGAGTGTCATGGCTTTTCAATGCGTTGGGATGAAGGCGAGCCGGGCCATCCGCGGCTCCTTCCGCTTTGGTCGCACGGCCGCGGAGCAGGACCCCGCGGCGGCGGACGATGCTAGCGAGCAAGCCAACGACATTTCGCACGCAAACGGATAGTTTGCAATCGGCGACGATGCGAGAGGGTCGAAATCACTCTGGCTGTCCAATGCCACAAAAAATCGAGGGGCTTGGCAGCGACGCGGCTCTGATGACGATGGAATGGAACCGCCGGGGCAAGGCGCCGAGCTAGGCGCAGCCTAGCCGACCGCTCGCCGAGACACGGTCCGTCGCCGTCTTCGGCCATCTCGGCGGGGCGGCCGCACGCCGACGCGCGTCGCGAGCGTGGCCGCGAGAGGTCGTGCCGGCCTGTCCGAGGCCGGGTATGCCCCGCCCAAGGCCGCCACCCCGGAACGAGCCAAACGCCGGAATTCGTCATGCCGGGAAACTTGTTCCAGAAAAACACCGATTTGGGCAAGGACTATCTACTCCCGAGCGCGAAGGGGCGCCCCATAGGCTTGCGATCCTTGTGTCACCTTCACCTCAGTTGAATTGTGTCATGTTTTTGCATAAAGTCTGAGTCAGGTGTTTGCGGATCACGGGAATGGCCCATGCGGGGACGGCGAATGACATTGAGGCAGCGGGTCGAGGCGCGGATTATCAAGCGCCGCGATGACGCCTTTCTCACCCGCGAGTTCCTGGATCTCGGCGGGGAACGTCAGGTGCTGCGCGCGCTCCGCGAGCTGGTCGAGGAAGGCAAGCTGATCCGCCTCGGCTACGGCGCCTATGCGCGTGCCGAGGTTTCCCCGCTCACGAACCAGCCCATGCTCGCCGGCGATGGCTTCGGCGCGGTCTCGCGCAAAGTACTTGACAAGCTGAAGATCCCCTGGGAGCCCACCACGGCCGAGAGCGATTACAACGAAGGCCGCAGCACCCAGGTGCCGATGACGCCGCGGGTACGACTGCGCGGCAGCCGCTTTTCCCGCAAGCTCCGCTACAAGTCGATGGAGCTGACGGTTGAACGATGAGCTCCCAGTCAATCTTCGACCGATAGTAGATTTTTTCGGTCTGCCAGGCACGGCGGCGGTCGCCAAGGACTTCTTTGTCGTGCGCGCCATAGCGGCGGTCGCGACGATCGACGCCGCTCCCTTCGATCTCGTCTTTGGCGGCGGCACCGCGCTGGCGCGGGCGCACCACATCGTCCGGCGCATGTCGGAGGATGTAGATTTCAAGATCGTGCCGCGCGCCGCGGCGCCGGTGAGCCGCAGCGGCCTACGGCGGCAGCTCGATCGACTGCGCAAACACGTCTCGGCTGGGCTGCTGGATGCCGGCTTCGCCTTCGATCCCGCGGACAAGTCGCTTGCTTGGGCGCGTGACGAAGGCCGCTATTCGGTCTGGCAGCTCCCGTATCGGAGTGAGAGCGGGGCAGGGGAGGGGCTGCGGCCGGCGATCAAGGTCGAGCTCAACTATGCGGCCCTGCGTAGACCCCCGGTGATCCTGCCGGTGAGCTCCTTCGTCGCCGAGGCGACCAAACGCCCACCTGAAGTACTGCAGCTCGCCTGCGCCGATATTGTTCAGACTGCCGCCGAGAAACTCGTTTCAGTAACTCGGCGGACGGCCATGGAGATCGCCGGCGCCAGCCGCGATCCCGATCCGACGCTGGTACGGCACATCTACGATCTGCACATGATGCGCAATCTTATTGTGCCCGGCGAGTTCATCGCCCTCGCGCGCACCATCGCCGAAACGGACGCCCAAGAGTTCGCCAGCCAGTATCCCGCCTACGCGGTCGACATCGCCGGTGAAACCCGCAAGGCGCTCGATGCTCTCAGAACCGATCCCCTGCATCGGCGCCGCTATGAGCGCTTCATGGCGGATATGGTCTACGGTGAACGGCCTGAATTCGGGGAGGCGTTCGCGACGGTCAGCAAATTGGCTGAAGATGTCTGGCGGCCCTGAAGAGTGGTTTGCTGCAAGGCTTGCCTGAAATGGCGAGGGTGCGGCCGGACCCGGGCGTGCTAGGCGCCGGCGTTACCCACGGGGGCGACGAACTGCGCGTCTCCGACCTGATTTCGGGCGTAACCAAGAGGGTCGCGCTGCGGGCCGGCACACCGGCGAGGACGGACTGCCGCTTCTGTGCGACGCGACGATGTCGGTGGCTATGGCCAGCCGGCTGCCACGCATCGACTTCCGGCCATCGGCTTGGCTACCGCGAACCTGTCGGTCGGCTTCCTGAACGACAACCGGCGGGTCAGCCGGTTGATGCCGGGGACGCCAGAGCCGTCACGGTGCGCTCGGGTCGCGTCGTTTGGCAGGACTCGGCGGCGATCCGCCGCGGGGCGAGGGAAAACGTCCAGCCGACAACGAAGGCAGGATCCACCCTCATGCGCGCGAAAATTAACATGGAGGCGCTGACTGTCCTACAGCCAGGGCAGATGCTCAATGACAACATTTGTATCGGCTTCAGCGCCCGCAGGCAGACCAGTTCGGCCGTGAGCTTTGCCCTGCGGTACAAAGCCCGGACCGGCAAGCCGAAGTCGGTCACAATTGGCCGCTGGCAATCGCCGTGGTCGCCGGAAGAGGCCCGGCAGGAGGCGACGCACCTGTTACGGGAAGCCGCCCACGGCCGTGACCCGGCCGAGGCCAAAGCCGCCGCCCACATCGCTACCATGACGGTGTCCGCCTTGGTCGCCGAGTACAGAGACGCGATGACGAGCGGGCGATTGCTGACCAAAAGCGGCAAGCCGAAGGCGCAGAGTACCCAGAGCTGTGACGAAACCCGGCTGCGGCTTCATATCCTGCCAGTGCTGGGGAAAACCATCCTCGGCGATCTGACAAAACGGGATTGCGAACGGCTGATGCACGACATTGCCGATGGCACTACCACCAAGCGCCAAGCCGACAGGATGCTGGCGAACAGTGCACGGGGCGGCAAAGCTGCTGCCTCCAGGACAATAACACTGCTCTGCGCGATGCTGAATTTCGCGATTGACCGTGGTCACGCGACCATCAACCCGGCAAAAGGCATAAGGCGGTTTGCTGAGACCCGGCGGGACCGGCACCTGAGCGACCAAGAATATTCTGCGTTCGGGCAGGCGTTGCGGTCACCGCCGGCCGGCATCCCGCCGGCCATGCTGGCGGCGATCCAGTTCACCGCACTTTCAGGCTGGCGATGTGGCGAGGTGGCGACCTTGCGGTGGGACGCGGTCGACCTCACGCGCCGGGTGGCCGTGTTGGCTGATACCAAAACCGGCAGTTCGACCCGGCCCTTGAGCCAAGCTGCGATCGCGGTGCTGGGGGCTCAGGAGCAGCTGCCAGGACAGGTGTTGGTGTTCGCCCCGTCGCGCCGCCAACGACCTGGCTATGCCTACCGGGCGGCGTTCGGCAGGTTGGTCAGAGCGGCGTGTCTGTCCAATGTCACGCCGCATGTGCTCAGACATTCATTTGTCAGCACGGCAGGCGACCTGGAACTTTCCGAGTCGAGCATCGCGGCCTGCATCGGACACGTGACACGGAGCATGACAGGCAGATACATGCACCGCGGCTCGGCGCCGCTTTTGGCAGCGGCTGATACGATCGGCCGTCGGCTGGCGACCCTGCTGGGGTATTCGGCCGCACCTGTCGGCGCGGCCGAACCACTCAGGCCATCGGCGAGTACAGAAATCTACAACTGGCTTCCGTCGGCGGTTTCTACCCCGGTTTTGTGCTGGGTCATGACTGGCCCCGCCGCGCGGTGCGGCTAAACCGCTGATATGTCGACCATTTCCGCGAAATCCGATATCCCGTTGCAGGATTTCACGGCACGAGCCCGCCCAGGACGACGCCGACCATCTGTAAGCGGAGCGTCGTCGCCACGTTGCGCGGCGCTGCGGATTTGGGTCCAGATGTCGTCCATGGCGGAGGACGATGCGATGGCGGACCGGCCGTTGGACGTAACGGACGCTCCTACGAGTGATCATATGAGCGCTCGCAATCAGGGCACGGCGCAGACGAGCTGCGGCAAGCGCCGCCGTCGCTGGACGGCCGAGCAGAAGCGGCAGATCGTAGCCGAGAGCATGGCGGCGGGTGCATCGGTGGCGACGGTGGCACGCACGCACGGCGTCAGCAGCGGGCAGGTCTACGCATGGCGGCAACAGCTGCTGCTAGGCGGCACGTTGGTCGCCGCGGCAGGCACCGCATCGAGCCTGATGGGCGTCACGGTGACCCCAGCCGTCCCGCGCCTGGCCGCCGCCATTCCTGCGCCGTCCGAGCCAAACATCCCCGCCGCCCAGGTTGCGCCGACGCCGCCCGTTCAGCCGGACGCCGACATCATGCAGACCAGCGGTGAGTCGGTACCGGTGAACGAAGATCTCGGCGCTGAAGCCGCTCCGACGACCGATCGCGGGAGCGTGCTCAACAGCCCTATCGCCGTGCGAGCGAATCGTGCCTGGGCCGACAAGTCCGGTGAGGTTGCGCCAAACAGCGGGCGGTGGCGTGCGTTACGCCGCCTCTGCCAATGGAACGTCACCAGGCGGTCGCCAGTTCCAAGGAAGCAACTGCTCGATCTCGTGCTGTTTGATGCGGCCCGAGACCAGACGTTCCAATACGTCGGTGAGCCAGGCGAGTGGCTCGATACCATTCAACTTTGCGGTCGTAATCAACGTCATTACGACGGCCCACCGGACTGCCCCGCTGTCGCTGCCAGCGAAAAGCGCGTTCTTTCTTGCCAGAGCTACAGGCCGCATGCCGCGTTCGACGACGTTGGTATCGATCTCGATGCGGCCATCGTCGAGAAACAGTATCAGTCCGGACCAGTGCCGCAGGGCGTAGCGCATGGCGGCCGCCAGCGGCGAAGTACCGGACAGTCGGGGCAACTGCTCTTGCAGCCAGGCGTGCAACGCCTCGACGACCGGACGGCTGCGCTCTTGACGGACGGCGTGGCGATGCTCGGCAGCATGACCGCGGATCTCCGCCTCGATCTCGTAGAGCTTGCCGATTCGCGCGAGCGCTTCGGCGGCGAGCGGCGACTTGGTGGCGACGTAGAATTCGTAGAACGGCCGTCGTGTGTGGGCCCAACAAAATGCGAGTTGGATCGAGCCGTCCCGGCGGCCTGTGACCAGCCTGGCGAACCCGGCGTAGCCGTCGACCTGCAGCACGCCGCGGAAGTTCACGAGATGCGCGGTGGGATGCGTGGCCTTGCGGTCCTCGCTGTAGATGTAGGCGGCGGCCGGATGTGTCGGCCCCTTCCAGGGGCGGTCATCGACGGCATAGCACCACAGCCGACCCGTCTTGGTTTTGCCGCGGCCGGGGTCGAGCACAGGCAGCGTGGTGTCGTCGGCGAACACCTTTGGCGACGACAACACGGTCGAGACCAACAGATCGTAGATCGGGCGCAGCCACCAGCAGGCCCGTCCCACCCAGTCACTCAGCGTCGAACGGTCGATCGTGATGCCCTCGCGCTTCAGAATTTCGGCTTGCCGGTACAGCGGCAGGTAATCGCAAAACTTGCTGATCACCACCTGGGCCAGCAGCGCTTCGGTGGCCATCCCGCCATCGATGGGCCGTTCCGGTGCCGGCGCTTGCACGACGGCGTCTCCGCAAGCGCGGCAGCCATAGCGCGGGCGCAGGATGACCTTCACCCGCAGTTTCGCGGGAATCCGGTCCAGCATCTCGGTGCGGGTCTGGTCGATCAGATGCAGCGCGCCGCCGCAGCAGGGGCACTCCTTGCTGTCGACGTCGATCAACACTTCGTAGCGCGGCAGGTGCGCTGGCAATGCGCCGAGATTGCGCCGCGGATGGGCGGCACGCCGCTGCCGCCGCTGCTCCTCTGACTTCTCCGCGGCGTCATCGGCTGCCGCTTTCTCGGCAATCTCCTGCTCGATGTCTTCCATTGCCAGATTCAACTGGTCGGGCGACAGTTGCTCGGAGCGGCGGCCGAAGCGATGACGCAGCAGCTTCTGGATCAGGGACTGCAGTTTCTCGATCTCTGCTGTCAGCTCTGCCAACTGCGCATCACGCTCCAGGGCTACGGTTACGGCATCACGAACCATGCTTTGCAGCGCTGCGGAGTCATCTGGCAGGGCGGTAAGGTCGATCTGCATGTCGGCATGTTGAACAACTGCACCGCGTCGCCGCCAGCACTTTTTTCGTTTGCGACGATATTTTTTATCCTGCCAGTTCTGGCATGCGACTTGATACTGGCGCCCGCCATTCGCAGCCTTCCAGCAACGTTGCCAACTGGGCCGGTGTCAGCGTGATCGCGCCCGTGCTTGTCGTTGGCCAGATAAAATAGCCACGCTCGAGACGCTTCGTCAGCAGACATAGGCCTATGCCATCGTGCCAAAGTACCTTGATCAGGCCGCCACGTTTGCCGCGGAAGGCAAAGATGGACCCGTCAAAGGGATTGCGCGCAAGCGCCTGCTGCACTTGAACAGCAAGACCCGCCGCTCCGCGCCTCATGTCCGTTGCGCCACAGGCAAGATAGACCCGGACGTCAGGTGGTGTCGTGATCATGACCGTTCCAGCGCAGCCAATACCCGCCGCAATGCAGCGCCATCCACCTTCGCATCAACACGCACCGACACGCCGCGCGACAGCGTAATCTCGATCCGGCCGTCCGGCTGGGCAGGTGACGGCGCCGGCGGCCGCTCGGTCGGTGCAGGGGGGCTCAACGCCGGCGCTGCAGGTGTCGCCACCGCCGCGCACGAAGGCGCTGACACGACATCGACCCGCACGAAACTCGGCATATTGTCGGCCGCGGCACCGACTGCGTCTCGTAGCAGTTGCTGTCGCCAGGTGTAGATCTGGCCCGAGCTGATCCCGTGTTTACGCGCCACAGTGATCGGTGACGCTCCCGGTTCCAGGCTCTCCAGCGCGATGTCGCGCTTCTCTTCGGCCGTCCACCTGCGGCGGCGCTCGCCGCGCGTGATCACCTCGATGCGTTGCCTGCGAGCGCTCTTATGATCACTCGTAGGACCGTCCTGCGATTCCATCACCGCGTCCAGCATCTTGTCGTCCCTTTTCAAGGACTACAGCGGGCCCTGATTTTCATGCGTTTCGCAACGTGATGCCGGCACGTCGCTTACCGCTGGGCGGACCTCGCCCTGGGATAAGCCTGACAGGCGTCACCTGCCCGGCATTAGGAATGCGCCGACGGGATGCAAACCCCGTCAGCTTGTCATCCCCGGCTCAGTCCTCGTCGTCGTCGCCGACGACACAGCGC
>Ga0302189_10003205_pt1 | contig 12639 bp, 11 predicted proteins | sample II_Bog_E2_2_FD_194551 | JGI IMG/M metagenome (GOLD analysis project Ga0302189, IMG submission 194551) | Peat permafrost microbial communities from Stordalen Mire near Abisko, Sweden - II_Bog_E2_2 | ecosystem: Environmental > Terrestrial > Soil > Wetlands > Peat | place: Sweden: Abisko...
GTTCGCGACCAAGAAAACAGCATGGAATCCGGGGCCGAATGTCTGCAACTTCACAGTGACACTAGGGTTGCAAGTTGTGGTGTCTGAAAACGGCGTCAGAGAAACTTACAGCGCCAGATACTACAATCCTGCAACCGGAAGGTTCGTGAGCATGGACCCGGAGAACGGTATACCTACCGATCCAAAGACACTGCATAAATACCTGTACGCCGGTGGTGATCCGGTGAACGCGAAGGATCCAACAGGCAGGGCGGATGTTATGGAGACGGGATTGCTTGAAGCCGCTTTGTTCACGGCGGCAGTTGCTACCTATTACGCGGCCAGGTCAAACCCAACTGCCGTCGTCGGTGCTCTTCATGAACTAGGTGAAACTCTAAGCTGCTCATTTCACAGAATGGCGTGTATGTTGACGAGTTTGGCTGATAAAAACGGATCAGTCTGGGGATCGAGTAGATGCTTAGAGTGCTACGAGTCGTGCGTAAGCAATGATGGAATCTGGCCATCACGAGCAGCAAGGACGAATGGTTCAGTCCGCTGCGACTACTGGAATTACAAATGACCATTTGGGGGCGCATATGGATACGCAGAAGAAAGGGAATGCAAGCGTGAAGTCCATTGGTCGCGCTTTCGCGCGGGATGTTGAGATGGAGGTAATCAAATCTGCATCCCTAAGCTACGCACAAATAGCCCAGAATCTTCGCCGTCTGGAGCGTCACTACCTTGCGTTGTTGGGGGAGAGTTCCGAGTTTTCTCTTGAGCTTCGACGCCGAATCGCAGAACAACTGTTAGAACAGGCATTACTTCGCGGATGTACACAGCAAGTCTGTAGGTCAAAGCTGAATTCAGCAATGCGAGTTGGCTTCACCAATGTGGAGCGGCAGGCGCACTACCATCTGCTTTATGCGAAAGGTGCGTTCGAGCGCGGGCACATTCGGGCAGCAAGGAAGATTGCGTCAACGATGGTGGAGGAACTGGAGCGCTCGCTTAATAAGCGAAAGAGCATCCTCGCTGGGCAGTATTTAGCCAGGACCAGAGAGTTCCTGATCTCCATCAACGGAGGGAGCGTATAGCCGGGGAGCCGTCTCCGCCCCGTCCATCCTGCCCTCAACCAGCATCGTAAAGCCCCTCCATGCTCCGCATGGGGAGTAGGTAGGGACACATCACCCCAGATTGGAAGCTGCGCAGTAACCTTCGGTTACTGCGGCGGGAACCATCATGGAATCAAGCAGCTAAAAGAAAAAGTCTCTAAAAATAAGGTGTTTACAGGTTACCGAGCGCGAACCATAAGAAAACAAGCGACTAAAAGTAAAAATTGAGTCATCCGAGCTATTCTATAAGTGCGCGCGGGTTGCTGTTGGGTAACGTGATGATTTTCCTTCCCTTAGCTGAAAACCGCCGTGCAGCGTCCATAGAAAGCGAGGAATCCATGAATCAGCCGCAGCAGTTCCCGGCCAGCCAGCCGGAGCCAACCAAAGCGCCGTCGCCAGCCGCCAGCGAGCGTCCGAGCTTGCGCCGATCGGAAGCGGTGCGGGAGTACATCACGCGGATGGTTGCGGGGATGAACCAGTTCAAGGCGGAGAAGTGACGGCATGGTAAAGGCATCTCTGCGGACAAAATCGGTAGGCACGAAGGTCAGCGACGCGGAGTATGCGACGTTGGAGGCGCGGGCGCGGACGGAGAATCTGACGCTCTCGGAGTGGATGCGGGCGCGGTTGCTGGAGCCGGACGGCGGGACTGGCCGTCCAGGCGGCGAGGCGGATGAGGTTCTGCGAGGCGAAGTTTTGCTGGCGGAGGTTCTTGCGTTGCGGGCGTTGTTTTTGAATCTTCGCCCGCTTCCCGATCATGCTCTTCCGGGCGAGGCGGAGGTTCGGGCGGAGATTGCGCGGGTGGATGCGACCAAGATGCAGCGCGCGCGGGAGCGGTTGGCGGCGCAGAAAAAGGCGGCGCGATGAGTGACTGGTATGGGCCGCGCCGGTACTGGAAGTGGACGCGCCGGACGCTGATCGCGGCGGGCGTTTTCTTCTGTGCGTTGTACGTTCAGAGCTACCGGAACGAGTGGAACGCGGCGGAGCGTCTTGACCTGTGGGTTTACCTGGAGAGCGGAGTGTGGGGCAGTCTCTCGGAGGAATCTTCGACGAGTTACAGTCTGCTTGAAGGGGTGACGGCGAAGAAGCGGGCGCTGTTGGTTACGGGCGACGAGATCGAGGCGGCGACGGGGCCAAATGGCGAGCCGATGTACCGACTGACGGCGGAGGGCAGCCGCGCGGGGTTTGCGCGGCTGGAGTGGCAGACGCATCAGTACAACGACCGCAAGCTGCATGATTTTATGCGCCAGTGGGTTTACCACGACGATATTTACGAGTCGGCCCGGAGGCCGTTTTTCTGGGCGTTGGGGCTGCTGGCGTTGCTGTTGCCGTTGGCCGTTCCGAAGGATCGCTGGCCGCAGTTCTCCTACGAAAAGCAGTGGCAAAAGCTGATGGATTTTATCGAGCGCAGGCGGCGAGCGGCGGCTCTGGCAAAGGCCGCTGCGCCCGCTGTAAATCCTCCGGTTCCGGCGCCGGTTGTGCCGCTGCAATCGCCGCCGAATCCGCCGCCGGTTGTAGCGGCAAAACCGCCCGAGGCGCGTCCCGCCGCAGCGAAGAAACCACGTCCCCGATTCGAGTAAACAACCATGATCACAATGTCCAAACCGATCAGCGCGAGCCAGGCGCGAGAGTACCACAAAGAAGAGTTCGCCAACGCGCGCGACAACTACTACACCGAGGGCGACCATGTGCGCGGCGAGTGGCAAGGCCAGCTTGCCGCGCGTTACGGACTTGCTGGCGAAGTGTATGAGGAGCAGTTCGCACGGCTGGCCGAGGGCCAGCATCCGGCAACCGGCGAGCAGTTGGTACGGCATCAAACGGCGCGGGAGTACGTCAATGCCAATGGCGAAACCGTGCGCACAATGGAGCACCGGGCCGGATGGGACGCGACGTTCAGCGCGCCGAAGTCGGTCTCGCTGACGGCGTTGGTTGGCGGCGACGAGCGCGTGAAAGAAGCCCATCGGGAAAGCGTTCGCGTTGCGCTCAATGAAATGGAGAAGTACGCGCAGGCGCGCATCGGCGGCAATGCACCGGCAGAGACGACCGGCGCGTGGGTGGTGGCGAAGTTCGAGCACGACAGTAGCCGCCCGGTGGACGGCTACGCCGCGCCGCAGTTGCACACGCACACGGTGATTTTCAATATCGCCGAGACCGCCGACGGAACCACGCGGGCGTTGCAGCCGCAGGAGCTTTACAAGACACAGCAGTACGCGACGGCGGTTTACCGTTCGGAGTTGTCGGTGCGGTTGCAGCAGTTGGGTTACGAGATCGAGCACGGCGAACATGGCCAGCCGGAGATCAAAGGTTACACGCGCGAGTATCTGGAGGCGTCGAGTCCGCGGCGTCAGCAAATCACCGAGAACTTGGCAGAGCAGGGTCGGTCTGGCCCCGAGGCGGCGCAGATCGCGGCGCACAAGACGCGCGAGGCGAAGCTCGATTTAACGCCGGAGCAGGTGCAGGCGCAGCATCGGGCAATGGCCGCTGAGTATGGTTATCAACCGCAGCGCGTGATCGAGGAAGCGCAGCGGCGACCAGGTGTTGAGTTGCAGCCGGAAGAATCGCGGCGCGTGGCGCAGACCGCTGTGAGTTATGCGCGGGAGCGCGGCACGGAGCGCGAGGCCGTGGTCGATGAACGGACGCTGATGCGCGATGCACTCAAGCACAGCATGGGCGCGACGCGGTTGCCGGAGGTGCGGGCCGAGTTCGAGCGGCGCGTCGCCGCGCGTGAACTGATCGAGGTCGAGCGCAGGCCGGGGCTTGCAGGCCGCGCGTTCACAACCGGCGAGATGCAGGGTTACGAGCGCGAGATCGTCGAGCGGATGCGCGCGGGCCAGGGCAACCGCGAAGTGTTGGCCGATGGCCAGGTCCGGCAGCAGGTCGAGGTAAACCATCCGCATCTGAGCGTGAGCCAGCGGCGGGCAGTCGAAGACGTGCTCGAAAACCGCGACCGCATGATGGCACTTGAGGGCGTTGCCGGAGGCGGAAAGACTACTTCTTTAGCCGCTATCCGGGAGGCCGCTGTCAGCGCGGGCTATGAGGTCAAGGGGCTTGCGCCCACGTCCGGCGCGGCGAAAAAGCTGGGCGAGTCGGGCATGGAGACGGAGACCTTGCAGCGGCATCTTACGCGCGGCGACCGCGCCCCAGATGCTCAGAAGCGGCTCTATGTGGTCGATGAATCGAGCATGGCCAGCACCAAGCAGATGCACACGTTCGTAGAGCGGCTAAAAGAAAATGATCGTGTGCTGTTCGTTGGCGATGTGCGGCAGCATGAAGCGGTCGAAGCTGGCCGACCGTATGCGCAGTTGCAAGAGGCAGGGATGCGCACGGCGCGGCTTGACGAGATTATCCGGCAGAAAGACCCGGCGTTGAAAACAGCGGTTGAGCAGTTAGCGCGGGGCGAAGTGAAAGAGGCAATCGCCAATCTCGACAGCCAGGGCCGGGTGCATGAGATCGTGAACCGCAGCGAGCGCATCCGCGAGATAGCCCGCGAGTATGTGCGCCAGCCGGAGAATACGCTTGTTGTCTCGCCGGACAATGAATCGCGCCGCGAGATCAACCAGCACATCCATCGAGCGATGCAGGACGCGGGCCGGGTCGCGGGTGTTGAGCATCCGGTGCGGGTGTTGAACGCGCGGCAGGAGTTGACCGGCGCAGATAGGCAATGGGCGCAGAACTATGAACCGGGCGAGATCGTGCGCTATGCGAAGAGCAGCAAGGCGCACGGCTTCGAGGCCGGAGAGTACGCGCGCGTTGCGCGCGTGGACAGCGCCGCGAACACGGTCACAGTGGAGCGCAAGAGCGGCGAGCAAGTGAGCTACGATCCACGGCGGCAGCAGGGCGTGACGGTCTACCGGGAGGCGGAGCATAGGTTCTCGGAAGGCGACCGTGTACAACTGACAGCCCCGTATCATGCGCAGAAGCTCGCCAGCCGCGAGTTGGCGACGGTCGATAAGATCGACGGCGACGGCAATCTGAAACTGAAGATGGACTCAGGCCGGGAGGTCGAGTTCAACGTCAAGCAGCATCCGCATCTGGACTATGGTTACGCGGTGACGAGTCACAGCAGCCAGGGCCAGACCGCCGACCGTGTACTCGTCCATGTGGACTCGGAACAGGCACACGGCGAGCTTCTCAACAGCCGCATGGCGTATGTGTCGGTATCGCGGGCGCAGTTCGATGTGCAGATGTACACCAACGACGCCGGGACGCTGGGCCATGAGTTGAGCCGGGACGTGTCGCATACGTCGGCTATCCAGCCAGAGGGGATGCAGCAGCAGACGCCTACCCTGCCGGACACGGCGCGGCAGATCGAGCCGGTTCCCGCTCACGCGCATGAGTTCGATCAGGGGTACAGTCTTTAGCCGCTGACGCGGCTATATCCTCCGCTCCGGCATCCGTAAAGGCTCTCCGCTTCGCTCCGCCCGCTGCGGCGGCGCTTCGCGGCCTTGACTGATGCCTCCGCTACGGATGTTTTTCAGCTATGAGAAAAATGTATTTTTCTCATGTTCCACACATGAGAAAGCGCACTAACTGGCGTCGGCGTGAGCACTGCCAGCCAGCGAGTTAATCAGCCGAATCACGGCTCTCTGATCCTTCGTCGGCAGCACATCCATCTTCTGAAATCTTTTCCAAAGCCGCTGCTTATCGGACGGCGCGCGCTCTGTGGGCGTGGCGGGCTGTACGCCGAGCAGTTCGTCTGTTGTGACCTCAAGAGCCTGGGCAAGCGTGATAAGCGCTGGAGCGGGCGGGAACTCGGCCTCAATCTCGTAGTAGGAGATGGCCCTCTGAGTCATGCCCGTAGCCTTGGCAAGCTGGACCTGAGTGAGGCCGCGCGCTTGTCTGAGAGCAACGAGGCGTTGACCGAAGGCGTTTTGCGAAGGCTTCTTGGCTGGCATGACAGGGGTAATTGTAAGGTCCATTTTTTTGCTCTCCCTGATCCCGCTGCAAGTATACACGTAATGCGTGTATACTTGCGAACGGTATGAAAAACGCAAAAACCTGAAAATAGCACTTGACAGGTTTTTCAGCGGAGGGCGGAAAAATGGCGAGAATCCCGGATGATGAGGTCGAACGGCTGAAACGGGAGGTGTCGGTGCAGCGGTTGGCGGAGGCGCGGGGCATCAAGTTGCACCGGCACGGTGCCGACTTGCTGGGCCTCTGCCCGTTCCATGACGACCGCAGCCCGTCGCTGGTCATCACTCCGGCGAAGAATCTCTGGCACTGCCTGGGCGCTTGCAACATGGGCGGGACGGCCATCGACTGGGTAATGAAGGCCAACGGCGTGAGCTTCCGCCATGCGGTCGAACTTCTCAGGGCGGACTATTTTCCTTTAGCCGCCGCTCCAGTGCAGCCGGTGAAGCAGAGCACGGTTCCGAAGTTGCCGCCGCCCGTGGCGCGGGATGCAGACGACCGGGCGCTGCTCGTACAGGTTGTGGACTACTACAGCCGGACGTTGAAGCAATCGCCGGAGGCGTTGAAGTATCTCGCCTCGCGCGGCCTCCAGTCTTCGGAAATCATCGACCGTTTCCGGCTGGGCTTCGCCAACCGGACGCTGGGTTACGGGTTGGAAGACAAGAACCGCGTCGCCGGCGCGGAGATGCGCGGGCGGTTGCAGGAGTTGGGCATCTTGCGGAAGAGCGGACACGAGCAGTTCAACGGTTCGCTGGTTATCCCGGTGATTACGCCAGCCGGTGAAGTGGCGGAGATGTACGGGCGGAAGATCACGGCGAAGCTGCGCGAGGGAACGCCCTTGCACCTGTACCTGAAAGGCGAACATCGCGGCGTATGGAATGAAGAAGCCCTCATCGCATCGAAGGAAATCATCCTGTGCGAGGCGCTGATCGACGCCTTGACGTTCTGGGTTGCGGGACACCGCAACGTGACGGCGAGTTATGGGGTGAACGGCTTCACAGCCGACCATCGCGCGGCCTTCGCCCAGCACGGCACGGAGCGGGTTTACATCGCCTACGACAACGACGACGCCGGAAACAAAGCCGCCGCGAAGCTGGCCGAGGAACTGATCGAGTCGGGGCTAGAGTGCTTCCGCGTGGAGTTTCCAAAGGGCATAGACGCCAATGAATACGCGCTGAAAGTGACGCCAGCGGCGAAGAGTCTGGGCGTACTTATCAACCGTGCGACGTGGCTGGGCAAGGGGCAACGGGCAGCAGCGCCGGAGCCGGAGATCGAGCCACTGCTAGGGCAAGCAAAAGCAGCAGCTAAAGAAAAAAAGATCGAGGATGACGCGCCGGAACCAACGCCGACAACAGACGCACCGACAGAAGAGGTTTTTTCCTTAGCCGCCGAACCGGAGCCGGTTGCGCCGACCGAGCCGGAGCCAGCCACGGCAGCGCCCGCGCCGAGCATAGACGTTCCGGTCGAGATACGCGGCGAAGACATCTTCATCCAGCAGGGCGACCGCCGTTATCGCATCCGTGGCCTTCACAAGAATCTGAGTTACGAGCTGTTGAAGGTCAATGTGCTTGTCTCCGGCATGACGCCGCACGGCGAATCGGCCTTCCATGTGGACACGCTCGACTTGTATGTGGCGCGGCAGCGCAGCGTGTTTACCAAGCAAGCCGCCCAGGAAATCGGCGTCAAGGAAGAAGTGATCCGGCGCGACCTGGGCCGTGTGCTGATGAAGCTGGAAGAGCTACAGGACGAGCAGATCAAAAAGGCTCTGGAGCCGGAGAAGAAAGAAATCGAGATCGGCCCGGAGGAGCGCGCCCAGGCGATGGAGTTGCTGCGCGATCCGCGCTTGCTGGAGCGGATCATCGAGGACTTCGCACTGTGCGGCGTGGTGGGCGAGGAGACCAACAAGCTAGTCGGCTATCTGGGCGTGGTCTCGCGGCACTTGGAATCGCCGCTTGCGATCATGGTGCAATCGAGTTCAGCGGCGGGCAAGAGTTCGCTGATGGAAGCCGTGCTCGCGTTCCTGCCCGACGAGCAGCGCGTTCAATACTCCGCCATGACGGGCCAGTCACTCTTCTACATGGGCGAGCAGGACTTGAAGCACAAGGTACTGGCCATCGTGGAGGAAGAGGGAGCGCACTCGGCATCTTATGCGTTGAAGCTGTTGCAGTCGGAAGGCGTGTTGACCATCGCCAGCACCGGCAAAGACCCGGCGACGGGGCGCTTGCTCACGCATCAGTACCGCGTCGAAGGCCCGGTGATGATCTTTTTAACAACAACAGCCATCGATCTTGACGAAGAGATGTTGAACCGCTGTCTTGTTCTCTCCGTCAATGAAGACCGGGCGCAGACGCAAGCCATCCATCGCGTGCAGCGCGAGGCGCAGACGCTTGAAGGGCTTCTCCAGCGGCGGGACCGCAGCACCATCCTTGCCGTGCATCGCAACGCGCAGCGGCTCTTGAAGCCCGTCTTCGTTGCCAATCCATACGCGCGGGAGCTGACCTTCCACGACTCGCAGACGCGCACCCGGCGCGACCATATGAAGTATCTGACGCTCATCCGCTCTATCGCGCTGTTGCATCAGCATCAGCGGCCACGAAAGACGGTCGATCATCGCGGGCGCACGGTCGAGTACATCGAAGTTGCGCTGTCCGACATCGCCGTTGCCAACCGGCTTGCGCATGAAGTGCTGGGGCGCTCGCTGGACGAGTTGCCGCCGCAGACCAGGCGCTTGCTCCTTGCCGTGGACACGATGGTTACAGCCGAGTGCGAGCGGCAGAAGATGGCGCGATCCGATTACCGCTTCTCGCGCCGCGATGTGCGCGAGGCGACGGGCTGGGGCGATACGCAGTTGAAAATCCATCTGCATCGGCTGGAGGAGATGGAGTACCTGTTGGCGCATCGCGGCGGGCGCGGCCAGAGCTTCGTTTACGAGCTTGTCTTCGCGCGTCTGGCCGACAGCGGCAAGCCCACGCTTCCCGGTCTGATCGAGATCGACAAGCTAAAGGAATGAGTACGACGAAAAGAAGTCGGGGCCGGAAGGCAAGTTGTCGGGGTCAAGTCGGGGCCAAGTCGGCCCCAAGTCGGCGGGGTGTCGGGGTGCCTGAAACCCACTTGCCGCCAATGTCCATGCGGGTTACAAGACGAATCCGCGCAAGAGCACGAGAAAACGCATATACGGGGAGCAACGAAATAGGCGCTTCGTCGTAACCATGAAAAGGAGGCAGGAAGATGGCCCTTGTAGTCAAACCGCGCAAACTGCGCACAGCGCCGAGTACGCCGTTACAGGCCATGCTCGAAGAGTACATAGAGTCCCTGGCCGTGAAGGGCTTCACCGACGACACACGCCATGTACGCCGCGAGCATCTATCGCTCTTCGAGCGTTGGGCAATGGAGCGCGGGCTTACCGAGCCGGTCGAGGTCACGCGGCCCGTGTTGGAACGCTATCAGCGGTATCTCTTCCATTACCGCAAGAAGGACGGCTGCCCGTTGAGCTTCGCCAGCCAGCACTCGCGGCTGTCGCCCTTGCGGATGTGGTTCCGTTGGATGACGCGGCAAAACTATCTCTTGCACAACCCGGCGTCGGAGATCGAGTTGCCCAGGCTCCCAAAACCGTTGCCGCGCGTGTTGACCGCTTCGGAGGCCGAGACGATCTTGCAACTGCCGGAGGTTGGCGATCCCGTGGGGTTGCGCGACCGCGCCATGCTGGAGACGTTTTACTCGACCGGAATGCGGCGCACGGAGCTTGTCAATCTCAAACTCTACGACGTGGACCGCGCGGCGGGCGTCGTGACTATCCGCGAGGGCAAAGGCAAGAAGGACCGCGTAATCCCCATCGGCGAACGGGCCGTCGCATGGCTCGACAAGTATCTTGACCAGGCGCGGCCCCGGCTTGCGACCGAGCCGGACGACATGACCCTGTTCCTGACCGTGCAGGGCGAACCGCTGGGGCGTACCACGCTCAGTTACATCATCCGGCAATACGTGGAAGCGGCCGGAATCGGCAAGCATGGCGCTTGCCATCTCTTCCGCCACACGATGGCCACGCTGATGCTGGAGGGCGGCGCGGACATCCGCTTCATACAACAAATGCTCGGTCATGCGCGGCTCGACACGACGCAGATTTACACGCACGTCTCGATACGGATGCTCAAACAAATCCACTCGGCAACGCATCCAGCGGCGCAACTCAAGCGCAGTTCGGAAGAGCCGGAGGAGGCCGTCGAAAGCGCCGTGCTTGCTCAGGATGTTCCAGGTCAGATGTGGCCCGGAGTTCCAGCCTCCACTGCCGAGCAACTGTTCGCCGCTCTGGACGCCGAATACGTAGAAGAAGAAACAGACTGATCTTCTTCTTTTAGTAGCTGCTATTAGCTGCTAAAGAGGGGCCGCTTCCATCCCGGAAGCGGCCCCGATGCGTTACAGAATCCCCGCCGATCCGCGCCGCAAGGAAATCCGCAAACACGCACAAGCTGCGCTCTTCCGGCGCGCAATGCCGCGCACAATGTCGCGCACAAGCCGGGTACAAACTGTGCGCAATGTCGCGCACCGTACGCAACTCTTCCGTCGCGCAGTCTGTGTGCACTGTCGCGCACAATCCGCTGCACTTCCGCCGTGCAATCTGTGTGCAGTGTCGCGCACCATCCGCTGCTCATCTGTTGCGCAGTCAGTGCGCAATGCGGCGCACGGTCCGCCGCTCTTCTGTCGTGCAATCTGTTCGCAATGCCGCGCACAATCCGCTGCCCAATGCAGCCCCTCAAGCCGTACAATCGGATGCAGATGCAACTTGCCTCCAACTCCGTGTTGTCGCAACCGCCACTAGCCGCAATGCCGCAGCTAAGCGAAAAACCGCGTCTGGGGTTCGCGACCAAGAAAACAGCATGGAATCCGGGGCCGAATGTCTGCAACTTCACAGTGACACTAGGGTTGCAAGTTGTGGTGTCTGAAAACGGCGTCAGAGAAACTTACAGCGCCAGATACTATAATCCGCTGACCGGACGATTCCTGTCACGCGACCCCGAAGACGGGAGTAAGCGGGATCCGAAGTCACTGCATAAGTACCTCTATGCGGGCGGCGAGCCTGTAAATGCGACGGACCCATCTGGACGCGCCGAATTGGTCGCTACGGCCGAGCTTGATTTCTGGCAGGCCGTCAAGGATGCAGCCCTGGCGACGGCCACAGCTGCTGCAATAAGCTGCGCATACTTCAAAGTTTCGAGCGCCGTCCATCTAATGGTCCAGTACTCCCAATCTTTCAACCAACTGTTTTCGACCGGCCTGTGCAGCTACGGGTCTGAGTGCGAGCAACTGGTAAAGGATATTTACCGCTACATGAACACCATAAGTCAGCGTATCGACGATCTCTTGATCGATTGGTGCGACCTTTACAATAAAGCTTACGACGTACCGAACCCAAGTCTTCCGGGAGGTTGTGCTGGGACAACATGGGTAGGACATCAGCAGCAAGTGCTTGGCTGGCAACAGGGATTGCGTAATCTTCTGAAGGAGGCGGAAAGAAAAGGATGCCTAATTCCGCCAGGCGCATGGGATCTTGCAACACGGCCAATTCCAAGTCAACCGCGAGGAAATTAGAAATGCGATCCTATGAACTTGACAAGTTGGTCATGCTATTGAGCGCTGATTGGTTTTTCCCTTACTGGGACTTAATCGGCATCTTTACGAAGGACAAAAAGAAATCCCTCTTGCGCGAAGGATGTCGTGAAATCGTGCGCCAAATCATGTCCACTGCAACGGAGTACTGGGGGATAAACTTCAGCGTAGCACGAGTCAAGGAAAGCCGCGCTATGCTCGACGCTCTTCTCAAACGATGTGATCTCGAAGAGGCGAACGTGAATAGAATTATTGGCATTATCTCAAGGGAGGAATCGCCCGTCGATGAAGGGACGAGATGGCTACTCGTCTCCATGACCGAGATGCTGCTAAAAGGGTCTATTACTGCGCCACTGGATACCGCGATTACTGAGGGGCTGCGGCGCGAGTGGGGTCGGTGGCAGAATACAGACGAATTCGAGTTCAAGAGTTGTTGCCTGAACTCTGCGAGCAAATGGGATCAATATCTCAGGAATGCGACTCCCGATCTGCCCGCGATGTTAGCGGACTACGTGTCGGCGATCGCCAGCAACAGTACTTTCGAACTGCTCTGGGGGTTCATCAATGTGAATTTCACAGCGAAGCAAAGGTATGAACTGCTTAACTGGTATCGCTCTGCGGGACAATCCCTTACCGGCGAACCTTTGCGACTGGCTCAGGAGGCCTGAGGGAGGGTGGGCAGGTGGCCCGCACATCAGCCCCAGAAGAATCACCGTGAACCATTGAAAGCTGTGGTAGGTGGCCCACTTGGAAATAGGGGGACATGATGCATATTCCCTCGCGTAGTGCTATCGTCCATGGAAGGCCACGCCGGATGGGACTCTGAGCTACACTTATGACGCGGCGGGTCACGTGGCTTCGATTCAGTCCTCAAATGGCGGGTGGGCCCGGTCCCGGTGATCGTTCCAAATCAAGATGAGGGTGCCCGCGGTCCCTCGCACTTGGGGACCGGGGATGGTGGCGACACCCGAGGGCACTCTGAGCTACACTTACTTCCCAACGGGCAAAGTGGAAACCATCACCTCATCCAACGAGCACG
>Ga0302189_10003248_pt1 | contig 12558 bp, 10 predicted proteins | sample II_Bog_E2_2_FD_194551 | JGI IMG/M metagenome (GOLD analysis project Ga0302189, IMG submission 194551) | Peat permafrost microbial communities from Stordalen Mire near Abisko, Sweden - II_Bog_E2_2 | ecosystem: Environmental > Terrestrial > Soil > Wetlands > Peat | place: Sweden: Abisko...
GTTGTAGGTGGCCGGAGTAATTTCCGTGGGACTCACGGTCACAATTGGCATGCGATCGGCGGGCACGCCGTAGCCCACCGCGACGCCCTCCGCGGTGCGGCGAATGTCCGCAATGATCTGATCGCGCACTTTGTCGGAATACGTGCGCAGCGTAATCCCCATCGTCACTTCTTCGGAAATGATGTTGCGCTTGGTGCCGCCATGGATGGTGCCCACCGTCATCACCGCGGGCTCCTGCGGATCAATCTGCCGGCTCACAATCGACTGTGCCAGCACCACAAATTCCGCCGCCTCGAGAATAGGATCCTTGCCGGCCTGCGGAGCGGAGCCGTGCGCGCCAATCCCCCGCATCACCACGTCAATACTGGTCGAGCTGGCCAGCAGCGGCCCGCCCTTGATCGCAATCGTGCCCGCCGCATTGGTTGAATCGTCGTGCTCCGAGAGAACAAAGTCCGGCCGCCCAAAGCGCTCATACAGATGATCGGCAAGCATGGCGCGTGCGCCGTCGATAGTCTCCTCTGACGGCTGCCCAATCAGCATTGCTGTCCCGTGCCACTGGCTCTTCCGCTCCACCAACTCCCGCGCCACGCCCAGCAGCACGGTCATGTGGATGTCGTGTCCGCATGCATGCATCACGGGAATCGTCTGCCCCTGCGCATTGGTGGTCTTCACGGTGCTGGCGTAGTCGAGGCCGGTCTTCTCTTCCACAGGCAACGCATCGAGCTCGGTGCGGAGCAACAGGCGCGGGCCCGTACCGTTTTCAAGAATCGCCACAATGCCCCACGCCTGCGAGCCGTCGGCATACTTGCCCACGTGCTCCGTTACCGTATAACCCAGCTTGCGCAGCTCGCTCGCCATAAAAATCGAGGTCTGCTGCTCATAGTGCGAGAGCTCGGGATTGCGGTGCAGATGCTTGTACGTCACCTCCAGGCCCGGCAACTGCTTCCGGACGGAAGCGTCGAGACCGGCAGGCGCCGAATTCTGCGCGGCAACAGGAAAAACACTCACGGCCACAGCGACAGCGGCAAGAACACGCAACAGCATAGGTAAGCCTCCCAATTCCAGTGAAAACTGAGAATCTACGCGCCAGCCTACCACAACCAATCCGCTCCGCACACTGCGCTCAAATTGGATTCTTCCGCCAGCAGGGAACCAGCCGTCAAAATCTTTCGTATTGCATTCCCATAGAGCGGTGTGTATAGTCTTCCTATTGCTTGGCAAGAGGAGAACAAAATGGGCGACAAGAAGGATGTCTGGCAGGGAACTCTGGCCCTCATGGTTCTGCGCACCCTTGAAACCATGGGCCCCCTGCACGGCTACGGACTGGCGCGCCGCATTGAGCAAACCAGCGGCGACCTGCTGCAGTTGAACTACGGCACACTCTATCCCGCGCTGCTCAAGCTGGAACAGGAGGGCGCGATCCGCTCGCATTGGGGCGTCTCGGAAAATAATCGCAAGGCGAAGTTCTATGAGCTCACCAAAGCCGGCCATCGCGAAGTGAAGAAGGCCGCGGCCGAGTGGGAGCAGACCACGGCAATCCTCGACCGTTTCCTCAACCCTGCTCACGAAGCATAAGGAGGCGACATGCGATCACTGCGAACATTCTGGTTGCGCCTGCGCGGGCTTTTCGTCTCAGGCTCCGACTTCGACGCCGAACTCGAAAGCCACGTCGCTCTGCACGCCGACGCCGGCATCCGCGCCGGACTCACTCCCGAAGAAGCCCGCCGCCAGGCGCTGATTCGTCTCGGCGGCGCGGAACAAACCCGTCAGGCACATCGCGAGCGCCGTACCCTCCCCTGGCTTGAGTCGCTCGTGCGCGACTTCGCCTACGGCCTGCGCACACTCGGCAAGCACCGCGTCGTCACAGCGATTGCTATCCTCTCCATCGGCCTCGGCATCGGCGCCAACGCCACCATCTTCTCCATGGTCAGCCGCTTCGTGCTGCGTCCCGCGCCAGTCGGCGATCCGTCGTCACTCCTCACATTGAAGACGGTGCACGATGGCGATGAGTGCTGTAATGATTTTCCGCTCCCCGTTTTCAAGGATGTGCGCGATCAGACGAAGTCCTTCTCCGGTGTTGCTGCTTACGACGAGCTGATTACAGCTTCGATTGGCGGCAATGGCGAGCCGGAGCGCGTGTGGGGCCAGGCCGTCAGCGCGAATTTTTTCGATGTGCTTGAACTTCCCATGGTGGTCGGACGCGGTTTTGCAAGCGGCGAAGAAAATGCACAGCAGATTGTGATTGGCGCGGGTCTGTGGCAACGGCGCTTCGACAGCGATCCTGCGATTGCAGGGAAAACGGTGATGCTTTCCGGACGGCTCTTCACGATTATTGGCGTTGCGCCCGCGAGCTTTCACAGTGTCGACCAGATTCTCAACGCTGAATTCTGGGTTCCACTGGGCAATGCAGCGCAGATGATGCCCGATCCCGCCAATTCAACCTCGCGACACATGCACTGGCTCGCGGTGGTCGCGCGCCTCAAGCCGGGCGTTACGCGCCCGCAGGCTCTTGCTGAGCTCAAGACGCTTGCGGCTCGTCTTGCGATAGCCTATCCAGACACAGACAAGGGCAATGGATTTGTTATCGAGCTGGCAGGCCTGCTTTCGCAGAGCGACAGCAAAAGGATGGGCCTCTTTCTCGCGGCACTCGGAATTGTGGTTCTGCTGGTCCTCTCGATAGCTGGCGCAAACGTGGCCAACCTTTTGTTTGCGCAGGCCGCTGGCCGACAGCGTGATATGGCTGTGCGCCTGGCCCTGGGCGCAACGCGCGGCCGATTGCAACGGCAGATGCTGATTGAGAGCCTGCTGCTTGGTCTGGGCGGCGGTGCTCTCGGCGTTCTTCTTTCGCTGTGGTCGACGCGTGCGCTTTCGACTCTTCATCTTCCCGCACCGGTTCCGCTCGATCTAACTATCAGCGTGGATTGGCGCGTACTCCTTTACTCCTTTGTGTTGAGCGTCGTCTGCGGAATTCTGTTCGGCGTTGCACCGGCCTGGGCAGCATCGCGTCCACTGCTTGCCAACGCGCTCAAGGGCGAGGACGCGCTTGCCCGCCCAGGTCGACGCATCACTATGCGCAATCTGCTGGTCGTCGCGCAGATCGCGATGTCGGTTGTTCTGCTCTGCATTACGGGGCTCTTTTTGCGCAGCCTTGAAAGCGCATCCGGCATCGACATCGGATTTCGCTCGCAGAATCTGCTGATCATGTCCGTCGATCCCCGCCTGCACAGCTACACGCCGGAGCGAACCGCTGCGTTCCTCACCCAGCTGCGCCAGCGCGCAGCGTCTTTGCCCGGCGTAGCTTCCGCGGCAATCACCGATTACGCGCCTCTCTCCATGGGTGGACGCAGCGACGGCTTCAGCGTTGTGGGTGGGCCGGACGGCGATAACTCCCCGAGCACGGATCTCTACATGGCATCGCCCGGCTTTCTTGAGACAATGGGCATCCCACGAATCGCCGGCAATGACTTCAGCAACGAGACGGCCACTGAGCAAAAGGTCGGCATCGTGAACCAGGCCTTCGTTGACCGCATTCTCAAGGGTAAGAATCCGATCGGTGTCCTGGTCAACGGCGGCGGAGTTAACTATCGCATCATCGGCGTTGTGGGCAACATCAAGTCGCGCAGCCTGGGTGAAGAAACGCGTTCGGTAATTTATCGAGCCATGGTGCAGAATGTCGGCAGCGACCCGTCGTTTCTCGGCTACACGCTTGTGGTTCATACGGCGGGAGATCCGGCCGGAGTTGCGGAAGCGGTACGGCGGCAGATTCACGCGCTCGATCCTGCGATGGCTATCTTCAATGAGCAGACCATGGAAGAGCATGTCCAAGCAGCATTCTTTCTGCCTCGTCTCGCCGCCACTCTCTTCGGCACATTCGGTTTCATCGGGCTGGTGCTAGCCAGCGTGGGCCTGTACGGCGTGATGAGCTACGCAGTCAGCCGGCGCACGCGCGAAATCGGCATTCGCATGGCGTTGGGCGCGCAGCCCGGCACGGTGGAGCGGCTCGTTTTGCGCCAGGGCATGGTGCTCACTTCTATTGCATTGGTGCTTGGCTGGCCGGCAGCATGGATGCTGTCGAAACTCGCTTCAAGTTTTCTCTACGGGATTCAACCGCACGACGCTTTCACCTTCGCAATTGTGCCGCCGCTGCTTGTGATGATCGCGCTCGCAGCCTGCTGGATTCCCGCACGCCGCGCCGCTTCCGTCGATCCCATGCAGGCACTGCGCACGGAGTAGCGCGAATTCGCGCCGATCCCCTTCTGGCTCCCCCCGGCTCCGGCCCTCGGCCCGGATGCTACACTCCGGCAAAAGGGGAACAGTGGATGAAGGCAACCAAAATCGAGTTTCGTTTCCGGGTAGTCATCATGGTGGCCGTCATCTTTCTTGGCTTTTGGGCGCCATGGATTGAACCCTGGGCATCACGCGCCAGCATTGCCGAGCGCATCCCAGTGCTTGAGTGGCTGGCCCTGGAACTCAGCCGCCATGGGTTGCTCAGCTTCACCGCAGCCTCGCCGGTGGTGATTGTCTGCGCCGCGCTGATCGCCGCTAAATCAGCGGCTCTGCGCATATGGGGCACGGCCTACCTTGGACCAGGCACGGTCAACAGTTCCAGATGAAGGCTGGCGAAGTGCAGGCCAGCGGCCCTTATCGCTACGTTCGCAACCCGCTCTATCTTGGCTCGTGGGGAATGATTGCGGCGATGGCTTTCCTCATGCCGCCCACCGGCGCGCTCTTCACCATGGTGCTGCTCACAGTTTTTCTGATGCGCCTCATCCTTGCGGAAGAGGCCTTTCTCACTGCGCAGCTTGGCGAGCCCTATCGGCACTACCTCAGCGCCGTACCGCGCTTGATTCCGCGCCTGCGCACCACGCTGCCGCCCAGCAGCCAGCAGCCTCACTGGCTTCACGCCATGATTGCGGAGATCAATCCCATCGGCGTTTTCATCATCTTTGCGTTCCTCTCGTGGAGTTATAACAACCGCCTGATGATTCAAGCCATCCTGGTAAGTTTTGGCGTATCGCTCGTGGTGCGCGCGCTGATGCCGCATGTTCGAAAGGAAAACTCAACAATCGCTTAGCTCGCCGCAATCGCTTCCTTGGCTCTGCGTTTCGGCCCGCCCAGGTGCGTGAATCCAAAGCCCGCCGTGTATTTCAGCCCAAAGCCCAGCAGCCGGTCCACGCCAATGTGGTTCATCCAGATGAGCGCGACTGGTAACAGCGCAGGGCTGTGCAGCAACATGCCACACACGGCCAATGTAGCCGGCGTCGTGTAACTGTGAACTGCGTTGTAAATGCGCGCGCCGATATCCGGGCCGATCAGATAACCAAGCATGCTCAGATCAGGCGCCAGCCATAGCGCCGCGAACAACCACCAGCTTGCACCGGTGCGCGCGTAGAACATCGCGGCAAGTGCCGCTGCCGCAAGCCCCTCCAGACGAAGAAGCGTCAGAACGGGTGCTCCTACAACTGGAGTCGTATCGGGATTGAGCGGATGAGCAGTTGCAATCGCGGTGGGCATACTGCATGAGATGAGGCGGTGGAGGGAAGGGATTGAGTATTTGTGCGAGAGGGGTGACGCGCAAACAGAAAGAGGGGAAGAGCTCTGGGCTCCTCCCCTCTCGTCCGCAGTCCGGAATGCTACTTCTTGGCGGGAGCGATGACGTCCTTGGCGGCCTTGGCCACTCGGAACTTCACAACTGTCTTGGCCTTGATCTTGATGGCCGCGCCAGTCTGGGGGTTGCGGCCGATGCGCGCCTTGCGCTCTGCCTTCACGAGCCGGCCGATGCCGGGGATGACGAAGACACCGTTCTTCTTCGTTTCCTTGATCGCGGTCTCCGCCAGCAGATCGAGGAAGGCTGCGACTTGCTTGTTGGTCAGTTCGAGCTTCTCGGCCAGATGCCGCGTAAGAGCGGTCTTGGTCAATCCAGTTGCCATTTGTGTTCTCCTTCTGGGCCAGCCCTTGGGGCTGCCGATGTTCCTGGGCTTCCACCGCTTGATGCGTACCGCGTGGAGGAGGTGCGACCGATGTACGACTTGCACGAAACCCCTGTATCCATGCGGGTCTGGAGTACCCGTCGTTCGTTACAATGCGGCTTGGGACAGGGCAAAGTCAACCGAAAAAGCCCGTTTTCCACAAATTTCTTCGGAAATAGGCCATATTTTGCCTATATTTGCCTGAATTTACCCGGTTTTGGTGGTTTTGAGCCTTCTCTCCGACCAACCGCGCGGTCTGACGTCGCCCAACGCGTGCTGGCTAATTCAGGCCAAAAAGTACTTTCCTCTTCGGCGCAAGCGATGCGGCGATGGGCGTATTCAGTGCATCCACCAGGGGCGCCAGCAGCTTGAAATGCTTGATCAGTGTCTGCGCGAAGCCTGTCTCCAGCGAAGCCTCAGCGGGTAATTCGGTGCGCAATCCCCACTGCTTGCACTTGATCAAATCCATCGCCGGATGCTCTGGAGGGAATCCCTTCGGCGGCCGCGTCAGTGCTTCGCCTTCAAAAACCGTGAAGGTTTTGCTGACGGCTGGCCGGTTCAGAATCTTGCGAAATGCGACGTGGTTTTCAAGCAGCCACTGGCGGATCGCGGCCAGTTGTTCCTTCTCCGGCATGTAGGCGCCTGCAGCAATCACCACGCCCTTGGGGCTTACCTGGAAGTAGTAGCCCGCGCCTGAAGTCTTCTCCATCCCCATGTGACTCCACCACGCCGCCACGTGGGTTTTATAGGGCAGCTTGTTATTGCTGAAGCGCGTGTCGCGATAAATACGGAACAGCGACTTCTCCGCCGGGCGCACATGATTGGGAGCGAAGTCCGTCATTGCGTCGGTGATCTTGCGAACGATGGCGAGCATCGGCTCTTTCAGCTCGGCCTCGTAGACGGGCTTGCGCTCGTTGAACCATTCGCGGTCGTTGTTCTTCGTGAGACCCTTGAGAAATTTGAGACCCTCCGCGCGAAGATGCGCGGGTGCAGCGGAAACAGCAGTCGGATTTTTCAGCTTGGAAACCATGGCAAGGATGAGTTTAGCGCGAACGCTGGCTGGGAATCATTCGGCTGTTCGATGTTTTGAAATGGCACGGCTTGAGTCGTGCCACTAAGCGCACAAATAGGGTCGCGGACCTCAGCACCTGAGGCCAACCTCTTTGCGGATATTTAGAGCCTCCCTAATAAATCTCATCCAGATTGACTTGGAAATTCCCAATATCAAAGGCAAGCGCCTTTCCCAATTCCGCAATGGCCTGCTTGCCCGGCCCTTGACTACTGGTAGGCGACCAGCGACTTGCGGTATGGTAGCGACCTCCTATAATCGCCTCAATTCTCCAGTCAGAACCGTCCGTTCCCTGCTGATCGCCTCGGACCACGGAGGGGATCGCAAAGAACCCATTCTTTTGGAGCAGTTCGCGAAATCTCGCCACTTCTTCGACGTCGGCCAGTCGCGACGTAACAGTAGGTGGACCTTTGAGAGTGGAACCAAATCCCGATTCGCCTCGCATGGTGGCCACCGTCACCCTCCCGCTGCCATCAGCCTGAACATCGAGCCGAACTGAAACTGGCGGATTGAAGGTCCGCATCCACAGAAAGCGATAGACCTCCGCCTTCGACCGGTTGCGCAACGGGAACAGGCAAGGCTCACCGAGAAGCTGGAGATATTGAGCCGTGTACTTCGCTTGGTCCCGGTCCCAGCGCGGAGTGGGGCTGAATGAGCCGCGAGGAAAGCAGAGATCCGTGTTCTGCGCAAAAGCTGCCGGCGCAAGAATAAAGATCAGCAATAGGGATCGAATCCCGTGTATTGACATCGTGGAAGAGCCCATATCTCTTTTGACACCGCAGACAAATATTCGGATGGAGGTAAAGCCTTGCTGGTCCCTGCCAGCTAAAAGCAATTAGCCTGAAGCTGTCTTTTCACCGGATCACCTTCAACGCCCCGCGGAAGAGACCGTCGAAATCGCCTGCCAGCGCGGCGTCCTTCGCCACAGCCTGCTCAATCGCCTTCTCCGCCGCCGGACGCTGATAGCCCAGATTCGTCAGCGCCGAAAGCACATCGTCCACCGCCGCGCCCCGCACGCTGCTCTGCACCGGCGCTACCGCAAAGTCGTCGAGCTTGTCTTTCAACTCGACCACGAGGCGCTCGGCCAGCTTCTTGCCTACGCCGGGAATCCGCGTCAGTTGCGCGTGATCCTGCCCGCGAATGGCCTGCACCGTGCGCTCGACGGAAAGCCCGCTGAGAATCTTGATGGCCAGTTTCGGGCCGACACCGCTGACCGTAATCAGCCGCTCAAAGAGCCGCTTTTCTTCGCGATCGAGAAAGCCGAACAGCGCAATCTGATCTTCGCTGACCTGGGTGTGAATGTGCAGCGACGCCTCTGCGCCCACCGAGGGCAGCGCCGTAAATGTGGGCACGGAGATGACGACGTCGTAGCCCACCCCGGCGGCCTCGACGATGGCCTGGCCGGGTTCCTTGAAGATCAACTTTCCGCGCAAGTGAGCGATCATCGGCGTAAGTCCTGGCCCCGGGTCCTGGCACAGTAAGCGCCAGGCCCCAGCCTCCAATCCATACTACAGACCTCAGCCTCCGTAGCCCCGGACTGAAGCCCTATTAACTCTCTTGACAACAAAACTGGTTACTTGACGCGGGCCAGATTCGCGGTATGCTTGATGAGTTTTCCCCTTCTTCCTTCAATGGATCTCCTGATGTATCGGGCCGTCTTCAAATAGCGGGATCGTCAGCTTTGCATCGATCTTCGAATCATTCCCGGCCCCGTCTTCATTCCCAAGCCGCCTTCGATCGCTCGCAGGCCGATGCAGCTCTCACATCGCTTCGAACTCCGAGGTCCAACCATGTGGAAGAAATGTTTCGAGTACGTCAAGGCAAACATTCCCCCGTTCCTCCACGAATTTGCGCGCTGGGTGCGCTACCTCTACTTCTTGCGCTTCAGCATCATCCTTTGGTTCTTTCCGTTGCTGTTGGTCTGGGCAAATTCCCCCGCCATTGCCCGCTCGCTGGTCAGCGGCATCGTTACGCCGTCGCACCTGATTCAGTATCTGTGCGTCGCCTTTTTTCTGGTTGCGGCAAGCTTCGTCGCCCTCATCCTGGCGCGCATCGTCGTGATCAATGGAGAGGAGCGGTTTGGCGACGACTGTCCGCCCCTTCTTCACTGGCTGTTGGCCAATGACAAGAGGGAATATGAGTGGATTGCCCCGGTCGCCTTCCAGATCAACAATCTCATCGTCTTCTGGTACTTCTTAACCAACGGTCCCAACGAAGGCGTATCCGCCGCCGAAATCGCGCAGGGGCTTGCTTGCGGAGTCCTGCTGGCCATCCTCTTCTGGTTTGCGGTGAATGCCCTGTACTACCTGACTTACCAACCAGCGGCGCCTGGAAGCGACACGGCTCGAACGCTCGTGTTTCCGCGAAGCTGGCTCTTGCTCAGCAAGCATGGCAAGTCGGCCCGCTTTGGAGATGTTCTGGAACAATCCACGCAACCGCTTCCTCTCCACAGGCTGGCGTGGTTCTTCCCCGTCCCAGGGTACCGCTGGCCGCCGCATGGAAACCTCTACGAAGGCCACTATTTCTCGGTTTTGGCGGCCGGCGCGGTCCTTGCGCTTTACCTCGTTCTGTGGCCGCTGACGGCTCCAGTGCTGGTCCCTCCCATTTATGCCTGGCTGGCGATTATCCTTTACCTGCTCGGTGGTTTGGCCGTCATCGCGGACATCTCCCTGGCCAAACCCGGCAAGGATAAGGACGCTCGGAAACTGCGTATCTGGAAAGCCCTGCTCGCCGTAGCGCTGCTCCATTTCACGGCGGCCATTCCGGGGCTCTATTTCCTTGCCGACGCCGAGCGGTTCCCCATTCTTGCGCTGGTGCTCATCCTGGTTATTGGCGTCACCTGGGGATTGGGCGCGATTGCATTCTTCGCCGACCGCTACCGCATTCCGGTTCTCACTCTGCTGATCGTCTTCATGATGATTCCGCGCATGATGCACCTGGACAACGGAAAGGAGATGCACTATCTCTCCACCTCGTTGCGCGAGGCGCAAGCCACGCTTCCTACTCCAGCCGATATTCTGAACAGCAAGCTCGACAAGGATGAAGACCAGCCATTGATCGTCGTCACTTCTACTGGAGGAGGCATTCACGCCGCTGCCTGGACTACCGCTGTTTTGGAACAACTCGAGACGGTGTTTTCCGAAGACCCCTCACTCCAATCCTTTCACGATCATGTTCTGCTGCTGAGCACCGTCTCCGGCGGCAGCTCCGGCCTGTACGCGTACTTGCGCGAGCTGGACTCGGCGACGGAACCCGGCCCAACCAATTGGGAGCGCATGAAGGGGGCAGCCCGATGCTCCAGCCTGGAAGCGGCCGGGTGGGGCCTGGTCTATTACGATCTCCCCAAAGCCTTTGTGCCCGTTTTACCGTACCTCGAATCACCTTCGACCGGTGTCGACGATCTGAGCAAGCTGCCCCTCGGCAAGGATCGGACCTGGTCGTTGCGCAAGGCGTTTGAACGGAACCTCAACGATCCCTACTGCCGGCTCGACCCCAACGACGCCAAATTGACCCCGTTGCGTGAGGTGTCTCAGGCGGAGCAAGCGAATCGGGACGCTGAAATGGGGCTGACGCTCGGCAACCTGAACCCGGCTGAGCACGAGGTTCCCGCTTTCACCATGAACACCACCACGGTCGAGGGCGGCGAGCGCTTCCTGCTGGCCAATTATCAAATCCCGCCGCACACGCCCAATCCGTTGATTCCCCAACCCGCCGAGTCCTTTCTGCAGACCTTTGGCGGCGTGCAGTTTCCGCGGAATGGGCAGAGCCTCTATACCGATCTGCCCCTCGCCACCGGCGCCCAGCTCTCGGCTACCTTTCCCTATGTTTCCTCGGCAGCCGGATTTCCCTACGTCAGCGGCATGAAGAGTTCGCACTTTGTCGATGGAGGGTACTACGATAACGACGGGACGGCCTCGGCAATTGAGTTCCTGAGCACGGCCCTTGACGGCGTTTCGGCCAAACACTCGAAGGCCAAAGTAAAGGTCCTGCTCATCGAAATCCGCAACAGCGGCGCCAATGTCCGGGTGGATGAATCCTCGGATGCCTGGACGCCAAATCCGAACAACGAGACCAAGCCGTGGAATCTTGTCGATCAGGTAGCCGCGCCGCTCCAGGCCTTTTACAGCGCCGGCCACGAAAGCGTAACCGCCCGCAACCGCATCGGCCTGCAACTGCTGATCGGGGCCTATCGGGACAAGTTGGAACTGGAACACATCGTCATCACCGATGAACACGATACTCCGGATTTGGGATGCACCCCGAGCGACGACAGAACCGACCCGCTCAATTGGTTTCTCACGCCGGCCCAGCAATGCGAAGTCGATCGGTCGGCGGGTGAGGATTCCAACCGGCAAAAATACCAGGCCGCCCTCGACTGGTTCCTCGCCCATATCGGCCATGCGGCAAGTCCGAAGCACAAGTAAGCCGGATTGCTTCTCCGCGGCGCTGCGCGGAGTGCGCCAGTGGTGGCGGCTCAGGGATGGCCTGGCCGGGTTCTTTGAAGATCAGCTTGCCGCGCAGGTGAGCGATCATAAAACAGGTATGCCGATCTTTCTTAGGCGAGATTTCGGCATTGAGCACCAAATCTCAAAGACGAGAACTCACCCGGCAAGTCTCTCCAGAAAATCGCGGGCGTTTGCAAGGTTTTGGTCCACCTTCAGCGCTGACCGCCTGGCTAGCTCATGGAGCTTAGTAAGGCTATCGTGCAGCTCGCTCTCCCCGGGCAGATCGTATCCAAAACTCGGATCGTGTTCCAGGGAGACCGAAAGCAGTAGACGGTCTCCGCCGATCATGTGCTTAAGTGCCACGGAGAAGGTCATTGCCGACTGATCTGAGGATATTGATACCTTAACATCACCCTCAAGCTCTGCTTCGAATACTTCGGGAGCCGTCGGAGAGGAAAAGAAGTCGCTCCTATCGATCCAGGTAATCTTGTTCTCTTCGGTCCGCGCCAGAAGTCTAATCACGAGGGAGGATGCTTCTGAAATTGCGTAAGGCGTGTTCTTCATAGATCAACCCCTTCTACAGTTCTTTCAAGGCTGCCTTGTACCTTGCACATCACTTGGTGAATCTGTTGGCACCGGCGAGTGAGTCTTGCAACATCATCTGGCTCCTGTGGAAAGCCCTTGGATGAAAGATAGCTGCTAACAGTCTGGAGCTGCTTTATCGTGCTTCTCAACTCCGGCTCATTCGGTAAAAACTCGGTTCTTCGCGAAAGAGCAACAGACAGCAGATGTCCCAGATCGTTTGCGGACTCGATGGCCCTATCAGTACGCTGCTCTTGAACTGCAGTCAACAGTTCCTTGGCGTCGACGGCTAGCTTTGTGAATTCGTGTGCCGTGTCCCTAGCTTTCACGGCATCACTTGCCGCTTCGGCAGCCTCTTTTGCGCCTTTGGCTTGCACCCACGCCATCCAGCTAAAGACGACTCCAGCTATGCTTGCCACCGTACCAACGATTCCCAACAGCCAGTTCCAAGCACTTGCCGTCATTCCAGCTTCTTTCGCGCGGTGCCAATGAT
>Ga0302189_10003250_pt1 | contig 12552 bp, 10 predicted proteins | sample II_Bog_E2_2_FD_194551 | JGI IMG/M metagenome (GOLD analysis project Ga0302189, IMG submission 194551) | Peat permafrost microbial communities from Stordalen Mire near Abisko, Sweden - II_Bog_E2_2 | ecosystem: Environmental > Terrestrial > Soil > Wetlands > Peat | place: Sweden: Abisko...
TGATCTGGTTGAGGCGACGGGCCAGATAACCGTCCAGCCAGTCGGTGATGGAAGCGGCGATAAAGAGGATCAGGGCGATGACATCCCCCCAATGGGTGCTGGTGGTGAGGAAGCCGACAAAAAGGACAGTCAATAAAAGTCTGCCTAGCGTCAGGCGGTTCGGGAGGTTCATCAGCAGGGAAGTTGGCGCAGATCACGATTGCCATCAAGCGCTCATGGGAGATAAAGTCTGCGACTTCTTTGGACAATCTGAAATTCAATAATTTTCTATGAGCACACAACAAAGCGACATCGGCCTGATCGGCCTCGCCGTCATGGGCGAGAACCTCGTCCTCAACATGGAGAGCAAAGGCTTTTCCGTCAGTGTTTACAATCGCACGGCTGCGGTGACGGAGAGATTTGCCGGAGGACGCGCAAAGGGAAAAAATATTTACCCCGCCAAGTCCCTTGAGGATTTCGTCTCCTCACTTGCTCGTCCCCGCAAGGCGATGATCATGGTGAAGGCTGGAGGTCCTGTTGATGCGGTCATTGAGCAGTTGATTCCGCTACTGGAACCCGGCGATATCATCATCGACGGCGGTAACAGCCTCTGGACCGACACACAGCGTCGTGAAAAAGCCCTCAAGGAGAAGGGATTACACTATGTCGGCGCGGGTGTTTCAGGTGGCGAAGAGGGAGCTCTCAACGGCCCCTCCATCATGCCCGGAGGCTCCGAGGAGTCATGGAAGTCGGTCGGACCGATCTTCCGTAAGATCGCCGCGATCGTGGAAGGTGAGCCATGTTGCCGTCACATGGGAACCGACGGTGCCGGACACTATGTCAAAATGATCCACAATGGCATCGAGTATGGTGATATGCAGCTCATCTGCGAGGCCTATGCGATCCTGAAGGCTGCGATCAATCCCACAGCAGAGGAATTTCATCAGATTTTTGCCGATTGGAACAAGGGCGAGCTCAACAGCTACCTGATCGAAATCAGCGAGCAGATTTTCGCCAAGAAGGATGAGGAGACCGGCAGGCCGCTCGTCGACCTCATCCTCGACAAGGCTGGCCAAAAGGGAACCGGTAAATGGACCGTTGGCAACGCTGTCGAACACAGTGTCGTCCTTTCCACAGTGAATGCCGCTGTCGAGGCACGTATCCTCTCCTCGATGAAGACCAAGCGCGTTGCCGCAAGCGCGATCCTACCTGTATGGGAAGCCCCGCCCTTCACCGGTGACCGTAAGCAGTTCATCAATGATGTGCGCGATGCCCTCTACGCCAGCAAGATTGTCAGCTATGCTCAGGGGCTCGATCTCCTCGGTACTGCCAGCAAGTTCTACGGATGGAACCTGAACTTCGGGGATATTGCCACGATCTGGCGCGGTGGTTGCATTATTCGTGCAGCCTTCCTGAATCGTATCAAGGAGGCCTACGAGGCCAATCCGTCGCTGGAAAACTTGATGTTGGCCCCCTTCTTCACCGATGTCTTCGCCAAATCCCAGGCCGGATGGCGCCGGGCCATTGTATCAGCCGTCGAGCGTGGCGTTGCAGCTCCCGCCTTTACTGCGAGTCTCGGCTACTATGACAGCTACCGCAGCGCCCGCCTCCCGGCTAATTTGCTTCAGGCCCAGCGGGACTTCTTTGGTGCCCATACATACGAGCGTGTTGACAAGCCCGAAGGTGAGTTCTTCCACACGAACTGGACGGGACAGGGCGGCAGCACCGCCTCGACCACGTACAACGCCTAGGTTTGTTCCACCGATCCCTCCTTAAAAGGAGGATCGGCGGAAGTGCCTTATGAGAAGTGGAGGTAGAAGGGTACTCCTTACCGCACACCTGTTTTTAGGTGAATTTTGTCTGCCGGTCGTCCCCGACCAGGCATCCTCAAACCTTGTGATTCTCGGACTTCTCGGCCAATAGCCTCGAATGACAATACCAGTCCATGGTGATGGATGGGATAGCCTGCGCAAAGCGCAGCCTGAAAGGTGCCACTCGCGGGAGCGAGGGCAGCAAAGCTGCTTTCCCAGGCACCTTTTCACCTTGCTCAAGCTTCAACCTGCCCTATTTTTATAGTTCGATGTTGAATTTTTTACGGCGGTTTTTCCTGATGCTGCTTTTGCTTCTGCCTACTCTCGGCATGGCATCCGTTTCGGATGCCCTCAAGTCATTGGTTCAAGGGGATTCCAATCAGGGTGACTCCGGGAACATGTCCGAAAAGGATTTTGAACGCATGGCCATGCAGATTCGGGAAAGAGCCATTCAGCAAACCCGTCCTCCCACAGTAACCATTCCCACCTCCCCGGTCATCGGCTTTGGCAAGTACCCATGGCATCGGAGTATCATGACGACCATTTTCTGGATTGGAGAACGCCCCACAGCCAGAAATCCAGTCCCCAATAACCGGAGCGCCTGGGATGCAAACTGGGCCAGAAACTATGGCGGCTATGACAACCCCGATACGAGATGGCGGCGTAATTTTATCCCGATCGGATTCACCCCGCGGCAGAATCCTTTTTATGTCGCTCTTCCCTACTGTGATGTGACCCGTGGAGATACGAAACCTGAAGTCAGCCATGTGGTTCCCTGGTTCCGGGATGCTTTCTTGAAACAGGGAAAATCAGTCCTCAAAGGACGATGGATCGCCATTCATCATGACGGGCGCACCTGTTTTGCCCAGTGGGAGGATTGCGGTCCCTTCCGCACCGATCACTGGCAATATGTCTTCGGTAATGAACGCCCCCGTCCCAATCTGAACAGGGGGGCGGGTCTCGATATCTCTCCCGCTGTGCGCGACTACCTGCACATGGATAAAAATGACATCACTGACTGGAAATTTGTCGATGCGGCGAGTGTTCCTGATGGTCCCTGGAAATATTACGGTGACAACAACACCTTCGCACTCATGAGAAAGGGGGCGAACCTCTATGAGACCGATCATAACAATGCAAAGCGCACCCCCTCAGGCGGTCTCTTCTTTCGTTCAAGTGCCCCGACGATACCCGTTGGAAATTAGCAATCCTCTTAGCTCTTAGAGAAGGTTTATAGAAACGGAAACATTCTGTTTCCTGCGGATGATGGCCGCCACAAGAAAGAGAACCTCCAGCCCCACAAAGGTAGCCACCACCGGGAGGCCGCCTGTTCCAAATCCATAGCTGTGGAGACCTGCGCCGAGGACAAAAGGCGCGCAGGGGCGCGGCTTAGTCATTCGAGGCTCATGCCGAGAAGTCTCCGGAGCAGCAGCGCCGTAGATGCCTGGTCGGGGACGACCGGCAGACAAAATTCACGAAGAAGCCGGGTGATTTTTTCTTAGGAATGCCACAATGACGAAGGTTATCTCCAGCCCCACAAAGGTAGCCACCACAGGGAGGCCGCCTGTTCCAAATCCATAGCTGTGGAGACCTGCGCCGAGGACAAAATTCACCCCATACCAAGCCATTAGCACGCTTTGGAAGGCGATGACGGCACCGACGGCCAGTCCGAAGCCACCCCAGAGTCCGCTCAGTCGTCCATGGAGCAGAAAGAGATAGCCGAGCAGGGCGGTCAGCGCCCAGGTTTCCTTGGGATCCCAATCCCAGAAACGCCCCCAGGAGTAGTTTGCCCAGACACCACCGAGGATCGTTCCCGTGGCGAGCAGGAGGACTCCGACCTGGAGGGTTTTGTAGAGATAGTTGTAGAGGGAAGCCGAGGGTTTGTATCCGGCGATGATCCGGGCAAGTGCCACATGAGCGACACCGAGGGAAAGGGCGAAAGCCGCATAGCTGAGCGTGATGGTGAGCACATGGGTGGAGAGCCAGAAGTTATCGCGCAACACAGGGGTGAGGGGATGAATCGAGCGATCCAAGATCATGGGCTGGCTATCAGCGAGGATCAGGGAGGCCACGGCAACAGGAATGGCACCCAGGAGAAAGAACCCGGCGCGGTAGATCGCCTCGAAGATCAGGGCAAAGAGAATCGTGCCGAAGGCAACCCAGATCACCGATTCATACATATTGGTGACGGGGGGGCGACCCGCGATGAGAACACGTGAGGCGAGTCCAGCGGCTTGGAGCAGAAACCCACTGCCGGCCAACACCCAGGCCAGGCGATAGCCAAGTTTCTCCCAGGAGCTACGGGAGAGCAGCAGGATGATGCCCGCAGACGCATAGAGAATCCAAGCCCATCGGAAGGGATGGGCTTTCTGATAGTTTACTTCAAGCAGGATCTTCCAGTGGGCAGGGAGAACACCGAGAGATTGTTGAAGCCGGATCAACTGACCGGCTGATAACTCAAATTGCTGCTGTTTGTCCTCTAGCAAGGCGGATCTCATCATTTCGAGAAACTTGAAAGCTTCACCGTTTCCAACGGTCATTGAGGGATAGGCTGCAAGCCACTCGGTGCCGGAGATCGGTGGAATGATCCGAAAGGCATCGCCACTCAACAGGCTCTCGAAAAGACCCAGCCTCATGCCGACATCTGAGGCCTCCTTTTGAAGACCAGCCAGTTTGACGTGGGGATCACGCCGCCTGGTCTCCGCTGCGGCGGAGATTTGTGTGAGCAGTTCGGCATTCGCCGTGAGCTCATTATAGGAGAAAAGTTTTCGAACCAAATCGAGACCCAGGTGCTCTTTGAGAGGACGATTGGAGATTAGAATAAGCGGTTTCTCTTTCCAGGAATCGCTTGGATTCATCCAGATTCCGGTGATGAGTGTCATGGCATCCTGCGGAGTCCCATCAATGGGAACGGATGTTTTTCCGGAGAGGGATCGTAGCGTCTCCTCCGTGAAGACGAGGTATGGCTTCTTACGTCCCCCTTCCTGAATCACCAGAGTTTCGAGAGATGTCGGCGTCGTTGCCGCAAGCGAAGGTAGGGCTTGAATTAAGACCAAGAGGAGCATCACCGCAGGTGTGAGAAACTTTTTCATTATTTCAGTCTTTTCTGGGACGAATGTAGAACATGGTGGCAATACCGAGGCAGATGGCAAGCGATCCTATCCATTTGAAAAACCAACCCGGATCATAGAGCACCTGAAGGGTGGTCTCCTTGAGATCACGGGGATTCCACTCGGCCTGTGAGAATTTGTAATTCAGTCCGGTCATGTTGGCGAGAAAACCTCCGGGGAAGGAAGCCGGGTGATTCATGTGGATCAAGCCACTCTTTTCGGTGCCGCTCTGGGTATCCTTGAACAGCACCCTGGCTTGAAAGTCGGATGGGGTCTCCGTTCCCTCATCACGAGGAACCTGAAAATCGGTGAGGGCGATCGAAAAAGGGATGGGTCGCAGTTCCAACCCGTATCCCACCCGGACGAGTGCTTCATCCAGTACGAGCGGTGTCACGTCTCCAGATACAACCCACACCGGAGTGCTACTGTTCTTTTCCTGGTCTCGAAGATAGGCACGAAATCCTGGCAGACCTCCCTGTTCGTTTTTATCTCCGGGCACCACGACTGAAGTAACACGGTGGTTACTGCCTGTCTCCAGGAGTTCTACCCCCCAATCGGCCCAGCCCAGAGGGAGCGCTTGCCCCTTGCGGATCACGCCAGAGGAGAGGATTTGGCCGGATTTACCGAGTTTATAGAGGGCACTCTCAGGATCGGGGCCCGGGGCCACGGCAAGCCATGGTTTTTCATCGGAAGAGGAATCGGTGTGACCGGTGGAAAGAAGCACCTTGATCGAGGGAAGCTCCGAAAGCCTCTGCTTTGTAGGAAGCGATTTCTTGACCGTTGCCTTGAGTGCTCCGAGAGCGATTTCCTGATCGATGACTTCGCTGACCCGGAACGTGGCCGATGTGGCATCAGGAGAGCGCAGGGTGACGAGGGAGCCATCCTTGGAAAGAGAAATTCCCTCCTGGGGAGGTGCTCCGGCGGTGACGACGATTGGTTGAATGGAGCCATCCGTGTCTGATTGCGGGAGTTCGTGAAAGAACTTGATCGTCGCGAGTCCGAAAAAATCCTGAGTGGCAGGGGAGGCATTACCGGTGCCGAGGGCGGCATGGAAGGATTGTTTCAGATTGCTACTGGAAAAATTAAGAAGCACAGCCTCTCCCGCTTCATTTCCCGTGGCTGGTGTGAGAATCGGACGCTGCACAAGATGTTCCGAGGAATCATCAATCACCATTTCCAGTCTGGTGCCGGGAATGGTGAGAACAGTGGGATGCTTCTGTGTCGGGTGAGTCAGCTTTGCGTCAAAGGGTAGCAGGTAGAGGTAACTGTCGGCGGGGCTCTCGATTTGAAGCGTGCTCTTGTCGGTGACGATCCGGCGTTGAGGTTGTCCGTCGGTCCGCAGGGTGACATTACCCTCAAAGCCGAATTTTGATCCGACGACCGCTCCGATGAGGAGCAGGATGATACCGTAGTGGGTGATGATGAAGCCAGTGTGCGGCTTCTGCCACGGCCATCGGGAGAGCGTGACGGCAAAAAGATTGATGCAGAGAATACCAAGCCAGGCGATGAACCAGGGGGCCTTGTAGATCCAGGCGCGGGCTACCGAAGCGTCGAAGTGTGATTCGGTGAAGGTCGCCACCGCACAGGCAATGGCGATGGTGGCTATCAGGAGAAGAGCCAGTTTAAGTGAGGCGAGAAGATGAATCAGCCGCCAGACAGGAGAGCGTCGTTGCCGTTCGGCAATCATCCGGGCACGCGCCGCCCCTGAGAGGGTGGGTGTGCCGGATGGAGACATTCGGTAAAAAGTACTGGGCGGAGTCATTTCTGACAATCCGTAGCTTGAAATTCCTTATGGGAACGCTTCATGAGGTGACGATTTGACGGGCATCGGGCATCGATGTTGTTCCAGAATAGGGAATGGATCAGCAGCTTCAGATTCTTATCAATCGTGAGTGGATCGCCCCTTGGGCGGATCGCGTGCTTGCTTTTCTCTCCAATTATGGAGCTTGGGCGCCTTGGCTGCTTCTTCTCGTGGTGCTTGGTGTCATCTTCGGGGATTTTAAACTCCGTACCGCTCTACTCACCATCGGACTGGCTGTCGGTCTCTGCGATGGTATCGGTGTGAATATCCTTAAGCACGCAGTCGCCCGTCCGCGTCCCAGTCAAGTGGAGCCGGGAGTGCGCTATGTCGAGATGGGTCTGGCTCCGGCTCATTGCCCGAAAATTGTGGGAATTTTATCGGACCCAAAGGTGAGCTATCCGCATGGAACAAATCTGCCGGAGATGCCTGGTTTGCTTCTTGCGGACGCACCGACCGGCCGGTCTTTTCCCTCGGGTCATGCCGCCAATAACATGGCGGTGGCTACTGTCCTTATCCTCTTTTATCGCCGTGGAGGCTGGTTTTATCTTCCGATAGCGCTCTCGATTTCCTACGCCCGCATCTATACCGGATCGCACTGGCCACTTGATGTGGCCGCTGGCATCCTCCTTGGCATCATCGGAGGGAGAGCTGCTTTTTGGATCATTCAATCCCTCTGGAGGCTCTGGGGAAAACGGTTTTTCCCCGCGCAGTTCGCGACTCATCCTGAGTTGATATGACCAAGAAAAATGCCAAAAAGGTTTCAAAGGTATCCTTGGGGCATGTGCCGATGTTTCTGCTCTGGGTAACCTTGGCGGCACTGACGCTGCTGCGCCTGCTCGTTGCCCATTTCGGATCACTCGGAGAATCGGAGGCACTTCTCTCGGTATGTGGATCCCATCCGGCTGGAGGTTATGTAGAAGGTCCTTGCGGCCTCCCGTTTCTTGCGGCCTTCCTTTTGGCGGTGAAACCATTTTTAGGTGTGTCAGCTTTAGTTGTCCTGCGCTCTGTTTCTCCCCTAGCTGCCCTTTTGCTTTCCTGGTGTGTCTGGTGGATCGCTCATCGTCTGGCTCCTCATCGGCCTGCGTTGGCCCTTTGGTCAGTTATCGCCGTGAATGTCCTGCCGTGGGTTAATCTGGCATCACTTGTCTTGGATGGGGCTCTGGTGACCGCCTCACTGGTCCTGCTCTGCATGGTGAGTGGCTGGAGTGCCGAGGAACTGCCGGTCAAAGGCAGGCAATCCATTCTTCCATGGTTCCTGTTTGGATTGGCACTCGCTGTCACGACACTCTTCTACTATCCAATTGGCTGGTTGTTTCCGCTTGCTGTGGCAGTTCGTCTTTACCGGCAGGGAGTGAAGGGATTTTCCTGGAAGGGCGCTTCCATCACTTTTGTACTGCTGATCTTGGGCTGGATCTTCCCACTGTATTGGAATGCCCGCCATGACTGGATTCAGTGGAGTAGTGTGGCGCGGGGATTTGATAGTTACGCTGTTGGAGGATGCACTCTTTCTCTTTCAATCTGTATCGCTCTCTCCGCTCTGATCGTGCCTGCTCTCGTGTTCCTTGCAGCAGAGGGAGTTTGGTGGAGACGGGTGATGACACTGCTTCTTCTCGTGGCGGTTCTGGGAAGTGGCTGGGTGTTCGCCATGCCTTCGCGACTGCCAGAGAATGTACCCTCCCCACTTGGTGTGCAGGGGGTAGGGGAATTGGCCCGTGAAGTAGTGGCCCTCAGGAAAGAGCGACCCGATGCGAAGGGAGAGGAATCCTTCCTGATAGCGCAATCCTCGGGTCTCGCTGCCCTGCTGGGAGAGAAAATCATTCTTGCTTATCCCGAGCGCCCCGGTGCCCCTTCGGTCTTTGTGGCCGAATCACCCAGCATGAACAGCTCCTATGCCCTCTGGCCGAGTTATGCCGATGCGGATGCACCGACCGTGAAGGACATTCTCTACAGTGAGGAAAAAACAGCGAGTCCCTTCCTAGGACGCAATGCCCTCTACATCACCGCCGAGGCTCCAAACGAACTTCCCCAGACAATTAAGGGTGCCTTTGGGGCAGTCGGCCTGCTTCAGGAAGTTCCGCTCACGAAGAACGGAGAGAGCGAAGTAATTCGAATTTATCAATGCGAGACATATCGCGGCCTCTCCCTGTAAGGGGTGGGGGCTTGGGATATTGGCGGATAGCTGCGTTGTTGCTCGCTTGCAGTATTCATTGATACCGCTGCACTCTCACGCCTTGCTTTCCATCCAATCTTCCTGCGCCCATTCAACAACGATTCTTTAACCCAGAAGGTTGGGAAAGTTCTGAAAATCCCTACCGTCTCACTCTCTGGATTTTCGACTCTCGTCTTTAGACTCAGCTACGCCCCTACGCCCGCCGCTTGATCGCGATCCGCTTCAGTTTCGCCTCAATCTGCTGACTTTCGGTGACGAGATCGGGATCGTCGCGGTAGGCAGTGTGCACCAGTCTGCGGTCGTAGGAATTCAGAGGTTCCGTATCGATAGGTCGTCCGTGAACCCTGACGGCTTCGGCGAGCTGTCGGATCCGATAGAGAAAAGCATCATCGCGCATGTCGCGGTGATGTTCGACATCGACGATGACTCGCGGAGCCTCGGGATTGTTGGCCAGGAGGATGCGGTTCACAAGAAACTGGAGGCTCTCCAATCGTCCTTCCCGACGACCAATCAGACTCGCCGGATCATTCGTTCTGACTTGGAGGATGATGTGACCATCCTGTTCCGTTTCCTCGATTTCAACAACGAAATCGAGGTGTCCGAGGAGGGTGTCGAGGATTTCCTTGGGGGATTGGTTCATCGCTCGATGTGATGTTGGATAAGACTCAGCGTTTTCGGTTTCCGCCAGTTCCTTTTCCACCACTGCCCTTGGGTTTGGAGATTGTTTCGAGCGTGGGGAGGGGCTGGTTTCGTGTGTAGTACATCTGGGCAATAGAGAAGAGATTCTGAGTTGTCCAGTAGAGAGCGAGACCTGAAGCGTAGTTGTAGGCAAAGGAGAGGAAGATCACCGGCATGAAATACATCATCCTCTGCTGCATGGCATCGCCGCTCTTTGGGGAGATCACCATCAACCAGAGCATCGTGCCGGCCATGATGATTGGCAGAAGATTGATCGGGAATCCCATGAAGTGCGCGATGGTGTCGGGCTGGGAGAGATCGGCAATCCAGAGGAAGTGACTGTTGCGCAGCTCAATTGCGCTACCGAGCATGGAATAGAATCCAAAGAAAATCGGGATCTGAACGAGCATCGGGAGACAACCGCCAAGCGGGTTCACATGATACTGTTTGTAGAGCTTCATCAGCTCCTCGTTCATCTTGGTCGGATCGTCCTTATACTTCTCCTTGAGCTCGGTCATCTTGGGAGAGAGAAGTTGCATCCTCTTCATGGAGGAAGTCGCCTTGTTCTGGATTGGCCAGAGTGCGGTCTTGATGATCAGGGTGAGAGCGATGATCGCCGCGGCATAGCTGCCTAGCACGGGCTTGAGCTGATTCATGGCCCAGAGCAGGAACTCCGAAACCCAGTGGAACATGCCGAAGTTCATCACCAGTTGCTGTTCATCCCCGAGTTTTCTGAGGGCGTAGAAGTCCTTTGGGCCAATATAAATCGCAAAGTGGCGGGTGATGGTTTCCCCGGGAGCTAGGGTCAATGGGCCGATACCAAGGCCACCCGTCACGCCGTTGATGGCGCGGCCATTGGGCGTCTCGGTGGCACTGACGGCTTCATAACGACGCGCCCAGACACCCGCACCCAACTGATCCTTCGGCGCGGTGATGATGGTGGTGAAGTATTGGCTGGTCACGGCCGCCCACTCAATGCCGGAATCAGACTGGGTGTAGAGATCGCGTGCAGCGCGGGTTTCAATCCCGATCAAGGGAATTTTCCCCGCATCAAACCAGCTGACATTGATCGATGTCATCTTCCCACCTTGGTACGAATCAAAGCAGGTGTACGTTGGCAGATCCTTGATGTGCACCGGGGCTTCCCCTCCGGCTGCGAGGCTGTAATTTGGTAGGGAGAGTGGAGTGGCGCCGCTATTCTTGAATGAGAGATCAAGTCCGACAACATATTCCTCGGGTGATCCAACGGTCTGGGGAAGAGTGAAGTTTTTGGTGATCGAAAGGCCATTGGGGGTGGCGAGCGTGAAGGTGGTGAGTGCCTTTTTCTTATCGGTCGTCATCGTGAAGCCACCGATCGGAAAACCATTGCTGTCGCAAAGAGCGCCGATTGGCAGCCCCGAATCCTTGTTTAAGTAGAGGCTGTGAAGATTAGCCCCGAGGTGAAGGAAAAGGGTGACCCCTTCAATGCCGCCGGTGTTATTGGCAAAAAGGTATTCAGCGCGGCTCGTATCGAGTGATTCACGACGAGCGGAGAGTTCGGGAATGAAGGGCGTGGCACCGGGCGTAGCTGTCGCGAGGGGAGTCAGTGCCGTGACGGGAAGTGGTGTGGCAGAGGGAGCGGCAGGCGTTGTGGAAGCAGCAGTGGCGGCTTTAGCAGCTTTCTGAGCGGCAGCCTGCTGGGCGAGATAGGGGCCGTAAGTTTTTTGATAATAATAATTATATCCAACGAGCCCTACAACGGAGAGGGCGATGGCGATCCAGGTGGTGCGGTCAAACATAAGGAAAATGGCTATAAGCTTCTAACGGCTAAAGGGTGTTGGGTGAAGGTGCTGCGTGTTCTTGGAGAGAGCGGAGGGAACGGGATCAAAGCCACCCGGGTGCCAGGGATGGCATTTTGCGATGCGCCGTACGGAGAGCCAGGAACCACGCAGGGCACCATGAAATGATAGGGACTCCAGTGCATAAGCAGAGCAGCTTGGATGAAAACGACATCCGCATCCGCTGTCACTGCAACCGGCGAGGGCGTGCAATAACGGGGAGATCAGCCACCGGTAGAGGTAGATTGGAATGCGGAGCAGGAAAGCCATGACGGTCTTAGGAGTCGGCAAAAATAGAGAGACGCGCGCCGAGACGCAACCATTCCGCGCGAAGAGTTGCGAGTGGGGCAGTGGCAGCCCCCGGTTTTGCTGTGACGACGAGCCAGAGGCCCGCTCTGAGTTTCGGGAGTTCATGCCGATAAATCTCGCGCAGACGTCGCTTCACCTTGTTTCTAATGACAGCGGAACCGACGCGTCGCGAAACAACGACAGCAGATTGGGTCGCAAATTCCTCATTGGAGAGCAGGCCCATGCGGATGAATGATCCGTGCAAACAAATGCCCTCCATGCGAACCTTCGCATGCTGGTATCCGAAACGAAGCCGCGCGGAACGCGGCATCGGAAAGGATGGCTTAGGCCTGGGTATGGCGGGCGAAATGGATCTCAACACCCTTCGGCAGGAGACGCTTGCGTCCACGCTGACGACGACGGCTTAGAATGGCGCGACCGTTTTTGGTCTGCATGCGGGCACGGAAGCCAAACTGTTGTTTGCGCGTGCGCTTGGATGGTTGATAGGTGCGCTTCATGTCGTAAAAATCTTAAATACTTGGGTCGGAGATACTGTCTGGGAGCAAGATAGGTGTCAATGAATGATTTGTCAGAAACAGAATAATTACGAAATCCTATTGCTCAATCTCATGATTCAGCCTAGCCTCTCCGCTCCACTAAGGAGACAATCAATGGCTTCTTTGGTGAACGCTTGGGGTCATAGCTCAGTTGGTAGAGCGCCTCAATGGCATTGAGGAGGTCTGGGGTTCGAATCCCCATGGCTCCACCAAGCGTTTATAAGCCTCTAGAGGCGATAGCGCGAAAAGTGAGTTTTGCTTGTGACAGATAGGTGACAGAAATCGAAGGAGACTGATCAAAAACTCAGTCTAGAGAACAAAGGCGCTCAGCGTCTTGATGT
>Ga0302189_10003255_pt1 | contig 12543 bp, 13 predicted proteins | sample II_Bog_E2_2_FD_194551 | JGI IMG/M metagenome (GOLD analysis project Ga0302189, IMG submission 194551) | Peat permafrost microbial communities from Stordalen Mire near Abisko, Sweden - II_Bog_E2_2 | ecosystem: Environmental > Terrestrial > Soil > Wetlands > Peat | place: Sweden: Abisko...
CGACCTCGCATCGCACTTCCATGCTGAGCTCTTCCTTGTAAACGTCCTTCCGATCTTCTCGACCTTCACGCCTGAATATGCCGTTCCCCAGGTGCAGTTTCAACAGGAAGAGAAGACACGTTCAGAGAACCATCTGGCGAAGGCACGAGCAGTTCTCACGGCCAGAGGAGTAAAGGCAGGCTCCAGTGTCGAACTTGCGAATGACATTGCGGGGTGCATCGTAGAGGTGGTGGAACGCGAGCATGTCGACTTGGTAGTGATCTCCACGCACGGAATATCCGGCTGGCATCCACTTGTGTTTGGATCGATCGCCGAGAAAGTCATTAAACTCGTGCAGTGTCCACTCTTGCTTCTTCACTCAGCCAAACCAGAGACCGACGTGAAAACTCCATCGGATCGCTCCATGGAATGGTGGTAGTGAGCCTAGCACTAAGGACCTAATCGACAACATGAGGTGGGGAGGGCAGATTAGGTGTCAACGCATTTGAATGACGCTGCTCCACAAGGACCAAGATCCCCTTGATTTCACATTGTGCGCTTCCTGTTGCTGGCCGCATTGGTAATTGCTCTTTTTCTGCTCGGCCAAAACATGGTGCAGCACCGCTTCTTCCGCGGCGGCCGCATCGACCGCTACGGCCACCTACAGTAAGGCAGAATTAGCTGACGGAATGACTCTTGCTTACGGTCCACAGGGATGTCATGCTGAGCGTTCCGTGATCTTCCGATCGCGTGCATTCGGTTCATTGTGAGAGCGTGTCCTGGTTCTCGGACGGCGGCTTCGGCGTAGAGATTCGGCAGGCCGAATCAGCAGTTCCTAAATCCGGCTCCCTAATTGGCCGGTTCAAGAGTGCCCAAAGTATAGGATACTCCGTAGCCTTCCCCACCGACATTCGTTGACAATGCAATGTGATGCCGGTCGAGAAGCGTCCCGGTTGCCTCTTCATACTGGATCAATGCCTTGGCATACGTGGCCCTGGCTCTGACAACATGACCTTCCGCTATAGACAAGTTCTGCTGCTCGGCGATGACATCTTCGGCGGTTGCCGAGCCTTGAGTGACTTTGTTCTGCCGTAGTTCCAGAACCCGGTGAGCAAGCTCGTCTAGTTTGAGCGAAGCGACTAGGCTATCAGTGGCCTGTGTGATGGCACTCACTGCCTTGTTGACATCCCACACATCCTGGTTCTTCACATCCTGCATCTTGAGCTGGTATGGCCTTCGCGCGAGCCACGCACGTACAGCGTCCGCCTGAGCGGAGCGATTGCGGAAAGGGATATCGAGTGTGACCCCGTAGGACAAGTTGTGAAAGTGGTTTTCGAAGACTGATGGAGAAGTCGGCTGCATGGCGCTATCTGGACCGGCGAGGCTATAGGAGGCATAGACGTCGAGCGCGGGGAGCAGCGCATTGGGGGTGTCCTCGGAACTGCGCAGTGCTTCGATATCAGTTTGTTATTTCTCGCCCGCGAAATGCCCGCCAAAACGAACCACTTCTCCATAAACAAGCCTCGAATGACATTGCGGAGTTGAAGGGCGAGCAAAACTGACCAGAAGTTGATGGGGATACGGTTCATCGTGATGAAAGGAGAGATCAACCATGTCGGAACAATTTGAGAGTCCGGAAGTTACAAAGCTCGAAAACGAGACCGTCTCGGATGCAGCAGCACGGAAGCGGATAGATCGTGTTGCCGAAAAGGCAGCGGAGAAGCCCTTGCACACGGAGCAGGATTACGACCAGGGTCACAAGATCATCTCCAAATAGGGAATATTAAGGGATCCTCGATATCCGACGAAACCACAGGTCCGAGCAAAAGTCCCCGGCCCCAACATCTAATGCCGTCGATCCGATTGAGCATTAGGGCATCGATGTTCCATCAGGTTTCCCAGCCCCATACCCTTCTTACCGATCAAAGGCTTCCTCACCAAAGTTTGAAGTCCTGAATTGAGGTTACCGTGGCAGTCGGGCTTCAGAATGAAGCGGATTCTCCGAATCTCGGGTCGATCGTCTCGGTGCGCGGGGGCGTTGTCGACGTGAGATTTGATCGCCGCCTGCCTCCGATCTTCTCCGTCTTACATGCTGGTGCAGAAGGCAAGATCATCGTCGAAGTCATGGCCCAGCTCGACGCTAGCCGGGTTCGGGGCATTGCTCTCACGCCGACTGAGGGCCTCTCCAGAGGAATGCAGGTTGAAGATTCTGGCAGGCCGCTCGAGGTACCGGTAGGCCATGAGATCATGTCGCGGATGTTCGATGTATTCGGCTCCGCCATCGACCGCAAGGCAGCGCCGCAGAATGTCCAATGGCGGACCATCCATCGGACTCCACCGCCCTTGTCGGAGCGTTCGACAAAGTCAGAGATCTTCGAAACAGGTATCAAGGCGATCGACGTGCTTGTGCCACTGGAGCGCGGAGGCAAGGCTGGATTGTTCGGTGGCGCGGGTGTGGGCAAAACGGTGCTTCTCACCGAGATGATCCACAACATGATCGGCCATCAGCAGGGCATGAGCATTTTCTGTGGAATCGGCGAGCGTTGCCGAGAAGGCGAAGAACTCTATCGCGGAATGAAAGACGCTGGGGTTTTGAACAACATGGTGATGGTTTACGGCCAAATGAACGAACCGCCCGGCAGCCGGTTTCGTGTCGGCGCCGCAGCCCTTACCATGGCCGAGTATTTTCGGGACGACGAGCATCGCGACGTTCTTTTATTGATCGACAACATCTTCCGCTTTATTCAAGCCGGAATGGAAGTCTCCGGCCTTCTGGGCGAGATGCCTTCAAGGCTCGGCTACCAGTCGACCATGGGTACCGATCTATCGGGCCTCGAAGAACGCATTGCCAATACCCATGCGGGAGCCATCACTTCGATCCAGGCTGTCTACGTGCCGGCTGACGATCTGACTGACCCTGCCGCGGTACATGTCTTCTCTCACCTTTCCGCATCCATTGTGCTTTCGCGGAAACGGGCGAGCGAAGGACTTTATCCCGCGATTGATCTGCTCCAGTCCAGCTCGAAAATGGCCACGCCCGGCATCGTTGGCGACCGGCATTACAACCTCGCGCAGGAGATTCGCCGGACTCTGGCGCAGTACGAATCCCTCAAGGACATTGTGGCCATGCTGGGAATGGAGCAGCTTTCCCTGGAAGATCGGAACGCCGTTGCAAGGGCTCGCCGGCTGGAACGCTTCCTGACGCAGCCCTTCTTCACTACCGAGCAATTCAGCGGAATGAAGGGCAAGCTCGTGAGTCTCAAAGACTCACTGGATGGCTGCGAACGCATTCTCCGCGATGAGTTCAAGGACTACCCGGAAAGCGCGCTCTATATGATTGGCGCGATTGAGGAGGCCAAGAAACCCGAGGCAAAACAGCCAGACGTGAAGAAGCCAGGCGCGAAGCAGCCCGAGGCTAAGCAGCCTGAGACAAAGAAGCCGAACGAGGAAAAGCCGGAAGACAAGAAGACCGACCCACAACCAAAGGCTGCGAATGCGAGTACCCATGATTCTTAGAATCCTGCTCCCCTTTGGAGTCTTCGCCGAGACAGTCGATGTGTTACGCGTCATCGCCGAAACGACCGATGGATCTTACGGTCTGCTGCCAAACCGGCTCGACTGCGTTGCCGCCCTTGTTCCCGGAATTTTCGCTTACGAAGCGAAAGACAGTGGGACGGTTTATGTCGGGATTGATCAAGGTGTGCTGGTGAAGGCGGGCGCTCAGGTGACCGTATCCGTGCGTCGCGCCATTGGCGGATCGGATTTGGGACAGCTCAAAGACGCAGTCGAGCGCGACTTCCTGAAACTGGACGAGCAGGAGCGCAACGTTCGCACCGCTGTCGCGAAGATGGAGAGTGGTTTGATGGGACGTCTGGCGGAGTTTGAAAATGACCGATGAGAGTGCGGATCGAACCTCTCCTGCAGACAAGGACTTTGTCCGGCAAGTTAGTGCAAAGGCTGCCCGCAAGCTCCGCGTCCAGAAGGATGGGCAACAGACTGTCTGGTTCGGCCTGGGAATGTCAGGACTGATCGGTTGGTCGGTTGCAGTGCCAACCGTTGTTGGCGCAATGATCGGCCTGTGGTGGGACAACCATCATCCAGGAGCCCATTCATGGACACTCATATTGCTCACCATTGGCCTTTGCGTGGGTTGCGCAAATGCCTGGCATTGGGTGGTCCAGGAGAACAAAGCAATGCAAGACGGACAGGAGGACAAGCATGAATGAGGCGTTGATGCTGGCTGGAGATCTGCTCGCCGGTGTTCTGATTGGGGCATTCTTCTTCGGCGGACTCTGGTGGACCATTCAGATGCGTTCCCCATCGGAATGGTCCGGTGTCTTGTTCGCCGGAAGTCTTCTACTCCGAATGGCCGTCGCTGTCACCGGATTCTACCTCGTGTCTCATGGCGACTGGCGGAAGTTGGTGGCTTGCCTGGCCGGCTTCTTACTTGCGCGCATTGCCGTAACGCGCCTCATAGGTCTTCCGCCCGCCAAAAGCAGGCGGATCCTGCAAGAAGGTGGACAATGATCATTCCCAGTGTGCATATCACGTCCGACCAGCAGATCCTATGGCAACATGGCTTCATCAAGCTCAACGGAACAATCGTGACTACCTGGGCCATGATGATTGCGATGACATTGGGCTCGTTCCTGGTTACCCGAAAGCTTGCCACCGAGCGAACCATCTCACGCTGGCAAAGCGTGCTTGAGATGATTGTGACCGGCATCGAGGGTCAAATCAAAGAAGTCGGTCTTAGCGAGCCAAGAAAGTATCTCGCATTCCTGGGCACGCTCTTTCTGTTCATCGGAACCTGCAGCGTGTGCATTGTCATTCCAGGGTTCACTCCGCCGACAGGCTCGCTCTCAACCACGGCAGCCCTTGCGCTGTGCGTGTTCATTGCAGTACCCCTGTTCGGAATTCGGGAACAGGGGATTGCCGGCTATCTCAAGACATACATTAAGCCGACCCCGATCATGCTTCCTTTCAATATCATCAGCGAGCTCTCGCGCACGCTTGCATTAGCAATCCGTCTTTTCGGCAACATGATGAGCGGAGTCATGATCGTCGGGATTCTTCTTACCATCACGCCCTTTATCTTCCCCATCGTAATGACGTTACTCGGTCTGCTGACAGGTTCAGTCCAGGCCTATATCTTCAGCATTCTCGCCGCGGTCTACGTTGCCGCTGCTACACGTGTATCCAAACCCAAGCCTACAGTTGAGGCCCAGCCAGAGCCGAATCATGCTTAGTGCTCAGATGATAAGAAGGAATCCTAATGGATAGCGCCACCATCGTTGCAGTTGTATCCATCGCTACCGCCGGCATTACCACAGGCTTTGGGTGTATGGGGCCGGCCCTTGGAGAGGGTCGTTCGGTGGCCTCTGCCATGACCTCTCTGGCCCAACAACCAGATGCCGCGCCCACCATCACCCGCACACTGTTTGTAGGTCTCGCAATGATCGAGTCCACGGCGATTTACACCTTCGTCGTCTCTATGATTCTCATCTTTGCCAATCCGTTCTGGAACCACTTTTTGTCGCAAGCCGGAGGTAAGTGAGCGATGCTCATCGACTGGTTCACTGTCGGAGCTCAGATTGTTAACTTCCTCATCCTGGTGTGGTTGTTGAAGCATTTTCTCTACAAACCCATCCTCGATGCCATCGATGCGCGAGAAAAGCGAATCGCTGCTGAACTTCGAGACGCCGATACGAAGAAGGCTGAGGCTGAAAAGGAACGTACCGATTTTGAGGATAAGAACAAAGTATTCGTTGAACAGCGGAGCGCCCTGCTCGGCAAAGCCGCGGACGAAGCGAAGGCCGAGCGCGAACGCCTCATCGATCAAGCCAAAAAGGATGCGAAAGGCTTTCGAGTAACCCAAGCGGATGCGCTGCGCGGGGATCAAATTCGATTAGCAAGTGAAATCACCCTTCTGGCCGAGAACGAGGTGTTTGCAATCGCGAGAAAGGCACTCACGGATCTCGCCACTGTCAGCCTTGAAGAGCGGGTCGGGGAGGTATTCACACGCCGCCTGCGGGAGTTGGATCCAAAGGCAAAGGAACTACTGGGCGCCGCGCTCAAGGATTCATCGCAACCAGATCTAGTTCGCAGTGCCTTCGTTCTGCCCGCCGACCAGAGGGCTGCAATTCAGAACGCCCTCAACGAGTCATTTTCGGCAGCGGTCCGAATCAAATTCGAAGATTCGCAGGAAGTAATCTGCGGCATCGAATTAACCGTCAATGGCCAAAAGGTTGCGTGGAGCATCTCGAGCTATCTTGCGGAGTTGAGCAAGAACGTCAGCGAGCTCGTAGACAGACAGGCCCCTGAAACCATCAAATCTCCACCGAAGGCGGATACCGCTAAAGCGTCTGAGCCCGAACCTGCTGCTCTCGTTGGGGCCAAATGACTGCATCGGCTGGAATCCTGCAACCCGCTATCGAGCACGCCTTCGCGCGGCTGCATCAGGGCCGCGAGGGCTTCGTGCCGAAACTGACTCCGCATGAGGTGGGGGTAGTCACAAAAGTCTCCACCGGGATCGCGACATTCTCCGGCCTTCCCAGCGTCGGTTACGAGGAGATCGTGACGTTCCCCGGCGGTTTGCTTGGCATTGCATTCAACCTGGATGAAGAAGAAGTCGGTGTCATCCTGCTTGGGGACTACCAGAATCTGCACACAGGCGACGAGGTCGAGCGTACCGGCCGCGTGATGGACGTTCCAGTGGGCGAGGGTCTGCTGGGACGCGTGATCGACCCATTGGGCAATCCGCTGGATGGCAAGGGCTCAATAGCCGCTGAGAAACGCCTCCCGGTTGAACGTCCAGCGCCGCCTATCATGGATCGCGCGGCGGTGAGCGTGCCTTTGCAGACTGGGCTCAAGGCCGTAGACGCGCTCGTGCCAATTGGTCGCGGACAGCGTGAGTTGATTCTTGGCGATCGCCAGACCGGGAAGACCGCCATCGCTATCGACACCATCCTCAACCAACGCGGGCAGAATGTGATCTGCGTCTACTGTGCGATTGGCCAGCGTGCAGCCGCTGTGGCAAAAGTTGTGGCCAACCTCGACAAGCTGGGCGCGATGGAATACACCGTTGTGGTTGTTGTGGAAGACAACAATGCGCCCGGCCTCGTCTACATAACGCCGTATGCGGCAACCAGCATTGCAGAATACTTCATGGAAAAGGGCCGCGATGTCCTGATCGTCTACGACGATCTTACTCATCATGCCCGTGCCTATCGCGAACTCTCACTTCTACTTCGTCGTCCCCCAGGACGTGAAGCTTTCCCGGGTGACATCTTCTACATTCATTCGCGAATGCTGGAGCGCTCGACGCACCTCAGCAAGGAACGCGGAGGAGGATCGCTCACGGCGCTGCCCATCATCGAAACCGAAGCGCAGGACATATCCGCTTACATCCCGACGAACCTGATCTCCATCACAGACGGGCAGGTCTACCTTTCGCCCACATTGTTCCAACTTGGAATTCTGCCGGCAGTCGACGTTAGCAAGTCGGTTTCGCGCGTCGGCGGAGCGGCGCAGAGGGCCGCATATCGCGCAGTCGCAGGCAGCCTCAAACTTGCTTACTCGCAATTTGAAGAACTGGAGGCCTTCGCCAAGTTCGGAACCCGTCTTGACGACACGACTCAAAAGACGATTGACCACGGACAGCGCATTCGCGCGTGCCTCAAGCAATCCGAGTCTCACCCCGTTTCCATGATCGAACAGATCATTGTGCTTTTGGCTTTGACTGCGGGACTCTTCGATCCCTTGCCGCTCGACAAAGTGAATGACGCCGAGCAGGCGCTTCAGAAAGCCACGACCAAAATTCCAGCAGATGTGGCGGAACGGCTAACCTCGGCTGATAAGTTCAGCGATGACGATCGCCAGGCGATCCTCGAAATCGCCAAACACGCTTTGGCTCCGCTCCAGCCTGTTCCAGCGGCCAAACCCACTACGAAACCTACGCCATGAGTGGAACCATCGAAAGCCTCACGCGGAAGATCTCCGGAGCGGCTGATCTGGAGGCTGTCGTTCGCTCAATGAAGGCGCTTGCCGCATCGAGCATTGGACAATATCAAAAAGCTGTCCAATCGCTCGATGATTATGCAACCACTGTGGAACTCGCATTGACAGCGTGTTTTCGTCAGGCAGGACCAGGCTACGACACGGCAGAAACAAGGTCACAGAAGACGCACGGCGTCGGAGCAATTGTCTTTGGTTCGGACCAGGGTCTCGTTGGAAGGTTCAACGAGGTCGTCGTGGAATATGCTGTCAACACGCTCAAAGCTCTGCCCGGCACAATCACGAAGATATGGCCCCTCGGAGAACGCATCCACGTCCTTCTGGCCGATACCGGAATGCCCACCGCCGGGATCTTGCCCGTGCCAGCGTCGGTCAATGCCATTGCCGGGCTCGTTGGGCAGACTCTGATCGATGTCGAATCAGCGCGAGAGCGCGGAGAAGTGGCGGAGTTGTATCTGTTCCACAACCGCCCCAAATCGGGATCGGCCTACGACCCCGTCGGAAAGCGATTGCTGCCTCTGGATCTTACCTGGCAGAAACAGCTTGCCGCCACTCAGTGGCCAACAAAACTGCCTCCGCAAGTCATCCAGGGAGCCACGTCGCCGTTGCGCGCATTCATACGAGAATACCTGTTCGTCCTGCTGTTTCAAGCGTGCGCCGAGTCGCTTGCCAGTGAAAACGCCAGCCGCCTTGCCGCGATGCAGCGGGCAGAGAGAAACATTGACGGGATTCTGGAAGACTTGAACCTCAAGTTGCATCGCATTCGCCAGGAATCGATTGACGAGGAACTCTTTGATGTCATATCGGGTTACGAGGCCCTGACCGTTGTCCGCCGGTCACGCTAATCGAGCGCAACCGTGGCTGGGTCGTCTTCCGTTCGCGCTTCCCGACTGAGACCTTGTGAGCCAATCCACCAAGGAGAGCAATGACCAATATCTGTTTGCCGATGCCAACTTCCGAAGAGGCGCGAGCCGCTTTTGGAAGCGATTTCAACCCAGACAAGACGCTCAATGGGGCAATCGCACTGGCAGCGACGGGCGATCTCGCAGGTCCGGCTGTTGCGCTCATGACAGCGGTCTTCGCCTGCGCCGCCGCTGACGCCAGGTTACGGGAAGCAATGATTGTGCGAACCGCCGTGCGTTTGAACTGCACCTATGCTTTGCATGCTTCCACTCGTATAGCACTCAACAGCGGGCTCTCAAAGACTGAGTTGGATGCGCTCACCGCTGACAGCCCAGTCACCGGAATAGACCCGGATATCGTTCTGATTGCGGGGATGGCGGACGACATCGCGGATCGCGCAACCCTCGGGAAGGACTTGCTGGAAGCAGCCATCGAGCGCTGGGGTGTCGATAACACGCGGAATCTGATCCTCATGCTGAGTTGGTTCAATCTCGTGAACCGCTATGAAAGCGCATGCCGCGTTCCTATCGATTCTGACGAGAAGCTGGCGCGATCATCCGGACCAATTTAGCATCTCCCTGCTTAAGTTCGCGCACGGCGCATTCACGCGTATTCCGGAGAATAGTGTTCTACACCACGCAGATGTTTTTGCGGCCAGCCACCGGGACAATCCATCAAGGCTCGTCCTTGAGCATGTCTTGAGCACAACTGCTCAGATTCCGGCTCCATCCGGGTCGATACTGAGTCGGAGCGTTTCAACCGCTGGTGCGACTCTTTGCCCCACCACCAGGTCCTGGGGTGAATTGTTCGCAACCAGGCAGATTTGCAGGGGTAAGTGAACACCATGACGATCGATTCGAAGTCTTACCACGTGCCGCCGGGCAAGAAGCTGAATCTGAGCGAATGGCCCACGGTTGCACCGGCACTGACCCAATCGAAGAAGCACTATCAAAAACTGCTTGAAGAGCACATAAATGATCTCAGCGCATTACAGCAACTTCACTACGCATCCAATCGCCATGCGCTTCTGGTCATCTTCCAGGGCATGGACGGGGCCGGTAAGGATGGCGCCATAAAGCATGTGATGTCCGGGATCAATCCGCAGGGATGCGAAGTCTCCAGCTTCAAGCAACCCAGCGCCGAAGAACTGGAACATGATTTCCTCTGGCGCACCGCGTGCCGCCTGCCCGAGCGCGGCCGCATCGGCATCTTCAATCGTTCTTACTACGAAGAAGTGCTGGTCGTCCGTGTGCATCCGGAGGAACTTCGCAACGAAGGGTTCTCAAAACAGCTTGAGGACGATAAGTCGAAATGCAACGATCGGTATCGCTCGATTGTGGACTTCGAGAAGCACCTTGACCGAAACAGCACCCGCGTCATCAAGGTTTTCCTGCATCTTTCGAAGGATGAGCAGCGGAAGCGGTTTTTGGCACGCATCGACGATCCGGAAAAGAACTGGAAGTTGAGCCTCGCAGACATTCAAGAGAGAAAGTTCTGGAAGGAATACATAAAGGCCTACGAAGAGTGCCTGAGCGCGACCAGCACGCATCATGCCCCCTGGTATGTAGTTCCCGCAGACAATAAGGACGACGCTCGCCTGATAGTCTCTCAGATCGTTCTTGATGCGCTACGGGAACTCAAACCGTCCTATCCCGCGACAACCCAGAAGCATGGAGCCGAATTGAAATCAATCCGCAAAATGCTTGCCAAGTAAAGGCGTGCCCTATCACGGGCGAAGCAGAACGATCTGATGTCTAAGAGCCGCTGCCAGGATGTGAGCAGTTGCGGAGAACGAGAAAGGATACGCTACGATGGCCACCACTGAAGTCCCCATCAAGGTTGAGAAAGACGACACGCCTCAGCCCTTCAGCAAGAACTTCGATCAGTTCGGCAATTCGTCCGGGTTCATCTTCGACGTGAGCCTGTCGACCGCGGTTGCGGCCGACGGCAAGAATGAAGAGAGAGCACCGAAGCCCAAGGGTCCTCTCTCGCCCGAGATGCTGGACAAGATGAATCGCTACTGGCGCGCCGCGAACTATCTTTGCATCGGCCAAATTTACCTCTTTGACAATCCTCTGCTTCGTTCGCCGCTCAAGGCAGAGCAGATCAAGCCGAGGCTGCTCGGCCACTGGGGGACGTCGCCTGGTCAGAACTTCATCTACATTCATCTGAATCGGCTGATCAAGGAGCAGGATGCGGACATCATCTACATTTCCGGTCCGGGGCACGGAGGTCCATCGCTCAATGCCTGCTCCTATCTCGAAGGCTCCTACACCGAAGTTCACCCCGAGATCACACACGATGAGGACGGTCTGCGGCTTATGTTCCGCAAGTTCTCGACTCCGGGCGGCGTGCCCAGTCACTGCGGGCCGCACGTACCGAATTCGATGCACGAAGGCGGGGAGCTTGGCTATTCTCTGGTTCACGCATTCGGCGCGGCCTTCGATAATCCAGACCTGATCGTTGCCTGTGTTGTCGGCGATGGCGAGTCCGAAACCTGTCCCCTCGAAGGAAGCTGGAAATCTGTCAACTTCGTCAATCCGGTGCGAGACGGCGCGGTTCTGCCTATCCTTCATCTCAATGGCTACAAAATCTCCGGGCCAACGGCTCAGGGACGAACGAGCGACGCCGACTTGACGGCCCTTTATGTAGGAAGGGGTTACAAGCCCTATTTTGTCGAGGGTGACGACCCGGAGGTCGTGCATCAACTCCTCGCGCAAACGCTTGAGGATTGCTACGCTGAGATTCGGGGAATTCAGCAGGAGGCTCGTAAGAGCGGATTCAAAAAGCAGCCCGTCTGGCCCATGATTATCTTCCGCACGCCCAAGGGATGGACCTGCCCCAAGGAAGTCGATGGGATCCCCATCGAAGGCACATTCCGCGCGCATCAGGTGCCGCTGGCGTCGGTCAAGGACAATCCTGAACATCTCAAGATCCTTGAAACCTGGATGAGGAGTTACAAGGCCGAAGAACTATTCGACGAAAACGGCAAGTTCATTGATGAACTCGCGGCACTCTCGCCGGTGGGCAATCGACGAATGGGCGGTAATCCTCATGTCAATGGCGGACGTGAACTGATCACCCTCGCGCTGCCCGACTTCACCGATTATGCGCTTGAAATCCCCGGCCCCGGTCAGGTTCTGGCCGAGGCGCCGCGCAAACTTGGAGATTTCTTCCGCGACATCTTCCGAATGAATCTGACCAACTTCCGCATGTTCTGTCCCGATGAATCGAATTCCAACCGCTTGAACTCGATTTTTGAGGCGACGAATCGCTGCTCAATGGCTGAAATTGTCTCGATCGACGATAAACTCGGCCCCGATGGACGCGTTATGGAAGTGCTGAGCGAGCACCTTTGCCAAGGATGGCTTGAAGGCTACCTACTTACCGGGCGTCATGGCATGTGGTCCTCTTACGAGGCTTTCGCACAGGTAGTTGATTCGATGACAACACAACATGCCAAGTGGCTCGAGCAATGCCGCGAGTATCCCTGGCGCCGGCCGCTCGCGTCTCTCAATGTTCTGCTCACAAGTCATGCATGGCGCAACGACCACAATGGATTCAGCCACCAGGCGACCGGGTACGTGGACAACGCTCTGGCGCGCAGGAGTGAAGTGATCCGCGTGTACTATCCACCGGATTCCA
>Ga0302189_10003258_pt1 | contig 12538 bp, 8 predicted proteins | sample II_Bog_E2_2_FD_194551 | JGI IMG/M metagenome (GOLD analysis project Ga0302189, IMG submission 194551) | Peat permafrost microbial communities from Stordalen Mire near Abisko, Sweden - II_Bog_E2_2 | ecosystem: Environmental > Terrestrial > Soil > Wetlands > Peat | place: Sweden: Abisko, Stordalen...
CCGCTTCCGTGGTGCTTGTTGCGGCTATTGCGCCGTTTGCCGCCGGACAAACTGGACAGGCGCCGGCTGCGGCCGCCTCAAGCGCCAAGGCTCCCGCGCCCGACGTCATCGTGTTCAACAATGGCGACCAATTGACGGGGAAGTTTCTGCGATCGGTGGGGGGCAACGCGGTGTTTCACAGCGACATTGCCGGGGATGTGACAGTTAGCTGGGACAAGGTGAAGGAGATTCACTCCGCGGCCATGTTCTACGTGCTGCAAAAGGGTTTCAATCCAGGGCGCAAGGCGCTGCCGGCGCACCTGCCGCAGGGCAGCCTGACGGTGGAGAACAAGCAGATTGAGCTGACGCCCAGCGATGGGGCGCGCACTGAGCCTATCCCGCTGGCGAACGTGGCTTATGTGATTGACCAGCCTACTTTCGACAAGGAGCTGCGCACGGAACCCGGATTCTTTTCCGGTTGGGGCGGCAATGCGACGGCTGGGGCCACCGCGGTGCAGGCCACGCAAAACACTGAAACCTTCAGTGGCGGCTTTTCGCTGTTGCGGGTGGTGCCTCCGGTTGGCTGGCTCGATCCGAGGAATCGCACGGCCGTGGACTTCAGCGGCTCCTATGGAAAGATCACCGAGCCGGGCACGCCTACCGTGAAGACGGCGATTTACCATGCGGATGCGGAGCGCGATCAATACTTTTCCGCTCGGACGTATGCGCTGGGGCAGGCGGCATTTGACCACAACTATTCGCAGAGCCTGGACCTGCAGCAGATCTATGGCGGCGGGCTGGGGCGGACGGTGATCAAGCTGCCGCAGCAGACGCTGGATCTGAAGGCCACGGTGCAGTTTGAGCGCCAGGACTTTATTGCCGCGACGCCTGGAGAGAACCAGAATCTAATCGGTTCCACCATTGCGGCCAACTACGTGCGCAAGCTGCCCAGGAACATGGTTTTCAACCAGCAACTGGCTTATATACCGGCATGGAACGACATGCACGCCTACTCCGCGGGCGAGACCGATATGTTTATTATTCCCGCGTACAAGCGGCTGAATCTATCGCTAGGAACGATTGACACGTATCTGAACGACCCGCCGGCTACGACGCCTGCAACCAAGCGAAATTCATTCCAGTTCACAATGGGAGTGACGTACGCGTTTCCGGCGCCGCACTAGGGGAGCTTTGATGAAGTTCGAGGGCCCCCACGCTTCCCTCAGGGGCTAAAGCCCACGCATATTCTTTGCATCTGCGGCACGACTAAAGTCGTGCCCCGATACAGAGCTTTCGTATGTGAAAGCTGAATTCAATAACTTCAAAGCCGAGGTGGTAACTTCGCCCACAAAGGTGGAGAGCGGCAGCGGGTAACTCGCGCTAACTGGAGTTATCCGCGCCGCAACTCAGTGCTCATCCGTTCTGGCCGCGTTCAAACCTTGAAAGATGGCGTCGAATCTGCCGCTCTCGGCTGAGAAGCGCAGGGGCTTCACGTTTTCGACGCAGATCTCGGCGGGTGTGGGCTTGGTTTTCAGTATCTCCATCACCTCGGCAAGATACTTGTCCAGCGGCATGGCGCGCGGGTCTTCCGCGCCTGCCATGAGATGCGTTTGGACATAGGGCGGGATGAGTTCGAGCACCTCAATGGACGTCGCCTTGAGCTGATAGCGGAGCGAAAGCGTATAGGAGTGAATGGCGGCCTTGGTGGCGCAATAGGTCGGCGTCAGGGCAAGCGGAAGGAAAGCCAGACCGGACGAGACGTTCACAATGGTGGAGTGCGGCTGGTTTTGAAGGTGCGGCAGCAGGGCCGCGATGAGCCGAATGGGGCCGAGAAGGTTGGTTGCGACAATGGCCTCCGCGTCGGCCAGGTCGGCTTGCTGCGCGAGCAGTTTTTCGGGGCGCATGATGCCGGCGTTGTTGATGAGCACGTTCAGGGCAGGGTAATCGGCGGCGATCTGGGCGGCAAATTCGCGAATCGCGGCGGGGCTCTCGATATCGAGGGTAAGGGACTTCATTCCGGGGTTGGCGGCGGTGGTTTCGTCGAGCGCCTGTTTTCGGCGGCCGGCGATGACTACCTGATTGCCGAGCGCGTGGAGAGCTTCGGCAAGGCCGCGGCCAATCCCGCTGCCTCCGCCGGTTATTAGGATGGTATTGCCGGAAAGATTCATAGGAAGGAATGCCTCCAAGAGGCATTCTAAGCGCAACGGCAATCTGTTGCAGAATCGCCAAGGCGATTGCTACATGCCGTGGCAGGCGGGTAACGGGGAAATCCCTGCTCGACGGTGGATGGATCAGCGTCCGGAGATCAGCATGACAGGATCGGGAAATGTGCGGCAGGTTTTTTCCGCCGGGAGTTTCCAGGTCGAGCCATCGGTGAAGGTTACCGATTGCATATCGATTGACTTAACCATCGAGAGGCCTGGCACCCAGACGTCGGCGGAAGCGCCTTTGCCGGGCTCGGCTGAGAATCTTATTTCCATGCTTTTCTCCGCATCGGAAGCTTCGTCCTGGTCGGTCAATGCCTGAGTCACACGGCCCTTGGGGGTAAGGCCGCGCACGGTCACGGTTGCCGATGCTATCCGCCGCGAATCGGGACTGGTGACGGAAAGGTGAAGGCTTTGGCCGATTCCTTTTGGATGGCTGGAATTCACCGCCAGCAGGTCTCCATCGGCTGCGTGCTGAGCGCGCATGGACACCGGGCAGGGGCTGGCTTGCGGCGGCAATTGGATGACGATGGTCTGGTTCGGATTTGCCGATTGGGCTCCCAATGCGGCGCAAGACAGGAGAAGCAAGAGCGGAACAGCAATTGTGAGCTTCATGGATGGCTCCCTTCAATCAGAACAAGTATAGGCTTGCCGTTTTGACGCGCGCATCGCGGCTTCGTTTCCGATTGTACGCTCATCGCACTCCGTAGTGGACGGGCCGAGGACGGCGGGCCGGCTTACGCGTCAGACGCGGAGTTTCAACGTAGTTATTAAGCTGGTAGACCGAAGATTATTAGTTAGTTAATACACGCATCGGGCAGTTAGTTCTTCACGATTTTTTTGCTTGTCTTTCCCGCAAAACTGGTCTACATTCCGTGGTGACTGTTGCTGTAGCGCCCGCCTTATCCGAATCGAATTCCCCGCGCTGATGAGAAAGCTGAATTAAGCAGGGAATCGAAAGGGCTTCCCCGGCGCTCTTTGCTCCATTTGCCCGGCTCTCGCAAAGGAATCCCCAGCCCATTGGAGCGGTAACTCAACCCAAGCACGGCACACCTACTCGGAGGTCTCATGTTCACGCAGGTTTGGAAGTCTCTCACTGCCGGTGTCGCGGGAATCGGCATTGCTGCACTGCTCAGCGGTTGCGGCAGCGGTTCCGGCGGGTCTAACAACAACAATTCGAACAACAACAACCCTGTGCCAACGGTCGCCAGTTTGTCTCCTTCAGCCAGCACTGCCGGTTCAGCAGCCCAGACGGTGACCATTACGGGGACCAACTTCATCGCGACCTCGACGGCCACCTTTAATTCCGTCGCGCACACCCCGACCTTTGTCAGCGCGACACAACTGACGATTTCCCTGACTGCGACCGACCAGGCAGCCGCAGGGAGCTATGGGGTGGTGGTTACCAATCCAGCACCGGGCGGAGGCTCATCGACGGCGGTGAATTTTGCTGTGAACAATCCAGTTCCCACCGTCACGTCGATATCGCCTTCTTCGGCCGTCGCGGGCGCCGCCGCGCAAACCGTCACGGTTACCGGCACGGGTTTTGTTTCTTCCACGACTGCTACCTTCAATGGCACGGCCATCACTCCAACCATCGTCAGTGCGACGAGTTTGACGATCCAGCTTACCGCGGCAAATCAGGCCACAGTGGGGGCCTATCCGATCGTGGTTACGAATCCCGCCCCTGGTGGAGGCTCATCGGCAGCCGTCAACTTTACCGTGAACAATCCGGCCCCCACCGTCGCGTCGATATCGCCCTCCTCGGCTGTCGCGGGCGCCGCGGCGCAAACCGTCACGGTTACCGGCACCAATTTTCTTTCTTCCTCGACCGCAACCTTCAATGGCACCGCAATCACGCCAACGATCGTCAGTTCCACGAGCCTGACTTTAGCGTTGACCGTGGCAGACCAGGCGTCGGTGGGAACCTATCCAATTGAGGTTACGAATCCGAGCCCCGGCGGCGGCACATCCACCGCGGTCAACTTTGCGGTCACCGGGCCAGTGGTGAGTGGAACCGTATATAAGGGCGCTTCTGTAGGCAGCACGGTGACCGCTTACGAGGTGAACGCCAACGGCTCAGACGGAACGGCAATCGGCTCCGCGACAACCGACTCCAAGGGCGACTTTTCAATAGCGCTCACAGTCCTGCCGCCGGGCGCGGTTCGGTTTACTTCCACCGGAGGCAGCTACACCAGCGAATTCAATGGCTCCACCGTTACGGGCACCAGCAACGTATCGGCGCTCTTCGACAAAGTAACCGCCAGCATTTCAGGCGTATCGATCACCCCTGCATCGGAGTTTGTCGACTCTTACACGACCGGACTGCTGATCGCCGGTACGGTAACAAGCGAGTCGGCTGCGCACGCGAAAGCCTCCGCGATGATGCTTGGCTACCTTGGCATCAGCTCGAAGGATGTGATTGAGTTGCTGATTCCGGTCTTCGACAAGGCGGATATTACGGCCAATCCCGATGCATTTACGCTGGGCATGTTCATCGGAGCGCTGGCAACCGAGGGAAATGCTGTTGTTCCCACTTCGCCGGACGACTTGATTGCGGCGCTCTCGCTGGATATAAGCGACGGTTCCTTCAATGGATTAGCGGGCACCACCTCTGTTCCGCTTTCAGGCGCGGTGCCGCCGGCCATCCGGATGCGGCAAGCGAAGAATGCCAAGCCGGCCGCCAGCGGTTCGGGGACGCTGTCAACAACCGCGGGCACGACCGATATGCTTCTAGCCGTCGGAACCTATATCACGACCGGAAGTTCGCCTGCAGCCAACAGCATCACGGTTGCCGAGGTCATGTCTCTTGAGAATGCGTTTTTTGGTGGAGTTTCGCTCTGCACTTGCACTCCGTCATCGACAGGCTTGCTGGCTTTCAGTTCCGGAGCATCCACAACGTACTCACTTGACGGGCACCAGTACCTGATTGAGGCGGCCCGGCAAGAAGGGGTGGTCGTGGTGGACATTACGAATCCTGAAATCGCCAACCCGCCGATCAATGCCTGGCCTTCCATCTCCAGTACTGTCTTTAGCGGTCAGGATGTGGGCGGCGTAATTGCAATTACGGGACTCTCGGGTCATCCGCAGGTGCTGAGTTACGCCTATAGCAGCAAGACCATCTCCGTACTTAATCTCGACACGCTGATTACGGGGAACCCAGCAACCGACAACCCTGTGGACCTTACCACCACTCTAACCCTGACGGCACCAAGCCCGGTTGGGTTCAGCGGCGGGGACGCCTTCATCGCTGGAGGAATTCCCGACATCGGACGTGGGGGGATCTGGCTGGATACGGCGGACGGATACGGATTGCTGCTGCTGAGTTCGCTTACTTCGGGAGCGACATCGGTACCTTTGTCAACCCTGTACACAGTTCAAGACCCAAGTGAAGCCATCGCGGAGAACGTAGGCGGCGATATTGGAAACAGCCAGCTGCTGGGCGGTGACTACAACGGGATCGACCTGACCGAACTTGGCAAGGGCCAATCCTACTATCTGCCCTCCAGCAGCATCACCTCCATACTGACCGGGTTCGACCCATATGGCCGTTTCATCGACGGAAATTCAGTCGACGGAAACTATCGAGTGGGAATTCTCACGTCTGAAGATGAGAATGTCGCGGGCTTTTTGAACCTAGCAGCAGTCACCGAGACGAACTCAACGGGCACCGGGGTTCTGAATGCTCTGGCGCCGGGAGCCGGAGGGCTAGTCCAAGTTATTCTTGGCACCAGCGGCGGATATGGGGATGGAGGGCCGGTACTTTCCGGTTCAGCAGTTGACCCAGGCAGCCACCTTGCGCTCTTCATGGCCGGGTATTCAACGGACATCGCGGTGGGGTTGTTGCAGAACCCAGCCACCGTCGCGGCAGGCTCGTCCTGGACTGGCTTGTCAGACTGGAGTTACTTCACCCTCAACAATTCACCGGAGCTTGCGGACTACTATTATGCGACCGATCCTCATTCCGTGGGCGTGGTCGTGAATCAAACCACCAAAACACCGTTCGGGTATCTTTTCGATGGCTCAACGGATCGCGGAATCGTCCAGATCGATCTCACCAACTTCCTCAATATGACTCGTGCCGGAACGACGGGCGATGCGGCTCATCAGCCCAAGGGAGATCCCGGCGCGACCATCACCAGCGGCGGCGGAAAGGTGATTCAGGAGTTCACCTGGACCGATCCGACCACGCCGCTCTTTGCGAAGAAGAAGACCCAGGCAGACGTGCCAAGGCAGCCAATGGGTCCCGACTTCAAGAAGTAAACCCAACCGCTCAGTCTGGGCCATCCGAAGCCGGATGGCCCAGGTTGTTTCATTGTTCTATATTCATTAGAATTCCGTGGCTGGCACGGCGATATCTGCCGGCGCCTTCGGCCTTAGGTGGAGTTTTACCTCATGCATAGAAAAAGGACGCCGTCGCATCTGTTGCGAATTCTGTTCGCAGCCTCGACAGTGCTGCTCTCGGTTTCGTCCAATGCGGAAAACGCCCTTCAGTCATGCTCTCGTCCAGTGGAAGGCGCAGTCGTCGAGGAACCGCCGCAAATCGAAAGCAGGAACGGCGTTCTAGACCTGACTCTGAAATTCACCAGCAGTCTGGGGCAGGATGGAGCGCGACGTTATTGCTATTTATCCGATGGGGGCTTGCAGTCTCCCACGCTCCGTGTCTCTCCCGGAGACAAGGTTAGCATCCACTTTCAAAACGATATGCCGGTCGAGCCGGAGGCGAATCCAACGCCCTCGATGCCGATGACCATGGCTTCGCCCGGCGCGGATGCGCTTTGCAATGGGGCGATGAGCAGCGCATCGACCAACCTGCACTTTCACGGGCTGGCCTTGCCGCCGGTATGCCACCAGGATGAGTCGGTTCACACGCTGGTCGGGCCGGGGCAAGCCTTCGATTACAGGTTTCAGATTCCGGTCGATAGTTCGCCCGGACTGTATTGGTACCATCCTCATCCGCATGGCTTCAGCGGAGCTCAGGTTCAGGGCGGCGCATCGGGCGCGCTGATCGTTCAGGGAATAGAGGCAGTGATTCCGGGGCTCAGGCGGCTGCCGCAACGGACTCTGATTCTGCGCGACCAATTGCTGCCTGAGGCGGAAAGCCAAATCGCGGACCCTCTTAAGCCATCCTGGGATGTTTCCGTGAATTATGTTCCCGTCAAATACCCGCAATACGTGCCGGCAACCATTAAGGTTGAGCCCGGTAAGCGCCAGTTTTGGCGCCTGGTAAATGCGGCCGCCAATACTATCTTCAATCTGCAGATTCTCTATAACAACGTGCCGCAGCCCGTGGAGGTATTCGCGATCGATGGAGTGCCGCTGAACGAGGGTTCCATCACCGAGGATGTCGTCTTTCTTCCGCCAGGCGCGCGCGCGGAGTTCGTGCTGACAACCCCTGCAAAAGGCCAGTCAGCCCAATTTGTAACTCTGAAGTACGATCCCGGCCCCGCTGGGGATCGCGCTCCGGCGCGTCCTTTGGCGAACATTGTTGCCGAGAACCCGAAGAGAGGCAAAGGCGGCGCTGAGACGCCGCGCACGAGACAAACGGCCGAGAAGGCGCCCATGGCTGCACGAATCGGCAACCTGCTGGATTTGCAGCCTGTGCGCACGCGCACGCTTTATTTTTCGCAGAATGGAAACGGCACCGAGGGCGGAGCCGGCGCGGCGACAAAGTACTTTATTACAGTCGTCGGTCAGCCCGTTAAATTGTTTGACATGGCCGCGCCGCCGAATATCGTCGTGCGCCAAGGCACGGTGGAAGACTGGAACATAGAAAATTCCACCCCGGAGGATCATATCTTCCACATACACCAGGTTCATTTTCAATTGCTGGCCATCAACGGCGTTCCGGTACACGATCCTGTAATCCGCGAAACGATCCTGGTGCCGCATCAAGTGGGCAGAACTCCCATTTCGAGTGTCAAGCTGCGGATGGATTTTCGCGATCCGAATATCGTTGGCAATTTTGTCTATCACTGCCACATTCTCGACCACGAAGACAAAGGCATGATGGGCAAGATCGAGGTACTTCCCGCCGCTCCCGATGCGGCGGATTTGTCTGGCGCCAAGGGAGCGATGACGGTTGCGCCGCCAGACCATAAGTAGCCGGGGGCATGCTGAAGTCAAAGGGCCTACTCGGATTCGATTTCAAATGGCGAGCGCCGAAATGTGCGCTGAGTCACTTACCCATCTCGCGAGGCGATTACAATTTGTTTATGCTTAGAACGATTAGTCGCCGCAACTTCATCGCTACCGCCGCCGCCTCTCTCGCAGCCGCTCGGCTTGGCGCGCAAAACAAGGCCGCAGCGAGGGTCACCCTCAGGATTCCGGCCAATGCTACGGGGCCGCACATGCCCACCGACTTCGTGGGACTCTCGTACGAGGTGCAGCAACTCACCGATCCGAGCTTCTTTTCGGCGAGCAACACTGGATTGATCGGCCAATTCAAGGCACTTGCGCCTGGTGGCGTGCTACGCCTGGGCGGCAATACCAGCGAGTTCGCGTGGTGGAAGCCGACACCCGAATCCGCCGAACCCGAGCATCCGCAGACCCGCGAGGTGGTAGGCGAGCCCAAGGCCCAGTATTACGCCGTGACCGCCGAGGCGGTCCGCAACCTGGCGGATTTCCTGAAAGCGGCCGGATGGACCTGCCTGTATGGAATCGGGATGGGAACCAATACGCCGGAGCGCGCGGCGGATGAAGCGGAGTTTGTGGCAAAGACACTCGGCGAGAACCTGCAGTACTTTCAGATTGGCAACGAGGCGGATTTATTCGGGCACCACCTGCGCGATCCAAAAACGTGGTCGGCGAAAACATACCTGCAGGAGTGGCTAACGCTTGCCCGAGCCGTGACCACCCGCGTGCCAGGGGCAAAGTTCGGAATGCCGGATGTGGCCGCGAATGTAGGGTGGCTGACGGAGATCGCCGATCTATGGCCTACAGTCGAAAATCCGCCACACGTGACAACGCTTACGCATCACTACTATTTCGGAGGCCCGGCAACCAACCCCGAGGTCAACATTCCCAACCTGCTGAAGCCGGCCACAATGGCCCGGGTCCAGAAGACGGCGGACACCGCGACAGCCGCGGCAAACAAGATGGGCGCGCGGGTTCGCATGACCGAGGGAAACACCTGCTATCGCGGCGGCAAGCCCGGTGTGTCCGACGTTTTCGCGGCGGCGCTGTGGGCAGCGGATTATTCGCTTCTTTTGGCCAGCAACAACTACTCCGGCGTCAATTTGCATGGGGGCACCGGCAAATCCGTCGCGAACTCCGTCGGGGGTTTCCTGCCGGGAGACGTGCTTCTTAGCGAGAAGGGCGATACCCCGGAGCAGATTGCAACCCATCCTCATCCCTTCTACACGCCCATTGCGACTTTCGGCTCGGAATACCGGATGGAGCCTGTGGCGTACGGCCTCAAATTCGCCGGCGCATTCAGCGGAGCAACCTTCTTCCAGGGTGAATTCACCTCGCAACTCCAGTCGACTGGAGTGGATGCGACGGCCTATGCCGCTGCGCTTCCAAGCGGCAGGGTGGCGATCATCGTCCTCAACAAGGACGCGGAGCAGGATGTGGAAATAAGTCTGGACTTTGGACCAGGAAAGAACGGAGAAGTCGAGATCGAGACCATGCACGCCGCGTCGCTCGATAGCCGGGAAGCTCAGATTACCCGGTCGCCGAAGCCGGTGCGCTTGAAGGATGGAAGGTACACGGTAACCATTCCCCGCTCGACTGGGCTCTGCCTTACTCTCAAGTGAGAGGCGAGGAATCCTGAGTTAGTCGCCGAAAAATTGGAGGCGCGGGTCGGGATCGAACCGACGCATAAAGGTTTTGCAGACCTCTCCCTTACCACTTGGGTACCGCGCCTTGGCAGGGCTGCCTGATTTTTCCTTGTTCGCTCCAAACCGCCGTAGCCAATCCGGCGGGCGCCGGAGGGCGGAATGGAGCGGGAGACGAGATTTGAACTCGCGACCCTCGCCTTGGCAAGGCGATGCTCTACCACTGAGCTACTCCCGCTTGTTGCAGAATTGAGTATACCGGGGGAGCCGAAAGCAGGTCAAACCGTGGCTGGGGTCGTGGTTGTGTCCGGCGCAATGTTGGCGGGTAGGGCCGCATCGGAGCGGGCGCCTTTCTCTTCGCGGACAATTTCACCGTCGCGCATGTACAAAATACGACTGGCTACGGAGGCGGCTTCGGGATTGTGGGTGATCATCAGGGTGGTCTGGCCCAGTTCGCGATTTGAGCGGAGGAGCATGGCCAGTACCGCCTCGGAGTTTTTGGTGTCGAGGTTGCCGGTGGGCTCGTCGGCCAGGACAATGGCCGGCCGTGTGATGAGCGCGCGGGCGATGGCCACCCGCTGCTGCTCGCCGCCGCTGAGTTCCGACGGACGGTGTTTGAGGCGGCCCTGGATCGACAACAGATCGCTGAGATGATCGAGGTACTTCAGGTCGAGAGGCTCTTTGCGGCCGCTCACGGCCCACGCGATCTCGATGTTGCCCATGGCGGAGAGGGTGGGCAGGAGGTTGAACTTCTGGAAAACAATGCCGATACGGCGCTTGCGCAGCTTGGTTCGATCGCCGTCGCTGAGAGAAGCGAAGTCTACGCCGTCGATGACCACGCGGCCCGATGTGGCCCTGGTCAGGCCGCCGAGCAGATAAAACAGCGTGGACTTGCCCGAGCCGGAGGGGCCGACGATGGCCACAAACTCGCCCGGCTGGACGCTGAGCGAGACGCCGCGCACGGCGGTTACCTGGATTCGGCCGGCCGCATAAACCTTGGTCAGGTTCTCGGCCAGAATGATGGGCGAAGCTGCTTCGGACTGCACGTAATCCATTGTAAATGCGGCGGGGGCGGCGGCTAGGGTGCGGTGAAATGCGTACGCGCGATGGTGAAAAGAGCTTCGCAGCATGTGCTGATATGCGCAGGCAAACGTGTTGACAAATAGTGCAAAACAGCATGATTTAAGGCTGTTTTAGCGCGTTTTTAGTGTGTTTTGATGCATTTTTGATACGTTTTTGCGCACCAAAATGCCTGTTTGGGGTGGGAAAGTGCTTGCAGTGATATCAGCGATATCACTTCTAGCTGTTAGGTTCTGGCTGTCCGCTATGGCACGGGGCCGCCGGCCTGGGCCTTGATGGTGGCCCGGTACGGCGGTTCGATTGCAAAGCCTGGTTCCTCGACAAAATGGCATTTTTGAGAAGTGATCCGTGACTGAAACGCTCATGCGACCCCAAGTGCCTGGGTCGAGACCCGGGCAGGGCAGTCGCATGAAACAAGAAATGCGAAGCGTCCCGGCCTTGAAAGGGCACGGTTTAAGCCGTGCAAATGGTTCCAGTTCCAATCTTGTTGGGTTTTAACCCTGAGGGAAGTTTTTCGCACGAGAAAGCCTTCCCTCAGCGGCTAAAGCCGGACTGCGTTGAGCCTCGTGAGCGGCACGGCTGAAGCCGTGCCCTTTCAAAACTATTGCTCTTTATGGTTCGTTCCGTTCATGCGATTGCCCTGGAGACCCGGGCCGCTCGCCTTCAGTTTGCTGGGAACATCCAGTATCATTTCCCCTTATTCCTTATTTCTAGAGCATCGATAAGTTACGGGAGCTTATAATTCAGCCTCATCCAGTTTGGGACTTGGATTCGCGATCTCCCATCGAACCAGAAAAGGGGCGCCATGCGCAACCAGATCATCGGCTTGGCATTCTTAACGACGGCTTTCGCACTCAACGCTGGTGGGCAAACGGCCACTACAACAACACTTGCAGTGTCATCGGAAGCCCTTCCGCTTTTTACCACCGTGAATCCGGGCACGGTAGTTACGCTTACCGCGACCGTCAACGCTGGCTCGACGCCGGTGACGACCGGGCAGGTGAACTTCTGCGATGCCACAGCGAGTTACTGCACCGACATCCATTTGCTTGGGACTGCACAGTTGACGAGCGCTGGGACGGCAACGCTAGAGTTCCGCCCAGGCGTCGGGAACCACAGCTACAAGGCAGTCTTTCTGGGAACACCCAAGGGCACCCTGAATGGGACCGCCAGCACATCTGGAGCGGTGGCACTGCAAGTGTCTTTACCGGGAGGCTATTCGACGGAAACCACGATTGCTCAAAGTGGAAGCCCCGGCAGCTACACGTTGACTGCCACGGTTAGTGGAACGGGCACCACCACTCCCACCGGGACGATCACGTTCATAGATATCAGCAACAACGCTATAGCGCACGAGGGCTCCAATGAGCCGCTGACCACCGTAACCCTGGCACCTGTCGCGGGAGGCCTTAGCTCTATTACCTCTTCGAGTCTGACAACGGTCAGCTTCCCATCGGCAGTTGCGGTGGCCGATTTCAACGGCGATGGCATTCTGGA
>Ga0302189_10003283_pt1 | contig 12488 bp, 8 predicted proteins | sample II_Bog_E2_2_FD_194551 | JGI IMG/M metagenome (GOLD analysis project Ga0302189, IMG submission 194551) | Peat permafrost microbial communities from Stordalen Mire near Abisko, Sweden - II_Bog_E2_2 | ecosystem: Environmental > Terrestrial > Soil > Wetlands > Peat | place: Sweden: Abisko, Stordalen...
CAACGCGACGCATAACTCGAAGCTGTCCAACCCGCTCCGTTAAAGCCAGGGTTCGCAGCCCTATTTCCTGTCAGATCAACGTCCGCCCAGAACACCTCACGTTATCTTGGACAGCAGTGATCCTTGTATGACACCGGCGGGCCTTACTTGCAAAGCGGGAGTTTGGCAATATACACATTCCTTTTCATTTACTGACTCTACAGGATTTACACACCATTTGGGCGAAGATGTTAAATCAACTAAATGCGTTAACATGTCCTCTACATCATATCCGTGCACCGACGTCAATTTAAGTGGTGGCGGCTACGCCGATGATGGATCTGGATATTACCTGACGGTTAACCCCGTTACACCTTCTCCGTTGCCATCAGTGGTAACAGTTACCACTCCTTCTGGAATGGTTTATGGCCCATATCAATTAGTTACAGATGCCAACGGGAATACCGGAGTATCAACATCTGGCGTAACAGGTTACTGGGTTAATTGGGCGAACACATTAACTGATGACGCTGATGTATCTGCAACTATTACTGGAGGCGCCTACAATTCGCAGTTGCCTGGTTTTACTTCAAGAGCCCCGCTTCTAGTGCAGTACCATGACACATCTGGCAATCTTCAGACGGTAACTGTGAACTACGAATTCCAGTATGTGAGCTATTCCTGCCCGGTTGACAGTTTTTCCCCTGAAGGATTTAGCTATTCTCAGAATATCGCCTTGGTAAGCTCTATCGTGTATCCGGATGGCAGTAGTTATCAGTTTACATATGGCCCGGACGGCGGGCTCCTGACAATGCAATTACCTACCGGTGGCACGATTACCTACGCAGGCAATCTCGGATTTGGGACTGGCTGCGGACCTGGATTTCCGGCCAACATGACTCGAACAACGCAAGATGGCAGCACCGTCTATAGTCAGACTGCTACGCTCATACCAAACGGCATTTATCCAGCTACGAGCACAACAAGCATCACAAACCCTGATAAAAGTAGGGAGCAAATATCGTTTGTGTACGCTATTAACGCAAATGGAAGCTATGGTTTTTCTAACCTCCACGCATATGAAACCTCACACACCTGGTACTCAGCTCAGGGTTCAGTTATGAGGTCCTCGATGAAATGCTATAACGGCGCATCGGGAGATTGCACAACTGCATCATTCACTCTTCCGATTACTCAGATTGCCACCACTACGACGGTTGATGGGTTGACCTCCAGAAATATTGAATATCTTAATCTTATCGGACTCGTTACAGAGGTTGATGACTATGGCTTCGGAGCTTCTTCGGCCACGAGGAAAACCGTTACAACATATGCAGCATTGGGAAATAATATTGTGAGTAAACCCTCCAGCGTTACTGTCTATGACGCGAGCGGAATCCCTGTTAGCAAAACGACCTACAACTACGACGAGAATGCCATCGCCCCAATGACAGGTATCGAAGGCCATAATGAAGTCACGGGTGCACGAGGAAATTTAACCAGTCAGCATGCATGGCTGAATACATCGAGTGCGACGCTCGACAGTCATTGGACGTATGACGATGCCGGACAGAAATTATCTGCGAAAGATCCTCTGCAGAATTGGACTTACTACACTTATGATTCAGCGGCAGACACCTGCCTAACAAATACGAAGTATCCGACACCATCGAGCGGAGTGTTACTCGCAACATCAGGTATATGCGATCCGAATACAGGCCTCGTGACCAGTTCGACAGACTTTAACAGTACGACGACGTCTTACTCTTATGACGATATGTTGCGTCCGATTGGAACTACGGCGACCAATGGGGGAACAGTCGTTGCCAGCACAACAAATACTTATAGTGGATCATCACTCCCGGAAACCATTACTACGACGGTAACCGCCACGCCGAGTCCCAGCCAGGTATCAACGAAAGTTCTTGATGGCCTGGGAAGAGTGTCTACCGCTCTGGCTCCCAATGGGGCGGCGGTGGCAACTACCTATGATTCACGCGGGCGTGTCCTTTCCGTCACTAATCCATATATCAGCGGTTCGGGTTCGACAGTCTATCAAACGACATATGCCTATGACGCTTTTAACCGCACGACAGTCACAACCAACCCAGACCAAACAATCGAGTATTGGTGCTATGACGGTGTGGTGTTTAATCAACCTTCAAGCGCTTGTCATGCGCACGTTGGAAGTCAGATCGGCACATGGGTGGACCACACGGACGAAAATGGGAATGACTGGCAATCCACCAATGATGGACTGGGACGGCTTATCGAAGTGGCAGAACCGAACGGTGTTCAAATAGCTCCCACCATGGAGACCGATTACGGCTATGATGTGTTGAATAACCTGCTTTCGGTCACGCAATGGGGCGGAGCTTCGGGTTCTTCTGGCGCAAGGACTCGGTCATTTATCTATGACAGCTTGTCGCGATTGCAATCGGCAACTAATCCAGAAACGGGCACCATTAGCTATACATATGACGGAAACGGAAATGTCACAACCAAGACTTCGCCAGCGGTAAACTCTACTTCTGGCACGCAAACCATTGGCTATTGCTATGACGCTCTGAATCGCATGACCTACAAGTTTTATTCTGGAACGTTCAGTTGCGCGAATCCCAGCGGATACGCGGCATCGTTCAGTTACGATACCTCCATCGCCGGAGCGACCAACGTACTCGGGAGACTTACCGATGAAAAGGCGAATACAGACGGAACGTTAACTGCTGAGCGCGTTCTGTATCAGTACGATTCCATGGGTAGATTGAAAGGTGAGGAGCAGTTCCCCTATAGCCCAAACACGACCGCTTACAATTTTCTCTACAACTATGATTTGGCAGGAAATGAGACCTGCGCAAATAATGGCATTGCAACTCCATCCTCCTCGAACACTTGCACTAGCTTCCCAGAGGACAGTTCGAGTATCGGGTGGCAGTACTCCTATGATTCCGCAGGACACCTTCAGCAAGCCGCATCGACCATTTTGCCGTCTGTGATGACCAATTCCCCAAGTGCGCTTTTACAGGCAATTGGTACCAACCCTGCCTCTTATGATCCGATGGGACACCTGGTCAATGCGCAATTTGGATTCATCCCCTCCGCCAACACTGCCGCCATTCAGTTGGTTCGCCAGTACGACAATCGAGGAAGATTCATTTCGGAGGTTGACGGAGGCAATGGGGTTGTCACTGCTCCCGCAACCGGTAGCGTCGGTTCCATCTCAATCTCTGGAACAGAGGCCGGCCCGTTCACGCAACCAGCAACTTTAAGTACAGGGACGGTCTCCGTAGCTGGTTTTGATCGTTATACTTCCAGTTGTGGTGGGCCACCTCCCGCCCTCAAAACGGCGTCTGCAATGACTCCTGCTCTCTGCACTAAAGTATACGACACAGGCACGATAGCCGTAACTATTGGTGGTTTTACTGCCTCAGCAAGTTATTACGGCAATTCCACACCCGGAGGTCTGGCACAGATACTGACCAGCGCATTTAATAACTCTGTTGCATCTCCTGTAAGCGCCGTCGAAACCGGGATGAATATCGCTCTGACGTCCAAGTCCACCGGTTTGGCAAGCAATTATCCCATCTACCTCTCGTACGGTTCGGATTTTAATCTCGCTGCGACGGGAATGAGCGGAGGGCAAGATGCCACGCCCCCTGTATACGATGCCGGGACGGCCACGGTAATTATCACCAATAATTCGGTGACACCCGCAGTCAACTACACTACTGCGGCTGTCACATGGGGTGGTTCCGCAACATCCACGGCTAGTACTCTAGCCAGTAACCTTGCCTCTGCGATCAATGCGGCTGCCGGGTCCATTGTTACGGCGACCGCTAATAACGGCCTCATCTCTCTGTGGAGTAAGAGCACCGGTGCGGGAACTAATTACAGTGTCTCCGTCTTCATCATCGACTCGCAACCCACGCACTTCCCTAGCTCATCTTTCAGCGCGAGCGCCGTTAACATGAGCGGTGGCACTGCAACTGGAACCGGTTACGGAACCATTTACTCAAACACTGTTCCGCAGGGCGGCTATGCGGCGAACGGGAATTTACTGGCTCATACGGATTCGGTGATGGGTACGTGGGGCTTTGGCTACGACACGCTAAACCGGCTAACGTCGGCAATCTCTGGCCCCAATGCACCCACTTCATATGCCAACAACTACGGATGCTGGAGCTACGACTCGTTCGGCAACCGGACGCTGGAGGCGTTTTCATCGGTCACCACCACGCCCTGCGCGACAGGCGCAAATGACAATTTGCAGTATACTTTGACTACACCGACACTGGCTAACCAGGTGTTGGGACTAAGCTACGGCGCGGCAGGCAACGTGCTCAACGACGGCAAGAACGCATACCTCTACGACCCCGAGGGGCGACTGTGCGCCGTGGCCTATCCCAACGGCACGGGCGGTTCCTACTACGAGCAGTACCTCTACGACGCCGAAGGCCGTCGCGTAGCCAAGGGCAGCGTGGGCAGTCTCACCTGCGCCGCACCGGACGCCGGATTCACGCTGAAGAACCAATATCTTCTCGGCCAGGGCGGTGAGCAGGTCACCGAACTGAATGGCGCGGGAACGGTGCAGCACACCAACGCCTTCATCGGCGGCAAACTGCTGGCCACATACGACTTTGTCAATGGAGGATTGCACTTCGCGCTGACCGACCCGCTGGGTACCAGGCGTGTGCAGGTATCGGGCACAGGCACACCGGAGCTTAACTGCCTCGGCCTGCCTTTCGGCAACAGCTTGGGCAATGCCCGCACCACCAACTGCATCCCTGCTCCCGGCTCTTTCGCCGTCGCCGCTGACGCCACTGAACACCACTTCACCGGCAAAGAACGTGACGCCGAATCAGGCAACGACTACTTCGGGGCCAGGTACTATGCTTCCAGCATGGGCCGCTTCATGTCGCCGGATTGGGCGAGTAATCCGACAGCAGTACCGTATGCATCATACGCAAACCCGCAAACGCTGAACCTATACGGCTATATGCACAATAATCCGCTGAGCGGGGTCGATGCGGACGGGCATGTCGATTGGGGAGCGTTATGGCAGGCGGGCAAGGAAATGGTCGGGGCACTCAGTGCCAAAGTCGGGCTCGGCGTAGGCTTGAAAGCCACGGGCGGATCAAAAGGTGCTCAATTTAGTGTTGGAGGGTCCCTAACTAGCTTTGCCCAAGTTTCAAAGAATGGCGTTACCGTTGGAGTAGATGCGAAACTAGGTGCCGAGGCTAAAGCTCCCGTCATAGGTAAGGCGAGCATAGGCGGCACAGCTGAGATGGATGTAATCAAGGACAATCACATGAATTATGATGCGTTCTCGCCGGGAGGAAAGACCTGGGAGACAGACACAGAGTCAGGAGTGGGCGCATTTACGAATGACAGCAAGACCTTCAGCATGGGGGGGGAACTTGGAGATGAAGGTGATATATCGGGGGAAATCCAGATCAATAAAACCGACTTCGCGAAGGGCTTTAGCGACGCGTGGAGCGCGATAATTGCGCCCAGTCCAACGCCTACTCCTCCTCCGGCACCGCCGCCGCCACCACCACCACCGACACCACCACAAAAGCAATAACAACCGTAGCGCCAGTTTAATTGTATTTCGGTAAGCGTCTATAAATGAGGTGATTTTATGCACTGGTTGCATTTTGTCAGCAAACTTCACGGTTGGAAACATGGGCGTACGTTATTCCGTGTTTGCTTTTGGCTATCGCTTTTGTTCACTTTTGAAGTGATCATAATCAACTCGCCCGCTCTGTCGGTATGGCTACGTCTGAATCATTTAAACCGACAAGTCTATGCTCTGTTAATTCTCCTTGAATTGGTGGCTCTTTTTGCATCGGCTTTGTTTTGGGTGGGAATGTTTGTACATTGCACATCTTCTCGGCGATCAATTGTTTTCAAGGTAATGTGGTCGGCTCTCTTCTTTTTCGGAGCTTTCTGGACCGCTGAGGTCTATTATCTGTTCATCTATTTGCATGCTTCTGGGGTTGGAGATACCGAGCACGTTGCAGAGACTTCGGTTTAGGCAAGGTGCCCCAGATCCGGATTTTCGGACCTGAGATTCCACTACGATTCGAGGTCCACGTGTATGACGGCCACCGCCGTTTGTGCAAATGAAACACATTTTTCGCGATCCCGGTACACGCAAAAAGAACGGGACTCCGAATCGGGAAACGACTACTTCGGGGCTAGGTACTATGCATCCAGCATGGGGCGGTGGTTGTCGCCGGATGCTGCGGGGCCAAATCCAAATAACCCTCAAGCATTAAACCTCTATCGCTACGGCTTTAACAATCCTTTGAGGTACACCGATCCTGACGGCTTTTATGAGCAGGACGTGCATCGTGATTTGACACGACTCCTCTCCTATGCAGCGGGATATTCCTGGAATCAAGCGACGGAAATCGGTAACGCAGATCAAGATGTTGACGGTCCATCCCGAAGTGCCTGGCACAGCTTGAGTAATCGCAGGAACTACCATTTCACCACAGATGCGCGCCGAGATCAGTTGTGGACCCGTGCTCTTTCTTCTGGTGATATCGATGATTTGGGTACTTTTCTCCATGCAGAGCAAGACTCATACTCGCACGCTGGTTTTGGGCCGTTGTTTGGTCATTTCTTTGCAGGGAAGTTCCCGGATAAGACGTACACAAATCCCGCTAAAGCCGATACTATGTCTTTGGATACGTATAGTGCGCTCCTTCAAGCTGGAGTTCAAATCGGGACTGAAGCAGGCCCGGTTCCGATTGATGAAATCATGCCCTTTGTCCAGGCGTTCAATCGCGCTAAGACGGATGAGGATAAGGAAATACAACTTAATTTTATCCGGCAGTACGTCGATCAGTACAGAAATGACCATGAGGACGACAAATTAAAAGACCTTCCATTTCACCAAGATTCTAACCCTGGTTATTGTGCACCGGAATTCAAAAGTTGCTAAATGGGGGAAATTCAGAGATGAACACTCCGCTGAATGCGTTGTTACGGGCCCGGTTCACTAAATGCGTAGCACTTGTCATTGCCATATTCATCGTGGGGGCGGTTTTGTCCACACCCCTAACGGCTCAGATACTCACAATGGCCCCTGATGGATGTGTTTTCCACGAATTCATTCCATTCGCGGGCTTCGGTAAATGATCTTATTTGTGGTGGACATCACAAGGTGAAAGGCGAGGAATCTAATGAGAAATCGCATCACACGTAAGATAACAGTAATCGCAATAGTATTCGGGTTTACCCTCCTTGGTGGGTGGAATGCGTCTTTCTACTTGCGTGCACAAACGATCACTGTTCGGCTCTTGAACGCCAAGACCGGGAAGCCGATGAAAGGCAAAAAGGTGACGTTTGAATGGGACGGTAAGCTGGATCATACAGTGATAACGATTGATAAGAGCGGTCTAGGAACTGTCGAGGTTCCGCCAGGAGTACGCGAATTCACACTCCTGGCGGGTCCAAAAGTTGGTAAAGATCCGTACCGGATCCCTTACCTTAATTGCAACGTAAATCCATGGGCAACCATTGGGGTCTCGTTGGTGCTCGATAAAGGGTATGTGCCGCGAAACGATTGCAGCCGTAAATCGACTGCTGTACACCCAGGAGAAGTCGCTTTTTGGGCTCTTCCTAATCCTTGGTGGAAACCTGATATGCAATAAGTGACCTGTGCCAATCAAACCACCACGCCCTGCGCCTCCGGTGCGCACGATAATTTGCAGTATACTGTGACCAATCCAACGGCCCTGAATCGGGTGTCTGGCCTCACCTACGATGCGGCGGGCAACGTGCTCAACGACGGCAAGAACGTATACCTCTACGACCCCGAGGGAAGGCTCTGCGCCGTGGAATACCCCAACGGCAGCGGCGGCAACTACTACGAGCAATACCTCTACGATGCTAGCGGCGTGCGCGTGGACAAGGGATCGCTCCAGTCGTGGCCTTCAAGTTGTAATGCTCCCACCGCAGCCAATGGATTCACGCTTAGCAATCAATATCTGCTCGGCCTGGGCGGCGAGCAGGTGACGGAGTTGAACGGCTCCGGGGCCGTGCAGCACACCAACGTCTTCCCCGGCGGCGGGCTGCTGGCCACCTACGACTTCGCCCACGGCGGGCTGCACTTCGCGCTCTCTGACCCGCTCGGCACGCGGCGCGTGCAGGTATCGGGCGCGGGCACGCCGGAACTTAACTGCCTCAGCCTGCCCTTCGGCAACAGCTTGGGCAATGCCCGCGCCACCAACTGCGTCCCTGCTCCCGGCTCCCTCGCCGTCGCCCCCGACGCCACCGAACACCACTTCACCGGCAAAGAACGCGATACGGAATCAGGCAATGATTACTTTGAAGCCCGCTATTACGGATCGAGTTTAGGGCGATTTCTATCCACTGATAATGGCAAGGACCAGCATGTAGAAAATCCTCAGAGTTGGAATCTGTATTCATACGGCCGCAATAACCCACTGATCGGGACTGACGAAGACGAACACACTTACAACGTGTGCCCAGCTGGGGGTGGAGAATGCGCCCCTGTTGACGACATCCCTTTTGAAGCGGAAAAGATGGCGGATCAAGCAAACGGCGTCGTCTATTCAAACGGAACCATTTCTCAGAAAGATGCGAATGGAAACATGGTTGTTGTCGCTACCTATACACATGATCCAGACATAGCTGGTGACCCCGCTGCGAACATCGCGGCGATGGGCCGTATCGGCAATGAAGGTATGGCGGGCGTCAAGTGGTTTGGCGAGCAGATGTTATGGAACGTCGCAGGTGGCTTCGCTGGACACGGAATTGGGCTAGCTCTGGATGCACTCGCAGCTTCGAGGTTTGGCGGAGCTGTGGCTGAGGTCCTGACGAAAGCAGTCTCGGCGGTTGGCAATACAGGCGTGAAGGTTGCTAGTCGAGAAGTTGCCGAACAGGCCGCTAAGGAGTGGGTGGGAGAGGGAGCTGAGCCAATATATGCAAGCCACGGCAGTGGACCGCAGATAGGCTGGAAGAGTGCTGATGGAGCCAAGGTCGCCCGATTTACTAGTGCTGAGACGAAGGGATATATCAACCTCGTAAACAACACTACTGGTTCAAATCTTCACGTGAGGTGGTAAATGACTGAGACAGATCTGAGAGTTCTAAAATTATGCATGGACAAACTCGTTCTGATTGAAACTGTGGATGGGGAGCAGATGACTGCAAAAGTAATTTCTGTTTTTGACGAAGAGTCGGATGCGGATATGTTTTATGAACTCATCTCTTCATCTAAACCGGACCTGTATCCGAGAAAGGAGCAGGTTTGTGGGTACTCTCTTCCGCTAAAAGATATTGTTTCCGTGAGGGCTGTTGAATAGGCGGGTGGTACAGGTCCTTATCACCAACAATTCGGTCAGTTACACCACCCGGCTGTTCCCTGGGGCGGCTCGGCATCCTACAGTGCCAGCAATCTTGCCGCCAGCCTTGCCTCGGCCATCAACTCGGCAGCCGGGTCTCTGGTAACGGCCACGACGAGCAACAACTCTATCCAGCTGACCAGCACGGCCGCCGGGTGGCGCAGGTCTCCATGATTAACAAATGAGGGTGCCCCATGTCCGGATTCTCGGACATGGGATGTAGGATGTCAGGATGGAGCAAGGCTACGACGCGGCAGGCAACGTGCTCAGCGACAACTTTAACAATTGCCTCTACGACCCCGAGGGGCGACTGTGCGCCGTGGCCTATCCCAACGGCACGGGCGGTTCCTACTACGAGCAGTACCTCTACGACGCCGAAGGCCGTCGCGTAGCCAAGGGCAGCGTGGGCAGTCTCACCTGCGCCGCACCGGACGCCGGATTCACGCTGAAGAACCAATATCTTCTCGGCCAGGGCGGTGAGCAGGTCACCGAACTGAATGGCGCGGGAACGGTGCAGCACACCAACGCCTTCATCGGCGGCAAACTGCTGGCCACATACGACTTTGTCAATGGAGGATTGCACTTCGCGCTGACCGACCCGCTGGGTACCAGGCGTGTGCAGGTATCGGGCACAGGCACACCGGAGCTTAACTGCCTCGGCCTGCCTTTCGGCAACAGCTTGGGCAATGCACGCGCCACCAACTGCGTCCCTGCTCCCGGCTCCCTCGCCGTCGCCCCTGACGCCACCGAACACCACTTCACCGGCAAAGAACGGGATACCGAATCTGGAAACGACTACTTCGGAGCTAGGTACTATGCATCCAGCATGGGACGGTTTATGAGTCCGGACTGGGCGTCGAATCCCCAGGCTGTTCCGTATGTAGACTTCAGCAACCCGCAAAGTCTCAATCTCTTCGTCTACGCCTTAAACAATCCGTTAAATAAATACGATCTTGATGGCCATGACTGGAGAGACTACTACCAACAGGCCACTAAATGGATGGCAGACCATCCGCGCACTGTGTATGCCGCGAAGGCTGTCGTGGCTGCCGCAGCAACAACGGCGGCTGTGGCGTTTGTCGTGGCCTCAGCCCCAGTGACCGTCCCTGCAGCTCTCGTTACGGCGACAGTGGCAATCGCAGCATCTGGTAGTTTTACGGCAACCTTGTGCTACACCGGGGCAGCAATCAGCGGCAATCAAGACCTTGCGAAGGGCGGAGATAAGGTGGCAACGGTTTCTAATCCGGCAGGATATGTCGCCACAGTTGTCCAGAGTGTAGCAAGTGGAAGCAACAATGCAGTTAGTGGAGGCACAGATGTAGCGGGAGATGCGGCCTCGGCCTATGACATGGTGACCGGCGATTCGGTCTCGGCGACAGTGGGAGCCGTGAATCTCACTTGGGATATGCTGGGCGTGGCTGCATCGCAGGCGGGCCAGGACCAGATAGAGATGCCACCAACGGATTACTATATGTATCCAGACAAAGTGATCCAGGTTGCTCAAACCAGCCAGCCCAAATAGCAGGGAAAGTAGTATGGGGCCGTGCCTAATCGACGTTAACCGCCACGAATCGGCAGTTGAGCAAAAGACCAAGACAAATCGGAGTAGGAGAGTGAGTTCTATGAAGCATAACAACGTAGAGGGTGTTGGAGGAGTCAAGTCAATGAAGGTTAGCGTCAAATACAAGGTACTCGGCTACTCGATAATGAACTTCTCGACTCTGTTTTTTTCCGCAACAGCGGCCATCCAAGGAAGAATGTCGATCCAGTGGGGTCTTATTATTTACCTGGCCTCAGCGTTATGGATAAACCTTCTGGTATGGGTCTGGTTCAGAATGAAGGATAAGGGTAGCCTCTGAAGTTGGGTGCGGGTGTGGCTCGCCAGAGTGTTCCATGACGGCCGAAGCAGGAGGTAGCAATGTAGACCGAATGCAGCAGCTGTCCCTCGCCAAAATTCCATCCGGGCCTGACGAGAGCTTGATTTCGTAATTCGTAAGTAGTTTTGCTCTCTGCACTAAAGTATACGACACAGGCACGATAGCCGTAACTATTGGTGGTTTTACTGCTTCAGCAAGTTATAACGGCAATTCCACACCCGGAGGTCTGGCACAGATACTGACCAGTGCATTTAATAACTCTGTTGCATCTCCTGTAAGAGCCGTAGAAACCGGGATGAATATCGCTCTGACGTCCAAGTCCACCGGTTTGGCAAGCAATTATCCCATCTACCTCTCGTACGGTTCGGATTTTAATCTCGCTGCGACGGGAATGAGCGGAGGGCAAGATGCCACGCCCCCTGTATACGATGCCGGGACGGCCACGGTAATTATCACCAATAATTCGGTGACACCCGCAGTCAACTACACTACTGCGGCTGTCACATGGGGTGGTTCCGCAACATCCACGGCTAGTACTCTAGCCAGTAACCTTGCCTCTGCGATCAATGCGGCTGCCGGGTCCATTGTTACGGCGACCGCTAATAACGGCCTCATCTCTCTGTGGAGTAAGAGCACCGGTGCGGGAACTAATTACAGTGTCTCCGTCTTCATCATCGACTCGCAACCCACGCACTTCCCTAGCTCATCTTTCAGCGCGAGCGCCGTTAACATGAGCGGTGGCACTGCAACTGGAACCGGTTACGGAACCATTTACTCAAACACTGTTCCGCAGGGCGGCTATGCGGCGAACGGGAATTTACTGGCTCATACGGATTCGGTGATGGGTACGTGGGGCTTTGGCTACGACACGCTAAACCGGCTAACGTCGGCAATCTCTGGCCCCAATGCACCCACTTCATATGCCAACAACTACGGATGCTGGAGCTACGACTCGTTCGGCAACCGGACGCTGGAGGCGTTTTCATCGGTCACCACCACGCCCTGCGCGACAGGCGCAAATGACAATTTGCAGTATACTTTGACTACACCGACACTGGCTAACCAGGTGTTGGGACTAAGCTACGGCGCGGCAGGCAACGTGCTCAACGACGGCAAGAACGCATACCTCTACGACCCCGAGGGGCGACTGTGCGCCGTGGCCTATCCCAACGGCACGGGCGGTTCCTACTACGAGCAGTACCTCTACGACGCCGAAGGCCGTCGCGTAGCCAAGGGCAGCGTGGGCAGTCTC
>Ga0302189_10003286_pt1 | contig 12476 bp, 7 predicted proteins | sample II_Bog_E2_2_FD_194551 | JGI IMG/M metagenome (GOLD analysis project Ga0302189, IMG submission 194551) | Peat permafrost microbial communities from Stordalen Mire near Abisko, Sweden - II_Bog_E2_2 | ecosystem: Environmental > Terrestrial > Soil > Wetlands > Peat | place: Sweden: Abisko, Stordalen...
GTTGGCCAGCTCCTGTATGCGGTCTGCCTGGCGAAGATGCAGTGCCTCTTTTGGCAGCAGTTCTCCGCCTACGCCGATGGCAGTTGCGCCGGCGAGAATAAAATCTGACGCGGTCAATTGATTTACGCCGCCAGTAGCAATCAATGGGATTTGCGGTAGTGGAACCTTCAGCGCGCGCACGTATTGAACGCCGCCCACATGACCAGTCGGGAAGATCTTGACAAAATCGGATCCGGCCTTCCACGCTGCGATGATTTCCGTCGGTGTCAAAGCTCCCGGCAGCACCGCGACGTCCGTCTTCTTTGCATAGGCCACTACTTCCGGAACAAATCCAGGGCTGGTCAGAAACCTGGCGCCTGCGTCGATGCATCGCCGAGCCCACTCATCATCCAACACGGTGCCGGCACCGACAGCAAGATCCGGAAAGCGCTTTGCCAGGTCGTTGATTATCTCCAGCGCACCCGGCACGGTCAAGGTGATCTCGACAATTGGGATGCCGGCCGAGTACACAGTTTCCGCTGCAAAGAGCGCCAGATCCTGTGACGACACGCGTACCGACGGCAGAATACCAATCTCCTTGATGCGAGCGCTCACTTCGTCTCTTCTCATCGAACCGGCCTCTCTCTATCGGTAACCGAATATACGATGCGCCTCGCGCCGTTCGCAATGGAAATTACTGTCATTGGATGACTTCGTGTCCGACCGCAAGATTCATTTGTCCAGCGGCCGTCATATACGCGCCGATTAGCTGCAGGTACGCCAGTTGAACGACGCGGTAGTCGCTCTGGGCATTGAGAAAGTCCATCAGCGACGCACCCCCATGCTCATAGGCAAACGTAACAGTGTCGCGCACATAAAGCGATTGATCGAGATACTGCGCTTTGTATGGCTTGATTAAAGCAATATTGCTGCGCACCAATTCGTAGGCATCGTCCACGTCGCTGAAGACCTGCGCCTTGGCTGCCTCGGCAGCCTGCTGGCTTCTGTCGATGTCGATCATCGTTCGCTTCTTCTCTCCCTGGTTCTTGTCGAAGATGCGCAGAGGGACGCTAACGCTGAGGCCGAGTGTCTGGTTGCCGTTCGGGTTATTGGTCGAAGAGTTATAGGTGTACCACGCGCCGAAAGTCGGATCGGTCGAGCCATTGGCCCAGGCCAGCTTGTGGTTAGTTTGCGATTGCTGAATGGTCTGGATCGCTGCCCGGAGGTCCGGCCTGTTGTCCAGCGCAATCTGGTGGTAATCGCTCAGGGGCTGGAGTTCTGGGCCCAGATCGAATGTTCCAGTTACGTCGAACTGGTCGACCGGAGTGCGATCGTCGAGCAGCAGCAGGAGCTGAATTTTCTGCGTGCGCAAATTGACGATTGCGGTCTCGATTTCAGACTCGTATTGCACGCGCTGAAGCTCGATCCGAGCCAAATCGATCTTGGCAAGGTCGCCGGCTTTGAAGCGTGCACGGCTTATGTCGATGATCTTGTCGTAGTACTCCAGGTCAGCCTTCGCCAGCTCCAATACCGCCTTAGCCTGAAGTGTCTGCACGAAGGCAGAGCGCAGACCGAAGATCAGATTGCGTTCCAGATCTACGTGCTGTGACTGGGTAATCTCCGTGCCTTCCCTGGCGCTCTCCAGCCGCAGTTCCCGCTTGTGTTCGCGCTCATGCAGGTAGCTGAAGTTAGGCTGCTCGGTTGTGCCCTTGACAGGAGTCCAGGCCCCGTTGTGCGGCGCGATTTGCGTGCCATCCGCCAGCAAGGTGAACTGCGGATTGGGACGAAGAAAGGCGGTGATTTCTTCCGCCTTCATTTCCTCCACATTGGCTGCATCCGCTTTCAGCACCGGATTCACAGCCTCGAATTTCGCCTTGACCTGATCCCAGGTAAGCGGCTGCTGCGCGCCAGCATGAGATGCAAGACACGCAATGCCCAGCGCACAACCGCCCATTGTCCGCGTCAGGAGAGATATCAATCTAGCCCTCAAATGCCACCTCCGGTTTCGGGAGCTTGTCCCCTTCTCGCGCAATCCAGACATACAAAGTGGGTAGAAGGAAGATGCTCAACAGGAGGTCGGACATTAATCCTCCTACGATGACAATGGCAAATGGGCGCTGCGAGTCGGAACCGATGGCGTGCGACATCGCGGCGGGAAGCAGTCCCAGCGTAGCCACCAGCATCGTCATCATGATGGGGCGCAGCCGCAAGACGGCGCCTTCGATCGCAGCGCCTGCCGGAGTGTAACCTCGGGCTCGAAGCTGATTGATATATTCAAGCATGATGACGCCCGTCTGAACCGAGACGCCGAACAGCGCCAGGAAGCCGACTCCGGAAGATACGCTGAAGAACGTGCCGGTCACATAGAGAGCGAGCAAGCCTCCAACGCGAGCCATGGCCACATTGAGGAGAATCAGCAGCGCCCATTTGAAGGAACGAAACATGGTGTAGAGAATGATGAAGATCAAGAAGATCGTCAGGGGCACGATGAAGAGCAGCCTTGCTTCGGCTCGCTTTTCGCTATCGTATTCTCCCGACCATTCGAGGTGATAGCCACGCGGTATCTGCACATTCTTGGCGATCTTGTCGATGGCTTCCTTGACCGTTGTGCCCAGATCGCGTCCGCGAACCTCAAAGCGGATGGCCGCATAGCGGGAACCGTCTTCCCGGTAAATGTCGTAGGCGTCATCGCGCACCTGGGCTTTGGTCAACTGAGCCAAGGAGACGCGCTCTCCCGAGGGAGAGAGCAGTCGAATATTCTGGATAGCCTCCTTGGTATCGCGATACGGTTTCTGATAGCGCACGACCACGTTGTAGACTGCCTCTCCCTGCAGGACGTGGCTGACTGCATTACCGCCAATGGCCGTCTGGACGGCATCTTGTATATCGGCCACATTGATGCCGAAGCGCGCAGCCGCCAGGCGGTCAACGGTGAGATCGATATTCGGCTGGCCCGTATCGCGTTGAATTCCCAGATCCTTGATCCCGTCAATCTTGGCCATGACTTCTTTGATCTGTTCGCCCTTTTCCTCGAGGACGTCCAGGTCCGGCCCGTATAACTTGGCACACAATCCGCCTTTCGTGCCGGTCATCGTTTCATCCACGTTGTCCTCAATGGGCTGGGAGAAATTCCAGAAGGCCCCCGGATGTTTCTCCACTTCGCGATCCATCGCGGCGATCAGCTCCTCCTTATTCTCATGAAAGATGGGCCGCCACTGATCCTTGGGCTTCAAGTCGATGAAATATTCCGTGTTGCCGAATCCTCCCGTGTCGGTTCCATCGTCGGGCGCCCCGGCCTGCGAGACGACCTTCGTAACCTCGGGGAACGAGGCGAAGATATAGCGGTTTTGCTGGGCGAAGCGCGTGCCTTCCGTCTCGCCTATGCTGTTCGCCATTGCGCCACGCGCCCAAATGGCGCCTTCGTCCAGGTGGGGCAGGAACTCCGAGCCAATGATGCCGCTGAACGTCAGGAAAAGAGCCCCGGCCAGCGAAGCCAGGCCAACGCCGATGGTAATCCAGCGATTCTCGATCGCCCACTTCACCGCACCCCGGTACCAGTCCTTCAGGAACTCCATCACCGGGTTGCGCCATTCCTTGACACCATGCGGAAAGAGCAGGGCAGAAAGCACAGGCACAATGAAAATGGAGAATACGATGGCGCCGAGGAGTGCAAAGGCAACGGTCCAGGCCATGGGCCGGAACAAACGCCCTTCGACTCGCTGGAGCGTGAAGATCGGCATGTAGGCGGTGATGATGATGGCGATGGCGTAGAAAACCGGCCGTTGGACCTCGTGAGCGGCATTACGGATCATCTCTACCGGCGTCTTGATGCTCATGGTAATGCGGCCCGCCTCAGGTGAACCGCTCTTGTGGTGACTCAAATGCCGCATGATGTTTTCCATCATGACGACGGCGCCATCCACCACCATTCCGAAGTCGAGCGCGCCCAGTGAAATCAGGTTTGCGGGGATATGGCTCAGGTTGAGGAATATTGACGCGAAGAGCAAGGAAAACGGAATGGTGAGAGCAACGATGAACGCGCCACGAACATTACCGAGAAATAGAAACAGGATGATCGTAACCAGGATCATTCCCTCGCCGAGGTTGTGCAGCACCGTGTGCAACGTGTAATGAAGCAGATCGCTGCGGTCGAGCATGGGAATGACCTTCACACCCTCGGGCAGGATGTGATTGTTGAGCTCGTCCACTTTCTGGTGAATCCCATCGATCGTGGGGCCTTCTTCGGCCCCCTTGCGCATCAGCACGCCGCCCTGGATGACGTCGGGCTCATCTACAATGACGCCGTCCGGACGATGATCGGCTCTGGCCATGTGCCCCAGCCGAATTCTGGGGCCCCATTCGACGACCGCAATGTCCTTTACGCGAACTGGAGCCCCATGCGAAGTCGTCAGTACGGTGTTCTCGATATCCTGCACGCTGCGATAAAGTCCGAGTGCGCGAACGTTCAGTTGCTGCATGCCCTCTTCGACGAAGCTGCCGCCGGCGTTCACATTGTTGATGGCTAACTGGTTCTCCACCTGGCTGATGCTCAAGCCGTAGGTGATGAGCTTATTCGGGTCGACGCGCACCTGGTATTCGCGCGCTGTGCCGCCGAAGTCGCTCACGTCCACCACGTTTGGAACTTTTCTGAATTCCTTGTACAGAGTCCAGTCTTCGATGCTCCTTAAATTCATCAGGTCGTACGCCGGATTCGTGCTCCGGATCGTGTACCAATAAATCTGGCCGGTGAGGCTCCAGTCCGTGCCGATTTGAGGCACCACGCCCGCAGGCATATTGACCTGCGTGAGCCTTTCCAGCACCTTCTGTCGATTCCAATCGTCGACGGATTGGTCGTCGAAGATCAACGTAATCAGGGAAAGGCCAAAAATCGATTCCGACCTAACCGTCGTGAGATGCGGAATTCCAAATACCTGAATTTCGACGGGAACCGATACTTGCTGCTCCATTTCTTCGGCGGAATGCCCCGGCCACTGGCTGATGATGTTCACGTAATTATCGGCGATGTCTGGATAGACCTCGACGGGCATGTTGTGAAATGACACCGCTCCCCAGCCGAGCAATAGCACCCCGATCGCCAGCACCACGTACCGGTTATTGAGTGCAAAATCTACAAGATTGCGAATCATGGTTTCTTCCTCGGGCCACGAAGTTGAGCGTTATTCGTTGTCGATCACATTTTGGAGATTGATTGCGTTTGTCACGACCTGCTGGCCCGGCTGCAACCCGGATAGAATCTCCTGCATGTTGTTCGGCAACTGCTCGCCACTGACGACCAGAATCCGCTTGAACTTTCCTTGCACAGGGACAAAGACCCAATCGCGGTCGTGGAGGTGCACGATCGCAGACGTCGGGACAGCCGTGTAGGTCCGCTTTTCCTTGCCGAACAAAGTGGCCGTGCCGTACATGCCCGGCCGCATCATCCCGCCCGGATTGGCCAACTCGATACGGATCTTCGCTGTGCGGATATTCGGATCGAGAATCGAACCGATGTTGCTGATCGTGCCCTTGAGAATCTTGTCCGGATAGGCGTTCAGCTTGATGTCGGCGGTTTGCCCGACGCGCACGTTGGCCATGTCGCTTTCGTAGACGTCACACACGATCCACACACTGGTAAGGTCCGAGATAGTGAATGGGCTCGGCGTAGAGTAGGCCTGCACAGCCGCCCCGTTCGTCACTTCTTGATCGGTGATCACGCCGGAAACCGGGGCGAGGATATCGACAATTCCCTTCGGATTATCGGGGTCGCTGCCGAGCAGTCGAAGATGCTCAGTAGTGGTTTCGAGAGTGGTCTTGGCGTTGTCCTCGGTGTCTTGCGCGACCTCCAGGTCTCCCAGCGCGATGGCCCCGTGCTCGTAAAGCACCTTCGCTCGATCCAATTGCTTCCGCGCAAGGAGTTCATCGGAGATGGCCTTGTGGTAGGCGTCGAAGCCTCCCGAAATGTCGTCACTGCGAATGCGCAGCAGGAGCTGGCCCTTCGTGACTGTGTCGCCGAGGCGAGCGCGGATGTCCACAATGCGGCCGGAGGCTAGCGAAATCACCGGAACATTTCGCGCGACGTCCGGAATTACAGTGCCGGTGACGAACAATTGCGACGGGGCTTGGTATTCGGTCGCTGACACGAGCGGATACCGCTCCGGATGCTCTACAGCGAAAAAGGAGACGTCCACTCCGGAAATCACCTTAGCAGGAGGCGGCGCCTCGGCATCGGCATGCACCTTGTCGCTCTTGCAACCGCTCACGATCAAAGATGCGGCGAGGAAAATGAGAAATAGGCCCAACCCAAAACGATTGCTTTTCATATAATTCCCGCACCCCTTTTGCATCTCGCGACTTCTCAAACGACTTTGCAGTCTGCGGACTCGACTCAACATCAAGAAGTTATGTTGCTCTGAGTGTCGCTGTACCATTCATAGCCGAAGAAACGTAAAGGAACTGTAAGAGAACCGGTGGGAATTAGTAAGTTATCGAGTGAAGGCGGACGCGGGTTGTGGAAACATTACCTTCAACCTTGATCGCCAAGTGGCGAAGACCTATCAATTGACGACAGTTCCGCTAGTTCAGAAATAACTGCCGAGAAAGTGACACCCTAGGTCTGAGGGCAAACCTGGAAGGATTATTGTTGCGCAGGATGTATTCCGTTCCTGGAAGGCCACAGAACTATGGCTGATCTATCCCATGCGGAGTGGCGCAGAAGGTTAGTCCACTTCTCGAAAAACCTGAAAACCCTCCACGCACACAATCATCGCGCCGGCGAGATGCTCGCAGCGGAAAATCTGCTAAGGCAGCGCCGGAGGCCTCTGCAACTCCGGCACTGCTCGTTAAGCGTGCAACATCTCGCTAGAACCGAACCATGATTGCGAGTGTGCTGACGGTCTGGTTCGTTCGCAGGTCAGGCCACCATAGGGCGCTCGTTCCGCTACCACTATTGTTCAGGCCTGCGCCAATGCAGTAGCTTTCTGCGGCGGCAAGATTGCCGTAAGTCTGGCCGGATGCGGGGCCGGCCGCACATGCATATTGCGAAGGAGAGCCATTGTTGCCGCCCGGTGGCGTGATTCCGCCATGACCAGTCCAGTAAGGGGTGTCAGAATACCGGTACCCAGTCTCCAGGCGGAAGGTGATGAACTGCGACGGCATGTAATCGAACGTAACTGTGCCGTCGTGCATCTGGGCCCGATCACCCGGATTCTCGGTATAGTACGGGGTGCCGGTAATGGCTGTTGCGCCGTTGATGGGAGGTAACAGCGTCAGGTAACGGCCGGGGTTGTTCATCAGGCCGCCACCGAGAGTGATTGCGTAGATATCCTTGTGAAACCAGGCACGAAGATAAGCCATTGTTCCGACAAACATCTGCTTGGGCTTGCCGTTTGCGCTGCTATGGCAGTTCACGCCGCCGCTATAAGTCGAACTCGTACCCATTTCCGGCGTGAAACCAAACGGGTTGTACGCTCCGCTCGAAGGCCCACCGCCGTACTCGCAACCAGCATCGCCCGTTATTGTAAAGGCCATCTTGTCCAGCGTGCTCTTGGGCTGGTCATAAAACTTGACCTGCGCGCTGTAGTCGGCGTGAATGCGTGAGCGGGTAGGCGAGTTGGTTTGTTGCTCGTTTGCGTCGTCTTCGCCCAGGCCGTAGTTGTTCCAGACAAAGTCAAGGTAAGGCGTGGGGCGCCAGAGAATCTGTCCGCCCAACCCCGGCTTGCCGTTGGGACGTGCGTATGTCTGCCAGCCATTGATGATCCATGGCTCAATCTTCAACTTGGCCGTTGGGAACCACTGAATGCGAATACCGTTGAAAAACCAAGGCGTGTTGGAGGAGACAAAGGAAGGTTGGTAGGTCCAGTTGTCGAAGTTGTAGTAGCTGAAAAGGCCGATGTAGGAAACAAAGATTCCGGCATCCACGTTTAGCCCATGGTTCACATTCCAGTGATATCCGCCCCATGCCTCTGAAACATACTTGTAGGCGTCGGCCAGGTCCCACTGCCCGCGATTAGGGCTGGCGTCATTGCGGACGGTGGTCGTGGCGAACAGGCCGTCCATGGTGAGAATGCGACCGCGCACATTCTGGATGCGAATGTCGCCGCCGGCGCTGATCTGCTCAAGCTGCCACTCATCGGAGCGGAACGTCTCCGTTGACCCTCCCAGACTGTCATCTTCAGGGTGGTTCATATCGATCGTGTAGTTGGCGTCGGCACGAAACTCCGGGGTAAAGTATTTTGTGCTCATCGGACTGTCAGTGGCGTGCCCGTTGCTGTTGAGCCATGTCCAGTCACCGGGGAACGGCTCACCCTTGGTGGTGACCTGGGCGTCGATATCCGGGGGCGCCGGGGCCGCAGCGGCCGGAGGAGGCGTGGTTGCAGCCTGTCCATAGCTCGGGGAACCGGTGCCGTCACCACTCGCCGCGCTGCGCAGCGCATCGGCATTCCGGTCCGCGTCGGATGCGCCGTCCGCTTCATTCAGCACATTTTCCAGCTTCTCCATGCGCGACTTCATCGCAGCTTCCATTTGCGCCATCTGCGCCATCTGCTTCTTGATCTCGGCAAGCTCTTTAATGACCGCATCGCTCTTGAGCGGCACGGCAACGGAGGCAGACGCGGCGCTGGTTGAACTCGAATTGGGCGCTGCAGTCGTCGCCGCGGAGGCATTATTGGTTGTAGCCGAAGTTGTTGCGGGCGTCTCGCTCGCAGTCGCGCCAGGGCCCGTTGCCGGCACTTCCATTGCTGCCAGATCGACCGGATCGGTTTGTGCGGGAGCCGTCTTGGCGACTGCCTGCGGTATGAGATTCTTCTCTGAGCTTGGCGTCGTGCTTTGGGCCTTGCACGCAAGTTGCGTGCTGAATCCGCAAATCGCAACACCAAATACAATGGCCATCCTGAAGTTAATTTGCATGCGTGTCTGATCTCCTCGACGCCTCGCGCCGATGGGTTAAGAAGCGTTGACTCTAACTGAGTAGTAGCCGGTTGCGTCTGCTCCACTCATTCCAAAGTTTTACGCGAAGAGACATAAGACTAACGTAAAGACAATACTCAGAATTGCTAAGACAATAACAAAGCGACTTATAAGCCGTGATTCGCCGCCGCTGTTCCTTCGTGAAGAAGAAACAGCTCATCTACTCTTTTGATTCCAGGTTATCTGTAACATAACTCCGCAAGTGTAAAGGAGGCATAAGGGAGACCTAAAATGATCATGGTTTTATGGGGCCTTCAACGAGGCGCTGCCGAGTATTGTCCTTCAGACTATGCTCGTCGCAATTTGATGCCATTCGCTGTCGGTAATGAGTCGGGATGAAAGCCGGGATTCGCCTTCAAGATTTGCCCCAATGTGGATTTAGGCTCGCCGACTAGGTCGCGAGCGACAGCCTCCATCGCTCCCATTGCGTGATAGATGGCGCCGGGAATGTCGGCGGTGGGACTACGAGACAAATCTTGCAATGCTTCGTGCAGATGGCTTGAGGCCGTTGGCCGCCCGGTATTGCGCAATGCAGCTGCCGCATCCCTGACCACCGACTCAAATGCCTCCGGGCCGCGCGTCGCAATCTGACCGTTGGCCAATTTCTAGCCAACCCCTTCCTCGATGAAATAAACGTTCAGCTCTTCCGCGAATTGAAAAGATGAGGTCGTTCCACGGTGCTGATCTTGCTCGAGCATATCGGTATGGAGATGGAACTCGCGTTGCCTGAGGATATCCGCTTTCTTCATAGCTGCCATGTTAGTCCAGTGTTGCAGGGCGCGTAGGTACCTGACCTGGGTGTAAGTGGGGAGGTTCCGACTGCTCTGGCACATCATGAGAAGGGGGCAACTTGGATAACTGGGAAATCAATACCAAGAGTATAGGTAATTGGGTTTAAGGGGTCTGATAAACCGCCATCCTAATTAGGCTCCCGCGAGTTGCATATTCGGTTGCATAGTCGAGTGCCAAACTGCCAAAAACGACCCGAATAAGCCCACTTTAGACCATTCTAAGTTATTGATTCCGAAGGACAAGATACATTGCAAATCCGTTTAGCAAACCGCCGCCTTCAGCCACTCGGCCATCTCTCCGTCAAGTAGAACCGCTTCATTTTGAACGCATTCAGTGAATATCTTCCTTGCGTTCACCGATCCAGGTTGCATAATCGCCTTTCGAGCGCCTGCATTGATGCAACAGATCCGCGAATCTACGGCTTGCCCCATTGTATATGAGTCTTGAGTCCAGGCTACGTCGCTGCCAGAGAATCGCTCGAGAAACCGACTCAGCTCCTGTCGCAATTTAGGAAATTCCATTGCGCGCGACGTTGCTACACCCAGGCATCCATCGTCACGAACCGCCGTCTGGCCGAATAGCGCCTCAGCAGCCGCCCGGTCGCCGCCACTGAGGGCCCCCGGCTCGCGCCCAGCCCGCGATGCCCCCCGTCGTGCAGCACGATATTCGCCGCCCGTCCCCGCCGTTCCAGTCCGTCGATCACCCTCGCAAGCCGCTCGGCAATCGCCTCTGCCGAAGGCTCTTCCCAATCGTTGGTCATCGCGTTCCACAGCACTGGAACCATCCCCAACCGCCGCGCCGTCCGCAGCACAAAAGGCCGCCGTGCCCCAAAAGGCGGACGAAAAAAACACACCGGCGCACCCGCGATCTGTTCCAACGCCTCGCTCGTCCGCGCCAGTTCCTGCTCCACACGGCCAGCCGCGGTCAATGCCAGATTCGGATGGCTGAAGCTGTGGTTTCCGATCACATGTCCGGCCGCCGCAATTCGCCGCACCAGCTCGGGCTCAGCTTCGGCAAAGCGGCCCACCAAAAAGAACGTCGCCCGCACTTCGTGCTCCGCCAGCAGATCCAGCAGGCGCGGCGTCCACGCCGGATTGGGCCCATCGTCAAACGTCAGCGCCAACTCACCCGGCTTGCGCGGCGCAGTCAGCGTCCGTCCAAACAGTTGTGAACCCGGCCACATCGCCGCGTAGGCGCAGCCGCCCGCCGCCAGACCAATTCCAGCCGCCGCACCTAACCCGGCGTAAATCCCCGTACCCAAAGGAGAAAGCATTCTGTGTTCCAGTGTGCCGCGCAAGACCGGTCGTCCGCAAGCGCAAGCGCCGCCCGGTCCGCCTGTTCCCTGGTCCCCGGTACACCGATTCCGAAAGAACATTGCAATCGACCAGGCCACGGACAGAAGTTCCAGCTTGTATTTCGAGCGGAAGACCGCGGGAGTTTCATTGGACTCCCGGAGGTATAGGTCGATTCGCGCCTTCAACTCGCCGGCGGGGGCGACTCGGATTCCGCCACGAAAGGGTGAGAAGGATTCGCATGGTGAAGGCCGTCAACGATCAACCAGGGCGCCTGGCTTGAATTCCTTGTTGTGACACTTTCAGCGCTGCCACACTTCGCCCTTCAGCCCCGCTCCGCAACCTCGCCCCGTAAACTAGACAGATGGATGACATTCGCGACTTCATCCGCCGTCTTCCCAAGGCGGAGTTGCATTTGCACCTCGAAGGCACCATCACGCCCGCCACGCTTGCCGATCTCAGCGCTCGCCACGACTCGCAACCCATCCCGCTGGCCGAAGCCGAAGCGCTCTACCAGTTCACTGACTTCACCGGCTTCATTGACGCATTCAAGGCCGTCACCCGCCGCCTGATCGGCCCTGAAGACTACGAGCTCGCCGCCTGGCGCATGATCCAGCGCCTGGCCGAGCAGGGCGTGGTCCATGCCGAGGTCTACATCTCCGTGGGCGTCATCTACATGTGGCGCAATCACGACCCGCACGCCTTCGAGCCCATCTTTGCCGGGCTTGAGCGCGCCCGTGAACGCGGCCAGCGCGAGTTGGGCCTTTCACTCTACTGGATCTTCGATGCCGTCCGTCACTTCACCGTCGACGAGGCAGCGGTCGTCTTCCGAAAGGCCGCTGAAATGCGCCGCGAGTTCCCTTCCATCATCGGCATCGGGCTCGGCGGCGACGAGCGCCGGCGCGGCTCATTGCCCTTCGCCGAACTTTATGCCAAGGCCCGCGCAGCCGGCCTGCGCCTCACCAACCACGCCGGCGAAACCACGGGTCCCGAAGCCATTTACGAAGCCCTGGCCCTCGGCTCCGAGCGCATTGGCCACGCGCTCTCCGCCATTCAGGACCCGGCGTTGATCGACGAACTCAAGGCCCGCGGAACGGCCCTCGAGCTGAACCCCACCTCCAACGTCCGCACCGGGGCCTGTCCCGCCTTTGCAAATCACCCGCTGCGCCGCTACTTCGATGCCGGCCTGCTGGTCACGCTCAACTCCGACGACCCCGCCTTCTTCGGCTCCGACGTCGCCAACGAATACCTGCTGGCGCACACTGAGCAGGGATTCACCCGCGAAGAGCTGCGCCAACTGGCCGCCAACTCCATACGCGCCAGCTTTCTTCCTGAATCGGCCAAAGCGACTCTTCTCTCCCAAATCGAATCTACCCAATGAGCGAAAGTGTTCAACTAACCATCCCCAATCCGAGTCCGATAGTCCGATTATCAAATTCTGCGTAATTC
>Ga0302189_10003287_pt1 | contig 12467 bp, 10 predicted proteins | sample II_Bog_E2_2_FD_194551 | JGI IMG/M metagenome (GOLD analysis project Ga0302189, IMG submission 194551) | Peat permafrost microbial communities from Stordalen Mire near Abisko, Sweden - II_Bog_E2_2 | ecosystem: Environmental > Terrestrial > Soil > Wetlands > Peat | place: Sweden: Abisko...
CGAGGGAACGCTTTTAAAATGCGTTGGAGCATCCGCACTCTGGAAATTCTTGGCCATGCTGCCGTTGACAAAGTTCGCACGAGAAGGTCTAGGGATCTGGGTATTGATTTGCCCGGCATGAGTCAGGGCGGAGCCGGTGGTTACGGCCGAAGACGCCCGGGCAGTGGCAGGAAGATTTGAATTGATGCGTGCGAAGTTTTGCTTTTGCCGGACCTGTTGCTGCTTGTTCTGGTGAGTAGGCTGCCAAGGTTGGGCTGTGCTCTGATTGATATTCACGACATTGACAGCGTTATTACCCCCCTGATTTCCACCATTTTGATAGCGTCCATTATTCCATCCTGGCTGCCAATCCCCCCGGTCAATTTGATGGTGATTCCAATCGCAATCGTAGTTCAGCCAGGCACCCACCGCAAAGCCCACACCAAAGGTGAGGAGTGGGCCAATCTCTTGTGAATAGGGTTGCACATAAACGACTGCTGGGTCGTATTGCGGAACATAAAGGTAATCCGCCTCGGCGGGGACAATACGAATCACGGTATCTGACTTCACAATGCGTTGTTGAGGGGTATCCACAAGGTTCCCGGCAAGCTGGGCCTGAGAGCGGAGTTGCTGGATAGCGCTCATCACATCGGCTTGTTGAGCGAGAAAGGCTTCGCCCAATGTGGTGGTCCACTGGAGATTTTGATCCATCCACGTGATGACTTCGGGATAACTGGCCAAGGATTGGACACTGCTATCCCATGATTGGTTGGGGATGTTCTGCGGATCGCCGTTTGCTGCAAGATATCGGGAGGCCAAAACCACATCAGATGGCACGGTTGAGGCAGGAAGGATCAACGCGATCAGCGCGTCAGGATAGAGGGCAATCGGAGCCAACAATTGTTGCAGACTCTCCGGAGAGAGAGTTTGGGTGATATTCTGCGGTTGATTTTGCAGATCGTCAGATGCGCCGGATACCCCCTGGGAGAAGAGATGAGCTGTAAGCGAGATAAGTAACAGACCTGCAATTCTCAAAATCCGGGTAACTGCGGTGTGGTTCAGGGAGAAACGAAAAGTATACATCCTTGTGACGATACCGAGGGTTCTCTGAATCGCAATCGGTTATCTCCCCCGGCCATTTTCACCTAGATCTTAGGGGATTTCTCTAATTCATTCAAGGAACAGCGAGATTGGATGGAGATCAAGGCGGACCAGCTCCTACAATGCTCGGTTCGCCCGGGCCCGTGTTGACTTCGATCTCGATTTCAGTGGCATCAATGCCAACTACTGCTGCGGAAAAAACACGGGTTATCATGGAGGAAAGCGGGAGCATCCATCGCACGGGGAGGGTGCTTTGTAAACAGTTTGTCGTCGGTTCGACTGACACGCCACGATCAGCGGCATTATATTTTGCGAAGCCATCATCCAGAGCTTTGCCTTCAGCAAGGATAGTCCAACAGCCCGTTCCAGTTCTGAATACGGATTATACGAAACTGGTGGGCTTTTAGCAGATTTACCCCTGACTATGCCTACGCTACGAGGACTGAACCTCTCTTATGTCGGAGGCGCTATGGAATTAGACGACGGGAGGTCTTTCTCTACGGTGAAATTAGTGGTTGAAAATTCGCCACCAGTGTCTCGTTTGCGTTGAGTACAAATGTATAGCTCGCGTCAGTGCTCACCGTGCTCCCCTCCACCGTCCAACCCACAAACTTAAATCCGTGCTTTGCGGTCGCTTTCACGGTGTGGGAGCCACCAGGCACGAAAACACCACCTCCACTCACGGTTCCTTCGGTGCTTGATGAGGAACTCACCGCAATCGTGTATTTGATCTGGGTGAAGTTCGCCACCAATGCCTCATTTCCAGTAGTAGTGAAAGAATACAATTGTGAGTTGCTCACATTGATCCCTTTAACCGTCCAGCCACTAAAGCTGTAGCCAGTCTTTGGAGAGGCCGTCACCATGCACAGGCCCCCTTGGGCGATTTTCCCGCTGCCTGTGACCGTTCCTCCCGCGACCGGGGAGGCAATCACGGAGATCGTATTGGTGATCTGGGTGAAGTTCGCCACAAGCGTCTCGTCCGCTTTGAGCGTAAAGCTGTAGTTGGTCAACGTGCTGACGCTCACGCCGTTGGTTGTCCAGGACTTGAAGAGATAGCCGCTATTGGCCAGCGCACTCACCGTATTGGTAGAGCCTCCGCCGAAGGTGCCTCCGCCATCCACTGTTCCTCCGGCCTCCGGCAAGGCACTGACTCCAATCGTATATTGGGCCTGGTCGAAATTTGCCACCAGCGCGATGTCTCCGGTGAGAGTAAAGCTATAGCTGGCATTGGTGCTGACGTTGGTTCCATTCACCGTCCAGCCATCAAAGGTATAGTAGGTATTATTCGTCGCCGTCACCGTGTCCACTCCATCGGAGGCAAAGGTGCCGCCGCCGCTCACTGCTCCCCCAGCACTCGGTGAGGCACTCACAGAAATCGTGTTCGTTGCTGAAGGTGAGATGGTCAGACTGTAGATCGTGCCCTCGCCACCACTGCCTGCAAAAGAGGTCGTGCCGTATAAAGTATTCCCCAATAAAGCAACCCCGCCCATCGGTTCTGCTCCGTCCTTGTTGTTTACCCCATTTGGATCTAGTGTAGAGAAACTATGGATGTTCGTAAATCCCGTCCCATCCGTGTTAATCGCAAAGACCGTGCCAGTACCATGAGCGCCGCCATAACTTCCCGTCCCATAGAGGGTATTGCCTGAAAGGGTCATCTCCCCTTGGAGGATGTAATTTCCCATGGTAGTGTAGAAAGAGTACAAATTCGTAAATCCCGTCCCATCCGTGTTGATTGCAAAGACAGTGCCGAATTCATTCGAACCGCCGTACGCGGTCGTCCCATAGAGTCTGCCCCCCGATAAAATCAATGAGCGTGCCGGATTCCCTCCGTCCGCCCCGGCGGCTCCTTCCGCCCCGCCGGTGAAGGTATAGAGATTTGTAAAACCGGTTCCATCGGTGTTGACCGCAAAAATTGTCCCGTATTGTCCGATCCCTCCACTGGAGGCCATGCCATAGAGGGTATTACCCGATAAGAGCAATTCTCCACTAGGATCACCGCCGTCGCTGCCGTAGTTAAAACTATGGAGATTCGTAAATCCCGTCCCATCCGTATTGATCCGGAAAATCGTACCATTGCCGTCTGAAAAAGTCGTCCCATAAAGGGTGCCTCCTGAGGCAATCAAGCCGGCTCTGGGATTAAACCCATTACTGCTCCTGCTGAAAGTATGGAGATTTGTAAAACCGGTTCCATCGGTGTTGACCGCAAAAATTGTCCCGTATCCGTTACTACCACCACCCGCAGCCGTCCCGTACAGGGTATTCCCCAAGAGAACGAGCCGGCCCTCCGGTCCACCCCCGTCACTGTTGGTGGCGACGGTGGAAAGATGAGAAGGTAATGTTGCAGTAGTGAAGGTATAGAGGTTTGTAAATCCCGTCCCATCGGCCTTGACTGAGAAGACGGTACCAGAGCCACCTTTTCCACCGCCTGATGTCGTGCCATAGAGAATATTCCCCGAGGCAGTCAAGCCGACAAACGGGCCCGCTCCATCTCGGTTGATGTCGTTGGTATCAACTGCAGTGAATTGATACAGGGTCTTGAAGGTCTGGGCCGTCGCACGATCTGAAAAGATCAGGCCTGTGAGAACGATCAGCGTGAAAAGAATCGATTTTTGATTCATGGAGATTTTAGGAAGAAAAATGCAATGGAGTTGCCATGTAATGAAGTGCCCAATGGATCTACGGCTTCTGTTCGCCCTATGACGATTTAAGCGCCATTCTGATATATGAGTCCGCCCTGTGAAATCTCAAGAAAATTGCTTGCGGCTCACGAGCTCTAGAGCATTTTCTGGTCATATTGACGCATCTCTTGGATTCATCCGCCCTGATTAAACGGAGGCAAGAAAGAGACTCGCGCAAAGACGCAAAGGCGCGGAGAAGGTTCTGAAAAGGCAGGATCAGAGAGCCTGTGTGGAGTTTGCCTCCTCTGTTGCTTCCCCTTGATCCCTTGAAAATCTTCTCTTTTTCTCTCTGCGTCTTTGCGCCTCTGCGCGAGTTTTTCTTTTTTGCAGCGTCAGATTAAATCAAAAATGCTCTAAGAACTTATCGCACCCGTCGTGAGTTATCCGTTCGGAATGCTCCTCGATCCAAAACCCCTCTAAAAGCCCATTTTATCTTGTACCAGCGGTCGGGTTCGAACCGACACATCTTTAGAGGATACCGGATTTTGAGTCCGGCGCGTCTGCCAATTCCGCCACGCTGGCTAACAAGAGTGGGCCACTATGCACTCGGACCTGTCACTTGCCAAGATGATCTTCCCCGACAGCTCCCTGAAGGTAACACTCACCAAATCGTGAGGAGGCCGTTTCGCTAAGAATGGAAAGTGAATAAGCACCCATCAGTGCCCTCTCTTGCGGAAGTAGGCCACCCTGACGGGATTCAGGCCCGAGAAATGACCAACCATGTCTTTCTCATGCATCATCACCCAAGGCTGGGCGAAGTTTATCCCGTTCTTGGTAAAGACGATGTCATCAGCGATATAAACAGCTGAGTGGATGACCTTGTTCTGATTGTCCAGCAAGAGAACGAGATCTCCGGGCACCCCGGGCACGGCAATCTCGTAGTAGTTATCCTGAATGAACCGGGAGGCATACTCGTTATCCGCCATGTTTGGATCGGGTGTCTCGGCAAAAAAATTCAGGGCAGTCCAGTGACAGTCCGGCATCTTCTCTTGTCCCGTTGGCGGTAACGGTGAGGTAAAAAGGTGCTCCCGGGCCATCGGAGGAAGGAGATAGAGGATGCTGAGAGCGCCCCCATCCTTCTCTCGGCGCTGCGCCTCAAAAAGGGGACGGAGATCCTTCATCGTCACTCCGGGTAAGGAAAGAGCCCAGTAATTCAGGGGTTTCTCAATGTCAGAATCGGGACGGATGAGAAGGCCCATCATTACGGAATTAATGCTTGTGAGACTTTGCAGAAATTCCTCCCTTTCTTGTGGGGAGGAAATGTATCCCAACACCACCTCGGGGTCACTGAAGTAGGTGAAGCCATTGCGCGTGTAGAGAAGTTTTTTCATGACACTGATTGCCTTGGCATCCGAGGGGTGGTTGCTGTCAAACAGCGTAGCCACATCACCATCGGCGATATAGTAGGGATTCGCCTGGGCACGGTTGGCAGCATTCTGGGAGAGGGCGAGGTACAATTTTTCCCTCACTGCAGGATCAAGTCCCAGGATGAACTCATGATCCGGCTTGATCACCGTTTCGCTTCCTGCGACTTGGGAAGCAATCAAATGGTCTGCCTGATCCCCAGTGAGTCCGCACTGGATGAGGATCTCTCTGAGAGCAGGAGAAGTTAAATTGCCAAAGTTCCATAGAGGCCCTTCTGCCGTCGTGACATCGAAACCAACGTACTCCATGGGCTGTTCCACCCTGATATTCCGAACCAGGAGATCCCCCCAAGGTCCTGAATCGATTTTAGGTGAGGTTCCCCGCTCGCGATGTTCGATCAACTCATCAGCCCAATGAGTCAGAAATGCAGTTCCCACCGCCGTGCCGACTATCAGCAGCAGTGTAAGAAGCACCCAGTTGCTACGTTTGAGTAAGGAATTTTGCACTTGTTGAGTTAGCACAGTAGTAGGTGAGTCAGATGGGTTAAACTGGTTGAGTACCATGGAAAGTAATCACAACGATGGCTAAAGCTAGTTCGATCCCCTGCCTACGAATAACACATCCAGATTGCCAGGGCCTCCGTGTCCGCCACCCCACGGGCGACCACCAGCAGTGGGGTCAGGGGTTGGCGAGACCATCCCGGCGACTTGCGGTGTGTGTTCGGTGCAAATCAAGACGATGTGATTATTCTTGGTATCCAGGGTCGAGGTCCTGCAGCCAAGTTTGGTTTGTACTGTCTGCTCAACAGTAAAACTGGTCGAACTATTTTCCTTGATGATCGTCAGTGTTCCATCGCGCTGTGAGCTAAATGCTTCCATCGTGTTGGGATTGAAGCCCCCTCCGTCCGTACCATTGCCGATCGGCAGCGTGGTCAGAATTTTCCCATCATCCGCATTGACGACGACACAGACATTAGGATTCGAGCACATGGCAAAGAGGATGTGATTTTTTGCATCCAGCCCAAGGCCTTTTGTCGCGCCTGCTTTCTGACCAAGATCGTATTTCGTGATGAGCTTCATGGATGTCACATCCACCATGGCGATTTTTTTCTCATCCTCGACATCAACATAAACTTTACCAGCGCCATCGCTTTGCGCCTGCTCGGGCGCGCCACCAAGATCGATCGAGCCAACCACCGTGCCTTCGTTTGGATCGATCACCGTAATGTTGGGAGATACATGGCTGAACACATAAATGCGTTTTGTGAACGGTTCGAAAAGAATGCCGTCTGGTCGCCCTTGAACAGCGATGTCTTTGATTTTCTGCAGGGTCACCGTATCGAACATCCCAATCTGCTGCCCGCTGCTAAACCCGTGGTGTGATTCAGGATCTACAGCCACACCATGCCCGCTGATTCCGGCGATGGTGGCAATCAGTTGATGGCTATCGAGATCGAACACATAGGTCTGATCACCACGCGGGACATAAACTTTCCGGCCATCATTGTCGGCGTAGACATAATCCGTGCCGCCATTTCCCATGACCTTGGTGGTATCAAGGACTCTATAAGGAGCGTCGATATTCTGTGCGTGAGCATTTCCAGCCAGGAAGCCAACGTTCACGATGGAGAGGACAACGACGGCCAGTAGCGGGAAGTTCATTTTCAGGCGTAAAAAATATTTATTGTTGATTGTAACCCCCTGACTCAGAGGCCAATTGGTAATCTCTAGAACACACCAACTTTCTGTAAGTTGCAGAATACCGCTGATAAATCGCAGATTGATCCCAATTGCTTGAATCGAGTCAGCGCGGAAAGATACTCAGCCAGCAGCTCGTTACTCGCAATCTATTAAAGACCTCGAAACTGAAATTAGAGAGCTTCCAATCACTCTCCATTCGGAAGGGAAGCAACTTCGATCGAATCACTCCTTAAAATAAGATTCCCTGTGGCGAAAACTCTAGCGAATGCTAGATTCCTTCCATGAAGAAAATATTGCTCCTTCCTCTGCTAGCCCTCCTCTGCCTTTCACTGAGTGCCATTGCAGGAACCTTCCCTGACATCACACTTCCTCAATTGAAATCAGCCATTGCCTCGAAACAAGTAACCTTGCTTGATGTCAATGGCCCCGTCTCGTATGCCAACGGTCATATTCCCGGAGCAATTGATTTCACAGCACACACCGCGAATCTGGCCTCGGTTCTTCCCACTGACAAAAACGCCCTGATTGTTGCCTATTGCGGCAATGAACATTGCGGTGCCTATGCCCGCGCTGCGGAGGCCGCTCAAAAACTCGGCTACACAAATGTGCAGCATTTCAAACCCGGCATCGCTGGGTGGAAAGAGGCAAACGAGCCAACCGAAAAGTAGACTCTTCGGCGTCTTCCAATGGTTTGTACTAATCGAAGCCTGCCCGCTTGAGAAACCTTGAGTCTGTTACCTGTTTTTACTCAGGTTTCAGCTTCCAGGTCTCATCTCTCAATTATTTTACTCCGGCAATGTCGTGATGGCCTTCTGATAATTACAGCGAGCCTCTTCCAGGGTGGAGGCACTTGTGCACAGATCCCTGACGAGACCATCTTTCATGCCGTAAATCCATCCGTGAACTGTTAGTTGTTGTCCTCTTTCCCACGCATCACGAACCACCGTTGTCTTGCAAACATTGGCGACCTGTTCGATGACGTTGAGTTCGCACAGATGATTGCCTCGGTCCGTTTCGTTTTCCCAATGTCCCAACAGCGACGAATGTTTCTGAATGACATCATCGACATGACGCAACCAGTTGTCCACAAGTCCGACACGTTCCTGACGCAGGGTTGCCATGACACCACCGCATCCATAATGACCGCACACGATGATGTGCTTTACCTTCAGCATATCGACGGCAAACTGGATGACCGAAAGGGAGTTGAAGTCGGTATGGACAACAACATTGGCAACATTGCGATGGACAAAGATTTCTCCTGGAGCCAGCCCCACAAGTTCCTCGGCGGGAACCCGGCTGTCAGAGCATCCAATCCAGAGATACTCTGGCTGTTGCTGAATCGAGAGTTTTTCAAAAAAGCTGGGGTCCTTGGCTATCAGACCCTGCGCCCAAGATTGATTATTCGAGAAAAGATCTGCGAGCGATGACATGATTGCGTGAGATTGCAATCGGAAGCACGATTCTTCGCCAGTAAAAAAACCGATTTTTTTCAAATACTCCCGAGCACACTGCTGACAGATGGTCAGTGTCTGCCGCGCCAGAAGAAGCCTACTGCTTGGGGACAAGAGCTGGCTCTACGACGCTGGAAGGAGCCAAGAGGACTGCTGCATTTGTAGCAGCAGGGGTTTCCACGACAGGACGTGTCCCGGAGACCGGCGGAATCCAGAGACTCTGCTCAATGAGCTTTTTATTGATCGGAGCAATCAGACTGTAACCACCCTTCCCATCGGGAAGCATCGGGGTTCCCCATCGGGAACGCGTCACGACCTGTGATGAGGAAATTTTCTCACCAAGAAGGGTATGGTTATCGAGAGCAATGTCAGGCGGAAGCTCGAGCGTCCCTAAAAAGACACCGCCCGCGATCAAGAGCTTTGGAAAAATAAGGAGTGGGATCATTGGGGGAATTTTCACGAATTCTACCCATGTTCAATGCGGCATGACAATTCCGGAGTGCAACAGGATGCCTTATTTTCCGGGAAAGTTCCACCAAGTCTGAAAAAAGTGCCCGAGGGAGGTGGCGCTTTTCTGAGCAAATCCTCTTGTGTCAGGCGGGGTTGGAGATGGGGTTGGATGTGGTGTCGGCTGTGGAGCCGCTTTCAGCGCTTCCTCGCTCAAGGAATCGGGTATATCGACCCCGAGGGCGAGTTCTCGCGCCGAGAGTGCTGGTGCTTCACCGGTTTTGGAGACAGTCAAAAAAAGAGGCTTTGTTTTAATCGTATCGGGAGCATCAATTACTTGAATTGGGGAAATCTCATAAGTACCGATCTGCCTCGGCATCACTCGATAGCGGAAGAGCCAAACACTTTCCTGATCCACAATCAGGTGCTGCGGTTTGCGAAGCATCCGGAAATGCAGACCTGGCTGATTGGAAGGTGCCACGACCTGCGGATGACGTGCTGCTCGTACGGTCACAAGAAGTTCCAGTCGATCTCCCGGCTTGGCTCCACGACATGAAAGCGTGGCCATTACGCTCAACGGGGATTTTGCCGCATAGACTGCTTGGCCCAGTAAAGTGAGAATCAAGGCAAGCGATAGAGAATGAACTTTTTTCAAGCACTTCATGGATCGCGGAGAGTGCTCGGTTTTCCAACGAAAGCCAAGCCCCGGAATGGGGCTCCAAGATTATCAGGGAAGCGTTTCCTTAAAATTCCGCGAAGAGATCGCACTGAATGGCATCTCCCGGCTGCGGCGCAGAAGCGGTTTTCTTGAGTGCAGACTTGGAAGGTCTTTTTTTGGGTGGCTCAAAGGTTTGCCTCCATTGCTTCTGGACATCTTTGATGACCACATTGGCCCGCTTGAAATGTTCCTTCTTTCGCACGGCAGCGATGGCAGGATTGAGCCGGAGTTCTTTGCGGGCACGTTCCACTCGGGCATCGGTCAGCTTTCCACGCAACCTCCAATGCCCACCTTTGGTCGTATAAACACCAACGATTTTTCCCGAATCGGCGTATCGGCGAAGTTGACGATCCGAAATTCCCAAGAATGAGGCTAATTGCTTGAATGTGGACATCATGGAAGAGGAAGATTCTAAGATTCCCAGACATTGTCTTGCAAGAAAATGTTGCTACAAAAATAGAGGATCGGACATCTGATGACCGACTTCTCCTTTTGTTATAAGATTATCAAGACTTAATTTTTCCCTTGATTTTCTTTAATAAAACCTGATTTTCAGCAAGTTCCTTGTAGAGTGCCTCGATTCCTCTCAGCGAGGAAGAGCTGAGATGGTGCTCCATCCCTTCGACATCACAAGCCACATCCTCGGAAGAAACCCCCAGAAGACTCAGAAAATCGGTCAGAATCTTGTGGCGATGGCTGATCGCTCTCGCCACCCTCTCCCCTTCCTGAGTCAGCACTAGTCCACGATATTTTTCGTGATGAAGGAATCCTTCTGCATCCAGGCGCTTCACCATATTGGTCACACTAGCCTGAGAGATTCCAAGACTTCCTGCTATATCCACGACGCGTGCATATCCCTTGGTGTCAATCAACTCTTGGATGCGCTCCAAATAATCTTCCGCCGCAGAAGTGGAACGGTTGCCAACCTTGTTCATGGGGTGACTATAGAAGAAATATCATTCGATGAAAATATTTTTTTATTAGAATAATTTTTATAGCTACAGAAGAATATATTAGCCTATGCTAAGAATGAATCCATGAGTATGAAAACTTCACCCAGCCTTCCCGAAGTTCATCGCTCACTCAGAGTTCCCTCCCAGCCTGGATTCTGGCGCAAGTTACTGGCGTTTGCAGGACCCGGTTACCTCGTTGCGGTAGGCTACATGGATCCAGGCAACTGGGCCACCGATCTCGCAGCAGGTTCTAAATACAACTACACACTGCTTTCCGTAATCCTGATGTCGGGAGTGGCTGCGATGTTTCTGCAGTTTCTTTCCCTCAAGTTGGGCATCGCCTCAGGCAATGATCTGGCACAACTCTGCCGTCATCACTATGGAAAGAGAGCCTCCATACCGCTCTGGATTTTTGCCGAGATTGCCATTGCTGCCTGCGATCTTGCCGAGGTCATCGGTTCTGCCATCGCCCTCAATCTCCTCTTTCACATTCCCCTTCTTGTCGGTGTCATCATCACAACCCTGGATGTGCTGCTCCTGCTGATGCTTCAACAAAAGGGATTCCGGTACATCGAAGCCCTTGTGATTACCCTGATCGCAACAATTGCCTGCTGCTTCGGTTTAGAAATTCTATTTTCCAAACCGGAGCTTATTCCGATCCTTCACGGCTTTCTCCCCTCGCATCAAATACTCGCCGACCGTGAAATGCTGTTTATCGGGATTGGAATCATCGGGGCCACTGTCATGCCTCATAATCTTTATCTCCATTCTTCGATCGTACAGACACGGAGCTATCCACTTGATCGGGTAGGCAAGAAGGAAGCAATCCGCTTTGCCACGATCGATTCCAACATCGCTCTCACGATTGCTCTGGCCATCAACGCCGCAATCCTGATCCTCGCCGCCGCAACATTTTACAAAGCGGGCAGGTTGGATGTTGCAGAGATTCAGGAGGCCTACAAGCTCCTCTCGCCCATGCTTGGAGTCACCGGCGCCAGCACACTCTTTGCCATCGCCCTGCTTGCAGCAGGACAGAACAGCACGCTGACCGGAACGATGGCCGGACAAATCGTGATGGAGGGATTTCTTCAGATCAAGATTTCACCTTGGATGAGGCGTCTCTTCACCCGATTACTCGCCGTCATTCCGGCAATTCTGGTGATCGCGATAGCGGGTGAAAAGGCAACAACCCATCTCCTGCTACTCAGTCAGGTTATCCTGAGCATGCAGCTTAGCTTCGCCGTCATCCCGCTTGTCCAATTCACCGGAAACAAACGAATCATGGGAGAGTTTGTGAATGCCGTCTGGGTACGTTGCGTCGGCTGGATCATGGCCGTCATCATTGCCGGACTGAATGTGTGGCTACTCGTCATGCAGTTTCAAACGGGATTTTAAGCATGCAGGAGGAGTCCACGATCATCGAGGGATACGAACTCCTTGCCTCCGGGGCCGGACAGAGGCTTGAACGGTGGCGGGGAGTCGTGATGCAACGACCTGAATCCGCAGCTCTCTGGTCATGGAACGATCCGGAATCCCTTCCCCAGTGGCAGGGCCACTATGATGGACTGCGTGCTACCGGGGGTCGCTGGCAATGGCTGACTCCCCTCCCTGATCCCTGCATCATCACTCACGGAGAACTGCGTTTTCTTATCAAACCGACTACTTCGAAACACCTCGGTCTTTTCCCCGAACAAGCTACGAACTGGAGTTGGCTCAGAGAAATAATTTCCAGGGCCTCACGACAGGAGCCTATACGCGTTCTCAATCTCTTTGGCTATACAGGTGGGGCCACTCTGGCCTCAGCCAATGCTGGAGCCTCCGTCACTCATGTCGATGCATCTCGAGCAATGGTTGCCTGGTGCTCGGAGAATGCCAAGCTATCTGGTCTCTCCGAGGCACCGATCCGCTATGTCGTCGAGGACGCGGTGAAATATCTTCAGCGGGAGATCCGGCGAGGCAATCATTACGACGGCATCATCATGGATCCCCCATCATTCGGAAGGGGGAAAAATGGAGAACTCTGGAAACTCTCCGACCACCTGCCACAGCTCATCCAACAGGCGCGTGAAGCA
>Ga0302189_10003300_pt1 | contig 12438 bp, 10 predicted proteins | sample II_Bog_E2_2_FD_194551 | JGI IMG/M metagenome (GOLD analysis project Ga0302189, IMG submission 194551) | Peat permafrost microbial communities from Stordalen Mire near Abisko, Sweden - II_Bog_E2_2 | ecosystem: Environmental > Terrestrial > Soil > Wetlands > Peat | place: Sweden: Abisko...
TCGAGCAGCGGCTGGAAGACCGTGGTGAGCGACGGCGTCGAGTAGGCGGCGGACTGTATGTCGTCGAAGCCGACAACGGAGACGTCTCCAGGAACGGTGAGGCCGGCGTCTTTGAGGGCGCGGATGGCGCCGATGGCGGAAATGTCATTGAAGCAAAATACGGCGGTGAAGTCGCGGGTGCGCTCAAGCAGGGCCTGCATGGGCTTGAAGCCGATTTCAGGCGCCATGGGGTGATAGCCATCTTTCATTGACCAGCCTGCGGTGTCGATGCGGGTGACGAGGCTCGGGTCAATTTTGAGATGAAGCTGCTGGGCGATTTGTTGAATGCTCTCCCAGCGGAACTCGGAGTCGGGGATGGCGCGCGGGCCACGCATGAAGGCGATGCGGCGGTGGCCAAGCTGATGGAGATGAATCAGAGCCTGCTCAACGGCGCGATGGTGATCCAGCACGATATTGGTTACGTTTTCACCGGCGCTATGAGCCGAGATAGCGACGACGGGGACATTGACTTCAATGTGGTCGGCTGGGGTGTTGAGAAGAAGCAGGCCGTCGACGGCGCGCTCGACCAGCATCTTTGGATAGCGCTCAATGAGTTCGCGCTTCCAATCGTGGCAGGCGGTGAAGAAGAAGTAATGAGCGCCTGTGAGCTCCTGGACGACACCGCTCATGACGCGGGTGAAGTAGCCCTCGCTCAAGTCGGGTGCCAGAACGCCGACGCTCATGGATCGGCTTTGGCGCAGGGAACGGGCGAAGTAATTGGGGCGGTAGTTGAGGCGTTCTGCGGCTTCGGTGACGCGGTTGCGGGTTTCCTGCGGGATGGACTTGGCGGAGGGAGAGTTATTCAGGACAAGCGAGACCGTGGTCTGGGATAACTCAAGGTGCTCGGCGAGCATACGTAGATTGACGTGCCCTGGTGGCGTAGAAAGCTTACCCTTTGCCATGTTGGAGTTGTAACACGTTTTTTCGCCCGGGGAACATTGTTTCCTAGGAAGTGAATCGATTTGTCAACTGGTTTGGTGGAATGGGCAGTAACATACCGTGCCCCGGGTCTGATGACTTAGCAGCTCGGGCTTAAGGCGACTCATGGGTCGGAGTCGCCGTTCCATCCGCAGAGCTACTTCATAGGGATGTCGATTCGGTTGACTCCGGGTTTGAGCGGCCAGCTCCGGCCGCCGAACTCGAAGGTTCCCGTGAGACTTCCCGGCAGATTGATTTGTGCATGGAAGGTGGACCCTCCCTTGATTCGCGGATCACCGTGCGGGCCTGTGTAGTGGTATTCAACCTTGATGTTGCCTTGCGGATGCGGGTAGTTGGCAGTGAGCGAGGGCAGACCGCCGAGATGCGGGGCGATGCGGACGGTGGCGAAGCCGGGGCTTGCAGGTTCGATGCCAGCGACAAGCGTGAGCAGGTCGTAGATGGGATGGGCGCTCCATGCGTGGGAGTCTGAGCGGGTGGGGGCTGGGGTTTCCGGCCAGGTGCTGAAGTGGAGCGGGAGCAGCTTGCGCCAGGGGGCGATGGAGGCCAAGTACTGGTCGGCGAGGCCAGCGTGGTCGAGTGCGCGGGCCAGATAGAAGCGGAAGTAATAAGATGCGCTGAGTGTGCCGTTGGGCGTGGTGCCGGGCTCGATGGCCAGCATCTGCTTGAGGACTTCCTGCTGGCGGTCTTGGGGGATGACGTCGTAAAGGACGCCCAGGATATTGGCCTGTTGGCTGAAGACTTTCTGGTCGGGGTTGTCGGCGATGAGGCCGCGGGAAGCTGACCAGCATTTGTCATAAAGGCCGGTGCGGACGTGGGCGGCGCGGGACTGGTAGCGCGTGGCGAGGGTTGGATCGCCGAGAGCGGCTTCGAGACCGGCGGCATCGTTGAGAGCGCCAAGGTATTCAAGCGTGGTGATGCAGGATTCGCCGTCGGCGTCGTAGGTGGGCGTCTCGCCCTGGTTGACCCAGTCGATAAAGCTCCACCAGGGGAGCTTGCGCAGCAGGCCATCAGGCGCTTCGTAATGCGAGAACCAATCGAGAATGGTGCGGGTGCCGGGAACGAGTGCGCGGACGAATTCTGGGTCGGGGCGATACATCCAGTAGTCGTGGAGCATGCCGACATAGAGCAGGGAAAACGTGGGGATGGATTGCGGCAGGGAACTCGGATAGCGGCTGCGGGTGATGCCCTCGGGAATGCGCGAGGCGTCAAAGGCCTGGATGGCTTGGCGGGCGAGGCGGTCGTCGCCAGCGACGGTGTAAGAGATGAGGGCCTGGATGCGCGTGTCGCCTATGTACTGAAGCTGTTCGTAGTAGGGCGTGTCCATGTAGGTTTCATGGGCGTCGTCGCGGGCGGTGCGCCAACTGATATCCCAGATTTTGGTCAGGTCGGGGTCAGGGGAATTGAAGGTGGCGAGTTCCTTGAATGGGTAGGCAGTGAATTGCGCGGTCAGGGATTCGAGGGTGATGGGGGCGTCGGCAGTGGTGATGTCGAGGTCGAGATAGCGCCATGTGCGCCACCAGAGAGGTTCGAAGATGCGGTGATCACCGCCGTCAGGGAGGAAGCTGTCGGTCAGACCCAGGGCCTTGCGGTCGGCGATCTCGTCGCGGTCGCCCTTGTGCTGGTCCTTGTCGTAGAGGGCTTCGGCGTAGGTGAGAACGATTTTGGAGCCTTTTCCGCCGGAGACGGTGAGCTGCGGGTAGGCGGTGGTCAGGGTTTTGCGGTCGAGGAGGATGTGGACGTGGCTACTTGCGGGGACAGGTACAGCAGAACTCGGAAAGGGCTGAAGAGGTTGGACGCTGATGGCGGACAATGGAAATAACCTTTCCAGTGCGGCGACACCTGTCCGGACAGCCGTGCCTGCGCTCGTTGGCGTGTACTCCATGTGCGGCAATTCATCCGGGATGAGGTCCCAGAAATTGTCACCTTGAGTGTCGGAGGAGTGAGCACGGCTGACGCCCGGAAAGATGCTGTCGCGCATCGGTGAAGCTGCGGGAACCCAGTTGCCGCCATTGGCTTTTGTGGATTGCCAGTTCCAGTCATAATGGGCAGCGTCGATCTGCTCGCCGGGGCCAGCGGCATAGTAGGTTTTGTAGCTCACGGTCTCGCGGTCGAGCGGTTGATGGCCGGGCTCGACTTCTACAAGCCAGCCGTCCGATTTACCAACACCCGTGCTGATTGATGTTTCTCCCGTGGCCTCGCTTTCAAGCAGGAATGCAGTGCGGTCGGAAATTTGGGCGATAGCGGCGTAGACGCCCCAGTTCCATACCGTTGCTGTGATGAGATTGTCGCCATGCTGAAGCAGCGGAGCAAGATCGAAACGCTCGTAGCGCCAATGTGTAAGGTCGCCGCGGGCAGGTCCGTCGCCGACGCGATGCCCATTGACATAGAGGATGAAGCGATTGTCGGCACTGACGCGAACGGGGTAGCTGGCGGGCACGGCGCCGAGCGCGAGTGTGTGGCGGAAGTGGAGAACGATGGGCTCGCGCAGGGGCGCGGTGGGATGAGTGATCCACCCGGCATGCCATTCGCGGCTGGGCGGGTCAAGCTGCATGGGCGACTGTGCCGGGAGAGACGCGCAGGTAATGCAGAGGGCGAGCAAGGCAAGAATCGGACGCATGGGCTGGGCCTTCCGTTGGACAGACACCAGCTTAGAACAGTTGAGAGAGGCGCGGGATTCGCCCTCACTTAGGCGCGGGTGCCGATCGATGCTTTGAATCGTATGCAGCGCGCGCGGCCTGAAACTTCGCAACGTTGATTGCCGCCCACCTCCAAAGCGGGTGCACGAGATCCAGCATTTCCAACGCGAGCTCCGTTGTTGCGTACTCCACCCTGGGGGGTACTTCCGCAAAAACCACGCGCGTTACCAGCCCGTCACGCTCCAATTGACGAAGAACTTTAGTCAGCGATTTTTGACTCACGCCTTCCACTCGCTCCATCAAACGCGAAAACCGCATGGGAGCGTCTGCCGCCGCGAGTTCCGCCAATGTCCACAGCGTCCACTTTTCTGAGATTCCGGTCACAATGTCGCGGGTCAATGAGTCTTCGTTTTCGGTGAGTGCTTCGCAGGCCTCGTTGATTTCCGCCCAATCAATTCGTTTTCCCATTAGTTACCTCAAGGTAAGTACAAGCAAAAAAGGTGCCTTATTGCATTTGGATACTAATGGAAGCATACTCCACATATGACAACGAAAACGAGCGCCAAATTTACCGCAAGAGATGTTCCCTCACAGCAGGGACGTCGTGTTCTGATTACGGGCGCGAACTCCGGCATCGGGTTCGAAGCTGCCCTTGAACTCGCCCGGAAGGGGGCGGAGATTATTCTTCCTGCCCGCTCTCTCGACAAAGCAAATGATGCTATCGCACGCATCCGCCGCCAGGTTCCAGAGTCGAAGATCACGCCAGCTGTTCTCGATTTAGCTTCGCTGGCTAGTGTCCGCGCGTTCGCGGCGTTCGTCGGCGAGAAGTTCCCTGGCCAATCGCTGGACCTGCTGATTAACAACGCGGGAGTGATGGCAGTGCCTCGGCGCGAACTCACCGTAGATGGCTACGAGCGACAGTTCGCGACGAATTACCTCGGGCCGTTTCTGCTTACGGCTCTCATCTTCCCGCGTTTAAAACCGAAGCAAGGGACACGCATCGTGACGGTTGCCAGCGGAGCAGCCAACCTTGCCAAAATCGATTTCGATAATCTGCAATCCGAGCGTGTTTATAAGCCGATGTTCGGCGCGTACTCCCAATCGAAACTCGCCGACCTCATCTTCCAACTTGAACTGCAGCGCCGACTCACTGCCTCGGGTTCGCCGATCCTCAGTACGGGCGCACATCCCGGATTCGCCATCACGAATATTCAAACCAGCGGTCCGGCCGGCGAATACCCAATGATTCTCCGCATCGCTGAGTTGATCCTCAGGCCACTGGCCTCGCAGGACGCTGCCCACGGGGCGCTGCCGACGCTTTTTGCAGCAACTTCGCCTGAAGTCACACCCGGCGGGTACTATGGGCCGGATCGGTTCCAGGAACTCAAGGGGAACCCTGTGCCGGCGAAGATCGCCCCTGCCGCGAAGGATGAGAGCTTGGCCAAGCGGCTTTGGATGGAGACCGAACGGCTTACCGGGGTCAGATTTGCCGTTTAGTTTGGCAGCGCAAAGCGCACCGACACTCTATGGAGAGATTCGGTGCGCCACTGGCTGCATCAGGCTTGCGTGTAATCCATGCCGTCCAGGTCGGCGATGAGGCCCGGTCCGGTTGGTTTCCAGTTCAACTTCTGTTGCGTGATCGTGCTCGAGGATGGCATGTCATGTCCTGCAAACATGCTAAGCCAGCCGAAATGCGCCTCGACCTCCTCGGGCTTGATGCTGATCACCGGCACCTTGAGCCCGCGGCCCAGCGCCTCGGCGATGGTCTTCATGCTTATTCCCTCTTCGCCCACCGCGTGGTAAATTGCGCCCGGTTCCGCCTTCTCAACCGCAAGATGGTAGAGGTGTGCCGTATCGGAAACGTGAGCCGCAGGCCAGCGATTGGCGCCATCGCCAATGTAGGCCGACACCCGCTTTTGACGGGCGACGGCTGTTATGTAGGGAACTAGCCCCTGCTTGCGGGTGTCGTGAATCTGCGCCAGCCGAACCACGGAGGTGTTTACGCCGCGCGCCGTTAATCCCTTCACCGCCGCTTCCGAAGCAGCCCGCGGATTCCACGGAGCGGTCGGGCCGTCTTCAGTGGATGGCTTGCCATCAATATTGGCGGCGATCGCGGTGCCCGAGGTGACAACGAACGGCCGGTTCGAGCCGAGCAGCACTTCGCCGATGGCTTCAATCGCCTTGCGGTCGTCCTCGCAATTCTTCTGGAACTTCGAGAAGTCGTGGTTGAAGGCAAGGTGAACCACGCCGTCTGAATTTGCCGCTCCGTTACGCAGGCTGTCGAGGTCCTCGATGTTGCCATGCAGCACTTCGGCTCCTGCTGCTCGCAAAGCTTCGGCGCCGGCTTCCGATCGTGTCAGCCCCAGCACAGAATGTCCTGCCGTGATCAGTTCCGGCACAAGCGCCGACCCAATGAATCCTGTCGCCCCAGTCACAAAGATACGCATGATGTTCTCTCCTTCAGATCCAATTCAATGCGGCTCATTTCCGCCGTTCATCAGTAGATGGATCTCGGGACTCGGACGATCTATACTAAAAGTCCGTATGATTGGTCCAATCGTCCCATTACCGCAGAACGTCGAGAATCAGAGCGCCGAAACACCACCCTTTCAACCAGCGCTGCACTTGAGTCAACGTATGGACCCGCTCTCTGAGGTGCTTGCCATGCTGAAGCCGCAGAGTCTGGCTTCCGGCGGGTTCGTGGTTCCTGGCGATATCGCGATTTACTTCCCAAAACACCAGGGCGTCAAGTGCTATGCCATGCTTGCCGGTCAGTGCTGGCTGGTGGTTGAAGGCGTGCCCGACCCGGTGCTCCTCCGCGCAGGGGATTGCTTTCTGCTCCCGCGCGGTCTTCCATTTCGGCTCACCACGGATCTCACACTCGAACCAATCCACTACACGCTTGCATGGGACCGGCTCCGCAAGAGCCAAAGTGTTTCGGAGATTCCTGAAGGCGCACGGTACATGGCAGGAGGCTTCTTCGCGTTCACGGGCGGCCATGCTGAGATGATTTTGCAGTCGCTGCCGCCCATCGTCCATATTCGCCGCGAGTCAGACAAGGCCGCGATGCGATGGTCGCTTGAGCGGATGCGCGAGGAGCTCAGCGAACCACGCCCCGGCGGTTCGCTGATCGCGCAGCAGCTTGCTTACACCATGCTCATCCAGGCTCTCCGCCTGCACCTGGCGGACGCTGCGAGCGCTGGTCGCGGCTGGCTTTCCGCGCTGTCTGACAAGCATATGAGTATCGCCATCGCCAGCATGCACAACGACCCTGGGCTTCCGTGGACTCTGCAGTCGCTGGCCGAACGCGTGGGGATGTCGCGCTCCGTATTCGCACTTCGCTTCCGCGAGACCGTGGGTGCAACGCCGATGGAGTATTTGACTCGCTGGCGCATGCTTCTGGCCGCCGAGCGGCTCAAGAACTCCTCGGATGGACTCTCCGGCATTGCTCAGTCGCTCGGGTACGAATCCGAGAGCGCTTTTGGAAAGGCTTTCCGACGCGTGATGGGCTGCTCGCCAAGGAAGTACACTCGCGATCCGGTGCCACGTGCCGTTTCTGTAAGGCACGAAACTGAAGATCACGAGCGGGAACTGGTTGGGACCGGATAAGAGGCCTGGACTTCGATCGTGGATTTGTGTCGAAAACACGATTGCTCTCGAATATTCAGGGTGTATGCGCTTGATTTCGCAGCGTTGTAACCTGCCATTCACATTGGCCCGGTAGCCTACTCTAGGTGAATGTAAACGTGTCCGAGCCGCGCAACTCCCAAACCCAAATTCATTCTGAGCCGCATTTCCCTAACGGGAAGGCCCCGGCGGGAACTGTTGCGCTGGCGGTTTCACCCATTCGACGGTACCTGCTGTCGCGCGGCAACTCGGCCATTGCCGATCGCGCGTTCTCCTGGCTGATGGTCCTGTGCGCGCTGAGCATCTTTGGCATCGTGCTGCTGATTGCGACCGAGCTGGTGATGGGATCGCAACTAACGTGGCACCAGTTCGGAATGAGTTTCTTCAGCTGGGGCGAGACCAGTTTAGGCGACATTCTCAAGGCTTTTTCTGACCCAACAGCGACACAACCTAACTACTGGGATCCGGTGAACGGGCATTTCAGCGCGCTGCCGTTTGTTTACGGAACGCTGGTTTCATCCATTCTGGCGTTGCTGATGGCGGTTCCGCTGGCCATTGGGCTCGCGGTGTTTTTAACAGAGATGTCTCCGGGCGTGCTGCGCGGGCCGCTGGCGTTTGTGACGGAACTGCTGGCTGCGATTCCCAGCGTGATTTATGGATTGTGGGCCGTATTTGTGCTGGTGCCGTTGATGCGCGAGTACGTGAACCCGCTGCTGATCAAGACGCTGGGCTGGACAGGATTTTTCAACGATGCGAACCCCACGGGGTTGGGCTTTCTTTCCGCGGGCGTGATTCTGGCCATCATGATTCTGCCCATCATTTCTTCGCTGACGCGGGAAGTGATGTCGGCGGTTCCTCATTCGCAGCGCGAGGCTGTGCTCGCACTGGGAGCCACGCGGTGGGAGATGATCCGGATGGGCGTGCTGCGCAATGCACGCATCGGCATTGTGGGCGCGGTGATTCTAGGCCTCGGGCGTGCGCTGGGCGAGACCATGGCTGTGACGATGGTGGTTGGCAATACGGCGGAGATCCATCGCTCGCTGCTTTCGAATGGCGCGTCGATGGCCTCAGTGATTGCGAATGAGTACGGAGAAGCGTCGAGCAATTTGCATTTCAGCGCGCTGACCGAGATTGGGCTGGCGCTGTTTGTGGTGACGATTATTGTGAATGCGCTTGCGCGGTTGCTGGTGTGGGCTGTGACGCGCGGAGCGCCGGCGCGGGCGACGTAAAACGCAGCGAGCAACTGTGAACAAAGAACTGTGAACTGCGAACTAAAAAGGACCGACAGGGTGGCGAAGGCAAACAAAACTCGAGCGACGATGCGAACGATGACGGATCACGCCGCCACCGGGCTCGCAGTACTTTCCACGTTGCTGGTGGTGGCGCCGCTGGTGGCCATCTTCGTCTACCTGATATACAAGGGCGCGAGTTCGTTGAACCTGGCGTTTTTCACCGAGCTGCCCAAGCCCGAAGGCGAAGCCGGCGGGGGGATGGCGAACGGGATCGTGGGTTCTGGAGTGCTGTTGGGAGTTGCCAGTTGTATCGGCATTCCGATAGGCATCGGTGGGGGCATCTTCCTGGCTGAGTTCGGGCGTGGCACCAAGCTCGCAAACGCGATTCGTTTTACTGCCGATGTTCTGAACGGCGTTCCTTCAATTGTTATGGGCGTTGCTGCGTATGCGCTGATCGTGAAGCCGCAGAACCACATCATCCCATTCTCAGGGCACTTTTCGGCTTTCAGCGGCGGTGTGGCGCTGGGCATCATGATGATTCCGACGGTGTGCCGGACGACGGAAGAAATGTTGTTGATGGTGCCTCACGCGGTGCGCGAAGCCGCGCTGGCATTGGGAGTTCCCAACTGGCGGTCGGTGCTGTCAATTACGGTGAAGACGGCTTCGCCAGGCATCATTACGGGCTGCATGTTGGCTTTTGCGCGCGTGGCAGGCGAAACGGCGCCGCTCATCTTTACGGCGCTCGGCAACCAGTTCTGGAGCGCTAGTCTCGACCGCCCGATTGCCGCGCTGCCGCTGCAGATTTACATCTACGCGCTGTCCCCCTACGATGACTTGCACCGTCTTGCGTGGGGTGGGGCCCTGGTGCTGATTGTGTTGATTGTGTTCGCGGTTTCGCTGGTGCGGTATGTGGCGAGCCGCGGCGTGCTGAAGGGAGCTAGCTAGGTGGGAGTCGGCATTGAGGTAACCAACCTGAACGCGTGGTATGGGACCAATCACACGCTGCAGGACATTAATCTGAACATACCGGCCAACCATGCAACGGCGCTGATCGGCCCTTCGGGTTGCGGCAAGAGCACGTTTGTGCGCTGCCTGAACCGTATGCACGAAACCAACCCCATTGCGCGCGTGACGGGGACGGTTCGCATTGGCGATCTGGACATTTATGAAGGCGCGAAGCCGGTGGAGATTCGGCGGCGCGTCGGTATGGTGTTTCAGCGGCCGAATCCGTTTCCGACTATGTCGATTTACGATAACGTGGCAGCGGGATTGAAGCTGAACGGATACAGCAACCGGCGTGTGCTGGATGAGATCGTGGAGAAATCGCTGAAGAATTCGGCGCTGTGGGATGAAGTGAAGGACGACTTGAAGAAGAAGTCGGGCGCCAGCCTGAGCGGCGGTCAGCAACAGCGGCTGTGCATTGCGCGTGCCCTTGCCGTGGACCCCGAAGTGCTGCTGATGGACGAGCCTGCTTCCGCGCTTGATCCGGTATCGACCTCGAAGATTGAAGACCTGATCTTCCAGTTGAAGACGCAATACACAATTGTGATTGTGACGCATAACATGCAGCAGGCGGCCCGCGTTGCAGAGAAGACCGGCTTCTTCTTGAATGGGCGTATGGTGGAGTTTGACTCGACGCACAAAATCTTTACCAATCCCAGCGATAAGCGGACTGAGGATTACATCACGGGCAGGTTCGGATGACGCGCATACGGTTTCAACAAAGCCTGGATGATTTGAAGGAGAACCTGCTGGTGATGGCCGGGTTGGCCGAGCAGGCGATTCAGCGTGCGATTGAGGCGTACCGCGTGCGCGACCTTTCCATATGCGACCTGGTAAGCCGCAGCGAAATTGCCATCAATCGGCTGGAGCGGGACATCGACCAGGCAGCACTGGATCTGCTGGCGATGGAGCAGCCGATGGCGGTTGATTTGCGCTTCGTTCTGTCTGTCATCAAGATCAATGCGGACCTGGAGCGGGTGGGTGACGCGGCCAAGAGCATCAGCGACCGTGTGCGGAACATGGACCAGATGGCTGTTGCCGATCTGCCCGTGGATATTCCACGAATGGCGGCGCTGGCGACGGACATGGTGCGCCGGTGTCTGCAATCGTTCATTGAAGCGGACGCGGAGATGGCGCGCACCGTGCTCACGATGGATGACGCAGTGGATGCAATGAACCGCGCGGCCTATAAGGCGCTGACCAAGGTGATGGCGGAACAAGGCCACATCGCCCCGCAGGCCCTGAATGCGCTGATGATTTGCCGCAGCCTGGAGCGTGTGGCCGACCACGCGACCAACATTGCCGAAGACGTGATTTTCTGGGTGCAGGGCGCCGACGTGCGGCACCACAAAGTGGCGGGCGGGGGGCGGGATCCGCAAGCAGCGCGCTAGGCGGCTTTCTCTTGTTGCTATTCCCGATTCGCACGAAATTTGTCGGTAGCTACTGGGAGACGACGACCATCTTGTAGGGCAAGCCGATTGACCATGCGGTGTCCTGAGTTACCGACGTCGGAGTCACTGTAAATACGTACAGCATGCTGCTTTGCCAGGAGATGGCATAGAGATGATTGCTCTTGTCCCATGCCACCTGGTTTATCGACGTGCCGGTCAGCAGCTTCGTGTTGAGCGTAAGCGGTGCAGCGCCATTGAAGTTGTAGATCTCGATTCCCCCGGGCACTTGCTGTCCATTGCTGTAATTTCCGTTTTCACCATAGAGCACGTACATATTGCCGGAGGGTGAAAAAGTTGAGCCGGTGACAACAAGCGCAGTGGTCGGCATGTTACTCGAGGTATTGGTCGTGGTCAGATTGCCCTCTGGGTCAACCGTGTAACTGCCCAGCTGAGTCGTGTCTTGCACAGTGTTGAGGAGTGTAAGTGCCACGTAATTACCGGCGGGCGAAGCATCGGGGAGGCCTGACAGGTAAGAGCCTCCGCTCAGCGTCGGATCGGTCTCGTGAACCTGCAAGGGTTCCAGCGCTCCTGAGCTTTCCCTGGTGAATCCGATTGTGCCGCTGCTGTTGTCGTTGGCGTAAGCAAAGCTCTCATTTCCGAGGATCGAAGGAAGGGTTAAGTAACTCCCGTTCAGCACCGTCTCTCCAACCGCGTCGAACGCCCCCGCGCTATTGATATTGAAAGACTGAACCGCGGCACAGCCCGAGATCTCATTGGAGGTCTGGAGCACTATATATACAAATTTCCCCGTGTGGTCGAGCACCGCGATATTATCCGCAGTGGAGCCGGCGCCGCAGTTTCCGCCGGGGTAGTCCGTGTAGGGGTTTTGCTCCAACGCCGCCCCGATGGCGCCGTTAGACTCCACAGCGTAGGAGTGGATGTTGTCTTCGCCCAGCGTTATGAACTGGGTTTTATTGCTGCCGATGATTTGCCCGGTAGGCTTCCATGCCGCGCTGGAAATAGCAGTTAGTTTCCCGGTTGAGGAGGCGTGGAAGCCGTATACCGACCCGGCCGTTCCCTGAATCTGAACATAAACATTTGCTGCGGTGGTGGATTGTGCGCTCGCGTGAGGTGTGAGTGCGACGGTAGAAACAAGCGATAGGGATACGGCGAGGCCGAGTCCCCGGACTGCATACTTCATAAGATTCTCCAATAGGTAACGTAGCGGCCGGTTCTTAAAATCTCGATATATGAGAACCCCGGAAACGAGTTAACTGGCCCTAGCCTTCCGACTAACCAACATGCGTACGGTGGCGTTTGGTTAGAGGTGTAAGTTGCAACGACCGTTGCTTGCGATGTTTTAGCGCGTAGAAACATTGATCGTGTTTTTTTAAGCGCACAGTATTGATTGTTTATGCGACCCACGGACCGTTTCCACGGGATCGAATCTGTGGGCCGAGCTCGATTGAATAAGGCAACATTCACGCGGAGATTGCACGCTGTGGTGAGGCAGCGCCGGCTGCACCGGCGCCGCCCCTGCTTACTGAACTGTGATATCCCGGTAAGCATACT
>Ga0302189_10003303_pt1 | contig 12435 bp, 10 predicted proteins | sample II_Bog_E2_2_FD_194551 | JGI IMG/M metagenome (GOLD analysis project Ga0302189, IMG submission 194551) | Peat permafrost microbial communities from Stordalen Mire near Abisko, Sweden - II_Bog_E2_2 | ecosystem: Environmental > Terrestrial > Soil > Wetlands > Peat | place: Sweden: Abisko...
CCGAGGGTGCTGCACGGTGCTGATTTTTTCTAACTTCCAACGGTTGCATCATCTCGACAACTTTCGAGCTCGCTTCCCGCTTCCGCTGGGACACGGCACGAGTGCGGATGTCGAGCGTCGTCCGGCAACTCGAGTGCCGCAACAATTCCTGGGCCACCTTGATGCCCACGCCAAGCGTTCGCAGATTTGTCGCGAGCGAGTGGCGGAAGCTATGCCAGCCGATTTGCTTGTCCACGATGCCCGCCCGGACTGGCGCAGGCCGAATACTCTTCTGCGGCACGCTGTCCGGACGAAGAGGTTTGCTGTTCGATCGTTGGCAGACAGTATTTGCTTCACTCGATCGTCGAAACGGCGCTGCAACTGCCCGGGAGAATGCCGCACCACTTCTCGTCAGGCCAAATTCACCGTGCAGATCTGACATCGCAAAGCATGCCTTGGCTATAATGCGCTTCGATGCTCACTGCATCGGCATCAAAGCGATTTGATAAACAATACCGTCGCGGTTCCATTCACATCCGTGGAAATCACTCTCACCTGATCGCCCTTCCCTGGTTCGAACTTGAGTCCCTTCACAGCCCCCATTCCAGTGTCGGCAACTGTGCTCTCAGTGATCCTGAAAGACGCAACGGCTCCCGATTGATCCTTGATCGAGATTGAATGATTCTTGCCTTCGAACTTGACGACTTGTCCGTTGACTTTCTTGAACGGCCCAGGTCCGATGTCGCGCAAAGCAATTGCTGTCCGCACATCGCCCTCGCCAAAATAGTAGACAATCACGCACGTTTGCTTCTTGTTGAACGCATCAACAGCGGTTGCGTCAGCGCGGAGCGTCTTGTCGAAGTCGACTGGTGTTTTGGAATCCGTCAGCTCTTTGAAAGTGCCCCCGGATCCGTCGTCGGTAATAACACTAATCGTCTTTTGACTCAAATTAATATTGTTCACAGTTCCTGACACCGCATGAACGACCTGCTGAGCAGACGCTAGAGCGGAGGCCGACGAAACGCATCCAACGAGAACAAACGTTTTCAGTATCCCTCTCAACATAACCTTCCTCCAATGTTCTTAGTATCCAGATAGAAAGCGATTCGTGCATTGGTGCCGAACTTGCCCATAGCAAAGAACTTGTCGCAGGCCCATCGTTGCGCTCTGAGCGATCTGCAAGATCGCCGCGAATTCTCATTCTGAAGTCACAATGCAAATCGGTGCTCTTCAGTCATCAAAAGAAACTCGCTGCAACCGAGCAAGCAGAGGCTGAGTTGCAGCGAATCGCATCAGTGTAACAACTCCGGATAAGAAGGGCCATGCGTGCTCATCGATGCCCTAGCGGTCCACTGAAAAGCCGGCGCGACGGTTCTTTTGCCAGCAAGACTCCGTTGACTCTGTGCAGAAGGGCCTCTCCTTGCCGTAGCTGATGACGCGGATGCGGCTGGCTGCCACTCCAGCGTTCACCAACCCCTTCTTGGCGGACTCTGCCCTGTTTTGACCCAGCGCAAGGTTGTACTCATTCGAGCCGCGCTCGTCGCAGTAGCCGCCGATGAGAATCTTCACATTCGGATGGCTCACCAGGTAAGTGGCGTCGTGCGAGAGCGTCGCCTGGGCGTCGGCGCGGATGTCGTATTTGTCGTAATCGAAGAAGATGGGCTGAACGTTGGCGCTAAACTCTTCTTCGGCGCTCATGGTGTTGGCAGGCGCCACGGTGGCTGGCGGTGCATTTACTGTAACACGAACAGAAGTCTCTGCCGAACCTCCCGCACCCTTGGCCAGCAAATGATAGCTGGTCGAGACAGTTGGAGTGACAGTCCTTACGCCCGACGTGGGCACATCGCCCAGACCGTCGATGGATGCCGTGGAGGCATCGGTCGTGCTCCAGGTCAGCACAACCTGGTCGCCGGCGGTGAGGACTGACTGGAAAAGCCTGGCATTCGCGTTGAGCAATATCTTTACGAGGACAAGCTTCTTGATAGCTGCGATCTCCGCACTTATTGGGAATGCAGTGTTTGAGTATCTCAGAAAGAAACTATGAGCTTGCGAACCGGGTGCGATGGTTGCAAAATCCGCAATGCATATGTAGATTTCAATTCTGGCATAGCAGTCCAGATTGAACCACAGTTGGCATCTCCCTACTTCAGTTGCACGTTGAATGTGGCGCGGCAACGCATATCGGGCCTGAATTCCACGGTCTCCTGCTTGTTGTCCTTTTGAATATAGATATACATCGGCTTCTTCAGAACCTCCGGCAGATTCGTAATCTTCAGTTGCCCGTCGGCGCCTGTAAAGGCTTCAAGGTCGAGCCTTTTTACGCCGAGCAGGCCGTACCGGATACGCGTATTGACCTTTGCGCCATACACCGGTTTGGAGTCGGCGCCAGTCACGGTGATTAGCGCGGAGCAGGTGCCCAGATCCGCCGAAATCTCCGCTGTCGCAACTGCCCCTGATGCGCTTTGGGCGCTTCCCGACAGGGGACTAACCACCACGAGACTCCACAAAACAAAGACAGTCAAAGATAAACTACGCATGTCTTCGAGTATATCGCCGAGCCACAATCGAAATTCTGAATCAAGAGGTTCGGGTAGTCGACTTTGACGTTTGAACTGAAGAATCCCGATTTGAAGTACTCCGTGGCTTGGAAGAGGTCATCGGTTCGATCCCGATCAGGTCCACCCAAACAGGTCCAATCAAAAGCTGGCGCGAAGCCCTTACCGGATGCCCAGAAGCTTGTGTGTCTGCAGGCTCAAACGCCATTGCGGATGGCCGAGACAATACTTCAGCGCAAGCTCCGTGTTTGCCATCCGGTTCGGCCCATCCATCGGCTGCAAAAAGAAATGCCTGAATCCTAGCCCGGCAAGCTCGTCCGGAGTCGCCTTCTCCTGAGGAAAAACCAGCTTCAGTTCGTCTCCGCTCTTCTGCCGCAGCACCGCCCCCGCCTTGGGGCTCACGCACACCCAATCGAGGCCAGCCGGAGCCGCGATCGTTCCATTGGTCTCCACGGCAATTTCAAATCCAAGCGCGTGCAGCGCGTCAATCAACGCCGCATCCATCTGCAGCAGCGGCTCGCCGCCCGTGCACACCACAAAACGCTTTCCCTGCCCCGCGCCTCCAGGCCACTTTTCCTCGACTGCCGCCGCCAGATCCCGCGCATCCTCAAATCTTCCCCCGCCGTCTCCATCGACACCGAAAAAATCCGTATCGCAGAACTGGCAAACCGCCGTCGCCCGGTCCGCTTCCCGTCCCGACCACAGATTGCACCCCGCAAACCGGCAAAACACCGCAGCCCGCCCCGCCTGCGCGCCCTCCCCTTGCAGCGTATAAAAAATCTCCTTCACCGCGTAACTCATCAAAACCAGCCTTCAGCTTTCAGCTCCCAGCTCCCGTTGTGGTGTCTCGAAAGCTCATATTAAAAAACACGCTGTCATCCTGAGCGAAGCGCAGCGAAGTCGAAGGACCTGCGGTTGCTTTTCATCACTCCTGCAACGCAATGTCGACTCAGGGCCTTGTTCCATATTCCCTATTCCCTATTCCCTCGCCCCTGCTTTTCCCCCAACGGATCTTCCATCCCATTCTCCTCAAATCCCTTCCTTCGCAGCACGCACGAATCGCACTCCCCACACGGTTTTCCCGCCGCCGAAGGATCGTAACAGCTGCTGGTCAGCCCGTAATCCACGCCCAGTTCCAGGCCTTTTTTGATAATCTGCGCCTTGGTCATCGCAATCAGCGGCGTGTGAATCTTCAGCGCTTGCCGCCCTTCCACGCCGGCCTTCGTCGCCAGGCTTGCCATCTTTTCAAACGCCTCAATAAACTCCGGCCGGCAATCTGGATAGCCCGAATAATCCAGCGCGTTCACCCCGATAAAGATGTCGCTTGACCCCAGCACCTCCGCCCACGCCAGCGCAAACGAAAGAAAAATCGTATTCCGCGCCGGCACATAGGTAATCGGAATCCCATGCCCCATCTCGTCCGCCGTCCGTCCCTTGGGAACGTCGATATCGCCTGTCAGCGCCGACCCGCCAAAAACTCGCAGATCGATCACCGCGGTTCGGTGGTCGGCCACGCCAATCCGCGCCGCAACCCGCGCTGCAGCCTCCAGTTCAAACACATGCCGCTGACCATAGCGGAACGACAGTGCGTACAGTTCGTACCCCTCGCTGCGCGCAATCGCCAGCACTGTCGCCGAGTCCAGCCCCCCGCTCAACAGCACCACCGCTTTTTTCTTCTCAACATTCATAACGTCGTCAAGCTGGTCCATTCCATTTGAGGCTGTCATCCTGAGCGAGCGGAGCGAGTCGAAGGACCTGCGTCTTCTTTTCGTTCTCCTCTGAGCGCCGTGCCCCATCCTTCCGATTCTTTTTGTCGGAAGGGTGGGAAGCTGCGCCGCCTACTTCAAATCCCCGCCCCTCCCAATATCCATCGAAGGCGGCAGCGGATTGCTCTCATCAATCGAGGCCGCGATGCACTGATCCAGCACTCCCTTGGCCTCAAGAATAAACTCGATCGCATCCCGCCCCGCGCCCTGTCCCCCACTGTGCGGCGTCACGTAGTGCGCCTCGGCTTTTACCCGTTCGCGTGCATTGGCGACAGCCACTGCCAGGCCCACCTCACGCATCACCGGCAGATCGATCACGTCGTCACCCACATACGCAATCTCCTCCATCGTCACGCCCTCTTTCAGCATGATTTCCCGTACTGCCTGCATCTTGAAGGCCTGTCCCTGGTACACAAACTCCATCTTCAGGTCGCGCGCCCTGAGCGCCACGCTGTCGCTGATGCGTTTCGTGATCACCCCGCACTTCATCCCGCCCAGCCGCGCCAGCGTAATCCCGGCGCCGTCATGCGCGCTGTAGCCTTTGAACTCCACCATCTTTGTGGCCGGAGTTCCATCGGCCGCGGGAACAGGCAGGAACCAGATGCCGCCGTCGGTGAGCACGCCGTCCACGTCAAAGAGAATGATTTTGATTCTGCGGGCACGATCCTGCGCAGTGAGTGTCATGCTTCAATTCTACCGATTGCCGCCGACGGCCCCGCCCACACATCGCAGCTTCAGGAGAAAATAGTCATTCATGATCCTTCGGCTCACAACCGGTCATGAAAGTAGCGCGGGTCTCCAGACCCGCTGTACCGCGGACGTCCACGTTCGCATCCGCATCCACCGCAATAGCCAGCATTTTCGAAGGAGAAGCAAGAATGGACCAGGATTCCCCGCCAGCCGCACCGCCGCCGAAGCTCGCACCCGAAGACTATTACTTAGAAGGCGAATACATGGTCTTTACCGCGGCCTATCACCTCAAGCGCGGTTCCTGCTGCAACTCCGGCTGCCGCCACTGCCCCTACCGCGCCCAGGAAGACGAAACGGCAAACACCAGCAGCCCGTAGCTAAGAGCTGAAAGCTGAGAGCTAAGAAGCTCCTGCGCCCCAGCAGGCGGCGCAGCCGCTGCCGCAACCGGCTCCCGCACCAATATGGCAAACCTCGGAAACGCGAAACTCCCGCTCGCATCGTCAATCACATTCAACTGGCAGATGTACGGACCCGGCTTCAGCCCCGCCAGTGGCACATCCAGCTCAATCGCCACCGCGTCCCGGCCCTCCACATTGATTGCTCTGGCCTGCACCATCGGCGTCTCATACACCTTTGTCGATCCCTGAATCAGTTCCAGGCTGCTCAACAAATTGATCCCCGCCTTGGTCCCCCTGGGAGCATCCGCTGGGGCCTTCTCCTTCGCCGGCCCATAAATCTCATACAGCAGATACATGTGCTGATCCTGGCGAAATACGTGGCTGATATTCGGCACATACTGCTCGCCATTCCGAACCAGCGGGTCTTGCAGCTTGCTCGGCTGCCGCATCGACGCCAGCACAATCGAACTCATCTTCAGCGGCGATTTCTTCATATCCGGCAGCGTAATATCCGCCTCAAACGACCCCATGCGTCCCGTCTGATTCTCGCGCACCACAAACTTCAGCGTGTACTTGCCCGGCGGCAGATTAAAGCTCGTCGTGTATTGAATGTTTTTCTGCCGCGCCTGCAAACTCGGGTCCAGATTCAGCTTCACCGTCTCGCGCGCATGCCCAATCGGCCGCTTGGCTTCATCGGTCACTGAACCGATAATGTCCAGCGTAGCCTTGTCCTTGTCGCCGCCCTTCACAAACGGAATCTGCGAGCCCGGCACAATCAGCGAGACCGGCACAAAGAACCGATTCTCATCCAGCCTGAAGTACATCGCGTCCATGTAAACGGCCATATCCGTCGCCGGAAGATCGCTTGCCAGTTGCTCCTCCAGATCGCGTTCGCGGTCTTCCTTCCCTGAATGCTGGAAGTCCGCCGGCGCATAGTATCCAGGCCGGTATTCAAGCTTCACGCCCGGCCGGTTCAGCTTGATCGTCAGCTTGCGGAACCGCCCATCCCGTGCCGGATTCGCGCTGTGAAATCCAATTGCGTAATAAGACGATGAATCGCTCTGCACCTTCGCAAACGCGGGAGCAAAATCGTTCGAATCGAGGAACGCCGTGCCGCCCGTATCCATGCTCAGCGTCGACATCACTTCCTGCGAAGCAAGGTTGCCGTTCATGTTGTTGAGCAGCGCTCCGCCACTGTACGCGCCCTGCCCGCGCAGGCTCCCAGTCGACGCATTACCCAATGCTGTGACCGCCTCCAACCCGCGCGTGTCCACGCTATAAATCGCCAGGTTCGCCCGCACCGCCGCGTTGATCGCTGATCGCAACGACGCCTCGTTCTCAATCCCGTCGCGTGAAATTCCGCCGGAAAAATAAAGCAGCGACTTCTTCTCTGTAATCTTTTCCAGCGACTTCGCTACCGCCCGCAGCGCAAACAACTCGCGATCCGTGTTCAGATCGTTGTACTCGCTCTCGTCCGGCGTATACCCGGTCGTGTCCTCCACCTGGTTTGAATTCGCCGTCGCGCCCTGCGCAAACCCCTGCCCCTCGGTGCCGTTGTAAACCGCGACTTCGTTGATCAGCGCCTGCTTGTCTGCGGTAAAATCCTGATCCACTTTCAGCGTCTCGCCAAGCGAAACCAGCGCCACCAGGTCCGCCGGTGCCATCTTGTTCTTCAAAAAATCCTGCGCCGCCGTCACACTGCGATCCAGATCCTCCGGCTGCATCGACGTCAAGTCGAAGAACATCACAATGAGCCGATGGTTGCGCAGATCCTCGGGCTTCGCCACCACCACGGCCTTCCCGCTGCTCACGCTGCCGCTCGCGGCCAGCCCGCTGATCGTTGCCTCGTTCAGCGGAGTCGCCTGGTCCACGCTCTCAAAATCGAATGTCGAAATCTGCTGCTGCTTGCCGTTTTCAAACACGCTGAAGTCGCTCTGCTTCAGCCCCAGCACCATCTCACCGGTCTTCGCATCGCGCGCCACCACGTTGGTCAGCACCAACTCGGCGTTTGCCTTGAGCACATACCCGCCTGGCGGCAATCCCGAATTCCGTCCGCTTGAAGTCTGTGCGGAATCCTGAGCGAAAGTCCGCGGCGCGCCCGCCAGCCCCATCGCCAGCATCGCAATTCCAGCCCCCAGTTTTTGCATCCACCCCGTCATCCAAAAGTCCTTCAGATTCCAATCGCTAACTTGCTGACTTGCTAACTTGCAAACACGCGCGAAGCGCGGCTAACTCCGCCATCCCACTAAAATCGAAATCTCGCCCTGAACTCAAACCACCGCATCTTTCCCACTGAAGTCACCTGCCCAAATGTCGGCAGCGTCACGCTCGTCCCGACGCCCGCATACTGCACCGTGTTGAACGCGTTGTTAAGCGTTGCGCGAATTTCCATGCTCCGCGTATCGCCCATCTGCACAGTCTTCGACAGCGACATGTTATTCGTGATGGTTCCCGGCCCGGCGATCGAGTCCCGCGACGCAGTGCCAAACACAGCGCACGGATAGCCCTGAACCGTCGCAGGCGCAGCAAACGCCGCCGGGTTGAACCAATGCAACCCTGGGCCCGCGCCCACTGCAACTCCCGGCACGCGATCCGGCCGCCCCGATCCCGCTGTCCCGCACTCCACATCGTTCTCTGTAGCTGTATAACTCGGAGTTAGTGGGCTGCCGGTCGCAAACGTAAAGCTCCCAGAAACCGAAAATCCCTCAAGTATGTGGGAACCAACCCCGCTCGTCACCCAGAACTTATCCTTGCCAAATGGTAACTCGTAAAGATAAGTGCCGCTAACCTGATGCCGAATGTCGAAACTCGAGTTACCTTCCTCGGCCTGCAGGTCTTGCCAGTTCTGCGCCACCCGCGGCGAGGTCCCGTTCACTGCGGCGGCGTCGTCAATCGAATGCGAGTACTGGTAATTCGCTCCCAGCTGAATCCCCTTCGAAAGCTGCTTGTTCACCCGCAACGTTCCCGCGCTCAGTTTCGAAAATGCACCTGCCTGGTCGTAACTAAACACCTGGTTCGTGGGGTTCGTAAGAGGGTTCTGCGGCGTTGCACGCGGTGCGCCGGTAATGTCCAGGTGATTGCCCTTCGATCCGTTGTAGCCCACATTCATCACCACGCCCCATGGCAGCCTTTTCTGCACATCCAGGTTCCAAACCTGCACGTACGGCATCGCATAGTGCGGATTGAGCGCGTAGTTGCCCACGACGTCTGGTGCGGGAAATCCGTCCGCCAGCGTAAAGCAGTTATTAGTCTGCGCGCACGCCGCGCTTGGATTGCCGTTCGCATCGGTGGCCACATTGTTGGTCTGCTCGTTCACAAACGTCGGCTCATTCACCATCGGTTGATGCGCCATCTTGTTCGCAAAGGAGCCGTACTCACCGACCGTGTAATTCATTCCGAATCCCGCTCGCACCACAGTCGCCTTCGGCAGTCGCAGCGCCAGCCCAACCCGAGGCGCAAACGCCACGCGGAATGGATACACCAGCGAAGCCGGCAGCCCATCTCCACCCGCCTGCGCCTCGGCAACGGCTTTGAACGGCCCTGTCGGATCGCTCTGCACATCCGCCAGGTGACCGTACTTCTCCGTATATGGCGCGAAGAACTCGTAGCGCACGCCGTAGTTCAGCGTCAGTTGCGGCATCATCCGCCAGTCGTCCATCGCAAATGCATCCCATACGCTATCGCGCAGGTAGCTCTTCGAAGCTGACGTGTCGATCGTAGTCGCCTGCGGCAATCCCAGAAGAAAATCCGCGAGCGACGAACCGGTTGCCCCTTGACCCGTTGTCGTAGTGTTCGGCGCCTCCGTAAACAATCCAGTGAATGTAAAGCTGCCTGTCGCGTTTGAGCCGCCAAGAAAATCGCGATGCACCCGCCGATAGTCGGCGCCAAAACGCAGGTTATGCTTGCCATGGATCCAGCTCAGCACCTCGGAGAACGAGATGGTCTGTGAAAGCGCGAAATTCGGCTGCTGCTCGTTCAGCCCCGTTAGATCGGTCAACGTAATATCCGGCACGCCATAATTCAGTGGGCTAGTATTCAGCGGAACCGGGCTCGACGGCGTCGAGCCTGGCCCCATAATGCCAAGGTTCGCCGCGATATCCACGCCGTTCGTAAAGTAATTTGTCGTCTGCGTGTCATTTCTATTCCAGTTCGCGTTGAAGATGTTGGTCATCTTCTTGTAGCCCACCGTGTATCCGGCCTGCACCGAATTCGAATCCGTCGAAGTTTTGCCGCCCAGTTGCGGAACCAGGGTCACAATGTCATTGGCCGAGTGGCTCCAGTTGTAATTGAAGTTCACGCTCTGCCGCAGCCCCTGGTTCTGATTCCTGCGCCCGCCGCCGCCGCCGCCGCGACCACCCCCGGTAGGCAGGGTCGCATTCTTGCCCAGGCTGCGCAGATACCGCGCGCCCGCCTGTGTCGTGTTCGACTGCGCGGTTGTCAGCAAATGATAGTTCTGCGTGCTGCCCGTCAGGTTCGGCTCAGGAAAGTAACTCAACAGCGCCGCAGCCGGACCCACAATCCGATTTTGCGTTCCATTTTGCCCGTTGGGAATCGTGTTGCCTGGGAACGCAGACCCAGGAGTCGTCGGATCGTAAATCGTCGGCAAACCCGCCGCGGAAAAATCTCCCATCCGCTCCGCATCCGTCGGCACATTGGCATATTCATCCTCGGGGTTTGAACTCCGCGTCCCTGAAAGCGTCAGGAACATTGTGTCTTTCCCGCTCGGCTTGGTCAGGTGCGGAATATAAGGTGCGCTCATGAACGTTATGCCAAACTGGTTGCTCCCTGACGCCGGCTGCACCTGCGGCTGCCCCTCCAATGAATACGGCACCGCATTCAGCGCCGAATTGCTTCCAACCCAGTAAACCGCCCCATGCGGCTGCCCAGGGTTGAAGCCGCGGAAGTTGCCCCGCCCGCCGCCACCAAATCCGCCGCCACCAAATCCGCCCGGACCAAAGCCACCACCGCCCAGCGCGCCGCCAAAGATCCCCGCCACTCCCCCCTGAGAGCGCACAGTCTCCATCAGGTCCCTCAAGCGGTCCGGGTCCATCCCCGCCATCGGGCTCACCTGCCCGGCCGTCCCGCTGATGGCCACCGAATCGCCGCCAAAATCCGCATTGCCCGCGGCAGACGGCAGCGCCGCTCCACTTCCGCCCGTCTGCGCCTGCGTTCCGGCCTGCGTCTCCGTATCCGCCGCCAATGCGCTCATCAGGCTCAGGCTCTGCGCCCCATTCCCCGCCAGTTGCGCAATCGCTGCCGTCGTGGCCTGCTGGCTCGCTGCCGCTGCATTCTCCTGCGCTGCCGCCCGCGAAGCCAGCAGCAGATCGAACGCCACCGTCTGGTCGTGGCTCGCCGCGTTCAGCAACGCCTCCGCTGCGCCCACCGCGAATCCCGCAAACTCCGTCCTGATGACGTACCGCCCGTTCTGCGGAATCGTCAGCAGCCATGCGCCCGTAATGTCCGTAGTTGTGGAGTATTTCTTGCCCGTCAGCGTGTTTTTCGCCGTCACCGTCACGCCCGGCAGCGGAGTTGTCCCGCTCTTTACCACCCCATGCAGCCTGCCGCCACTTTCGACCGGCGGAGCCGTCTGCGCAGCCGCATTCGGAGTGATCGGAACAGCAGGTGTTGGCGGTGAAGTTGGCGGCGCAGCTGGGGTAGAGCTCTGCCCCGCATCAGCCCTCGGAGCCTGCGCCGCCGCACCCTGCGTCAATGCCGCAAAGCAACCAGCCACAACAATCCCCATCACCATCGCCAACCGCATGGCTCGTCGCCGCATTCAAGCTCCCACGCATCCCGTTCTTGTAATGAGTCAGACGCTTCACGCGTCTCGAAGGTTTACCCCAGCGCATCCTGACAAATCCCATAGTAAAATCTGGTATGGACCCCCGCACGGACCCATCCCGGCCATTTTATCTTCAAGATATTGCGGCATCTGCCCCAAACAGCACGCTCGCCCAGGCCCGCGAACTCCTGCTTGAATACGGACGCTTTGTCATCGCCCAGCCCGGAGCTGCCCGCTTCTGCTTTGGCTCGCTTGAAAAAGAAGCCGCCCGCCTGCCGTTCTCTTATCTCGAACAGGGCGGCGGTTGCCTCGTCGCGCACGCCCACGGCCAACCCGCAGGGTTCATTGCCTGGCGCGCAATACCCGCCACCGTCGAAGCTGATGCCTGGGAATTGAAGCGCCTCTGGGTCCGTCCCGCCGCACGCGGACTCATCCTCGGCCGCGCACTCACCCAGGCTGTCCTCGATCGCGCCGTCGCCGCCGGCCGCAAGGCTGTCTATCTCGACACCGCCCCAGCCTCCATGGCCGCCGCGCACCGCATCTATCTGGAACTTGGCTTTGAGCCCTGCGCTCCCTACAACGACAATCCCGTCGAAGGCCTTGCTTACCTCAGGAAATCCCTCGCGTCTCGTGAGTAGATGTGTTCTTGAAAGATGAGGCGGTCATCCTGAGCGAACGGGGCCCCAGGCGTCTTTCAGCCTGGGGGTGGTGAGTCGAAGGATCTGCTTTTGTTTTTTATGCCTCCGCGCCCTCAATCTTTGGCGCGAACCCAACCCGTAACAAGATCGCCAACCCACCCGGTAACTACCGTGACAACAAAGGTTACGAAAGCTCTTGCATTGTCGTCAAACGCATGTTAACTCTTAAGCTAATAGCGCTTGGATGGATGTCACTTCAGTAAACCCTGGCAGCCATCGGAAGGATCGCTCCCATCATGAAGATCGGCACCACGATTCGCGCGCACCGGCTTCAAAAAGGATTGTCGCAAGGGGATATCGAAAAGAAGACCGGCCTGCTCCGCTGCTACCTCTCGCGCGTCGAAAACGGCCACACCGTCCCCTCGCTCGACACCCTCTCGAAGATCGCCCTCGCGCTCGATCTGCCCATTGCCCAGTTCTTCGCGGACGACTCCATGGGTCACAACTTCAATACCCAAAGGCTCTCTGACGAAGAGCTGCGTTTCCTCAGCCAGATCCGCCGCTACTCTTCCAACCTCAATGAGAGCGACCGCAAGCTGCTGCTCGCCATGGTCAAAAAGTTCGCCG
>Ga0302189_10003304_pt1 | contig 12433 bp, 9 predicted proteins | sample II_Bog_E2_2_FD_194551 | JGI IMG/M metagenome (GOLD analysis project Ga0302189, IMG submission 194551) | Peat permafrost microbial communities from Stordalen Mire near Abisko, Sweden - II_Bog_E2_2 | ecosystem: Environmental > Terrestrial > Soil > Wetlands > Peat | place: Sweden: Abisko, Stordalen...
GCCTCGAAGGAGATCATCGAGCTGCAAACGCAGGTGCAGCAACTGATTGACATGGTGCAGCGGCTTCAATCCACGCTGGACACCCGCCTAGGCGTCGTGCAGCACCTCGCCGAGCAGACTGCCGACGACGCCAACCGCGTGAGCGCGACCGTCAATGCCCTACAGCAGAAGATCAATGCACAGAACGAGGCGGGTGGCGGCAAGCTGGACACCGTCTCCGGTCAGGTGCAGTCGCTGAACGACTCGGTCGACGAGTTGAAGTCCCGCATTGCCAAGCTCGACAAGTCCGTCCAGGAGATGCAGGCCCAATTGCAGAGCGTCCAGGCTCCCGCCGCCGTTGCGCCCTCACCAGGGAATGCTGTCGCCAATCCGTCGGTTCAAACTGTCCAAGACGCGCCTGAGGGTGTTCCTGCTTCCGTTGCGCCCGCCGCCAATCAGGCTCCCCCGCTCCAGGAGACCTTCCAGGCCGGTCTGCGCGACTACAATTCTGCCCGCTATGATGTGGCCGCCAGCGAGTTTCAGGATGTGCTCCACTACTACCCGCTCGACGATCTGGCTGGCCAGGCGCATTTCTACCTCGGCGAGATTGCCTATCGCCAGATGAAGTTCAGTGAAGCGATCAAGGATTTCAACGCCGTGCTCGAAGGCTTCCCCGGGGGCCCCAAGGCCCCGGCAGCACAACTCCGAAAGGGTTTCGCGCTCTTGCAGATGAAGGACAAGAAGGATGCAGGCGTGCGCGAACTCAGGCTGCTCATCCAGCGCCATCCGCAGACCCCGGAAGCCGCCCAGGCGCGCACCAAGCTCAATGCCCTCGGCGTTCGCATCACTCCGGTGCCGGCGCCTGCTCAGTGAGCCAGATATCAGTGGGCTGACGCAGTTTTGCCGGGCAGCGCCGATTGAGCGGCGGCTTGGATGTTCAGATGCCTGGGGGCCTTGGCCTTCAGGGGAAAGCGGCTTACTAGATTTCGGATGGCTCATACGAGACTACTGCCGCGCCAATACATGATCTTGGGATTGGTCGCCGTTTGCGCGCCACTTGGCGACACCTGCCTCTCGCGCGGCATGACCAAGCTTCCGGCCATCACGCTGGCCCATCCTGCCACGCTCATCGCCGCGGTATTCACGCCTTGGATTACATTTGGCATTGCGCTTCTGATTGGCTTCTTTGCCAGCTACCTCACGGCTCTTTCCTGGGCCGACCTCACTTACGTGCTCCCCGCCACGGCCTTCGGCAACGTCATCGTCGCCTTGCTGGCTCGCTTCTGGCTCCATGAACCCATCTCTCTCGAACGCTGGGCGGGAATCGTGCTAATTACCGTGGGGGTGGGATTCGTGGCGCATGGGCCATCGTTGACTGAAAGACCTGCAATCGAGGGATCTGCAACGGAGGGACTCGCACTCGAAGGACAGTCACCTGCCAGGGCATCGGAACCAGCTGTTCGAACCGCGGAGGAGCTGCCGCGATGACGATTCCCATTCCAGCATCAACTACCGGCTTCTGGGCCGCCGCTGCCATGATCGCGGCCATCGTGCTCTGCTCCACCACCGGCGAAGTGCTTACAGCCGCTGCCATGAAGTCCCTCGGCGACCTGGATGACATCCGCGCCCACTCCGGCCTCAAGGGTGCGATCCGCGCCGTCCTTACCTGCCCTCTCTTCTTTGTGGGGGTCGGCTTTCTGGCGCTGGCTTTCTTTTCTCTGCTGCTGGCCTTGAATCACCTGAACCTGAGCCTGGTCGCGCCTGCTTCGGCCTCGCTCACCCTGGTCACCAATGCCATCGCCGGCAAGATCTTCCTCAAGGAAAACGTAGACCGCCGCCGCTGGACCGCCGCCGTGCTGGTCTGCGTCGGGGTTTATCTGCTGGCGCATTGAAAAGCAGGGAACAGGGAATAGGGAATAGGGAACAGGAAGGACGCGGCCCGAGAGCTAACCAATAAGACGCATCAAGCCGCACGGCTTAAGGTCCGCTTCCAGAATGCACCGAGGCTCACTCGCAGTTTTACACAGAGCCTCCGCCGCCAGATGCCCGCTCCGCGCCGCGCTCTCCATCGTCGAAGGCCAGCCCGTCGCCGTCCAGTCTCCAGCAAGAAATAGATTCGGCCAGGGCGAAACAGCCGTGGGCCGCGCAGCATCGATGCCCGGAGGCACGCCGAACGTGGCGCGCATCTCTTTCACCAGCGCAACCTTTTCCAGCTTCGCCTCTTTCACGCGCGGGAAAAACGCCGCCAGCTCTGCGACCGCTTGCTGAATCGCCTGCTCACGGGGCAGCGCCGCAAACGCCCGTGTTGCGCTCACTACCAGCTCGATATAATGGCCGCCGCGCCCGGTCTGGAGCCGCGACTGGTTATACATCCAGTGAATCTCCCGATCCAGCAGCACTGCATGTTCCAAATCGGTGATCTCGCGGTCAAACCAAAGATGCACACTGCAGATGGGCCAGTGCTCGTGCTGCTCGACCTGTCTCGCCAGTCCCGCCGCTCCTTCCGCCTGAGGCAGATGCGGCAACAACTGCGCCGTCGCCTCAAACGGCAGCGCCACAACCACAAAGTCTGAAGTCAACTCGCCCGCGCGCGTCCGAATCGTCCACTGAGCAGTGGCGGCATCCCACGCCGCGCCCTCGACGTGCGTGTTCAACCGTACGCTGCCGCCGCGCTCTTCAAGAAACGGGGCCACGCTATCGTAGAGCCTGCTCAGCGGAACGCGGCTCATTCCCATGCTGCCCGCTTCGGCTGAATTCAAGAACAGCTCCCGGATCACTTTTGCGGCATAGGGCACAGCGATCGAGTCGATTTCGGCATTGAGCGCGCTGGCGATCACCAGCCGCCAGAAGCGATTCAGCGCTCCCTCGGTCTGTTTGTGACGCCGCAGCCATGCGCCAAGGCTCTCGGTCGTGCCGGTTGGAATTGCGCGCATGAAGGCGCTGAAGGCCCGGCCCAGCGCGATCTTGTCGCCAAGCGTGAAAGCCTTGGCAGCCATCAGCTTGGGCAGCCCATGCAGCGGAGCGGGAAGCCACGAAGGCCCCAGCGTGGACTGTTGCCCTCCCGGCTCGATCATGGTCATGTCGCGGGTCCAATGAATCTGGTCCGCGACCCCAATGCGTCGATAGAACCCCTGGAGATTGGTGCAGCAGCCGAAGAGAACGTGCTGGCAGTTGTCGATCACTTCGCCGACGCCTGGATGGAGATAGGAGCTGGCCCGGCCGCCCAGGTAACCACGCCGCTCAACCAGTTGCACGCGCAGCCCGCCTTCGGCAAGGGCGCAGGCAGCGCTCATTCCAGCCACGCCTCCGCCCACCACCGTGACGGTCCGCCCCGAACTCTGCTGCAAACCGTTCAACGTCTCGTCCAACTTCCGCGAAACGAACTAGCCTTACAGGTCGCTTTGAAAAGGCACGGTCTCGAAGAGATTTTCTAAGCGCCGGCGCTTGCCGGGGCTGGCGGATCGGCATGTTTGGCGCGGGCGATCTTGACCATCTTGTTGCGCTCGGAGCGAAGCTTCATGAATGCTCTAGCCTCGACGTAGAGCCGGGGCAGATCGCGATTCACAAACGCCTTCCACACTACGCGAAACGCGGCCTTGGGCCGGAAGTAATACTCGTCGTAAAACTTGTGCACCATCTCCATCACGTAGTCGGTCGGCAACCCCGGATACTCAATGTGCGCCATCTGGTGGCCGCCGCCATCTTCCATGCGCTCATTAGTGATGAAGCCATTGGCTTTGGCGTAGTCGTAGAACTCGGTGCCAGGATAGGCGTGGGCGATGGAAACCTGGATGGTCTCGCAATCCAGCGTCTTGGCAAAGTTGATGGTGTTCCAGATCGACTCTTTGGTTTCGCCGGGGAGGCCGAGAATGAAGTCGCCATGAATGGTCAGGCCCAGATCGTTGCAATCCTTGGCGAAGGCGCGCGCGCGTTCGACGGTTGCGCCCTTCTTGATGTTCTTGAGAATCTGCGGGTCGCCGGACTCGAAGCCCACGATGAGGAGGCGGCAGCCAGCTTCCTTCATGGCCTTGAGCGTGTCATAGTCGGTGGTTACGCGCGAAGTGCAGCTCCAGGTGATGCCCAGCGGCTTGAGCTTCGCGCACAGCTCGACGGTGCGGGCTTTCTGAATGTTGAAGGTGTCGTCGTCGAAGAAGAACTCCTTGACGTCGGGGAAGTTTTGCTTGGCCCATGCCAGTTCGGCTGCAACATCGTCCGAGGACCGCTTGCGCCAAGCGTGACCGCTAAGCGTCTGCGGCCACAGGCAGAAGGTGCACTGCGCCGGGCATCCGCGCGTGGAGTAGAGCGCAATGTAGGGATGCAGCAGGAATGGCACGTTGTAGCGTGTCACGTCCATGTCGCGCTTGTAGATCTTGGTGGCCCAGGGCATCGCGTCGAGGTCTTCGATCTGCGGGCGATCGGGATTGTGGACGATCTTGCCGTCCAGCTTGTAGCTGATGCCGAGAATCTCATTGAGCGGCTTGCCCTTGGCAAACTCGACTACTGAATAGTCGAACTCGCGGCGGCAGATGAAATCCAGCACGGAGCACTCATTGAGCGCGCGATCCGGGTCGGTGGTCACCGGCGGGCCGACAAACGCAATGCGGATGGCGGGATTGGCGGCCTTGATGGCCTCGGCCAAACGCTGGTCGCCCGCCCAGCCGACCGTCGAAGTAAAGAGCACGAGGAACTCGTACCCCTTGCAGATGTTGATCGTCTCGTCAGCGGAGACGTGGTGAGGCGGCGCATCCAAAACGCGCGAACCTTCCAGCAGGCCGGCGGGGTAAGTCAGCCAGACCGGGTACCAGTAGGACTCAATCTCGCGCGTAGCCGGCCAGCGCGAGCTTGCGCCACCGTCAAAGTTCTTGAACGAGGGCGGATTCAGCAAAAGTGTTTTCAGGGGCATAGGCATCCCCTCCATTCTAACATTCCGGCGGTTTTTCGACCCGATTTCTACTTGTTTATCGCAAAGACGGCACATCTGAATTGAAATGTTGGTCTTTCATTAGCGTTCAGCCGCTACAATGAGAAGAAATCAGCGCCAATTGGGGGAAATTCAATTCGATTGGACCATACCTTACGCGAGTACAGTTCAGGGGAGTGGTGGGAGCGGATCCGGTATGTACTTGGCCGGTCCAGTCGTTCTCTCCTAGACCGACCACTGTTGGCATTGACGCTTGGTATCGCGGCAAGCACAATCATAAAACTCTTCAGACTCAACGCTCGTGAGCTATGGTTGGACGAGTCACGTTCTGCATTTTTCGCGACCCTGTCGTTTCACGACCTCGTTCAGTATTGCATAGGCGACACCGCACCTCCCCTCTACCACGTTCTGTTATGGTTTTGGGTGCGCCTGAACTTAATCAGGAGCGCACAGGCGGACATGCGAATATTCTCTGTGCTTCTGAGCGTCGTGGGCGCTCTAGGGATGTACGCTCTGGCACGAACTTGGCTGGGCACAAGAATGTCGGGAACTTTGGCGGCATTGCTTTTTGCATTTTCCCCGATACTGTTTGTTTATTCGTTCGAAGTCCGACAATACATTCTTTTACTTTGCTGCGCGATCGCGGTCCTGATCGTCCATCATCAGGTCGCCGTGGAGTTTCGAGCAAGGCTGAGCGGCCTGCTTCTATATAGCTTGTTAGCGATTCTGCTGTTCTATAGCCATTATATCGGCATTTTCATCCTCCTTGGGCTGTTGGCGGACTGGCTGGTCGCGACACGGCTGCAGGCAAGAAGACTAGCGGCATTGAGTTTTGTCGTTGTTCTCGTTTCCCTTGCCGCGTCCCCGTGGATCCCCATCATGTTGCGTCAACGCGAGTTGATGAAAAGCGTTTACAGTACCCAAGAAGCCGGCACAACTGATCCCACGTCGCTCTCTTTTGCCTCACCAGTCGCTCAACCCCGGATGCGTGAGACGGCTGTGAGCGTTATCCGCAGCATTGCGGTCGTCGCTGGCTTCTTTCCAGCGAAATCCTCAGCCTTCATGGCTATCCTCGCGGTTCCCTTGGTCGCGTCGCTCGCAGGGGTCGGCCTATTAATCGTCCGGGGCGATCGCACGTGCCGGATGGTCGCCTGGGTCTTCCTGCTAACTGGGCTTGGGCTCTTCGGGCTTGGCATGAACTCGACTCGATATTTTCTGGCGCTGATACCGCCGCTGATACTAGCCATATCCAGAGTCGTGCAATCCTGGTCGGAAAACAGGCGCTGGAGAACAGCAGGCCTTATCGCGGGTTCATTGCTTCTATTCATTTACATCGCGGGCTTTATCCGACAATCAGCAGTACGATACCCAAATCCTTGGCTTAATCTGGTTGCAACCCTGCAGCCCGCTTACAGAGACGGAGATATTGTGGTATTCGATGTACTATACGGGCAGATTCCTTTTGACTTTGCTGCTCAACAGGTTGGATTCAAAGCTCGTGAGGACGGCTTTCCGGAGACGATCTATCATTGGTGGGAGCGGCAACCGGTCAAGGTCTGGGGCGGACCAGTGCTCCGGGAATCGGACCTGGATGTGACCATCAAACGCGTCGTTACCGCCTCGAAAACAAAGACTGTTTGGCTGGTCTTATTTGAGGTGAATTACTACGATCCCAAAGATATGTTATTGGCGCGACTCCGTGAACTTGGGCACGCTAGGGAGGTTTTCCACGAGGTTCCGCAGGCGTCAGATGCCATCTCGACCCCCCAAGGCCTGCGATTGATCCGCGTCTCCCTGCGAAAGTAGGTAGATCATCGCTCTTTAGTAATGTCCAACGTGGGGCTCGAATCGCTCAGAACCCTTCGCCCTTGGTTAGGCGATCGGTTTGGCCATTGCAACGTGACTGTGCCATCGGAGACCTGCCCCATCTTTCTCACCTAGCACTCCTGCGGGCAAAATGGCGACTGCGGAAAGGAGCCTGGCAGGAGAATATCTCGGAGGCTTTCGCCAATTCATCTTTTTCTATATACGGGCCGAAATCTGCGCCCTTCATTGTCCAATACCTGCGAATGCGCCGGCCCCGGTGTTCACCCCTACTTTGCGTGCAATTCGTTGAGCCAGTCTTCCATGTGGCCGAGGGCGCGGAGGAGGTTGAGGCGGGCCTTGGCCAGGTCGAGCGAGGCGTCCAGCGCATCCTGGTATTTCTGGCGCTCGTCTATGCGGGCAAGTTGTTCGGCTTTGGGGGTCAGTTGGGGCTGGGCGTTGGGGCCGGTCTCAGCGCCGTTGCCTAGTTCGAGCTGGGTGAGTACGGTCTTGAGCTGCTCATCGGCAATCTGCTGCTTTAGACTCGCAACTTCGGCCAGGGTATCCAACTCGCGCAGGTTGCCGGTGAGCGTGGCAATCTGAACATCGTTCTGTTGCCGGGACTGCTCGGCTTCGACGGTGGCGCGGAGGGCTTCTGCGGCCGTTGCCTTGGCTTTGGCGCGCAAGAAGAAGTCGAAGAAGGGAATGTTAATCTGCGCGCCAAAACTCACATTGTTGGGGGTGAAGTTCTTGTAATAGGTTGAATAGCTGTTCAGCTCGTTGGAGTCGTAGTTGTACACCGCTCCGAATCCGATCTGGGGCCTGCGCCAGGCCAAATCGTCGCCTTTCGACTGGTGTTGCTTCGAGAGTGCCAGGGAGCCTGCCGCGTCAATGCCAGGCAGATTGCGCGCAGCGCGATCTGCCGTGATGGAGGGAATCTCTGGAATGCTGGCATGGTCGGGCAGGATGGACCCCACAGGCATTGCTGTGAGGACTGCAAGGCGCTTGGCCAGCGTGGCGGCTCGTGTTTCGAGATGAAGCCGCTGGATCTTGAGCTGAGCCACTCTCAGACGCGTCTGCAGCAGATCGATTTCGGAATCGACGCCGGCTTCGGCGCGCTGCTGCTCAATTCGAAGCAAATCGCTCGCGAAAGCTTCTTGCTGATTAGCCGCAGCCAGTTCCCGGTCGACTGTGTCCAACTCAATGTACGCATCGGAGGCTTCAAGCGCTACCTGTTCCTGGGCGTCCTTGAGGCTAAGATGAGCCGCTTCAAGGCCGGCACGCGCCGCCTTGGTGTACTGGCGCTGCGAAAAGCTCAGCACCAGCGACTGCATGGTGGCGCTGCCCACCGAGGGCTGGCCGGTGGGGAAGCCATGCGAGTAGCCAACGTTGGAGCCGATAACAAAATTGGGGATATACGCATCCTGGGTCTGTGCGAGCGAGGCTTGAGCCTTTTGCACATCGGCCTCGGCAAGCTTTACTTCACTCGAATTGCGCTGGGCCAGGTCAACCACTGTGACCAGCGAAACCTGCGCCTGAGCCAGCAAGGAGGCGGCCAAAAGCGCCATTGCCGCCAGGACGGGCTTCCAGGGAGTGCGCGAATTGAAGAGGAAACTCACGTTTGTCGTCCAGTCAGAACTTGAATCAACGGCCATTCTGAATCAATGGGGATTTTTTTCCGTTTCCGCAACCTGCGCGGGTTTGTATTCGTGCGCCATGGCAAAGGCAGCGGCCCGTTCGCGGCTTGCGCCTGCCGCGTCGCCTAGCTGGTCTTTCAGGCGCGCCAGCCGGAAATGGGCCACAAACGCGGGCGCTTCCTCTGATTTCGCCGAGCCAGTCAGATACTCGTCAAACATCCTGGCTGCCAGTGCCGGGTCTCGATGGGTCTCGGTCAGCAGGGAAGCGCCATCGTAAAGCGCAAGGCCAGAGTGCTTATCGCGCTCCGCGGCAGCAACGCCGCTGTGCACCGCCGACTCCATCTCAGTCCACTGCTGGCGACGCCGGTAAAAGCTGGCCAGATCCATCCACTTCGAAGCGGGGTGGGCTTCTGCCGCAATCGCCTGCTTGAACTCGCGCTCCGCCGTCCCGTAGTCCTTGCCTTGCTCGGCGATGCGGCCGCGAAGCTGGTGAGCGCGGGCTGGATCAACCTTGTCCAGTTGCGCCGCGATGTTCTGCGCTTTCTCGACTCCTCCGCCTACAATTCCAGGGGCTTGCCGGTAGAATTCACCCAGATCTGCCAGAGCATCGGTGTTTCTCGGATCGAGCCGCACGGACTCTTCAAACTCCGATCGCACGCGCTTGGCCAGCGAATACGCGCTCATGAAAGAAGCCCGGTCGGCCTTCTCACCCAGGGCGCGGGCCAGCCACAGGTGAAACACGGAATTCTGCCCGTCCAGCCGCACCGCTTCTTCGCATTCAGTTACAGCCACACTCCATTGTTCGAGCGTAAGGCGAACGCGGCATGCCACGTTGTGAGCCACGGCCAGATTCGCCGCGGACGAGGGAAGGGAATTGAGCAAGCCAAGCGCTTTGTCCGCCTCGCCAGCTTGCAAGTCCGCGCCGGCCTGGGTCAGGATCTGCGAAAACGCCGCCAACTGCTCACTGGCCGGGGGGGGCATGGAAGACTGAGCGGGCGCGCAGGTGATCGCGGCCGCCGCTAGCAACGCAGCGGGCAGAGCCTTCATCGCCCCGAAAAGCATCCTCACGGGACAACCTTGATGGGAATCCCCTCCTGCAAGGGCTGCCCGGTGGTTGTTCCCGTTGCCACCCAATCTCCCTCGTTGAGTCCGGAGAGGATAGCTGCCCGGGTGATGTTGATCGCGCCCGTAGTGACAGGGGTACGCACAAGGCCGCCGTTAACCACCTTGAATACGTAGGGCTTACCGTTCTCTGAGTGAAGCGCTTCACGCGGCACGCCGAGGGAGTTTGGTTCGCTGGATGTGGTTACCGTGACGGTCACATTGGTATCGGGCAGCAGATCGCCGTCGCTCCTGCCGATCTCGACTAGCACCTCGCCCACGCTGCGCGTGCCGTAAATGCCCACGGTCGAAGGCAGGCGTGCAATTTGTCCCTGCAAAGCGTGGTCCGGTTTGGGATCTCCGTCCCACTTGATCTGAATCTTCTGGCCCACGGCCAACTTGCCGATATCTGGCTGGTCGAAATACGCACGGACGCGCTCGTGGCGCAGATCTGCCATCTCCAGCAGCAGTTTGCCATCTTCAACGAACTCCGTGCGTCCCGCGTCGAGCTGGTAGACGGTTCCGGCGATGGGAGCATGGATCGAAGTCTCGGCAAGAACCTGGCGCGCCACGCTTAGATTGGCTTCAGCATCGGCGAGTGCTGCCTGAGCTCTGGCTACCTCTGCTGTGGAATAGCGGCTGTTCGCAGTTTGATCGGATGCATGCAGGCTGGCTTCAGCCGTGTCCAACCGTTGTTGCGCCGCCCCGACTTCGCTGGCCGATGCCGCACCGGCGGCCTTGAGCTTGATGAGGGCGTCAAGATCGCGCTGGGCTTGATCGCGGTCGATGCGGGCGCGAGCCATGTCGCCTGCCGCCATCTGGCGCTCTTGCAGGGTTCCATTGTGGGTGGCTGCTTCTACCGCCGCCTGGGCAGACTTTACGCCGCTTTCGGCGGTGGCCAGCCGGGCTCGCGCCTCAACGTCATCCAGCACCATCAGGAGCTTGCCGGCCGGCACCTGGTCGCCAGCCTGTACGTAGACGGCCCTGACGGTGGTGGCCACCGGGCTATGAATTTCGTAGTTGACCTCAGGCTCGACGCGGCCATTGGTGCTGACGGTGCTGATCAATTCCTGGGGAACCACCTGAACTTCATGCACCGGCAACCGATCCCGCGTAAGGAATCGCGCCATGAAGAAGACGATGACAATGAGTACGGCCGCGCCCATCCAAAGCCAGAGCCGGCCCGATTGCTTTTTCTCTTCAGCCATTCGGTTAACCAGAACCAGTATATAGGACTCGAAAACAGCCCCAAGGGAGCGGGAAAATGTGGCAAGGGAGGTGGTTGGGGAACGGTTTTCCATGGGGACAGGCGAGACTCCCGATTGACCTCTTCTGTTTCTGGTTTCTCGCGAGCGAAAGCCCCCAGCAATGTCCGGCTTTCGTACACTTCAGGTGTGCTGTTTCAGTTCACTCGGGAAGCAGGCAAACAAGACGGCACGAATTGAGGGGACCGCGCAGTCGTTGCGGAAGAAGAGCCTGATTGAATCGGCGAGAAGAAGTGGAACTTTAGGTGTACTTGATATGCAACTATTTGCATATATTCTCGCGTCATGTTCGTGCAAGTGCTTAATTATGAACGAAGCGACGATGGACTTTGAATTGCAATCTAGTTCAGCTAAGCTGTGTTGCGTTTCAACGCGGTTGTTGATCCGCATTCCCAGGAAGAAGTGAGGCCGGTGTGTTGAACCAGGGGGAAGTTCGGTCGCCCTGTAGTACATCGGTAACTTGCAAAGGGCGGTTCACATGCTTAGTATCAAGATTGCCTTGGAGGGAGTTCGCACAATGAGAAAAATCCCCGTTCTTGCCCAGCTTTCCATCCTCGGGATGCTTTCTATCGCCAGCACGCCTTGGGCTCATGCCTATTCCACCGTGTTAGCCACCGACGATATTTATATGGCCGGTGGCCAGACTGTGACCGGTCTCCTGGGTGTTGGAACAGATCCGGGAGGTATCTCCATTGGCTCCGGCGTTACCGCGTTTACCTTTGGTGTGACAGGTGGTGTGACAGACACTATCACTTTGGATGAGAACTTTAATTCTCATGCGGGCATTTGGAACGATGCCGACGGCGTGGGCGCATTTCCGGCCAGTTCGTTCAACACGGGTTTCGGGAGCATCTCCGGCATCACTGCTCCGGGAGCGGGATATCTGGTCGGGGTCTTTATTGATGCCAGCACATGGGTTCCGACCACTGGAACGCCGGGGGCAGGAACCGCGCTGAACTTTTTGACGGGTAGCGGTCCGGGGACCACCGGATTCACCTCGCTTGCCCCAGCCCTCGATCAGACGTTCTACATTGGCGACGGCCTGACAGGTGACGGTGTCGGAACCACGCAGACATTTTACGTGCCGAGCGGCGCTACCGAGCTTTATCTGGGCATCAGCGATGCCAACGGATATGGTAATAACGGAAACAATGGCAATCCCGGCGCCTACGGGGACAATTCCGGTGAGTATGACGTAACGGCGACGCCGGAGTACGGGGTAGTCACCCCAGAGCCGTCGAGCCTGCTGCTTTTTGGAACCGGGATTCTCGGAATGGCTGGTATGCTTCGCCGCAAGCTTCGGGCCAAGTAGGGCGCTTTCAGGTTGAATGTTCGCTGAGGTTTTTGAAGAAGTTCATAGTTTTCATGCCCCCCGTGACGGAAGCCAGTCACGGGGGACATGTGTTTTGTGCCCGCAAGCTGGCGGCTCGCCACCCCGGAACATGCTGTGTGCCCCTTACAATGGTCCTATGGCTCTGGAACCCCGCTATACCGACGAACACGCCAAGGCCGGGCTGGACTTTCGCTTTCCCGCCATCGAGACCTGGCAGAACCAATTCCCCGGCTATGAGATTCTGATCGACGACCCGGAGCTGACCTCGGTTTGCCCCAAGACGGGGCTGCCGGACTTCGGCCTGCTCACCATCCGCTATATGCCGCGCGACCGCTGCCTGGAGCTGAAATCGCTGAAGGAGTACCTGTTCAGCTATCGCAATCTGGGCATCTTC
>Ga0302189_10003315_pt1 | contig 12404 bp, 9 predicted proteins | sample II_Bog_E2_2_FD_194551 | JGI IMG/M metagenome (GOLD analysis project Ga0302189, IMG submission 194551) | Peat permafrost microbial communities from Stordalen Mire near Abisko, Sweden - II_Bog_E2_2 | ecosystem: Environmental > Terrestrial > Soil > Wetlands > Peat | place: Sweden: Abisko, Stordalen...
TTCCCAAAATCTCACCGTCTCCGGCAACACCCCGTCGGTGACATTTACCCTCGGCAGCGTTTCACCGTTGCAAATTACGACGACTTCCCTGCCTGACGGAATTGTGGGCGGGCAATACAACCAGCAATTAAGCGCTTCCGGCGGACAACCGTCATATTCTTGGTCGCTGACCCCGGGCTCGCTGGCATTGCCTCCCGGATTCAGTCTTTCAACGGGCGGCAACATTTCCGGCACCCCGACGAATGCGCCATTTGGCGGGACGAATTATAATTTTTCCGTGCGCGTGACTGATAATTCCGCGAACACGGTGGATCAATCGTTGTCGTTGACAGTCTATCCCGCCCTTACCATTTCCACCAATAATCTGCCAAACGGCACAAACGGCATACCTTACACCGCGCAAATTTTGATTTCTGGGGGCGATACGGCGGGCGGCTACAGTCCGATTCTAAATGGTTCGCTCCCGCCGGGTTTGAATTTCTCTTATGGCACCCTCACCAGTTCAAACGAGTTCTTTGTCATTTCCGGCACGCCGACCAGCAGCGGCACCTTTTCATTCAACGGAGGTGCCACTGACACCGATGGCAACCAGGTGCAAACCAATTTTTCAATCACCATCCTGGCTTCCTTGCAAATCACGACGACCACCCTGACCAATGCCACGGTCGGAGCCGCCTACACGAATCAACTGAAAGGTTCCGGCGGCACGACACCTTACACCTGGACCATCGCCAACGGTTCGCAACCGCTGCCATCCGCGCTGACGCTTTCGACCAACGGCGGAATTTCCGGCGTGCCGGCGTCCGTCGGGACGAACAGTTTCATTGTGCGCCTGACCGATCATAATTCGCTCACCGTCACCCATTCGTTCACGCTCGTCGTCAATCCCAAGCCAGCTCTTGGTTCGCCAAGCTGGCAGACAAACCGGTTCCAAATCCGGCTCACCGGTGCGGTAAACCAGAATTACACGGTCCAGATGTCCACCAATTTAAGTTCCACAAACTGGACTTCGCTTTTCATCACCAACAGCGCCACCACCAATGTGTTCAATTTGACCGACCCCAACGCCACCAACAAACAGCGCTTCTACCGCATTTTGATCGGCCCGTGATCAGCCGCCCAGATAGGCGCTTTTGACCTGCGGATTCTGACTCAACGCGGCGGAATCGTCCTGCAAGATGATTTTCCCCGTTTCGAGGACGTAGCCGAAATGTGAAATTTCCAGCGCAAGGTTTGCATTCTGCTCCACCAGCAAAATCGTCAAGCCTTGATCGCGGTTGATTTCCACAATTTTCTCGAAAATGGTTTTCACCAGCAAAGGCGCAAGTCCAAGCGACGGCTCGTCAAGAAGAAGTAATTTCGGCCTGCTCATCAGCGCCCGACCGATGGCCAGCATCTGCTGTTCGCCGCCACTCAAAGTTCCTGCGACCTGCTTTTGGCGTTCCCGCAATCGCGGAAACAGGCTGAAAACATGGTCGAGTTCACGCCGGACGATCTGCTTGTCCCTCTGCAAATACGCGCCAAGCTGCAAATTTTCCAGCACCGTCAAATTCGCAAAAATCATCCTGCCTTCAGGAACATGCGAAATTCCGCGCGCAACAATTTGGTGCGGCGGCAGACCGGCGATGTTTTTGCCGTCGTAAAGAATCTCGCCCGACTTCGGTTTGAGCAAACCGGAAATTGTCTTGAGAGTCGTCGTCTTGCCCGCGCCGTTCGCGCCGATGAGCGTGACGATGCTGCCTGCCTTCACAGACAAAGAAACTCCATGCAGCGCTGGAATAGCGCCGTAGCCGACGAAAAGATTTTTTATTTCCAACATGGTTTAACTGCCAAGATATGCTTCGATGACTTTTGAATTTGCCCGGATTTCCTCCGGCTTTCCTTCGGCGATTTTAATCCCGTAATCGAGAACGGCGATGCGCTCACAAATGCCCATCACAACCTGCATGTCGTGTTCGACGAGCAAGACAGAAATCTGATACTTATCCTTGATGAATTGGATCAGCCGCATCAGTTCAATTTTTTCGATCGCGTTCATGCCTGCGGCGGGTTCATCAAGCAAAAGCAATTTCGGCCTCGTCGCCAGCGCGCGGACTATTTCCAACCGCCGTTGGTCACCGTAGCTCAAGCCATTCGCCAGCGCATCGCGAAATTTTCCAAGTTGAAAAATTTCCAGAAGCGCCATCACTTCGTCCGCGATTTCCTTTTCTCCGTCGCGGAAGGCGCTTCCTCGCCAGAGCGCGTTACGAACGCCGCGTGGACAATGCAATTGCGCGGTGATGCGCACGTTGTCGAAAACCGTCATCGAGCCGAACAGCCGGATGTTTTGAAACGTTCGCGCGATGCCATGCCTAGTAATCTGATGCGGCTTGCGGCCAACGAGAGATCGGTTGTCAAAAATAATTTCGCCGCCCGTCGGCTGATAAACGCCGGTGATCAAATTGAACACCGTTGTTTTGCCCGCGCCGTTCGGGCCGATGAGACCGACGAGTTCGTTGCGCCCGATCTGCAAATCCAGCTCCGATACCGCCGTGAGGCCGCCGAAGCGGATGGTGGCTTTGTCAATTTGGAGAAGCGCGGTCATTTTATTTTGACAGCGATTTTCTCAAGCTGAAAAGTCCCTGCGGTCGCGTAAGCATTAAAATTATCAATAGCAACGAATAAATGATCATCCTTGTGTCACTGACCCAGACGAACGGATGTGCGGTTACGATGCCGGGAATGTGTTCAATGTCGGCTATCGCTCGCAATCCTTCCGGCAGCAGTGTCAGCAAAATCGCGGCGATGATGACGCCGATGGTGTTGCCCATGCCGCCGAGGATGACCATTACGACGATGGCGATGGATTGCATGAAATTGAATCCGCCCGGCGTGATGAACTGTTTCGAGTGCGCATAAAGTCCGCCCGCGATGCCCGCGAAAAATGCGCCGACGACGAACGCGGTGACTTTGTATTTAGTCGTGCTGATGCCCATCGCCGAGGCCGCAACTTCGTCGTCGCGCACAGCGATGAAGCCGCGGCCGTAAGTGGAATGGACGAGGGCGGTGACGACATAAACCGTTACGGCGGCAAAACCGAACGCCCAGAAAAAATTCGTCCAGCCGTGCATCACGCTCAAGCCGCGCGCCCCGCCGACGGATTGCATGTTCTGAAAAACGACGCGGATGATTTCGCCGAAACCGAGCGTGACGATGGCGAGATAATCACCCCGCAGACGCAGCGTGGGAATGCCAACCAACAATCCCGCCACCGCCGCGAGCAATCCCCCCGCGAGTAGCGCACCGAGGAAAACCGCGATGGATAAATATGGATTCAATTCGCCGAATTGATTCGTGATGGCCGCCGCCGTGTAAGCGCCGACGGCCATGAAACCGGCGTGCCCGAGCGAAAATTGTCCGGTGTAGCCGTTGATGAGATTAAGGCTTACGGCGAGGATGATGTTGATGCCGATGTCATAGCTGATGAACAGCCAGTAGGAATTGATTTGATTGGCAAACAGCGAAACTAAAAAACACAGAACGAGCGCGCCGAGAAAAAAAGTTTTGGCGTGGCGGATGTTCATACCTTTTCAATTTCCTTTTTGCCGAGCAAGCCGGACGGTTTGACGAGCAAAATTATAATTAAAATTCCAAACGCAATCGCGTCGCGGTAGGTCGAGGAGATATAACCGGCTACGAGCGTTTCGGTGACGCCGATGATGACGCCGCCGAGCGCCGCGCCGGGAAGGTTGCCGATGCCTCCGAGCACCGCCGCTACAAACGCCTTCAGCCCCGGCAAAACTCCCATCAGCGGATCAATAGACGGATAATTGACGGCGAACAATATTCCAGCCGCCGCCGCCAGCGCCGAACCGAGGCCGAACGTGAACGAGATGACGATGTCGGTATTGATGCCCATCAGCGCGGCGGCCTCGGGATTGAACGACAGCGCGCGCATCGCCATTCCGATTTTGGTTTTGAGCACGATGAAGCGGAGCGCGAGCAGCAGAATCAAAGTGACGGCGAACACGATGATTTGATTGCTGTTAAGGCTCAAGCCGCTGAGTTGAGTGATGTGATACTCCGGAAATATCGTTGGAAAACTTTTGGGCGCTGCACCAAACACATGGTCGTTCTGGCAGGTGTATTCGATCAAAAGCGAAACGCCAATCGCTGTGATGAGCACGGTCAATTTCGGACTACGACGCAACGGACGATAGGCGAGTTTTTCAATCAAGATGCCGACGACCGCGCAAATCGCCATCGAGATTCCCATGACGGCAAGTCCGCCGCCGATGGATGGCATCGGCAAAAACATCGCGACTTTCGGCGCAAGATAAAATCCGGCGAATGCGCCGAGCATGAAGATGTCGCCATGTGCAAAATTAATGAACCGCAGAATCCCATAAACCATCGTGTAGCCGAGCGCGATGAGCGCGAGAATGGAGCCGAGCGCGAGACCGTTGATCAACTGCTGTAGAAATTCAGTCATGCCTTACGGCTGCACTGTTTGGACATATTGGAACTGTCCGTTATTGATCGTCAAAATCACGGCGGCCTTGGAGGCGTTGCGGTTTGCGTCAATTGTGATTTTGCCGGTGACGCCGGCAAAATTCTTCGTAGCCGCCAGTGCGTCGCGGACTTTTGCTCCGTCGGTGGTTCCCGCCGTTTTCATCGCGGCGGCCAGAATCATCGCCGAATCGTAGCCGAGCGCAGCCATCGCGTCGGGCGTCGAATTGTATTTGGCTTTGAATTCCTTGACGAAGTTTTGCACGGCGGGCGAGGTGTCCTGCGGTGAATAATGCGTGGAAAAATAATCGCCTTCCAGCGCCGCGCCGCCGATGGGCACGAGCGCGGAAGATTCCCAGCCATCACCACCAAACAGTGGCACGGTGATGCCGAGCTGTTTTGCCTGCAACGCGATCAGCCCGACCTCGGTGTAATATCCGGGAACAAAAATGCCGTCGGGATTCGCCGCTTTGATGGCGGTCAGTTCCGCGCTGAAATCCTTGTCGCCGCTGCTGTAATTTTGTTCAGCCGCAATTTTTCCGCCGTCGGCTACAAAACCTTCCTTGAAAAATTTCGCCAGACCTAGGCTGTAATCGCTCTTCGCATCCGTCAAAACCGCGACGTTTTGCAGCTTGAGCGTCTTGCGCGAAAAATTCGCCATGACCGTCCCCTGAAACGGATCAATGAAACAGACGCGAAAAATGTAATCGCCGGCTTCTGTGACTTTCGGGTTCGTGGACGCGGGCGAAATCATCGGGATTTTATTTTCCTGACAAATTGGCGCGGCTTCGAGCGAGCGCGACGAAGCGACTTCGCCCAAAATTGCCACCACGCCGTCGCTGGAAATCAATTTGCGCACGACCGTCGCTGGCTGGCCGGCCTGCGACTGATCATCTTCCATGTGCAGCTCCAGTTTTTTGCCAAGCACGCCGTCGGCGGCGTTTAAATCGTCAATCGCCAGTTGCGTGCCCTGGTGCGACGACTGGCCGAACGTGGCCTCGCTGCCGGTCATGGACGCGAACTCGCCGACCTTGATGACGTCGCTGGTCGCGAAGGATTCGCCCGGCGGTTTGTTGCAGCCGCTGAGAAAAAGTGAAACCGCCAGGACGGCAGCTGAAAGAATTTGCCCGCGCCAGATTTTCATAAAAACTCCAAGTTCGGTTTGTTGTCGAAAAACCTCCGTCAGCCTAAACGGTTGTGGCGGAGTTTCAAGCTTTTGCAGGGCTGCGGGCAGTTCAAACAGATAATTCAAACAAGTGTTTGACAAACAGCCCGAGTGAAAATAAATTCTCCGTCCAATGAAATGGAAGATATTTACAGGAGTCGGAGTCGTGCTGGTGGTTTTTGTTGTGATTGCCACCGTCAAGGCGCTGCAAATCGGCAAGATGATCGGGTTCGCCAAAACATTTGCGCCGCCGCCGGAGACAATTTCGTCCGCCGTGGCGCAGCAGGAAAGCTGGCAGGATTCACTAACTGCGGTCGGTTCGATTGACCCGCAAAACGGCGTGACGCTCGCGCCGGAAGTCGCGGGTATGGTGACGCAGATTGCCGTCGCGGACGGCACGGTGGTGGCGAAGGGCGATTTACTGATGCAACTGGACACCTCCACCGAGGAGGCGCAATTGCGCGCGGCGGAGGCGCAAACGGAATTGTCGCGGCTCAATTTCGAGCGGGCGAAGAGTTTGCGCGCGGACAATACCGTTTCCCAATCTGAACTGGACCAGGCGGATGCGACGTTCAAACAGGATGCGGCCAACGCCGATGTCATCCGCGCAACCATCGAAAAGAAAACCATCCGCGCACCGTTCGCCGGGCGGCTGGGCATCTGGCAGGTGAACGTAGGTGCGTCGGTGGACGCACGCCGTTCGTTAATTTCTCTGCAATCGCTGACGCCGGTATATGCGGATTTTTCGCTGCCGCAACAGGATTTATCACAGGTCGAAACCGGGTTGGTGGTTCAGGTCACCTGCGATGCGTATCCCGGCAAAAAATTCACCGGCACATTGACAGCAATCAATCCCGACCTGGACGCTACAACGCGAAGCGTGCCGTTGCGCGCGACGTTTGAAAATGCGGATCAATTGCTGCGGCCCGGAATGTTCGTGCGCGCCGAGGTTGTTTTGCCGCAGACGCAACCGGTGCTGGCGGTGCCGGCGACGGCAATCTTGAGCGCGCCGTTTGGCGACTCGGTTTATGTCATCAATCCGCAAGTGGCCAACGGCGTGACGAACCTGGTCGTGCAGCAGAAATTTGTCCGCACTGGCCGCATGCACGGCGATTTTGTGAGCGTGGAAAACGGATTGCAGCCCGGCGACCGCGTGGTGACGGCGGGTCTTTTCAAATTGCACAACGGCGCGAGCGTCCAGGAAAACAACACCGACACGCCGCAACCTTCGAACTCCCCGAATCCGCCGAACAGCTAAACCCGCGCGCATGAAATCTTTTACGGATCTTTTCATCCGCCGGCCGGTGCTGGCGACGGTCGTGAGCCTGATCATTTTGATCGCCGGCTTGCAGGCCATCCGCTCGCTCAACGTCCGGCAATATCCGCGCAGCGAAAATGCGACAATCACCGTGACGACGGTTTACGTCGGTGCGAGCGCGAACCTGGTGCGCGGTTTCGTCACGCAGCCGCTTGAACGCACGATTGCGGCGGCGGACGGCATTGATTACATGGAATCCGCCAGCAAGCTCGGGCTTTCCACAATCACCGTCCACTTGCGGTTAAATTACGATTCCAAAAAGGCGCTCGCCGAAATCAGCTCCAAGGTGGATCAAGTCCGCAACGATTTGCCGCCCGAGGCGGAAATTCCCACGCTGACCATCGCCACGGCGGATTCGCAATTCGCCTCGTGCTACCTGAGTTTCACTTCGGACATTTTGGAGGCGAACCAAATCACGGATTATCTCACGCGCGTCGTGCAGCCGCGCCTGACCGCGCTCGAGGGCGTGCAGACGGCGGACATCCTTGGAGGACGCACGTTCGCGATGCGCATCTGGCTCAAGCCCGACCGGCTCGCGGCGTTCAACATCAGTCCGAGCGAAGTGCGCACCGCGCTGGCGGCGAACAATTTCCTTTCCGCCGTCGGCCAGACGAAAGGTTCGCTCGTCGAGGTGAATTTGACGGCGAACACGGATTTGCGTTCCGTGGATGAATTCAAAAATCTCGTCGTGCGCCGCAACGGCGACCAGTTGGTGCGCTTGAGCGACATCGCCGACGTGGTGCTCGGCGCGGAGGATTACAATTCCGAGGTGCGCTTCAGCGGCGAACGCGCGGTGTTCATGGGCATCTGGGCGCTGCCGAACGCGAACTCCCTCGATGTCATCAAGCGTGTCCGCGTCGAAATGGCCGCCATCCAAAAAGATCTGCCAACCGGCCTCCAGGCTCGCGTGGCGTATGATGCGACCAAATATATTTCCGACGCGCTGCACGAAGTCGTGAAAACACTCATCATCACGCTGGCCATCGTGTCCCTCGTGATTTTCCTTTTCCTCGGTTCGTTCCGCTCGGTGCTGATTCCGCTCGTCGCGATTCCGCTGTCGCTCATCGGTGCCGTTTTCCTGATGCAAATTTTCGGCTTCACGCTGAACCTGCTGACGCTGCTGGCAATTGTCCTGGCCGTCGGCTTGGTCGTGGACGACGCCATCGTCATCGTCGAAAACGTCGAGCGCCACATCCGCGAAGGATTGACGCCGGTGAACGCCGCGTTGCAAGGCGCGCGCGAACTGGTTGGCCCGGTCATCGCCATGACCATCACGCTCGCGGCGGTCTATGCGCCGATTGCCTTTCAAGGCGGGCTCACCGGCTCGCTCTTCCGCGAATTTGCGCTGACGCTCGCGGGCGCCGTTTTCATTTCGGGCATCGTCGCACTGACCTTGTCACCGGTGATGGCGTCGCGGTTGTTGAGGCATGACCGCGAAGACCGGGGATTTGTCGGACATATCAACCGCCAGTTTGACCGGCTGAAAAATTTTTACGGGCGCGTTCTGGACTGGACGCTTGCGCGGCGTCCACTGGTTTACACGATTTGGATCGGGCTGTCGCTGCTGACGCTGCCGATGTTCAAGATGGCATGGCAGGCGAAGGAAACCGCGCCGACGGAAGACCAGGGAGTCATTTTCGGCGTTGTCGAAACGCCGCCGGACGCGACCATCGAGCAGACTTCATTTTATGCGGACGTGGCCGGACGCGCCTTCGCCAATGTGCCGGAAAAGGAGCAGGTTTTCCAATTGACCCAGCCGGACTTCGGTTTCGGCGGCATGGTGCTCAAGCCGTGGGGCGAACGGAAGCGGACGGTTTTTCAGATCGTGCCCGAAACACAGATGATGGTGAACCGGCTTCCCGGCATCCGCATGTTCATGGTCACGCCGCCGCCGCTGCCGACGGGTGGTGAAAATTTTCCGATGAACCTGATTTTGTCCTCGACCGCCGAGCCGGACCAGATTTTGAAATACGCGCAGCAGTTGCAGCAGGAATGCGCGACGAACGGCATGTTCGCCTTTCCGCCGATGATTGACACGAAGGTGGACCAGCCGGAAGTGGAACTGGTGATTGACCGCGACAAGGTCGCCTCGCTTGGCCTCGACCTGCAATCGGTCGGCTCCGATTTGGGCGCGCTCGTCGGCGGCAATTACGTGAACCGCTTCGACCTCGCAGGCCGCAGCTACAAGGTCATCCCGCAGCTCGAACGCGGCGCACGATTGAACGCTGCGCAATTGGAAAATACCTACGTCCGCGGGCCGAGCAGCCAGTTGATTCCCGTCAGCACCTTCGCGCATCTCGAAAAACACACGACTCCACGCGCGTTGAACCGGTTCCAGCAGTTGAACTCCGTCAAGATCAGCGGCGTCGCCATCGTGCCGCTGGACACCGCGCTGAAATTTCTCGAAAGCGAATGCGCCAAGATGCTGCCGAGCGGCTACAAGCTCGATTACACCGGCGACTCGCGGTTTCTGCGCAAGGAAGGTGATCAATTTCTGCCGGCGTTCCTGCTGGCAGTCGTGCTGATCATTCTCGTGCTCGCCGCGCAGTTCAACAGCTTCCGCGATCCGTTCATCATCATCCTAGGCTCCGTGCCGCTGGCGATTTTCGGCGCGCTGATTTTTTGCTTCTGGAAAATGCCGAACCCGAACCTTCATTTCTGGACCGACGGCTGGACGACTTCCGTGAACATTTATTCCGAGGTCGGGCTCATCACGCTCGTCGGCTTGATTTCCAAAAACGGCATTCTAATCGTCGAGTTCGCCAACCAACTCCAGCGCCAGGGCCGGCCGAAAATCGCGGCCATCCGCGAATCCGCCATGCTGCGGTTGCGCCCGGTGCTGATGACCACCGTCGCCACCATCGCCGGCAACTTCCCGCTCACGCTCGTCACCGGCGCGGGCGCGGCGGCGCGCAATTCCATAGGCATCGTGCTCGTCAGCGGCATGACCATCGGCACCTTTTTCACGCTGCTCGTCGTGCCGTCCATCTACATTTTGATCGCGAAGGATCACACTGGCGAAAACACCCCGCCCGTGGAAAAGTGATTTGCCATGAGTGAAAACCCAAACCAACCGGCTCCGCCCGCTGCCAGCGGCAACGGCCATCGGCTCGCAAAACTCAATTCGCCGCTGTTCATCTGGCCGGCCGCCGTCGTTCTCGCCGCGCTGTTGTTCGTCGGTCTGGGATATTTTTTTGACGCGCTGACGCACGAATCCACCGACGACGCGTTCATCGCCGGCCACGTTGTTTCCATCGCGCCCCGCATTGACGGCCAGGTTTCCGCCGTTCACGTTTTGGACAATCAGTTGGTCCGCTCAAATGATTTGCTCGTCGAGATTGACCCGTCGGATTACGCGATCACCGTTGCGCAAAAACAGGCCGCCGCCGCGTCACAGGATGCGAACGTCAAAACCATCTTCGCGGCGGATGATTTGATGCGCAAAAAAGTCACGACGGCCGAGGACAGCGCGCGGCAGGCGCAGGCGGACATGGATGCGAGCGCAGCCAGTGCGAAACTCACCGCGACGAATTTCGAGCGCGCCAAATCGTTGCTGGCGGACAAGACTATTTCACAGCAGGAATTTGACGCCGCACAGGCCGCGAATAATTCCGCGCAGGCAAATTTGGTTTCCGCGCAGGAAAATGCGGCGGTTCAAACCTCAAAAGTGGACGAAGCCCATTCACAACTCACGGCGGCGGAAGCGGAAGTCGGACTGGCGAAATCACAATGGGAGGAAGCACAGACGAACGTCGCGTCGGCACAATTAAACTTGTCCTACACGAAAATTTTTGCACCGTGCGACGGGCGCATCACCCGCAAGCAGGTTGAAGGAGGCGACTATCTTCAGACCGGGCAGACGATTTTGTCCATTGTGCCAGTGGAAGTCTGGGTCGTGGCGAACTTCAAGGAGTCGCAGTTGAAAAAAATGCAGCCCGGCCAGGCCGCGCTCGTGGAGATTGACGCGCTGGGCGGCAGGAAATTTCGCGCGCACGTGGACAGCGTGCAGGCGGGCAGCGGCGCGGCTTTCAGCCTGCTGCCGCCGGAAAATGCGACGGGCAATTTCGTGAAAGTCATCCAGCGCGTGCCGGTGAAAATTATTTTTGACGAGCCGCTGCCCGCCGACCACACCATTGGCCCCGGACTTTCCGTGACTCCGAGCGTCCAAACCAGTTCGCTCCGCGTGCCGGATTTTGTGACGGCGATCCTCGCAATCATCCTGGCAATCGCGGCGGCGGTTGGTTTCCGTCTCGTTTTGAATCGGAAAACAAACGGTCATTAAATTTGGATGGGTTGGGCATTGCCGTTTGCCGCCGGATGAAATAACTTGCCCTATGCTTTTTGACCGCCAGCGTGTGTTGCTTGAACTTTTGGATGCGCTGAACGAGCCAGTCGGCTTGACAGACTTCCAAAAGCTTCTATTTCTTTACACGCGCGAAGGTGAACCCACTCCCAGCTACGAATTTGTTCCGTATCGTTTCGGCTGTTTTTCGTTCACGTCCTACGCCGACAAACGGCGGCTGATGGAGCAAGGACTGATTGACGAAGATGAGCAGACATGGAAGCTGACCGACAAAGGCCGCCGCGCCGCGCGTGCCGGAGAAAAATCGCCGCTGCCGATGGCGCGGTTTGCCAAACAATACAAAAACCTGCGCGGCAATGCGCTCGTCGCCGACGTTTACCAGCGTTACCCGTATTTCGCGACCCGCAGCGAAATCGTGGAAAAAGTGTTGCCCAAGAAAGAAGATCGCGCCCGCGTCGAGGCCGCCTGCCCGGCCAAGCAGACTCCCGGTTTGGTCACGCTCGGTTACGAAAGCAAAACCTTGGAGGCTTACCTAAATCAATTGTTGCAAGACGGCGTGACGCTGCTATGCGATGTCCGGCGCAATCCCTTGAGCCGGAAATATGGTTTTTCCAAAAGCACGTTGAGCCACGCCTGCGAGGGCGTCGGCATCCGTTACGAGCATTTGCCGGAGCTGGGCATCCCGTCGGATAAACGCCAGGATCTTGAAACGCAGACCGATTACGACAAGCTATTCGCCACCTACGAGCGCACGATGTTGCCGAAGCAGACCAAGACGCTGATTAAAATCGCGGGCTGGATTCAGGCCGAAGGCCAGCGTGTTGCCCTGACGTGCTTCGAGCTGCTGCCGCACCAATGCCACCGGCACTGTGTTTCAGATGCTTTGCAAAAAACCTTCGGGCCGAAGATGGCGGCCCACCACATTTGATCCGGGATTATGGGGCGCGAAAAGGTTCTCATCACCGTCAAGACCTACCCGACCCTTTCGCGCAAGCACGGTGAGTTGGTTTGCACCGCTGGCGTGCGGGAAGATGGTTCGTGGATGCGCCTGTATCCGATTCCCTTCCGGCTGCTCGACTACAAGGACCGCTATCAAAAGTTCGACTGGATTGAGACGCGGCTGGTGCGGA
>Ga0302189_10003317_pt1 | contig 12401 bp, 9 predicted proteins | sample II_Bog_E2_2_FD_194551 | JGI IMG/M metagenome (GOLD analysis project Ga0302189, IMG submission 194551) | Peat permafrost microbial communities from Stordalen Mire near Abisko, Sweden - II_Bog_E2_2 | ecosystem: Environmental > Terrestrial > Soil > Wetlands > Peat | place: Sweden: Abisko, Stordalen...
TCTGATCGCCAGCTGAAGACTCCGATTCGCTTAATGCCTGGACAACGATGGCTTTCGCCGCACAACAGTCCTAATCGGGAGACATCTAACCGTGCCGTTAAATCGATAGACCTCGCCAAATCGGCAACAATCGAGAAAAGGCTGGATTAGATGGAGGCAGACCGGGCCCCTCCTAGTTCGTTCCCTCTGTGCTGGAATTGTACCCAACTCTCGTGGATTCCCGCTTAATAGCTCGGTAGTGTTCTAATTTGAAATCCACAGCATCCAGAGGCTTATCCCCCGGTTTCTAGTACTCGATCTGCAAAAGAGACCAGACATCGTCAATTTAAGGGAGCATCGCAGCAGCCGAGGTGCTACGGACCCAAGCTGAGACGGATTGGTTGCTTGCTTTCGCTGCCGCTTCTACTCGCTTGCGTTCTTCTGGGCTGAATCTTACGGGCATGATGGTTCCTTTGGCTTCGCCTTTTGCCATCTTTGGGCATCCGGGTTCTCTAGGCTTCGGTTGCTTCGGCGATTCAGGCCGAAGGAATTATTCAGGGCACTTCGATGGAAGGAAGCCGGATTTCGAACGCACACGGGAATACGTCATGTGAATACAAGCCTCCCCTTGGCAGTCGAGCTAGGCATAAAACTGCCCGTTCGGCGCTGTCATGAGGGATCGATCCGATTGTCCTGCATGTTGTCCTAATGTCTCACGGAAGATTCCGTGCCGCTGCATCATGGTAATGAGGGTCGTCCTGGCCAGTCCGAGTTGAGCAGCGGCTCCGCGCCGCCCCCCGACAACCCAATTGGTTTCGCGAAGCGTTGCCGTGATGTGCGCCCGTTCAGCGTCGGCAAGCGTCCTAACTGGCGCATGACCCCCATTCTGTGTCCTACACTCCGGCGTCGGCAAGCCAAGCAGGGGGCCCGTTGTCATGATAACTGCGCACTCGATGACATTTTGCAGTTCTCGGATATTGCCCGGCCAATCATGACGTTTCAAATCCTCCATCACTTCTTCCGGGATGCGATCGATCAACTTGCCGTGTCGCCTGGAGAATTTTCGAACGAAGTGCTCGATTAGCACCGGGATATCGTCTTTTCGTTCTCGTAATGGCGGCAGCGTGATCGGGAAGACATTTAGCCTATAGTAAAGATCGGCGCGAAATCTCCGCTCTTGTACCATGCGCCAGAGGTCCTGATTGGTAGCTGCGATGACCCGTACGTCAATCTGAATCGTGCGGCCACTGCCCAAGCGTTCGATCTGCATCTCCTGAAGAACGCGGAGAAGTTTTGGCTGCAGTTCGAGCGGGAGATCGCCAATTTCATCCAGAAACAGTGTTCCGCGGTCAGCCGATTGAAAGCGCCCCATGGTCTGAGCCACCGCACCAGTAAAGGCGCCTCGTTCATGGCCGAAGAGTTCGCTTTCAAGCAATGCGCTCGGAATCGCTGCGCAGTTGACAGCCACGAAACGATTCTGGCGCCGCGGGCCAGCCTCGTGAATCGCTTGCGCGATTACCTCTTTGCCAGTGCCCGTTTCACCTTGAATCAGGACAGCCGAGTCTACTGGCGCAACCATATTTATCTGGTCAAGTACATTCCGGAATCTGGCACTAGAGCCAATCAAATCGAAAGTAGCCATCGCCTACCTCCACGCAAGGTCGTTAGGGGAAACACAACTTCCATTCCCCGATAGTTGGTTATGGTGCCCTGGATCCCGTCGAGCGAATCGGCGGCAAGTTTCATCGGAAAATCGACGACGTTTCGTCGAAGCTTTATGCGAGAATTTGGAGCCATTATGGGCAGGCTCAAAGATGGACTGCAATTTCCGAACGGGTTGGCAGAACTGCATCGGCGTGTCGATTGCAGAGTTGAGCTTCGTCAGATTGAAGGGATAGAGGCTCCATGGAGGACCGTCCTTCGAGTAGGCCGATGTTAAGAAGGGAAGGTCTACTCTGCAATACATCATGGCAGTCGATCGGCGGGCGCGAATCCCCATTTCGAACAGGATCAATCTCTCAATTAGGGTAGGGAGGATTTGCCACCAGTGCGTCTTGGTGAGGGTCGGATCGAGGTGGGAGGCGGTCTTTCTATCGTAGGAACTGGTCTGAAGGTTCAGAATTATTCAGAATCGGGCCGGTGCCGCGATGCTACAGTCAGAAGCTTCCTCCCGAATATCAGTGCGTCAACCGAGTAGGCCCCAGGCCCCAAGATTGCCAAAGCTGCGCTTATCAAGATGGAGATGACGAGGTGAAATATATCCTGTCCTCCGGTGACCGAAAGAGCGCAGAACTCCATGAGACAGCAAAGAGATGCGCAAAAAGGGGTCACGAGCCCAAGGCACACGCACGCGGCGGTTAGAACGACAGGGATGAGCGTCCAATGCGATGTCACGAGGGTCCAGTGAGCCGTTCCGTCGATGAGGAGTGTCGCAGCCACTGCAAGTCGCAAGACGAAAAGCGCAGCACCTGGCGCCCCCAACGGAAACATGGAGAACAGTCTTTGCACAGTCGAGAGCTTACGCCGAATGGGATGGCCGAACAATCTCGATTGAGTAGTGCTTGACTATACTTTGGAGAGTGCCTCTTACGATCGCCATGAAATATGCTTGACAGCCGGAGCACTCTGCAGTGAGGGAACGAGATGATCTACACCGTTCCAAACAGCTCGCTTCGCAAGATACTGCTCGTTAGCGTTGTCGGCCTTTCGCTAGCAGCGGCCTTCCTGTGCCCTGAGGCTGCGGCACTGGATCCTCACAGTCTAATGTCCCAGTATGGCCACACCGCCTGGAGAACGCAGGATGGCTTAGTGAATTTACCCGGTGCGATTACCCAGACTACGGATGGATATATCTGGATTGGAGTCAGCGGTGGCATCCTACGCTTCGATGGCGTGAAGTTTGCGCCGTGGTCCCCTCCTTCTGGGCAGTCTCTGCCAAGCAACGGGATCTCGTACCTCCTAGGAAGTCGCGACGGAAGTTTATGGATTGGCACATATGGAGGCCTGGCCCGATTCAAGGACGGCAAGTTATTCGATTACGCGAATCAACCTGGGGGGCCAGGAATATCCAGCATCATCGAGGACCACACCGGGAGAATCTGGGTAACACGTTATCGCGTGCGGGATGGGAAGGGATCGCTGTGTCAAGTTGCAGGCGACGACCTTCGGTGTTACGGCGAAAAAGACGGCAATCCCGGTAAGTACGGGATTGGCCTTACCGAGGACACCAATGGAGGCATCTGGTTTGCGTGTCAAATGCTTTGTCGGTGGGCCACGGGCGCTTTCAGCGTCTCTTTCAAGGAGCAATTGACAAAGCCTGCCGGCGACGGAGTGATCGAAGTCGTTGCCGGACCGTCCGCATCGCTGTGGGCAAGTCTGGATGGAACCGGGCCCGGACTAGGTGTGGTTTACTACTCCAACGGAAAATGGTCCAGCTATTCGGTCCCCGGGTTCAATGGCGATGCTGTTCGTTCGCATACTTTGTTTGTCGATCGCAATAAGACGCTGTGGGTTGGGACGGATTCCGAGGGTCTCTATCATATTCATGACGGCTTCGCCGACCACTACGGAAGTGCGGAAGGCCTCTCCGGAAACTCTGTTGCGAGTATTTACGAAGACAGCGAGAGTAATCTTTGGATCGCAACGGATAAGGGATTAGATTTGTTTCGAGATAGCCCCGTCGTAACATTTTCTTCAAGTGAAGAGTTGGCCGGATCAGAGTTCACTTCTGTTCTTGCCTTGGAAAATGGGTCTGTCTGGGTTGGCAGTAAAGGAGCCCTGAATATTATTCGTGGCGGCCGAGTGTCGGCAATCAAAGCCGGCCATGATCTGCCGGGACAAAACATTGATTCGATGTTCGAAGATCAATCCGGCCGGGTCTGGTTAGGGGTAGGCCGGCGGCTGATGGCGTACCAGCATGGTCATTTCGTTGAGATTAAGAAGTTGGATGGCAGCCCTTTTGGCGACATAGGTGGTACTCCTGCTATCACCGAAGATAGGGAAGGCAACATATGGGCAAACGTGGTTTCAAGCTCTCAACGCAGACTGCTTCGAATTAGAAATGAACGCGTTCAGGAAGAGATTCCACTGGATCCCGTTGTCGCTGAGGTCGGGTATCTCGCAGCTGACCGGGATGCTGGTATTTGGTTAGGAGATAGATCCGATAAGCTGGTCCGCTACCGTAAGAACGGCAAGAAAGTTATTTCATTGGCAAGCGGTGACAGATCATTTGGAACTCACAGCCTAGTCGTTGCTTCCGACAATGCCGTATGGGCCGCCACCAACAAAGGCCTGTATCGCTGGAAGGATGGCCGCCTGAGCTTATTGGACTCACGGAATGGTTTGCCTTGTTCAAATTTCCTATCAGCGATCGTAGACAATTACGGGTCGTTGTGGCTCAATGCCAGTTGCGGCATCTTAAAGATCCCAGCGGCTGACTTCGCGAATTGGTTGAGACAACCTGATAGCAAAGTATCGGTCAGAGCCTTTGACCAGTTTGACGGGGCGCACGCTTCTGGCAATGCCCTTCAGCCGAATGCAGCGAAATCGCCAGATGGAAGGCTATGGTTCGTCGGCAGCCAATTTGTCCAGATGATTGACCCCAGCCGTTCATATGTCAACCCGATTCCGCCGCCTGTACACATCGAAGAGATCGTCGCCGATAAAAAAGACTACTCACCACAGGCGGATCTTCGTCTTGCTCCAGGCCCCCACGATATCGAGATTCGCTATACGGCATTGAGTTTCACGCTTCCGCAAAGAGTTCGATTCCGCTACATGCTGCAGGGGCAGGACAAAGGCTGGCAGGATCCTGGGACGCGCCGCGAGGCCTTCTATTCCAACCTCGCCCCGGGGCCGTATCGGTTTCACGTGATCGCGTGCAATAGCGACGGCGTATGGAACGAAACGGGAGCAGAATTGACCTTCGTTGTCTCTCCCGCCTACTACCAGACTTTGTGGTTCAGGGTTCTTTTCACCCTGGCGGTTGCTGCAACATTGTGGTGCCTGTACCTTCTCAGGCTTAGGCAGGCTACGGCTCAGATTCAAGCACGGTTGGGAGAGCGGATGGATGAACGGGAGCGCATCGCGCGCGAATTGCACGACACGCTCCTGCAGGGCTTTCAGGGCTTGATGCTTCGCTTCCAGGCGGTGATGGAGGAGATTCCGGATAACCAACCTGCCCGTCACAAGATGGAAAAGGTGTTGGAGCGTGCCGATGAGGTACTGCTGGAAGGTCGCGACCGCGTATCCAAACTCCGTGTGGAAGCGAAACAGGGAGAGGATCTGTCGCAGGCAATTACTTTATGCGGGGAAGAACTGGCGCGGGGGCATTCAGCGGAGTTCAGCATGGCCATCGTCGGTGTTCCGCAACCAGTGGATTCAGTCGTCTATGATGATGCATACCGCATCGGACGAGAAGCGCTTGTGAATGCTTTCGAGCACTCAAACGCGTCGAGAATCGAAGGCGAGATAACCTACGATGCCGTCAGGTTGCGCCTGAGCATTCGAGACAATGGTGATGGCATCGATCAAGAGATTCTTATGAGTGGGCGGTCAGGGCATTGGGGGATCTCCGGGATGCGCGAGCGCGCCCACAACATCGGCGGTCAATTGAACATCTGGAGCAACCACGGAGCGGGAACCGAGGTAGAGTTGGTCATATCCGCCCGCGTCGCATATCGACGCGATGCAAAACGGCTCCGTTGGACGTGGTTGAAGCGCATCGTAAGTGGGGGGAGGTGACCGCAATGGTGGTCGGAAACAAGATCCGGATTTTCATCGTAGACGACCATCCACTCCTGCGGGAAGGGATCGCTGCGGTAATTGAACGCCAAGATGACATGGTTCTAGTGGGTGAAGCTACTAACGGGCAAGAGGCCGTTGAAGGCTTCCGTACGCATCGGCCAGATGTTACGCTTATGGATTTGCAAATGCCAGAGATGGGTGGCATTGATGCGATTGTTGCAATCCGGCGCGAATTCTCCAACGCGCGGATCGTCGTCTTGACAACCTTTCAGGGGGATGCTCAAGCTCTGCGCGCTTTCAAAGCCGGGGCTTGTGGATACCTATTGAAGAACATGCTTCGCAAGGAATTGGTGGATACTATTCGGACCGTCCATGCCGGCCGGAGGCGCATTCCGCCGGAGGTTGCCGCGGAACTTGCTGAGCACTGTATCGAAGACGCGCTTACGGAACGAGAAATCGACATTTTGGCAAGAGTCGCGAAGGGGAATTCCAATAAAATCGTTGCATCGCAATTGCAAATCTCAGAGGCCACCGTCAAATACCATCTAAAGAGCATCCTTTCCAAGCTTGGCGCAAATGATCGAACCCACGCGGTGACCATAGCCCTGAAGCGTGGATTTATCGAAGGCTGAGTGCGAAGTTCCGTAGAGGCTAATGGAAGTCACTCAATTCCGTCCACATGACCAGTTGTCGATCCAAATTGTTCCGGGGACAAGCGGTTACGACGTTCCAGGTATTCGGTAGTTGGCACCTGCCTGGTCTTGACGCCAAATCTCTAAATCACGTGCGAAGTGACACGGGGCAATGTTCCGCCTGTGAATCGCGGGCGATCTCAAAGTATTTTGTAAGCAGCGCGGGAGGCGAAGGCAAAACGGCCGCTCTCTCTGACGCCCAAATGTTGCTCTAAAGTATATCGAGTGAGATTTGGCCGAGTAGTCGAGTTCATCGGTGAACTGTCCAGAGCGTACCGATGCCACTTCGCATTCCTTGCCCTCGGGGCCTGATTCATAGATCACAATTTCGCAGTCCAAGACTAGAAACAGGTCGACAGATCGGTCTCCTCTAGCGAAGATCAGCTCGTTTCCATGCACCCGCATCTCGCGCCCGAAAGATGTCGCGCTGCCGATCGCCTCTTTAGTAAGCACTGTCTTTTCTCTAAACAATGAATTGATTGTCAATGAGCTTCAGTCAAACATGCCACTGCTTCAGAGCAATCCCCATCATGCGATGGTTGTGTATAAGGTTAATTATGTCCAGACATCCGCAGGGCCACATGTTGTGGCGGTGGGGTGGTAGATCCATTTCCTTTGAAGACCGCGAGTGTGGTTAAGCTCGCAGTCACACCCTTCGTAGGGAGTCTATGAAGGACGGCAAAGGCGACAGATCCCGATAGGTTGCATCAGCAGACACGCCTAATTCTTCGGGCGGCACGCTGAACCTATTGACCCAATACGTCGGATAACCGAATGCCTTCGCGCCTACGGCATCCCAGCCTCCGAATGCCACGAAAGCGATCTCATCCTTCTGCAGGTGAAAGGCCTCCAGCCCCATGCGATATGTGACAGGATCGGGCTTGAATGCCTCTACGCGATCAGTGCTGAGTTGATACCTAAATGCTGCTTCCAGACCGGAGCCTTTCAAGCACGCTTCCATCATCGCGGGAGTCCAATTCGTCAAAAGGGCCAATTGAAGGCCGTCTTTCTGAAGTATCTGGATCACAGCAGCGACGTCGGGCCATGGCTTCAGTTGCAGATACGCCGACATCAATCGCATACTCTGCTCAGGATTGAGATTCACGCCGCTCTGTTTAGCCGCGTAATTCAGGGCGTCTCGGGTTACGTGCCAGAAGTCCGAGTACTGGCGCATGGAGTTGCGCAGCCAGGTGTACTCAAACTGTCTCGTGCGCCATTGGTTGCTCAACTCCACCCCACGACCCGGAAAGATTTCCTCCGCCAGACGGAAGACTGAACTGGGATCGAAGATCGCAAAGGCATCGAATGCCACTGCTTTGATTGTGTGCGAGCGAACCTGCGCCGTAAGCGGACCAGCGTCGAGAGCCGCTGCAGTGACGACCGCAGCAGCCGTGCCAAGGAATTGGCGCCTATTCGTTCCCACTCGTCCGAACGACGTACCGATTGTCATTTCATGGGCCTTTCTTCAGAGGTGTTAACGAAGCGGGCGTACTACGCCAAACCAGGCGCTTCCACGGACACTCCATGGGGTTACCACTCGTTTTTCGTTTTGGCGAGATCCATGTAAAGACGAGCCCACAGCGCGATTTGCAATTGGAGGGAGCGGCACCACGCGCGATGCATCGCGTCAACTTCTTCGTCGGGATCGCCTGCGTTCGCGAGGTAGGGTTTGATGGTGTCGTTCAGCACCGCGACAAATGCGGCAATGTCGCGGAAGGGGACATGCGGGGTGGACTCGACGCCATCGGCCTGGTTCTTCTTCAGGCTCGTATGCCTGAGGGCGATTTCCTGCTGATAATTCAGCCAGTCCTGATCGTAAGGACGCAGGCAGGTATCCAGAATCCATTGCTCGAAACGCAGATTGCTCTGAGCGAGGTATTGCGGGATCGGTTCGCCAGAGGGAGTTCGCGAGTGGCGCGCAAGATTTGGAATTCTGGCTATGATCCCGCTTCGCCAGTGCGCCACGATTTCCCGGGTCTGACCATCGAGCACCCCTCCCGCCCTGTGAAGGTAGCGCTCGTCTTCTGCGGTGAAGCCCACGGAAACCTTCAGTTCTTCCAGTTCTTTCAGCGAGACTGGCGAGGTGCCGACAGCTGCCGTTCCATATGTATATGCCTTCATTTCTCCTATGATTCTGGTCATCGAGGCACTCCTTCGTCACTGTGACGCAGAGTAAATTTCTTCACAGTATACCGATGTCCAGGGACAACGCAGGTCGGGAAGCCCATCGAGGTTTATGAGGGCTTCAACATTACTAAATTTACCTTTGAATCATGGAGCAAACCCTTATCATTGCTACAATCTGATCTTCCGGCGCGGGATGGTCCAATAAATCATCGGCCGGGTACGAGGTGCAACTGCTCTTCGATGGGAGGGTTTCTATGGGAACAGAGCGTTACCGCAATGTGATCATCGGAAGCGGCGAAGGTGGAAAATACCTTGCCTGGCATCTCGCGGGGTCGGGCCAGCAGACAATGATGATCGAACGCCGGTGGATCGGCGGCTCCTGCCCGAACATCAATTGTCTTCCGGCGAAGAACGAAATATGGAGCGCGAAGGTTGCGCATCTGGTTCGCCATGCCGCGGAGTTTGGCTCAACCACAGCTCCGGTCTCGATCGATATGGAGGCGGTGCGCAGGCGCAAGCGCGAGATGGTAGACGCGTTGGTCGCAATCCACGTGAAAAAGTACAGGGAGACTGGTGCTGAGCTGGTGATGGGCCAGGCTCGATTCACCGGCCCAAAGACGCTTGAGGTGAGCCTCAATGATGGAGGATCGCGAACGATTGCAGGCGAGCGAATATTTTTGAACCTGGGCACGCATGCGGCTGTCCCCCCGACTCCGGGTTTGCGCGAATCTGAGCCTATGACGAATATCGAGATCCTTGAGTTGGACCGCTTGCCCGAGCACCTCATCGTGATCGGCGGCGGCTATGTCGGCCTGGAGTTCGCACAGGCATACCGCCGCTTCGGGAGCAGGGTAACGATTCTGCAACGCGCCGCACATCTGCTTAGTGACGAGGACCCCGATATCTCCGCCGAGTTAGAACGCATTCTCGTTGCTGAAGGCATCGAGGTGCTCACACACGCAGAGGTGATCCAGGCGACGGGCCGCTCGGGAGCTGAAGTTAGCTTGGTGGTGCGGACGTCTGAAGGTGAGAGGGAAATCGCCGGGACAGATATTCTTGTGGCTACAGGACGCGTGCCGAATACTGACGGAATCGGGCTGGAACTGGCCGGAATTGAAGTGAGCCCTGGAGGCTGGCTGCGAGTGAATGGCCGCCTGGAGACGACCGCGCGAGGGGTATGGGCGATTGGCGAATGTGCCGGCAGCCCGCAGTTCACCCACGCTTCGATGGATGACTTTCGAGTCATCAGGGATAACCTCGCAGACGGAGATCGTACAACGACCGACCGCCTGATGCCGTCGTGTCTATATACCGACCCGCAGGTCGCACATGTTGGTCTGACCGAGCGAGAAGCGCAGGAGCAAGGCATTGCCGTGAAGGTGGCCAGGCTACCGATGTCCTCCGTTCTGCGGACGCGAACAATCAGTGAGACCCAGGGATTTATGAAGGCTCTGATTGCTCCGGACAGCGGACGCATTCTCGGCTTCACGATGGTTGGGGCCGAAGCGGGAGAGGTCATGACGGTAGTGCAGATGGCCATGCAGGCTGGATTCCCATACACGGTCTTGCGGGATTCCGTGCTGTCACACCCCACCATGGCAGAAGGGCTCAACGTCCTCTTCTCTACTGTGAAGCAGGCAGATATAGCAGTGAATTCGAAGATGGTCAAGAACACTACGAAGGAGACTGCGTGCTGGCCAGAGACTTCGATTCGCCGCGTCGAGGCAGATGGAGTGACTGTGTTCTATCGTGAAGCCGGGCCGGCCGATGCTCCTGTCATACTCCTGCTGCATGGATTCCCCACGTCTTCTTTTCAATACAGAGAGCTCATTCCACGGTTGGCGGATCGTTATAGAGTGATTGCTCCAGACCTCCCTGGATTTGGGTTCACGGAAGTTCCCGAACAGCGCAAATATGTGTACAGTTTCGAAGCGCTGGCGGAGACGATTGAGAAGTTTACTCAGGCGCTTGGCCTGGAGCACTATGCGTTGTATGTCTTTGACTACGGTGCCCCCACGGGGTTCCGCCTGGCCATGGCGCGTCCGGAGCGGGTTACAGCCATTGTGTCTCAGAATGGAAATGCCTATGAAGAAGGACTGGGAGACGCATGGGCGCCCATTCGGCGTTACTGGAGCGATCCATCCTTCGAAAACCGTGAATCAATTCGCAAGGTTCTCAATGCTGAGGGCATGCGCAGAGAGTATGCGTCGGGTATCGCTGAACCAGACAGAATTGGTCCAGAGGGTTACACGCTCGATGCAGCTTTGATGAGCCGTCCCGGCAATCAGGATATTCAGTTGGATCTATTCCTCGACTATGCGAACAATGTGAAACTCTACCCGGCGTTTCAGGAATACTTCAGAACGTCGAAGCCTCGGTTGCTTGCAATCTGGGGGGAGAATGATCCATTTTTCATACCGGCAGGCGCCGAAGCTTTCCGACGCGATAACCCAAATGCAGTCGTCGAATTTCTCGATACCGGACACTTCGCACTTGAGACGCATGTGAATGTCATCGCTACCGCAATGAGGAAATTCCTTGCGAAAGCGCCGCACTGATCCCCCTCACTTGCACACGATCAGCCCATGGCTTTGAGCTATCGTTCCCGGCGTGCAGAGCGGTCAACAGCTAAGGGAGACAACTATGTACGCTTATGTAGTCGAAGAAGCAAGCGGTCCTTTCTTGCGGGTAGAACTACCGCGTCCGACAGTCAGCGAAAGTGATGTATTGATTCGAATTCATGCCAGCGGCGTCAATCCGCTCGACACAAAAATCCGTGCGGGAGCCGCGGCCCATGCGAAGCAGCCGCTGCCTGCGGTTCTTGGGCTCGACATGGCGGGCACGGTGGAGCAGGTCGGCAGCTGCGTCACCAGATTCAAACCCGGCGATGATGTCTATGGCATGGTCGGCGGCGTAGGCGGCCTTCAAGGTACGCTGGCAGAACTTATCGTCGTCGATACAGATCTGCTTGCCCATAAGCCTAAGAGCTTGTCGATGCGTGAGGCTGCCGCTCTTCCTTTGGCTACGATTACTGCATGGGAAGGCCTGATCGACCGAGCAAAGGTGCATGCCGGTCAGAGTGTTCTTGTTCATGCTGGAGCAGGCGGAGTGGGAAACATTGTGATTCAGCTTGCTCGTGCTTTTGGAGCGGAGGTCTACTCAACCGTTTCTTCGGAAAAAAGCGCCATCGTAAAAGATTTAGGCGCCACACCGATCGACTATCGTTCCTTATCCGTGGAGGAATATGTCGCAGCACATGGGTCAGGCGAAGGTTTCGACATAGTATTCGACACGGTCGGAGGTGCAACGCTTGATGCTTCCTTCGTTGCGGTCAAGCGATATACGGGCCATGTGGTGAGTGCCCTGGGATGGGGATCACATTCGCTTGCTCCGCTTTCCTTTCGCGGGGCCACCTACTCGGGGGTATTTACCCTCTATCCCTTAATCAGGGGCGAAGGTCGAATTCACCACGGCGAGATACTCGCTCAGGCATCCGCGCTTGTTGACGCGGGTAAGCTACATCCTCTGCTATACAAGGAGAGCCAGAACATTAGGGATATCGGGACTGCACATGATCTCGTTGCCTCTGGAACTCTGGGGAAGGTTGTCGTAGAACTTTAGTTTCAGCAATTGATTGGGAAGATCCACTATTGGAAAGAGTTGTGATCGACGTCGGAGAGTGGCGCTTCCAAGGTAAGCGGAGATGAAGATCTATGAAAATACTTGGTGGCCTGTTCGTTGCCGGAGTTGTTACGTTTGCGCTGATGCAATTGGTACGACCAGGCATCCCTTCTAAACCAGCGACAGCCGAGATCGAGGCTCCTCCTGATGTTAAGCGCATTCTTGAAAAAGATTGCT
>Ga0302189_10003319_pt1 | contig 12398 bp, 11 predicted proteins | sample II_Bog_E2_2_FD_194551 | JGI IMG/M metagenome (GOLD analysis project Ga0302189, IMG submission 194551) | Peat permafrost microbial communities from Stordalen Mire near Abisko, Sweden - II_Bog_E2_2 | ecosystem: Environmental > Terrestrial > Soil > Wetlands > Peat | place: Sweden: Abisko...
GGGCACGAGGGGTTTCCATAAGCGCCAAAGCTGAAAATCGCCTTGTACTGCGCATGCAAGGGGGTGAGTGATCCTAGAACCAGGACAACGGGAAGGAAACGAGTTGTAGTCATTGGATTCTCCGCGGCACCGGGGAAGCCGGCAGCCGGTTACTGGAGGAATAGGATGCGACTTATCTACCCGCCGGTCACCCGGCCTTCTTGACTCTTCTTCCACTCCACACTAACTAACCCTGACGCCATCAAAATTCATCAGCAAAGATATAGTTTCGAGGGGCGCTCACCTCTTCCTCTCCGACTTACCGGGCGGAGCCGAAGAAACTGCCTCTTATAGCTCTTTACATCCCCGACGACAGGTCTTCGTCGATGGGGTGGAGAATGAAATGCTGGGATAACTTCACACAAGGAACCAGCGCCCCGAAGGGCCGCTGCGATTTACGATCCACGCGTCACAATCTGCGCCCGATCGCACAGAAAACAAATCCGAGATAAACGTCCTAACATCAACGACATATGACCATAAGACGTGCGCAATGAGCGCGGTTTCCAAAAAAACAGCTAAATCTCGACAACCCCTAACATCGTTTAATTAAACTCTCTGCAACCGAAACATATTGGAAAGGCTGCCCGCAAGGTACGTGTCTCAACGAGTCGCAACCACAGGTTCAACCCTTTCGCATGATTCGTAACCACCTGAGCCACCTATTGAGCTATGTAGAGCACCCCTCCGATTGGACATTTCGCTACTTGATCTTCGCCACACGCCCCGTCGTGGGGAACCGCTGAAACTGCAGCGGATCGTGTCCTGGGACCACGCGATCGGCTGACCCGGCTAACTCAATCATGCGCGCCTGCTGTGCAATGTTGGCCGCATGGTCGGCATCGCTGAATGTGTTTCCAGGCAGATGAGACGACAAGTTGAAATAGAGATAAGCGTTGTCCGACGCCAGCACAAAGTTAGGACTCCCCTGTATCCATAGGTACTGCGAGGCATAAGTGTGTCGCGACCCAATATAAGCCCGTATGCCGGGAAAGATCTCAATGTTATCGCCGTTTACAAGGTGCAGGCGGCCTTCCGTGTTCAACCGCACTAACTCCTTCACGTCTTCCGGATCAATGCCGTCATGATCGCCGCCCGGCTGCCAAGCATCCATCGTGTAATAGCGATACTCCCCTTTCTGAATCCACACCTGCGCCTTCGGAAACAGATCAAGCCCGCCCATATGATCCCAGTGCGCATGACTTATAACTACATCAGTAACTTGGCCCGCCTCCACGCCTGCGGTCTTTACTGCAAGATCGGGACGCAGATAGTCCTTCATTGGATAGTCTTTGAGAAACGTATCGCGATGAAAGCCGCTGTCAAAAAGAATGGTGTGCCCACCACCGCGAATGAGCCATACCACCATAGCGATGTCGATCTTCTCGTCCTTGGGCCCACCCACCACAAGATCGGCAATCACGCCCGGTGTCGTGGCGTAACGGATAGCTTCAATGGAATACTCCGGCGTATGGGTCTGCGCAAGGGAAGGTATCGCGAACGCCAAACAAAGGATAGAAAGCAACAGGCGCGTAACGAATTGCATACCAAGAAATGTAGGCGTTTACGAGTTAGGATTCAACGGAAAAATGAAGGCGGCGCGGTGGAGATAGTTAGTCCCGTCATCAGGTCGAGGGCGAATGGAATCTCCTTGTCGGTCATCAGGTCCCACCCCATCCCATGGAGGACCGGGCCGCTAACTTCTTCCACTGTGAGTCCTTCTGAAGATAGCTTCTCCGATTGCCATGCCTGCCCCTCCGCGCCCCACGCAATAATGGAGTGATGCCCCACGAAGAGCAGCAGGTTCTCTTCCAATGCCACGCGCACATCCATCACCGGCCGATAAGAAATCATCGTAAAACACTCCGGATTGTTAGCCGAAATCATGTACGCATACCCACCAGAAACCGCGCAGATTTCATCTGGATTGGGACAAGACCATAGCCCGGTAGGCATGGCAGGATCGCGGAACCCGAGCGCACAGGTGGCAAGAAATTCGCGCGAGGGAGTTGACGAATCGAGCGCACCCGGTCGCACCAAAACTTCGAGTGCACCGCGTTCCACTTCTTCAGCCTGCGCCGGATAGACGAAGTGCCGCGTGGGCAGAATAAGTGGCCGCGCGGCAAGAATCTCAGCATGCCAGTTATGCGGAAACTTGCCTATGAAAAATGATGCTGGCGAATTCGGGATCATGGCCGCGCCTTGTAGTTGAGGATCCATTCTTCTTGCTCTTGTGTGTCGGGCACGGTGCAGCCACGTGCGGCTTGAATCGCAGCGAGAGCGGCTTTAGGCGTCCAGCCAAGTTGAATAAGTGTGGCGGCAGCGGTGACTGTGGCGCGGCCGATACTTCCACGGCAATGAACGCCGACTTGTTCTCCGACACGGAGACGATTGGCCAGGTCTACGACGAATTTCTGGAATGATGTGAGGTTCGGCGGAACGTGGACGTCTGGAATGGGATGAGTTAGGAATTGCATACCTATTTTCTTTGCCAGCGGACCTTCTTCACCAAGACCAAGCATCTCGGATTCATCCGCCTCTAAAAGCGATACCAAGGTTTGGATGCCGTCCCGCTTCATTCTGATGAGGTCGTCTTCCAACCAGTCGTCGGGGCGCGGCTTCATGACAATTGCCAGCGGCGCATGCGGGTCGCCTTGGATCCAGAAGATGTCTTTCACGTTCGCGTCAAACTCCTACAAATCGTTCGATGCGCTCACGGACGCTGGGAATGCCCAGGCCCAGAACTGCTCCCTCTTCGATAAGAGGAATCACCTTGTCGAACTCCGGGCCGGAGTGTACACCGGTGAGTGCGATGCGCACTGGATGGTAGAGTTCCTTCCCCTTGACTCCGCTGGCATCCTTGATTTCATTCAGCCAGCATTTGAAGTCTTCGCTTGTCACAATGTCATTATGTGCGCGGGCGCGGTGAGCTAACTCGCCGAGAACCGTGCGCGTGGAATCCGAAGAGAGGATCGCGGAGTTATCCGGGATCTTGCGAGCGACGTCGGGGTCGAAGCCAAGAATGAATGCGGCCTTTGCGGGGAGTTGATCGAGATGGTCGACATACGGAAGCAGCAGTGCAAGTAGACGTGCGAACCAGTCCTTTCTCAGGACGACGAGTGCATCGGCCGGCATATCGATATGCACGGGAGGATTCTCACTCGCGAGCAGAGCCAGTGTCTCCGGCGTATAGAACGGCGATGCGGGCCAGAGAGGAAAGATGTCTGGACGCTGACGGCAAAATTGCTCTTCGGCCAGTTTCGCAACACGCTCTTTATCGGCTAACTTCAGGTAGTGCCGATTAAGCCAGTTAAGCTTTTCGAAATCGAAGATAGCTGGCGACGGAGTAACACGCTCCAGCGAAAAAGCGCGAGTTAGCTCCGGGAGAGTGAATGTTTCAGTCTTACCGTCTTCCGCACCCCAGCCCAGGAGCGCGAGATAGTTAACCAGCGCCTCCGGGAGATAACCCATCTCGCGGAATGTTGAGATAGACGTTGCGCCATGGCGCTTAGAGAGCCGCTCGCGGTCCGCGCCGAGAATGGTAGATAAGTGCGCGAATTCAGGAACGGGCCACCCGAATGCCTGGTAGATAGCCACTTGCTTGGGTGTGTTCGAGATATGATCGTCGCCGCGAATAACATGAGTTATACCCATGAGTGCGTCGTCGATGGTAACAACATAGTTATAAACCGGAACACCTGCGGAAGTGGCGGACGCCGAACGCACCAATATAGGATCGGAAACAGATTCTGCCGCAAACTCAACCGGCCCGCGCACAATATCGTGAAATTGCAAGGGATGATCTTCAATGCGCAGCCGAACGGCAAAAGGCTTACCAGCCGCGAGATTCTCCGCAATGGTGGCTTCAGTTAGCGAACGGCACCGACCAGAGTAGACCTGCGGCCCTTGAACAGCAATGGCTCGTGCGCGCTCGGCTTCCAGTTCTTCCTGCGTGCAGAAGCAGCGGTAAGCCTTGCCTTCCGCGAGCAAGCGTTCCGTGTGCTCGGCATAGATTGCCAATCGCTCCGACTGCTTATAAGGACCGTGTGGACCTTTGTCGGGCGCACCTGCAGGCTCACCGGGACCTTCGTCCCAATCGAGACCAAGCCAATTCAGGTCTTCAATAAGTTGGTCTTCGTATCGAGATTCGGAGCGTTCCAGATCTGTATCTTCAATCCGAAGGATGAACTGGCCGCCTGTCCGCCGGGCGAAGAGCCAGTTATAAAGTGCCGTGCGCGCATTGCCCACGTGAAGTAAGCCAGTGGGAGACGGAGCGAACCGGACACGGGATTTAGCGGGGGTCATGACAAACACATCATAGACGCTGAAATCGGAAAGTGTCAGGCACTCGGCTCAGGAGAAGTGCTGCCAGCCTTGTGACTTCAGTGGACGGGGGCCTTCAGGAGTAAGCAAAGTAACGGCAGGCGTTCCTGCTCGTGCTTTCACCATGCGGCCGATGCAGGTGATGGGGACGCCTGCAATCTTCCTGGGCATGCGAACTGCAGCGGGGGCGGTAAAGAGTAACTCGTAATCCTCGCCGCCATGAAGCGCCATGGTAAGGTTCGCACCGGGACGAATTGGGAGCAGCGTCGCGTCAATCTCGGCTGCTACGCCTGACTCTTCGCAAATATGCGCGAGATCGGTAGAGAGTCCGTCACTCAGGTCAATGGCGGCAGAGGCAATGCCATGCCGCCGCAGAAATAGTCCTTGAGCGATCCGAGGCTGTGGGTAAAAATGGTAAGCAAACTCGGCCGCAAGAGCAGCTGGAATTCGGGGCGGGTGCCCCATCTTGGTGGAACGTGCCCGCTCACCGAGCCGTGCCAGTCCCGCAGCCGCTCCGCCAAGCTTGCCGGTGACATATAGTAGGTGTCCGGCCTTGGCCTTGGAGCGAAGTAGAGCTTTTCCGCTGGGGACGGCACCGGTTAGAACGATGTCGGCAATGGGAAGAGGCGACTCGGAAAGATCGCCCCCGGCGAGCGGAGTCTGATGGGTCCGCGCCAAGGCGAGAAGGCCGTCGAGGAAACCTTGAATCCACGGCCTGCGTCTATTTGAAGACGCGATAAGTTCGCGTGGCAAGCCGATTGAGAGAAATGCAGCGACCGGGCGCGCACCCATGGCGGCCAAATCGCTTAGTCCGCGGGCTAGAGCCCGGTGGCCGATCGATTCGGGCTGGTGCCAGTCGAGACGGAAGTGTCGGCCTGCAATCGAGAGATCGGTTGTAACAGCTAGCTCTTCACCGGGGCGGAGATGCAAAAGCGCGCAGTCGTCGCCAATACCAAGCCGAACCGAGCCCTTAGCAGAATAGGCAGCTCGTTCGCGAATTTGACGGAGCAGCGCCAGTTCACCATGGGAGCTAGCGGAAAGGCGGCGCTTCGGCGGCATGTCTTTCAGAATAGGGCAAGATGGTGGGTGCCAAAGGGTGGGGTGCGAGTCCGAAGGCGCCCGGCGACTCGGGAGGTTTATACTAAGACAACAAGTGAGCTGAATTGCACTCCAGAAATCAAAAGGAATTTTCCTACAGATTTCGTTGACCGGGAACGGGTCATTTGCTACGCTTTAAAAACATTCCCGGTAACTGCCCGAAGTAACCACTAGTTTTCTCAAGGTGACCGAGAAGCCCAGAAAGCCTTGCGCTTTGAAGAGTACACGGCGAATTGCGACCCTGATTGGCAGGGTTGAAAGGCAAAAATGCTGCGCAAACGCTATTACATTCTTTTTGTTTCCAGAGACGAAGACGGTCGAGTTCGTAAGATCCCGATTCCTCTCCAGTATGCCTATGGCTTTGTGGCCGCGGCGCTTGTGGGAGCGTTCACGATTGTCGGTCTGGCCGGATCGTATTCGCGAATGTTGTTGAAAACAGAGAGCTTCAACCAGATGCGGGCTGAGCGGGAGACGCTGCGCAAGGACTACAAGCAGATGGCCCAGGTAGCCCATGACCGCGATGTGCAGGTGGCATCGCTGGGCGCCCTGGCCAACGAAGTCACCGCGCTCTACGGCCTGAAGCAGAATAAAATGATCTCCGCTGCGCCCAAGCCGGCGGCCAGCGCTGCCGCAGCTCCCACGCCTGTCAGCCTGGCTCTGTCCGACGACGTGAATCAGCAACAGGTGAAGCAATCCATCGATCAGTTCTATGCACTGCGGACGCAAGCGCTCTCCGGCCGCGTGTCCCGCGCGCTCGAGGGTGGGCTTACTCCCAGCTTCGGGGGCGATTGGACCATGTTTGCAGACGCGCCCTCCATCTGGCCGGTCGAGGGCAGAGTGGGTTCGAGCTTTGGAGAACGTGAAGATCCCTTTAACGGCGAAGGTAAGTTCCACTCCGGTATCGACATTGAAGCGCCTTACGGTACCCCAGTGCGCGCTTCTGCGGATGGGGAAGCGACGGGCGAGTCGATGGGAGCTGGATATGGCAAGCAGGTGGTTCTCAACCACGGCCATGACCTCCTAACCGTGTATGGGCACCTTTCCGCGATTGCGGTGCTGCCAGGGCAGCATGTGACCCGCGGCCAGGTGATTGGCTACGTGGGCCAGTCCGGCCATGCTACCGGACCGCATTTGCACTACGAGGTGCGCGTGCACAATGTCCCCGTCAATCCGCACAAGTATTTGCGCAGCACTTATGAGCAGGTCGCGGGCACAGACGCCGGAAACGAATTAAGCGCATCCGATAAACTGGCGAACTAACACGTCATTTTTGAAACCAGGATCGGCCCTCTCTCAACGGGGGCCTTTCTTGTTTTTGAGTGCGGCCTGCCTCGCGGCTCAGCAATGCGATAGCATTGGGGGTTCGCTCGGAATCGCTTCGTGGTTTGATTGATTGCAGAAGCCAGCGACCTGGAGTATTCCCATGAATCGTTCGTCGCGTTGCGCTGCCCTTTTAGTCCTTGTTTCTCTCGTTTTATCTGCGTCCGGTTACGCGCAAGCCGCCGATCGATCCGCAGATTTGAAAACAGCCTTTGCCCGTGTGCGGCATTTGCAGAAGGGAATCAATGCGTCAGAGTGGTTTGCTCAGAGCGCAACCGACTATTCGGCGTCGCGGACTGACCGTTACACCGACGCCGCGGACATCGCCCTGATTGCGAAGCTGGGCTTCGACAATGTGCGGCTGAGCATTGACGCGACTCCGCTGGAGCAGTGGCCGCATGGTAAAGATGGGCTGAACGCGGAGTTTGTGGGAAGGCTCGACAAGGTCGTCGACACAATGCTCGCGGACGGGTTGGCAGTTCAGATCGACCTGCATCCGGAGGACAGCTACAAGTTGCGCATCAAGGCTGGCGATGAAGGCGTGGACCGGATGGTGATGCTGTGGCGGCGGCTCGCGGCCCATTATGCGACGCGCGATCCGGAGAAGGTTTTTTTCGAGATCATGAATGAGCCGGCTGTCAGCGATCCTTACCGCTGGGCAGGAATCGAGGCACGAGTGGTGGCGGCCATTCGTGAGGTCGCGCCACACAACACCATTATCGCTACAGGTCCAAACTACTCGGGCATTGCTGACCTCCTGACGCAACATCCCCTGAGCGATGGAAACGTGATTTATAACTTCCACTTCTACGATCCGATCGAGTTCACGCACCAGGGGGCCGGCTGGGGTGCGGCGTGGTGGAGCTATACCCATAACATTCCCTATCCGGCGGATGAAAGCTCGCTGGCCGAATCGCTGAAAGAAGTTCCGGACGCGGCGAACCGGTTTGCCCTGGAACGCTACTGGCTGGATCACTGGGATGCGCGTCGGGTTCGGCTGACAATTGATGAGGCCGCGGCCTGGGCAAAGTCGAATGACGTGCCGCTCATCTGCAACGAGTTTGGCGTCTACCGGGAGCATGCGGAACCGCAGTCGCGCATGAACTGGATCCATGATGTGCGTACGGCGTTTGAGGCCGACGGCATCGGTTGGACCATGTGGGACTACCGCGGCGGTTTTGGCGTGGTGTGGAAGGAAGATGGGAAGCCGGCGAGGGTCGACGAGAAAGTGGTTGAGGCGCTGGGGTTGAGCAAGTAAGCAGAAGCAAGACTCTGTGCATTTGCTATCGGATACCATTCATAAACGAAGTGTGCGAGGTGTAATGGAAGCGCAGACAATCTCGGGCCGTGCAGCCGCAACGAGCGACGATGAAGCACTGAACAACAGCAGCCGGCTGACGATTCCGTACCTCTATCAGTATTGGGAACGGAAAGGGCCACTGAGCAGGACGTCAACCTCAAAGCCCGATGTCGACAATGGGCAGTGGGACCTGGACAATACCCTCCTTTCCGGTCTGGGATTAAACGTTCTGGAGACGGTGCGGTTTCTGCATCGGCAGGAGCGGGCGGAATTTGATGCGTTTGAAGAATGGATTCTCGAAGCCAATGGCGGGGCCATTTCGGAAGAGCGGCTAACCCGGTTGCGCAACGCTCTTGCGGGCAAGCTGGTGGCATCGCCTGCTGGTTCCCTCGATGACGTGCAGGGGCTGACTGAGGAAGAGCTGTCGTTCTGGGATGAGCACGGGTATGTTGTGGTGCATGACGCGGTTGACCCCAATGATCGCAATGCTGCTGCCGCCGCGATTTATGAGTTTCTCGACGCGGACCCCGCCGATCCGGACAGCTGGTATGGAAACAAATATGGCAAGACCATTTGGGTTCCCCTGTTGCGGCATCCAGCGTTTCTGGCGAATCGCAGGGCGCCGCGGCTGGTCAAGGCGTTTGCACAGCTGTGGGGCAGAGAAGACCTTTGGTCGACTGTGGATCAGGGAGGGCTTAATCCTCCGGAGCGCGAAGGATGGGCTTTCCCTGGACCGCATGTGCACTGGGATATGTCGATTGCGCTTCCCCATTGCTTTGGCGTGCACGGCATTCTCTACTTGACCGATACCGAGGCCGATCAGGGCGCCTTCAGTTGCATCCCTGGATTTCATCGCACTCTGGAAAGCTGGCTGAAAGAGTTGCCGCCAGGTGTGGAACCGCGGACGGCGATCACGAACCACCCAGGCTTCATGCCAATCGCGGGCAGAGCCGGGGATCTTGTTCTGTGGCATCAGGCTCTTCCGCATGGAAGCCGGCCAAATCGGACCGCGAAACCACGCGTAGTGCAATACATCACGCTGCGGCCCACCCGGTGGGCCTACACGCCAGAGTGGAAGTGAGTTCGGGGTGCCTGGGAAATTGAGTTCGGGAATTTTTACACAAAGGTGTGGAATTTCTGCATGACTTTAGTCGTGCGGATAAGCGCAACAAAATGAGTGCGTATTACAGGCTGGGGGGAAACCCATCGGAATAGCGAATAAGCGTCAGGGCACGACTTCAGTCGTGCCGTAAGTAGCACAAAATAAAGATTGGGCTTCACAGGCTGCTGAAAAACTCCTTCGGGCGGTAGGCCGGGGATTTATCCCCGGCATAAAGGCAATGGAATCAAAGCGGGCTTCAGCCCCTGCGGTATGCTTTTCAAGGCTTTCGCCTGAAATTCGGCCTTTTTCAGCAGCCTGTTCAGCCCCTGCGGGATTTTATCTGCCAAATGTCAGCGAATAATTCACCTTTTTCCGCAGCCTGTTTAACCCCAGCAGAACCCACAGGTCGGGAGTGCTCCAATTGCGCAGGGGCTTCCTTAGTTAGTAGATTTCCGTCGGCAGCTACGGCTACCTAACGGGAGGCAATCCGGATTCGGTTCCGGAGTTCTGCGCCGAGCTTTCGCTTTGCACCAGCCCGGTCAGCAAGGAAGGCGAAAGCGTTGCGGTAATCACCACTCGGTTGCGTCGCTGGCTGACGTCGGCTGTCTTCAGCAGTTCTTTCAATCCATTGTTGGCTGTGTTTTGTGAGAGCGGATCAGAGAGTTCGCGGGCGAAACTGACGAGCGTTGCGATGGATCCGGCCTGGCTGAGCGCTACCTGGTCTGTGGCTGCAATCTCTTCAACTTTCACGTGAAGCGCGCCGCCCAGTGATAGCGCCGGGGATACGCTGGCGATGATGGTGGAGTCCGACGCCAAAGGTAGCGAAAGACCGAGAACGCTGATGGACCCGCTCTCAGAAAACGGCAGGCCGATCTGTCCTACGCCCCACGCTAGGGAAAGCAGAGGAACCTCACTGTAGTGCTCGGCCAGAAGCGTGGACCCGGCGAAAGGGAGGGCGGCAGTGCGATGGCGGTCGAGCATGGAATGGATCTGCTCGGGGGTGGGGGTGTTGGAGACGGCCAGCATGTCATAGCCAATCTGAGCCACGCGAACGGTGCGGTTCTCTGACGGAATGGAGTAGATGGTGTGGCCGGCGTAGGACTCGCGACTGGTTGCGTGGGTGTCGAGCCACGTATTCAGGCGCTGACCGGTCAGTTTGCCCACCAGCACCATGGAGTACGCCACGGGGCCATTGGGGCCCTTGGGGTCAGGCATGCGGTGCAGGGCGATGGCAGCCTGATCCAGGTCGCGCTCCCAGTCAATGCCTGTAGCGTCCACAAACTCCTGATACTCGGGAACACGCTTCGGCGGCTTCAGGTCCTTGTGCATGAAAGTGCGGACAGGCTTGAGGTTGATGAAGAGGATGCCGTCGGACTCGGGAAGAAGACGGGCGGCTTCCGGCGGGGCCTTGGAGCGCAAAAAGATGGCAAGGGCCAGCAGGAGCAAGACTCCGGTTACGATCCAAAGCGTTCTGCGGGTGCGTCTATGCATTCAGGGCCGTCAAACATACCGTATCACCACCTGCGGCGGGGCTGACGACAACGCTTATGCCTGGGAATGAGTGCGCATGCTCGAGAATATCTTTCTGCGACGAAGAAACTATTAAATTGGAGGCATAACCGGGAGTATGATTCGGGTGTCAACCTCTCAACAGATTTTTGGAAGGAAACGCTCGTGATGAGACATTCCAGTGCTTTGTTTTTGATTTCCCTGCTGATTGGGCAGGGTGCGTCGGCCTTGTATGCGCAAGCTGCGAATCCCGCTCCGGTTCAGTCGTCAGAGGCCGCTGCCGCCCCGGCTAGCTTTAAGCTGACCGAGGGAACCGACGTTTCGCTAACGTTCGATGAGGACATCAGTTCCAAGACCGCGTCGGAGGGAGACTCGGTCGAGTTTGTGCTGGCGGATGACATTAAAGTTGGTAACGTCCTGGTCGCGAAAGCTGGCTGCAAAGCCGTCGGCGAAGTAACCAACGCGAAGAAGTCGGGAATGATGGGAAAGGCTGGAGAACTGAATATCCGGCTTGACTACCTGAAGGTTGGAGATGTGAAGGTTAAGCTGCGTGGAAGCAAGGGGAAAGAAGGCGCGAGCGGTACCGGCGGCGCAATCGCGCTGACCGTCCTATTCGGACCGATCGGGTTAATCAAGCACGGCTCTAACATCGACATCAAAAAGGGAACTCCGATGAAGGTATTTGTCGCTGAAGATACAACCCTCGTGCCAGCCGTATAGACGCGGCTGACTTGTGGGGCAGCGCCCGACGGAGCCCCGTGACGATTCGCTCGACGGCAAGTCTATTGGCTCTTGCGGCTCCTTTTGCGTGGCGCGAGAGAGCGGCGTGGGACGTGGTATTCTTCGGCTCTTTCTTCATTGCTTTCATGCGGCTCCTACCACGCTTGGTGCTCGCCTCTTCGGCTGTTCCCAGAGGGGTCCAGGCCGCGCTCGCAATCCTTCTCGGCCTTATGGCGAGTCTCCGCGCTGGGCCTTACCCAAGACGGGCGCTTCCAGAGGAGTGCCGGCACGCCGAGCTTCGCTGAGTCCGGTGGCCATGGCCTGCTGCGGAGACCGCCCTCGGTTTTTGCCCTCGTCTACGAGCCGTTGTTTGGAGTGCAACTGCACAGCAAATAAAATCCAAATAAAGAAAGCATTATCAACGAGTTAACCCGCTATCCCGTGCGGAATCAGCGCCTATTCCAAAGAAACGGCTAACTCTCAGCAACCCGCTGCCTGGTTTCATTAAACTCTCTACAACCGAAACATCTCAAAAAGGCTGCCCGCAAGGTACGTGTCTCAACGACTCGCAACCGCAGGTTCAACCCTTTCGCATGTTTTGTAACCACTCAAGCAGCCATTTCAGCTATGTAGCGCACCCCTATCAGCGACCATTTGAAGCCTGGATGCAGAGGCTCCAGCCCCGGGAGGTCCGACAAACCGGTCTTTGTCCGTGAGGTCAGGGGACAGCATTTGCAGGAGGGAATGAGATGGATTTTCCGGTTGGCGCCAGCCGCTGTTTGCTACCCCCGCAGCGGTGTGCTAACCTTGATTTCTGTGCCGTGATGTGCGGAGCGGGAGTGTGCCCGTGCATTTATACTGGTTCAGGTTTCAGGCTATCGGGAGCGGTTTCCGGTGGAATGAGCTGGCGTAGCTCAGCTGGTAGAGCATCTGATTTGTAATCAGAGGGTCGGGGGTTCAAATCCCTTCGCCAGCTCCACTTAAATG
>Ga0302189_10003333_pt1 | contig 12371 bp, 16 predicted proteins | sample II_Bog_E2_2_FD_194551 | JGI IMG/M metagenome (GOLD analysis project Ga0302189, IMG submission 194551) | Peat permafrost microbial communities from Stordalen Mire near Abisko, Sweden - II_Bog_E2_2 | ecosystem: Environmental > Terrestrial > Soil > Wetlands > Peat | place: Sweden: Abisko...
GCAACTGCCCAAAGTGCTTCACCAGATCGGGGGCAAGCCGCTTCTGGCCCACGTCATCGCCGCCGCCAGCCGCATCGTCGCGCCGGGCGACATCTGCGTCGTGATCGGCCACCAGGCTGAGAAGGTGCGTGCAGCCGTGGCCTCCACCGGCGTTCGCTTTATCGAGCAGGCCGAGCAGCGCGGTACCGGCCACGCCATTCAGTGTGCGCGCGAGGCGATTGCGGACTACAAGAATATCCTTGTACTCTCCGGCGACGTGCCCCTCATTCGCCCGGAAACCATCGAGCGGGTCTGGCACTTTCATCAGGCCGAGCAGGCGGCCATGACCATTCTGACTGCCGCTCCCGCCGAACCCACCGGCTACGGCCGGATTCTCCGCAAATCCCCGGATTCCCCCAAAGTCGAAGCCATCATTGAACAGAAGGTCCTGACCGCCGAGCAGCAGAGCCTGAGAGAAATCAACTCCGGCATCTACGCCTTCAAAACCGCTCCGCTGCTGGCTCATCTGGACAAGCTCACCAACAATAACGCCCACAGTGAGTTTTACCTCACCGATATAGCCGGGCTGCTGCGCGCGGGCGGCGAGCGCGTGGTCGCCATCCAGGCGGAAGACGCGGCGGAAGTGCTGGGCGCGAACACCATCGCCGAGCTGGTTGCGCTGGACGCGACGCTGCGCGCCGCAACCGCAAATCGCCTGATGGCCGCGGGCGTCACCATCTTCAGGCCGGAAACCACGATGATCGACGCCGAGGTCGAGGTCGAGGCCGACACGGTGATCGAGCCCTTTGTGCAGTTGCTGGGCCAGACGAAGATCGGCGACGGCTGCCTGATCCGCTCCTATTCCGTGATCGAGAATTGCACCCTGGGCGACAATGTGCTGGTTCAGCAGAGTTCGGTGCTGACCGAGAGCACAGTGGCCGACGGAGCCAAGATCGGCCCCTTTGCGCACCTGCGTCCGGGCAGCGAAATCGGCGAAAATGCCCATGTGGGCAACTTCGTCGAGACCAAGAAGACGAAGCTGGGTAAGGGCGCCAAGGCCAATCATCTGACCTACCTGGGCGATACCGAGGTGGGCGAAAGAACCAACATCGGCGCCGGGACCATCACCTGCAACTACGACGGAGTGAACAAGCACGCCACGCGCATCGGCAAGGACGCTTTTATAGGCAGCGATTCCACGCTGGTGGCGCCGGTCGTGGTGGGCGATGGGTCTTACATCGGAGCCGGCTCCTGCATCACCAAAGATGTGCCTCCTGACGCATTGGCCGTAGGGCGGGGACGGCAGATCGTCAAGGATGGCTGGGCCGCGGCCCTGCGCGCCAGCCGGCAGAAGAAATAGGAGCCCGCAGCCGGGTTTGGGACTTGGCGTCCGTCTTTGCGGATTCGCACGCCGGATCGCATCCGGAAATCTGGATTTGGAACTCGCGCACGTGCCCGGTCAACATGGGCGAGGGCTTTTCGCTTTCTCCAGAGAGCTGTTACCCCCTGAAGGACACCGAAGTATCGGCAATTCCTTTGGACTGATCCAGCCCCCGGTTGCTTCGGAGCTTCCCATGAAACGGATCATGTGAAAGATAATAAACGGTTTATCGATTATTTTTCGACGTTGCAGCCAATTGATTGAGCTTTTTTGGTTCCAGGCAGCATCTCATGAAGAAGAACTAAATGGCCTGGATAGGTCCAAAAATAAATTTCAATTTTTGTATTTGCATTCATCCGAATCTATGCTATGGTATATATATTCCGGTTGAGGAGACGGGATGATTCCCCATCTCCGAGACGGAAGGTAGTTTGCGTCACTGGCCTCCCGGCACGAACAGCACGACTGTTCGTGCCGTCTTTTTTTGGCGTGAACACCAACGCCCGCTTGCCTTCGCTCCGGCTGCCATCGCTCCCGCTTCCGATTCAACTCCGGTCCGGTCTAAAATGAGGTCAAGAGAAACTTATGACGAACAATTGGATGAAGCGCCGTTGGGTTTTCGGCTTGGCTGTTTTCGCCGTGACCGTGGCCAGCTATGCACAGTGGTCAAACCCTGCGGAAGATATTCCCGCCTATCATCCCTCTGCGCCCCTCAAGGTGAGCGCCCTGCCGCCGATTCTGGCCGGGAGCAAGCTGACGGGCGAGCACTTCCGCTATCCATGGCAGGTGCATGTCTACCAGCAGGCCGCCAAAGTGGGGAACGTCCTCTACCAGCTTCCCTGCTACTGCCGCTGCGACCGGGCTCTGGGCCACACCAGCCTGCGCAGTTGCTTTGAGAATGCGCACGGTACCGAGTGCTCCACCTGCGCCCGCGAGGGCTTTCTGGCTTACAGAATGACCAAACAGGGCAAGACCCCGGCCGAGATCCGCGCCGCCGTCAATCGCCGCGAGTACGAGAGCATCGACCTGGAGAAGCAGTAGGCCAGCGGCAAAGATGCAATCAGCGTAAAATCAATCCAGCAGCACGAGCCAGTTGGCCCGGCTCGCACCCACCTGGGGTTCCCGGCGACAAGTCGTTGTCGCAGGGATGGCACAAATGGGGGCGTCACGGTTTCGACGGGATCGATTGCGGCTAAGGAGACATGTCGGGGGGTGGGCACCCGTAATCGCCTGCAAAAACAAAGTTGCCAATCAAGAACTGGCACTTGCAGCTTAATTAAATAAGCTGCCGTCTTCCACGGCTTCGCCTATGGGCTGTGAGCGGACGTCATACAGTAGGCTGGCGGCTGCGGCTCGGTCCGTGTTGTAACCGCGAGATTATCGGACTAGCTTTCGGCGCATCTTGTCCGCTCTGAGTGCCGGGAGCGAAACCAAAAGGAATCGGACAAAGCATGAACTCTCCTGGCTGACAGCGATTTCGGACGCGGGTTCAACTCCCGCCGCCTCCACCATGCACAAGTCGTTTATTATTAACGACATATCTTCCATAGGCGAAATTGAAGTGCATTTTTGTAAGTGATTTGTACGTTGCCCCCGTTTTGACCGACTTCTCCCGTGCGGGCAAACTCACCTCTGAAATGGGGAGCCCCATGCTGCTTTCCGTCTTTACCCGCCACTCGGCCGATTGCAAATTTGCACACGACCGCTCCTGCCGCAGGTGCAATCGCCTCAAGTGGGCGGGTTGGCAGGTGAACGGGTATTACTTTCGCCAAAGCGTCAAAGCACCGCCTAAGTCATTAGGCGCATCTTATCGCCTGAAGTGCCTGTAAAATGGGCGTTCTCTCGAATAGAGTTACGCTGAGAGTCGGTAGAATTTGGTAAAGGCTAAAGCGAAACCACAGTAGGTGTATCTCGGAAGCACGCCCGCCAAGTGGCTTTTTTCTCAAGAAAAGCCACACTGGATACTCCTAACAAGGCTACGGCTACTGTGGTTTCGCTCTAGCTTCCAGGCCGAGTCGTTTGCGGACGATGGCCACCAGGACGTAAATGCTGACGGCGATCCAGATTTGGGTCTTGACCTTGTTTTCGCTAGTGCCCAGAAAGCGCTTGATGCGCAAATGCTGCTTGATCCATCTGAAGAACAGCTCCACTTGCCAATGTTGCTTGTGAATTTGCGCGATGGTCAGCGCGGGCAGGGTGAAGTCATTGGTCAGAAACACCAATCGCTTGCCGGTGACGGCGTCGAAGTAGCTCACACGGCGCAACGCGTCGGGATACGCCCTGGCCGAACCAGCGGTAGCCAGGACCACGGTCTGATCTGGGCGCACGCCAGTGCTCTTGTCCACCGGATGCGAATAGCGACGCTGCAGCAGCACGTTCTCTTTGGTTCTCACCACAAAGGGGGCCAGCGAGAGCGTGAACGCATAAAGCCGCTCGAAATCGAAGTAGCCGCGATCCATCACGTAGAATGCGCCGGTCTCGATCAGAAGTTCGTTGAGGATGTTGACGTCATGCACCTTGCCGTCGGTAATGCGAATGAACGTGGGATGTTGCCGCGCAGGTCGAGCAGCGTATGCATTTTCACTGCGCCTTTGTGCTTGCGGAACCTGGCCCACGGGAAGACCGACAGGCATAGATCGATGGTAGTCGAATCCAACGCATACAGACCCTGAACCAACTCCACGCCGAGAGGGTCGTCGGCATACAGCGGCCGAGCGATGGCAACCAGCACCAGAGCGAAGCCGGCATAGATGCGCCCGTGGGCCTCGTTGGCGTCGCCCAGCGTGGAGCGTGTTAGGCGCCCGCGGAAGCCTATGTGGTAAAACTCGCCGCGCATAGCGCCCAGGCAAGGTTCGATGTCGCGAAGACTCTCGCGGTAGGTCAACTGCGCAAAGGCCATCGCCAAATACCGGTCGCGACAGGAGAAGCCTCGATGGTGCGCATCTCCACGATAGTGCTCGACGCACTTCTGAAACTCGTAGGAGGGCAGGTAATCCAGAAGTTGGGAGAAGACAGTCTGTCCGGCATTCATCCCTCATTTTCGGCAATCGGCATGCCTTGCGGCCACTCGGCACTCGCCCTCGCCTCTGCCGCGAAGAATTCAAATCGAAAAATGAGAGTTATCTTCTATCGCGTCTAGTATGTGATGGCCACAGCGGGTCGCCCGAATTTAGCCGGACACCAGTGAGGTGCCCACATCGATCGGAATACGCATCAACTCCCCTTTGATGCGGAAAGACTCCATGTGCCCGCAGACGCATTTGGATACCATAGCGTATCTCCATGCAGCGTTGGCACACCACTACTGTCGAAGGTAACCGGTGAGAACTGGTAAAAGCCGATTCCCGTAGCTCCTCCGAATTCGAGCCAACGATCCCCCATGTAAAGATAAAATGTTCCCTGACTCCCTATGATAGGAATAATGTGATTATGCTGAGTGTTGAACGAATTGTTCGACGAAGGGGTTGTGGGAATATACCCCCTCTGCACCCATGGCCCAGCCAAGCTTGAAGCAGTAAATACCGATGTTGGACTTGAATGCCAAAAAGCTGTTTCTGAAGCTGTCAGGACATAGTTCTCACCCACTTTGATCAGGTTTGAAGCTTCCTTGCATCCACCTTCATTGGGCAGGGATCCACAACCATTGGGCACAATCGTGGTAACTATCGAGGAAATGCTCAGATAATCCGGAGCTAGTTTTGCGATGCAGATTGACCCATTCTGAGAGGGATCATCCTGAGTAAGACTCAGGAATGCGCCGTCGCTGTCAGAATATACGGATCCAAGATCCCCCATCGTATGGCCGCACGGAAGCGAGTCGGAATTGCGATAAGTGAAAGGACCCAAGGGAGAAGTACTTGTGTAAAAAATGAGTGTATTTCTCGTTTGCGATGAATTGTCCCATTCGCCGAACATTACGTACGTCTTTGTTGAGCTGTTGTATGCAACCTTGACCCGGCCAACTCCGTCACTCGAACGGTAGCCAGGAATACTCGATAGATCGGCCACAACGCCATTATTGACCCAATTGACAAGGTCCGTCGAAGTATAGAGTCTAATCTGCCCGTAACCGGCCACAATACCATTTACCGAAGGGTAGGCTTTGGATTTGGAGTAATCAAGACCATACCAGTAAAAACTACCTTGATCTTGCAAAATCCATCCCGCCTGCGCCCAAATCTGATCTCCGGACTCATCTGTCCAGTTATGATTGTTTCCGATCGCGCCATACGGAATTGGCATTATTACAATTGCCGAAGTACAGGAGACCAGCCAGATGCTACAGCATAGTATGCTAATTGTGATAGCTTTCCTGTACTCAAAAGTGCATTTCAATGTCATCTTCATCCGTTAAACCCTGACTGCCCGACGGTTTGGCGATAAATCTCGTACAATCTGCCTCCTACCAGTTTCCACGTTTCAGAGATAGGCTTACCAGCTCTCTCCTCTGCCCTATCTGAAATGTCGCCAGACATCTTCTCCAGCATTCGCGTGATGCCGTCCACAATGCTTTCGCCCGACTCTGGATTCACATACACTGCTCGTTCGCCGAGGACCTCGCGAGTGCCACCGCAATTCGACGCTACAACTCCGCATCCGACACAATAAGCTTCCAAGTCAGCCGGCAAAAGTGCTTCGAACCAACTGTTCGAGACATGCACTATAAACCTTCGTATGATTTGCAGCGCCTCTTCGCGGGAAATACCACCCAAATATGTGCTCGGGGAATCTGCGATCATTTTCTTGAAACAGTGGCAATACGCTTTTTGGTTGGGATCTTCCGCCCCAACAAACACGCCAGATATGCCCCGGCGATTCAATGCATCGAGCACGGCGATCTGATACTTTCTAGCCTCGATAAGTCCTACCACACATACATCGATCTTTCGGTCGATGTATGTGCCGCTACGGTCCTCGGGTCCGTTTCTAAGACAGATACACTTGTTGTCCGGAACTTCCCCGAAGCCGTACAGTATGCCTATTTTGTCTTCAGAAAGAACCAGAATCCTATTTGCACCTTTCACAATAGTATGTTGCGATGTCTTCATGTCCACTGACATGCTTTTCAGCATAGGAGTTAGAAGTCCTGAGTTGCTCCTGCCTCGAACGCTGCATCTCAGATACTCCAATGCCGTGAAACCGAGCAAATCCGATATTTGACCCACGACTCCGTCTCCGCCAGCCCGCTCATATCGTTCAACTTCACGGTAGGAATGATGAATAAAGGAAAATATGATTGTGTTTTGCGCAGCCCTCGCAGAAAGAAATGCACTGTGAGTATCCACGGGGCGGTTAATATTTGTTAGATGAACCAGGTCAATGGATGAGAGACCTGCCGACAGATCGGGAATGACCGTGCCTTCAAATCGAGGTCTCGCATCTTCTCGAGGTTTCTTTCCCCGCTCGACGTATTGCAATACATGGAATAGGTTTCCGTCCGACTTGTCGAGAGCGTCAATCCTCTTTGGATAGGCTACGCGCATGATCACTGACGCTCCTCCTGGTTCAGATTCGCTGATCCAGCACCACAGCCACAAGAATAACATGGTGTTGTAACTGGCAAAACAAGGACTGATGGAATCCGGTCATGGTGGAATCGAAATTGACACTTGGTTCCTTTTATCATTCTCACCCATTTCGGTCTATGGGAAGTGCAAATTGCCGGGCGAACTGTGGCGCACCGTATCGTCGAAAGGGACGCAGCTTGGCAAGCGGCTTCAACAGGCTGCGGGGAAACGTCTTTTTTCCTGCTGATCTTCCCAAGAGAGTGGAAATCTTCGACGTCTGCTTGTAATTCTTACGGTTTTCAGCCGCGATTGTTTGTCTTCGATTTGCCCCTGGGGGCCGTTTTACCGGCCTCCAGGCACACTTCGGTAGTAACTGGCCGGAACTTCAGTCGCAATCAGTCTGCGGATCCGCACCAGATTGTAGACTGCAAGGGTCATCCGATAGATCCAATCCACTCGCTTCAGGCTGCGCAGTTTCACTTGACGCAACGGGCGGTCCAGCTTTCCCCAGCCGAAGACCCGCTCGATCAGATTGCGTTTACGCTGACCGATGGCGCGCCGTTCATCGGCCCCCTCCTCGGTGGTCAAGCTGTTCTTGCCGAATTGTTGAGGCCTCTCTTGTACTCGCTGATGTGCGGCGCCACCGCGCGATTCCGCTGATCCTGGATAGACTTTTCGTCTTGACACAGCGTATCGGCGCCAGACGTGATCTTCTGATTCGGCTTTCGCGGGTCGGACGCTCACGCTCTGACTGTCCTCCAGCACTGCATATACCGGCCCCCAATATACGCCGATAGGTTCCATCGCCACATGGGTAACGCTTTGCTCATGCAACCAGTCGGCCAGTCCCAACAGATCGCCCGTGAGGCTGGCGAAGACCCGAACCTGTTTACGCTTCTTACCGTCCGGCTCACAGACCTGCACGCAGGCGCTCACTGTCTTCTGGCGTATATCCCGTCCAGCAAAACATGCACAGACTACTTGCGTGGCTCTACCTCCTGGACCGCCTCTGGCGGAGGCCTTCTCTCGTGAGAGTCTCCTCTGCGTGCTTACTGGCTCGACAGCGGCGACAATTCCTTGTTCTCCCAGGCTTCCAGGCCAGACTCATCTGCGGGCTGATCGGCACCGCTGCCTAAAGCGGCCTTCGCCCTGAGGCAGCCAAATCCACGCTACTCCGGGCCGCCATCACTTTCATTCCCCTTTGTGACCGGCACCGTCATGAACGACTCATCTTGTATTGGAAGATAATCAGAGTCGTCAGCACGACGACGGCGCTCAAACTCCAAGTGCAACAACTCCGAAAAGGAAAATGTTTAATGGGAAAATCGTATAAGCAGGTGTCTTTCGTGGAACGTGCGTTGATTCAGACGCAGTTGGTGTTGCGTTGGAGTCCGGCGGCTATAGCGGCCGGACTCCAACGGGCGCGCTCGACCGTCACCTGCGAGATGGTGCGCAAGGGCTGGCAACCTGAGCCTAAGTTAGCGCGGCGCGGGCGTCCGCCGGTCGCTGGTATTATCGTACCGAGGCGGCACAACTGCGCGCCCGCATCCTCACTTTGTTGTACCGCGCCCATCAGCATCGAAAGAAGCGCTCGGCTGGCACGGACCGGCGTGAGTCTATGCTCAACATGACCTTGATTGAAGACCGTGCCATCGAAGTCCTGGAGCGGTTGGTCACGGGCCGCTGGGAAGGCACCTCATCAAAAGCAAGATGAATCGCTACTAGGTGGCCACACTGGTTGAACGCAGGACGCACTATGTGACCTTGGTAAAACTAGAAAACGGCAAGGCTGAGACCGCTGCAGAGGGGTTTGCACAGGTGCTCAATCGCTCCGACGCCGAGATGTGTCGCTCCATGATCTATGAACAGGGACGCGATATAGCACGTCATCAAGACTTGTCAGAAAAAACGGGAATCAAGGTCTGCTTCGCCCATCCACATAGTCCCTGGAAGCGCGGCATCAATGAAAAAATCAATGGCTTGCTGCGCCAATATCTGCCCAAGAGAGAAGACCTCAGCGGTTACTCCCAAGATGACCTCGACGACCTCGCCGCCAATTTCAACGCTAGGCCAAGGAAGTCGCTGGGCTGGAAAGCTCCATCGGAACTGTTCCTACCAAGAGAAGCTTTCGATTTCAAAAAACACTGGTCAGCTACAATCAACTTTGTTGCACTTGGAGCTTGAAAGCACCAGGTTTCATCCTATAAAATTAGGGCGGAAATGGAATCAAATCCGAAGTCCAGCAGGATTAGATGCCTTCAGATCTCTCGTCTCCCGAACTGCCAGAGCACGCCGACTCCTCAGTAGTCCCGCCCGCTGCCGCGCCTGTTAAAGGGGACGATGAGATCTCTCTGCTCGACCTGCTGATCGTTCTCGCCGAGCGGAAACGTATCATTCTCGGGGTTACGGGACTCTTCGCAATTGGCGCGATTATTGTCTCGCTGCTCCTTCCTCCACGCTACACCGCCACGGTGACTTTGCTGCCACCGCAGCAGGGTTCCTCGATGGGCTCGGCACTCGCCTCCCAGCTCGGAAATCTTGGCGGCATGGCCGCGCTGGCCGGAGGCAGCCTCGGCCTCAAGAATCCAAACGACATGTACGTCGCCATGTTCAAGAGCCGCACCGTCGAAGACGCCATGGTCCAGCATTTCAGCCTGATGCAGGAGTACCACGCGAAGCTTTCTTCCGACGCGCGCAGTGCTTTCGAGGGTTCTGCGACAGTGGACGGGAGCGCAAAAGACGGCATGATTCATATCTCAGTTCAGGATCGCGATCCGCGCCGCGCCGCGGATCTTGCCAATGGTTATGTCGATCAGTTTCGACTTCAGTCTCAGCATCTCGCTATCACCGAGGCCTCGCAGCGCAGACTCTTCTTCGAGCAACAGTTGGAGCAGGCAAAGGATAATCTGGCCAATGCAGAAGAGGCCATGAAACAGACCGAGCAGAAGACGGGAGTGATTCAACTCGATAGCCAGGCGCGCTCCCTGATCGAATCGGCAGCATCTCTGCGCGCACAAGTTGCTGCAAAGGAAGTGCAGATTCAGGGAATGCGCACGTACGCCACCGGCGAGAACTCTCAGGTAGTGCAAGCGGAGCAGGAACTGGAGAGCATGCGTGCCCAGTTGGCAAAGCTGGGAGGCTCGGAGGACAGCGCCAGCGGAGGGCTGATCGTCCCCAAAGGCCAGGTGCCCGAGGCAAGCCTCGAATATATTCGAAAGCTGCGGGACGTCAAGTACAACGAAACGATTTTCGACATCCTTGCGCATCAGTTCGAGGTCGCAAAGCTCGACGAAGCCAAGCAGGGTGCGCTTATTCAGGTTGTCGATCCTGCTGTTCCACCAGACAAACGCTCCTACCCGAAGCGAGGCATCATCGTCATTGCCACCACCATCGCAGGTTTTCTGGCAGCTATTTTCTTTGTACTCTTCTCTGCGGCCTTCGAGAGCCTGAAATCGGTGCCTTTGATTCATGCGAAAGTTCTTTATCTCAAGCGGACACTTTCCTTGAAACCGTCCATGAATTCCAAGACTTCCGAATGATGTGCTTATTGATGCGGCTAGAATGGAATGCGACTAAGCGGCAAATCTCCCGTCCGGGTGCAGGAAGTAGTGTTCTGCCCTGCAGGCTGTTTCTGGATGCTGGGCAGTACGTTGGATGTGGTCGTGACGAGTTTTACTCGTGTTTTCGCCGGAACCGCGGCCGTGACGTGTTTTATGAGATCGGCATTGAGCAGTCCATTAGGATTGTGTTCGGGTGAATATACGGCATTGGATTCTAGAAAAACGCAGAACCTCTGCCCAATAGTCAGTTAATATGTGAATGATGCTTGCAGGTATGGAAGCCGCTGCGCAAGAATGGAGCCTATGCTTAGTGAAGAATTGAAAAACTTAGAAGTTATGGGTGATTCGGCGCCTGGTCGCGAGCGGATTCAATCCGATATGTCCATTCTGGCAATAGTCGTTCTTTACGGGATGTCGCCAGAGGTTTCACCGACAGTTCGAACTCTGCTAACATCGGCGGCAGCCCTCACGTCAATAGAGCGCGCCAAGTTCAAGGTCCTGATTTATGACAATACTCCCAACGCGCACACTCCGGGTTTTCTGGGGAATTGTTTCGAATATCATGCCTCGGCTGAAAATGGGGGTCTTGCATCAGCCTACAATTATGCATTGCGTAGGGCGGAGGAGGAGGGGTTCGAATGGCTGCTCACGTTAGATCAGGATACCGAGATACATCAGGAGTATCTAAGCAAGCTTTTTGAACTTGTACGACAGTTGCACAGCGATGATCGGACCGCAGCTATCGCTCCTTGCATTGCAGATAAGGGAGTCGTAATTTCACCTCATATCTTGTTCTACGGGCTTTCAAAAAGATTTCCGAAAGGTTATCAGGGCCTTTCCCGGAAAGAAACCGCAGTTATCAACTCAGCAACGGCTTGGCGAGTTTCTGCTGTGCGCGATATCGGAGGATTCAATCCCCTCTTTTGGCTGGACTACTTGGATTACTGGGTATGTCACAGTATTTACCGTTCAGGAAGACGGATTTATGTAGACGGTAATCTGACCATAAGTCATGAGTTATCGCTCTTAGACCGAAAGAACCGTATGACAGCAGCTAGGTTTGATAATTTCCTTTCCGCCGAAACGGCCTTCTACGACGTTTACAGAAGTCGTGTGGAAGGCTTGGTCCTTACGTTCAGGGTTTTGGGCCGCCTATTGAAACAAATCATAAGGCGGGAAGATTTGGTCCTTCGGGCCCTCACCTGGAGTTGCTTTAAGAGACGGCTCTTTCAGCCCAAGGCAATGCGTGTCGATAATTGGCGTCAGGCAATGAGGACATTCAACTCCTAGTAGGACGGAGATATCGGTGATACAATGCTTGTCCTACTTAACTGAAGTGCAGAAGAAGGCTCTCCAATGTGGATTTATGCGGTTATTCTCTCTGCTGTCGGTTTGCTTTGCTTATTGTCGCTGTCCCTATCTGGCAGACAATACTGGATTCGCATTGCGCTTACGTCTGCCGCCGTCATTTTGTTAACTGGATTCATAGGTCTCCGTGATCAGGTGGGAGCGGACTGGGGGACATATGATAATATATATGATTTCTTCAGCAATATTCAGTTGCGAGAGTTCATCGTCACTGTCCAGATTGAACCGTGTTATGGCGCATTGAATTACTTAGCACATCTGGCAGGAGGGGATGTACACCTTGTCAATCTTGTATGCGCCTTTCTCATGCTGTATGGACTTGTGAGTTTCTCCTATTTGGTGGACCTAGATGCATGCCTTGTCCTATTCCTTTCGACGCCATATCTTCTCTTTGCCGTGGGCATGGGGTATACGCGACAAGCGGTCGCGATAGGAATTGGGTACGCTGCTTTAGGGTATTGGGTTCGCGGAAGGCGAAAGAAGTGTTACGCTGCTATATGTTTTGCAATTGGATTTCACTATTCTGCCGTCTTTCTTTTTTTACTCATAGCAATGAAGAATCGCCGGCGCGCTCTG